>Ga0209123_1000188_pt1 | contig 93574 bp, 149 predicted proteins | sample BarGraIncu00431A_FD_184500 | JGI IMG/M metagenome (GOLD analysis project Ga0209123, IMG submission 184500) | Arctic peat soil microbial communities from Barrow, Alaska, USA - Barrow Graham LP Incubations 004-31A (SPAdes) (version 2) | ecosystem: Environmental > Terrestrial > Soil > Wetlands >... | reverse complement strand
CGGTGCCGCTCAGGCGGGCCGTTGAGTCAGCCGAAGCCATCGCCGAGGGCGACCTTGCCACCGACATCAAGGCGGCAGGCAAGGATGAAACGGCGCAACTGCTGCAAGCCCTGTCAGCCATGAAGGCCAATCTCGCGCGCATTGTTGGAAATGTGCGTCAGGGCTCAGAGAGCGTATCTACCGCCTCATCGGAAATCGCCCAGGGCAACCACGATCTCTCGTCCCGCACCGAGCAGCAAGCCAGCGCACTTGAACAGACCGCCGCCTCAATGGAAGAGCTCAGTTCCACTGTCAAGCAGAATGCCGACAACGCCAAACAGGCCAACCAGCTGGCGCAAAGTGCCTCCACCGTGGCCGTCAAGGGCGGTGAAGTCGTCGCTCAGGTGGTTGACACCATGAAAGGCATCAACGATGCCTCCAAGAAGATATCGGACATCATCAGCGTAATCGACGGAATTGCGTTCCAGACCAACATCTTGGCCTTGAACGCTGCGGTGGAAGCGGCCAGAGCGGGCGAGCAGGGCCGCGGCTTTGCGGTGGTCGCATCCGAAGTGCGCTCGCTGGCGGGAAGATCAGCCGATGCGGCCAAGGAAATCAAGATCCTGATCAACACCAGCGTGCAGCGGGTTGAAGAAGGCGCCGCCCTGGTCGATCAAGCAGGCGTGACAATGACAGAAGTTGTGAGTTCCATCAAGCGCGTCACTGACCTGATGGGTGAGATCAGCGCAGCGAGCAACGAGCAGAGCCAAGGCGTGTCCCAGGTGGGTGAAGCGGTCGCACAGATGGATCAGGTTACGCAGCAAAATGCGGCGCTTGTTGAAGAAATGGCGGCAGCTGCTTCCAGCCTCCAATCTCAGGCTCAGGACCTGGTGGGAACGGTGGCAGTGTTCAAGCTGTCACAGGATCACAGCGGTACCCAGCAAGAGATTAGGCTTCGACCCGCATCCATGCCAACGTCTAGAAATCTGGGCAGTAACGCCACAAGATTAGCCAACCGTGCCAAGCCTGCCTCGCTTCCATCCCCAGTTGCATCCATGCCAGCCGCCAAGGCTGGTCGGGTTTACTGAAAACACTTTTAAAGGGAACCTGATATATGAACCAACAGACAATTACACAGACCGTGGATTCAAACAATCACACAATCACACAATCACACAATCACACAATGGCCAAGCAAGCCGAAGTCACATCCATCCGCGAGTTCCTGGCCTTCAAGCTCGGCAACGAAGAGTACGGCATCGACATCTTGCGCGTGCAGGAAATCCGCTCGTACGAAGAGCCCACGCGCATGGCCAATGCGCCCGTGTTCATCAAAGGGGTGATCAATCTGCGCGGCGTGATCGTGCCAATTATGGACTTGCGCATGAAGTTCAACATGGAACAGGTCAAGTACGACAGCTTCACGGTAGTGATTGTGCTCAACATCGGCGGGCGGGTGGTTGGCATGGTGGTCGATGGCGTCTCGGACGTGATCACCCTGACCCCCGAGCAACTGCGTCCGGCACCCGAGTTCTCATCGGCCATCGGCAATGATCACCTGCTGGCGATAGGCTCGGTCGGCGATCGCATACTGATCCTGCTTGATATCGAAAAACTCATGAGCAGTTCCGAAATGGGTCTGATCGAGAAATCCATCATCTAGCTTTCGGCATCCTATAGACACTACATAGAAATTTGATAAATGGAAAACGAACAAAAGGTTGAGGCCCAACCGCAAGCAATGCCAACAGAGGAAACGCATGGAAAAATACGTGGTTTCAATGTCGGAAAATATCGGTTTTCACATTTGAGAACCAAAGCACCAGGCGGATGGGGCCACGACGAAGGTCATGTCGTCGCAAAGAGCCTCTTTACATTGTCAAGTCTATATACCGCAGGCAGGTTCACCGGGTTTCGACTTGTTATCTTATCGGATTCATTCTGGGCTGTTAATTGACATTGATCATGGCGCCATCCGCTTACGCACTGGCACCGGAACCGACCCATTAACGGCATCATCAACCTTCTTCACCGGCGCCGGTGGAAACGGCAACCCATTGAATCCGGCTTGAATAGCCATCACGCGCTCAGCATAAATGCCTTTGCCGATATCGGGACCCGACTGTCCGAGCGCAATAAGCCTGGCTGCCACGGCGCCGGTATCAACACTGCGTGCCAGCTGCAGCGCAGCCAGAAGTCGTGGGCGCTGTGGATACGCGTTGTTTTCGAATCCAAGTCGTCCCCGGGCGTCGCATTCACAGGCCATTAAGGCATCGGCGAAACGCTCAGGGCGCCGTATAGCATCACAACGATCGAATAGACGGGCGAGAGGCGCCGCATCGAACGGCATGGTTGCATGGATGTTCCCGTGCTCACCGGCAACCACCGATGCCAATTCCCTGCACTCGGATGGCACCTTGAAGCGATCGCAAACCGGATGCAGCAGATCCACTGACCTGATCTCGTGCTTATGGTGCTTAGGGAGAATCTCTTTTGGTGTCGTTCCTTTACCGAAGTCGTGACACAGGCACGCGAAACGTACAGACAACGGAGCGTCAAGTTGGGCGGACATATCCAAAACCATCATGGCATGCACAAAAGAGTCAATTTCTGGATGGAACTTCTCCGTTTGTGGGATCCCGCTGAGAGCGTTGAGCTCGGGAAGAAATCGCGCTAGGGCGCCGCATTCACGAAGGGTCTCGAACATTTTGGATGGCCGGGGCTCCATGAGTCCGCGGGACATCTCTTTCCAGACTCGTTCTGGGACGAGCTAGTCGACCATGCCGGCATCGACCATCTTTCTCATAAGAACCATGGTCTCCGGCGCCACAGTGAATTCTTCATATCGGGCAGCAAAGCGTGCAACCCGCAGGATTCGAACCGGATCCTCAATGAACGACTTCGAAACGTGCCGCAGAACCTGCAGATCGAGGTCTTTACGGCCGCCGTGAGGGTCGATAACGTTTCCGAGGTCATCCATGGCCATCGCGTTGATCGTTAAATCACGACGCCAAAGGTCCTCCTCCAGGGTAACGGTTGAGTCGGAATCGACGGCAAAGCCGCGGTACCCGGGCCCGGTCTTTCGCTCCGTGCGCGCCAGAGCGTATTCATCTTTGGATTCGGGATGCAGGAACACCGGGAAATCGAGACCGACCGAAATGAATCCGGCAGCCTTCATTTCATCTGGAGTTGATCCGACTACAACGTAATCACGATCATTAATAGGGAGATTGAGAATACGATCACGTACGGCGCCACCAACGAGGTATGTTTGCATTTTGTATTTATTGGTTGCGATTTAAGGCTTTCGATTCCGTCGACCAGGAGTCGATTTTGATATCTTTGGATCCCATGCCGGCCTGGCCGCAACCGTAAGCAGAATCAACGAGTCCGAAACCTGATTGTCTTCGGGGAGGCTCAGGTCGGCATGGGATGCAAAGAGCATGAAAGCCGCACCGGTGTCCATTTTGGGTGAGCCCGAAAGGACAAGGGCGACCCCGGGGATGGTTCGCTTCAGATAAGCTACAGACAGAACCGGACGCAGAAACGCATTAAGCGCACCAACGCGCTCTTGTTGTGATCGAAAGTCGTCGTTGTAATACGAAGTCTTGCGATAGGCCGCGAGTTCGATAAGCACGGAATCGTTGAAAAGTTTGTAGCGAATCGAAAGTTGTGCTACCCACGCCGTCATTAACTTTCCAATTTCGAGGAAGGCGTCATCTGGTGAAAGCAGATTGGCAAACTGTCTTGCTTCCAAAAGGGCGATAGGATTGTTATTGGTTTGCATGTGACAGTATATCCAATACACCTAAAATCCACAAACTTGACATCCTCCCCTACCATATGCCCGGAATGGAAAGCCATTACTCATTGAGTATGCATATCACATATGCTGTAACGGCGCTAACCCAATGCCTAAATCCAAGGGTTTGCGCGCCGATTGGCTTTGTCAGTTGCTGTTGCCTAAAGCCTTCTTCAGCGCTGTCAACAATTTGGTACTGTCTGGGGCAAGAATAAAAGCGGACATCAAGCGCGAAACCGCATCGCGATCACAATCTGGAAGCGATAGCAACTGCTCGCCTAACTTATCCAACACTTGCGCCACCGTGTCCAGGGAAGGGTCAGACAATGGCATGTCGGAATTGGTTAAGAACATTTCGCCTTCACCCGTTGCAAGCCAATAATGATTTACCCGAAGGAATCGGGCAGCTTTAGCGCTGGCAACGGCCCGTAAAGGCCTATCGACCTTTATGTTGATGACCATGCCGATAGCTTGGACAGAACAGCCAATATGACTTGCAAGCGACTTTCGGTTCTTATGAGCCTGATCTAGGGCTTGTTGCAGCCTGGAACCGTAAGTCATAAAAAACAGGTTTCCTTCAAGAGTGCGTGAGCGCATCCAACGTTGCCAATGGTCCGCGCATCAATGCAGATGACAATTCTTTATCAATGTCACTCACTTCCAGCAGCTTCGTTAACAGCAGAGTTTTTCCTGCTGGCGTAAATTTGTAGTAATCGCTGTCACCGCCTTCGCTGATCATGCGGCAGACTTCCAAGCCTTGGAAACGGTAAACAATCACGCCGTAATCACCCTCTTCGCCGTCGATACAAACCCATTCCGAATGATCGCTGTCCAGCGTTGCAATGAATTCTTCCATTTTGTCTACAACAGACATTTTTTGGAATTCTTGGAGAAAAGTTGTGTACATAGCTGCTTTCCTTTCAGACGTTGGGCGAATCAGAGTTTTCGCAACGTGACTCTGACCAAATACGCAATTGTTTGCTCGCATACTTAAATGCTTGTGCTACGCACGCCACAAACCATGCAACCAAAGCGGGCAAAACAACCATGTACCAGAAAAATGCTTCGTTACCAGATGGAGTGACATTCTGAAATGGTCTTGATAGCATAAAAATCAACACTAGCGCTACGATGCTTGTTGGCACTAGATATTTGGAAGTTCCATTCCACGCAAGCCATATTCCGCCAGGGATCATTGCTATGCAAAGAAGCCAGCCAACGACACCAAAGATTTGCAGGATATATTGCATACAGATTTGCTTTAGTTCAACACCGCGACCGCACTCACGGCCACCACCGTACAGAAAAGCTGGTTGAGAGCACGCGCCCTAAGTCCTGCATTCCATTCGAACCCAGCCGTAATCCCCGAGGCGGCGGTAGCCACGGCCAACATCAGGAGGGCAACATCGTTTTTCGTCAAAGCCAGCAGCAGCGCAACGAGGGCCAAAACCGCGCTGGTGACCACTCCTATGGTCAACACTGCCGAGGTGGCATAAATCGATCCCGCCTTTGCCGCATCTTCCGATTCGTCAAACGGTTTTAATCGCAAGAGTCCGCTACGGTCGAATCTCATATCAGCTTCATGGATTTAGCGGCCGCATCGACCGATTGCACGAACGCTTCGCCGCGAGCTGCCGCAGCGCCTCGAATACCAGCATAGCAAGTGGCCGGAGTGGTGAATAGCGGCTTGCACTGCATCCAGTTCCACACAACGAATCTGTGAGCCTCTGATCGCTTCGATTCGGTCACAAGAAAATGTCGATATGCATCGTCTTCCCGCATTTCCTGCCAGGCATTATGCAGAGCCTGGATCGTCGCAAGAGACGCACCGAAAACCAAGACCAGAATTAGAGCAATTCCTGCGAACTGGGCGAGTGTTTGTTTCATCTTTTTCATAGATTTCCTTTACTTCACACCGTAGTCGTAAGCTACCAATCGACCATATCGGTTTACCCCAACTTGGCCGCCATCAACGCTCATCACCCAATCTGGCTCGACGCCAAAGCGCGCGACAATGGCCTCACCCGTCATTGGGGTGATGAGCTCCATGAACAAGACAGGAACATCACCCCGGTACACAAGGCGGGTCCGCGGATATTGAACACAATAAGGGTCATCAAAGCTCTCTTGTGTGTTAGAAACAGAGCCTTCCCAGTCGTTGTCCGCCAGTCCATCGTAGTTCTTCGGCAGCTTAACCACGTAGCCACCCGGCATCTGAAACACATTGCGCGTGCGCCCGCCGTAGACGGCCACAGCGCGTTGCGCATACCGACGATGCAATACCTCCAGTGCCAGACATGATCAAACCGCTTTTGATTTTTTAGAGGTCTAAACGCCTCTTCTTTGATACTATCAGCTTGGTAGGAAAGCTTTTCTAACCGTAGATATTCGGAATGTTGTGGGTGTGCCTCGTGGTAAGGATATAGGCCGTTTGATGCCTGCTGACATAACGCCGTTTGTGCAAGAGAACGTTCCTTGTATTTCGCTTGCGCAGAGGCGTAGGCCTGAACTTCGGCACGGGATGGCGTAACCCTGGCCTTCATGAGTTCAAGAAAGTCCTCTACCGTTTCAACGCCAAATTGATGTATTGCGTTCGACCGAATTACGAAGGCAAGGTTTTGATTCATTGCCCGCTCACCTATTGTCCAGTCCTTCTCATCTGGAACGACGCAGAGTTTTTGAGCGCGTGAGAGTTCATTTAATGAACGACGCTTACCGGATACATCCTGCAATAATCCAAGTTGTGAAACATCGCTGAATTGGATTTCACCACGGGCATAGCGGGACGCGACAGCACGGTATTCATAACCAGACAAAGGCGTCTTCTTTTGAACAAGTTTTCCACAGTGTTTATCCAAGATTCTTCGGATACGCCGCCACACGTCGCACTTGGATAGGAGAATGTCGTTGCGGGCAAAATTGACACTCAATTGCTGTCTGGAAACAATGATTCCAGAAGTCCCAAACTGGTAGTCTGGATAGGTGCGAACCAAAGCACCAAGGTTGTAGACCATCAAACCGCCAGTGGTCTTCAGCTTGATGTATGCGTCATCGGTAACAGTCGTCCATTCTTCATTTTCAGGCTCTTTATTCAGCTTCTTTCCATTCAATATGACTGGAATTTGCATCCACTTGGCAAGCTGTTTGAGTTCAAAACCAATGCGAATGACTTCGGCAGAATCTATAGGCTCGTACCAAGTGCCTGTAATTGAACAACCAGGTGCAGGTGTGTCGTTGTTGTGCAGGTCATATTCCAAGCCCATTGCTTTGATGTCTACAACCATTGTGAATAGACCTGATTCCCATGTCGTCTGAGAAAAGGCGAAGAGTTGACCGCGACCCATTCGGTAAGTTCCATAGGTAGCATCGCCGTCATTGTGGGGCGTTCCAAATGTCTCAAAAAAGGATTCAATCTCATTACGGGACTTGAACCCTTCTCCGTCATCCACCACAACGTATCCCGTCTCAGTGACTGTGATGTTGCACTTTGTTGCCTTTGCATCCACAGCATTCATGACGGCTTCCAATAAAGCTTTCTCTGCCGTACCAGCTTGAGATTGAATAACAGACCAAAGTAGTGCTGCGTCCATCCTGAATTTTCGACGTTCGGGCTTTTGTGTAGTAGTTTGCGTGAATGCGATCATGGTTTCCTCGGTTACGCGGCCTTGGCCGCATGGTATTTTTTCAGGCAGGCAGGGCAACTAACATCACGATTTGTTGCCATCGACCACCCCGCGCTATGTGCGCCATGGGTTTTGCCACAGAGCGCCACGGAAAAGTCTGCAATCTCCAGCGACTTCCGTCCACCGAACACTCCAACCTCGCGGGCCTCAACTGCGTGAACAACACTGCCCCGGCCACGCTCATTCCCGTTGGCACAGCGACCAGATAGTGTTGCGGGCATAGTGAGCCTCACTCGTGACAGCCCGCCACCAACGCCTGTGTTTGGAGCCTGACCGTATCCTGCTGGGCCAATCATGATGTTTTCCTCGGTGACTCAGGCTGCTTTGGCAACCAGTTTGAATTGGATCGGTTGCCAATACTCACACTCTTGTTTCAGAGCCTTTTTGGATGCATATACGCAGTCTTGCGGACGATCTTCGTCCAAGACGCATCCATCCGGCTTCTGACCAGGCTCAAGATCGCAATGACAGCCATGTGGAGATGTGACGCCTAGCGCATCGAAAGCCACCAAAACAGTCTCTGGCAGCAGCGAGCGAGACTGCTCGATGGCATGGAGCAAATTACCTAAGCTGGAATCTGCTTTTGCGAATGAGAGTTGCAGAGAGTTCATTGTTTTCCTTGTGATTTACTTAGCTTAAGTATAAACGTTATAACGTGTATGTCAAGCGGTTTTTTTCACCCGATATGCCACTCTTACAGCAGCATCAAACTTGCGGTATCGACCGACAACATTGCTAACCGACTGCGGCGACAGCTCTGTTTCGCGGGCTGCATCAGCCGGGGCGACACCATCCAACAGCACCAGCCTGGCAGCAGTCTTAGCAGGCTCCCGTGCCCGCGTGAGTTGTGCCAACACCTCAAACTGCTCAACGGTAATTTTGGCCAATTCAGATTGCCTCTGGTTTAGGGATTCTGTTTGGGTCGGGCGGTGCGAACCGTATGCACGCAATCCACGGCCACCATTGCGATAGCCACCACTAATCCAATCATCATAAAGATTCCACCGACGTTGGCAGCTAGATCATCTTTCTGAGTGGCTGTGGCCAGCGTGACCATACCAACAACTTCAAAACAAACTGAAATTCGTGCGAACATCTTTTGTGGGCCGGTAATCGCTCGCTTGCCGACAAATAAGGCGACAAAGAAAACGGCCAATAATTTCATCAAAAACGGGTCCATCGGATTTCCTTCAGTTGGTTTCCCGTGCCGTCAGTGCGGCTCGGTAAATTTGTGCCGCAATCACCAGCAAAACAACTCCAAACACGCCACTACCGATAGTGAGTAAATCATGATTACCGTCGCCAATGCGTGAACGCGACACCGACACCAGTGCCACACCAGCACAAGCCACTGTGAAGAAAATTAATAGTGCTCGGTTAAACGATTTCATGTCCGTGATTTCCTTGGTTGTTTGTGGGTGATTCATCCTGAAACGCCATCGACCTGAAATGGCATGCTTAAACGCACCAAAACCGTTCCCAATTCATCGTGGATTTGAACATCATCACGTTCATCTCGATGGTGCATTGTCTTGCGGTACGCATCGAAAACAGGCTTGTCATAGATAGCCAACTCTGGATCACCAATAGTGAACGCACCAAGCCTCTTTGTCGGGCACAAATTGAGAACGTCTTGAAGCTGATTCACCCACTTCTTTTCTGCCGGGGTCAATGGTTTGACTGCCATCTGGTTTCCTATCAAAGACAAAGACGTTTTATTTTCTTGGCGCTACTAACTGCATCTCCAAGAAACAGAACAGCGAACGCCAGCATCAGCAATGAAATTGCCCACGGGAAGTCTGCCTTGCTCCCAACAGCAAGAACCCATCCGGCACAAGTCACATACAAACCAACCAAAAACGAACTCAACCCAAGCCGTAGCACTGGATTAGTTCGAAGTACCTTGACTACATTAAAAATCGTTTCCATATTTTTCTTCCTTGTGACGCCTTCCTGGCGACTCGGTGTGCGGACTGCACTGGAAAGCCCATCAAGGCTTTGCGGTGTGGTCAACAGCTTTCCTCGATGTTTTACGCTACCGCAGCCACTCGCCGCGTGCGCTTGGTTTCAAGGTCAGGACTCATGTCCAGACTGGGCCAATCATTGTCAAATTTGACACGACGGTACTGATTTAATTGGGAAACGCTGGCCCAGGAGCCGAACATAATCTTGCGCCCATCTACCAGCATGCTTCCCTCGACACGCATCACGTCAAAGCGGTGTTGTCTCCACACGGGCGGAGGGAGGAAAATACTGATTTCGCTTACTGTATCGGCCTCAAAGTGTTCTTTGGCTGAAACTTCAATGATTTCTTTGAGCTTCCGTGTGGGTCCGCCTTCGCCAATTTTCGCTTGTTGGCGTTTGCGCTTAAAGCCAAGATTGGCCATAGCCGCATCCATCTTGGATGCAGCTTCTTCAAAGTTCTGAACGGGAGACTTGTAGCCAGTTGGGAATGCGCATGAATAGTGGGCATGCGTGACGGTATAGCATCCCTCGGAATAGTTCAGATGCTTGCTACAGATTGAGCAGGTTTGTGCCTGGCGATGCGCCTCAATTCTGTCCTGCCGTTGTTCCTGCGTTTCCACTTCTGGTTTCCTTCAAGATGTGCTGCGTGGACCAGAGCCATCGTCGTCAACAGTCACAGTTACTGGTTTTACCTGGAACATCTCTTTTAATCGTGCCGAGTAATTCGACGTCAATAGCGTGGTCGCCATTTCCAGACCCTCAGCAGCCACAACATCTCGAATGTGCCAGCCATCAATAGAGACCGTGGCCCAGAAGCGCATTTTTTCGTTTTTGTTTGGCATGATTTCCTAGAGTTTTGTTGAAATACGCTTGACCATTGCGCTTTTCTGCCAGGGCCACTTGCCTGATAAAACGCGGATAAGAAAAAACGAAATAATGCCCACAGGAAATGTGCCGTAGTAAGTGCGTTCAAGCACCCGAAACCAAAGGGTAGTTTCTGTCGCTGACTGACCAAACAACCACGCACAGACTTCTCCAGCGGCGTAACACAACGCCAGAGCGAGGAACGCTACAGTCCAATCGATTGGTCCGTATTTTTTCATGTGTTTTCCTTGAATTTTTTGCAATGGTTCAGCGCATCACTACGCAGTCATTTCGCAAGTGCCAGATACCACATTTTCAAAGATGTCGGTGGCCATGGGACGGCCACATTCTCCAAATTCACCCATGCCATCAAATGTCGTGCACCATGCGATGTCCAGATCGGTTGTTTCTGTAACCATGGCAATACGGCCACTCGCTCGCTCAAGGAGTCTGTCTCCCACCTTGATCTGAGCCGCTGTCAGAGGCAATATTGACTGCATAAACTGGTTTCCTTTAGTTGGATTTGGTCTTGTCAATTGCACCAAGGATCACAGAAAGACCCAAAAGGACGCTGAAACCAATCGCAATCGAACCTGTGCCAATCCCCGCAAACACTGCCGCTCCAACCAGACGAAACAGGCGATTCCAGAGTTCGATGTATTGAATGAATGGAACCTGACCAAGCTCATTGAGCTTGGCATCTTTCAGGTTAATAGACTTCACTTGCATGTGTTGCTTTCCTTCAATTGCGAGACTCGCAAGAGTCTCCTTGCGGCGATGCCAAAACCTTGCCGTTCATGGCAATTTGATATTTAGCGTAAACCTCGACGCGGGCCTTTGTGTTTACTGTTATTTTTTGAATCATTTTCAATTCCGTAGACGCTGTAACAGCACCTGATACCGGGAATCGGGACCAAGCGCAGTTTATCGACTTTTGCAAGCTCAGATCGGAAGCCCTGAGTTCGTTTTGATCAATGGTATTGACCCGCAAAATATTGGCTATTGCCTTTGCTGCCTGTTGCATCGATTGGCGCTGTGCGGGTGTGTACGCCTGGGCAGCAATATAGACCTCAATGTCGTCACGAATTCCGTTGTTGTTTAGGTCCGGGCCAGATATCGTGTTGTCGTGATTGAATTGATCGAAGACGGCAAACGCGCTCGCCATTGTGAGCGACAGAATTAAGGAAAAAATGAGTTTCACAGTGTTTTCCTTGAGTTAGATCAGTCGCGGCTGACTGTGTATGGAACAGGCTTTCGGAATCTCACTACCTAACCACTTGCTATGTTCGCCAAGCACCATAGGTATGTACTCCTGTAGTTCAGAGCAACGCGAGTGCGGTTGAGACAGGATTGCAGGACGCCCAGGATAGTCGCCGGACTGTCCGTATGGCGCCGAGTAACAGCAGTGTTTGCATCCGTGACAAGTAAGCATTTTGATCCGGGTTCAATGCCCGCAATGCGAGCAAACTAAATTACGACCGTCTGTGGCCACAGGCCAAGTCTGATTACACCAGCCGCACAAACGCTTCCAACCAGGTGCGGCTTGGCGCAAGGCCGGTCGGCCCGAACGAGGCGCAGGCGCATTGGCTGGTTTGGAGACGTTTCCGGGATTCACGTTGGTTTCCTTCAGTTCCGCACTGGCAGTTGGTGTGTCACTTGTCCGTTGTCGATGACCGCCTGCATGGCATGCAGGCCTGTCGGGTAATACTCAAACCCACCAAGACCATTGCTCACCTTTGCAGCGGCACCACAGACTTTCCCAATCTTTACGATCAGTCCATCTCCATCGCGCTTCGTCTCTGCGACATAGGACTGGCAAATCGTCCCATCTGCATTCCCGACGGTCGGCAACGAAATTTCGTTGCCATAGATGGACAAGGTTGCCTTGCTTAGCACCTCTTGTGCCTGTGCGGCCTGGATCGACAGGGTTGCCAGTGTCGCCAGCAAAAGTGTGTTCAGTTTTTTCATGGTATGTTGGTTTCATTCAGTTGCGTTTCGCGTCGATGAATATCAAACCCAACGCAATAAGAAGGCCCGCCCCAACGCCAAGCGTCAAACCTCCTGAATACACGTGTTGAAACACTTCGATCATGACGATGCCCGCCAAGAAAAATCCAACACCACCGATCAGGAGGGTGCGCCGGACTTCCAACAAACTCGACACTCCAGGGTCCGACGCCTTAGCGTCACTTTCTGTTGCTTTGGTCATAATGGTTTCCGCTATTAATGGAAGAACATGCCGAGGGAGATGCCGCCAAGCATTGCAAGTGCGCCAATGCATGCGCAGACGCTGCTAAAAATCCCGAGCTGCCTTACAGTGATCGTCACCTTCGAATCCAAGTTGACACTGAGGGGCGACTTGTCGTTGGCTGCGGTAGGAGCGTTCATGGTTTTCCTTTTAGGCCGTGGCTAATTCAGGATATGCGGTCAACGCATGGTCAATGGAAGCAATCTCCGCTTCCAGTCCGGCTGCTTGATCCGCAACGCTTGCATCGTCCTTGATTTTGTTCAGCAAGTCTTGCCGCTCGGCTCTGTCTTCGCTTAGTTTGCGGGCGACCCACTCATCAGAGTTTGGAACGCCATCGGTGCGCTTCACTTCCGCTATTGCAAGCAAGCTTTGGAGTTTTGGCATTGTCATCATGATGTCGATTTCCTTTGGGTTGTTTCTTGGCTCTATTATAGTGCGTTTAACGCACCTGTCAGGGCCATTTTGCATCCAGCTAACTTAAATACCGGACCAATGTTCAAAATGTTGTATTTCGATCCCACCTTTTCGATCTGGACACTCGCCTGATCTTGGGCCTTAATGATCAGGTCAGAGACGGTTTTCTTGTCTAGGCCAGTACGCGCTACGATTTGGACAAGCGTGGCTCCACCGGCCTCGCTGATTGCACCCAGCACTACCAACATGCGGCGCAGATCGCCTTTGGGGTATTGGGGCGCATCACTCATGCGCCCATCGCTTCAAAAGCATCAGCTTTTTTATGGTATTCATTGGCAAATCACTCCTTCAGTGCTGCGTGTAAATTGGCCCACCTTGGAGACTATTGCTTGGAGTTGCTTCTTGCGATCCTTGGTGTTGAATGTCTGCAGCACTATGTCGTTACTCATTCGAATGGCTGCCACTCGATCGTTTTGGAATTTTTTCGCTAGGCAGACTCCGGCATCAGCATTTGCATTCACGGCAGCGGTTGCGGCGTTGACATCGGTTGTCGGGGTGATAAGGAGTAACTGATCTGCTTTGGCCAATGCCTGTGCAGCAACAAATTTAGTCGTGTCTGCGCCATATGTTTGCGCAATGTACCGATCTACTTCGTCGCGAATTCCGTTCTGGTTTGTATCCACTCCAGCCACTGTTGCGGTCGCTGCGGCACCAGGATCAGGTGGAACAACAAGTCCGTGAAACGTGTCAACGGGCAACGGCGTCGTGGCAGTTGCCGTGCTCCCGCTGCTCCCACCCCAGCAAGCGCTAAGAAGCGCGACCAGGCCAAGCGCGGCCAATGATTTGCTAATTTTCATGAAACTCCCTTGGTTTCCTCGATGATTTAGGCTTTATTGATTGCGAGGGAAGACGGCAGCAAGCCAACGATTCCTCCAACCTCCATCCAATGGCTGGGTGCGTAACCTTTGATGCGTGCGGCAGCCACTGCGCCAGGCAGAGTCACCTCACCATCCAGGTCTACCGTCTTCACATCTTGTTCGCCAACTTGAATCCGCAAGTAAAACCCTTTATTCGGGTGTCGCTTGGCGAACTCTCGGTCCATGATGATGACTTGATCAGGGAAGTCTACCGGAGGGGTTGCGTCAATAACATGCATGGTGCTTTCCTTGATCAGTTTTGAGCTGGCAAATAGCGCAGCTCCCAGGTTGGATGAAATGGGACAGAGTGTTTAACGCCGTCAAGCTGGATCATCAACTGTGATCCACTAGCAGAGCGGATCGTCCCGAGTTCTGGCTTGCCGCACCCGGTGTACTCCACGCGCCCGCCGCGTTTGGCCTTTACGCCGTAGTTTTTGCGAATCCACTCCATGCTCATGATGTCCGATTTCCTTGGGTAGGGTGCCGCGTCACGGCGTGTTGCTGGCGGGCGATGCACCGGCATCTTTGGGCACGCTCAGTGGCTTCACAACCTGGGCAGGGTGATCCACGATGATCGTCGGGTGATAGCGCAAGACCTCAAAATTCATGTACGCCCAGTCAGTCAAAGGCTTGGCGATCACGATTGCCAATAGCACACCCACCAGCGTGCGCAACCACATGCGAGAGAGCATTGCAGACACTTGGTCTTTTGTAAGGCTAGTTTTCATGAGCTTTCCTCTATGTTCAATGGGTTGTGACCACGGGCTTCCAATATGGAAGGAATTCACAAAACTCGGAGCGGCACTTGACTTTCAGATCGTCCGGCCAGTTTGAGTGGTAAGGATTTGACCAATGCTTACCATTGAAATAGCGTCGAGCAGTCGTTGCAGCATCTGATGGTTCAAGTGCAGCCTGATATTCGTCTGGATCGGCAGGGACTGTGCCGGGCGAATTCCATTTCGAGTTCATTGTTTTCCTTTCAAGCCTGCGAGGGCAGTCCAACTTCCATTTGGAAGCGGTTGCCAAGTTCATCAACTGAGCTGCCGTCATCGTTCCCGTCGAGCAGCCAGTTTTCAATGGCGGAAATGTCGGCCTGGTCTTCTGTACCAAGTGCCAGAGCGATTTCTGCTGCCAATTTATCCATGATGTAGGATTCCTTTGTGATTTTCTTGGCTCAATTATAGTGCGTTTAACGCACCTGTCAAGGCCAATTTGCAGCCGCTTGTTTTAAGCACAGGCCCCATGCCATCGATGCTGTATTTCGATCCTGTCTTTGTGACCTGTACCCCGGCCTGTTCCTGGGCCTTCAAGATCAGGTCAGAGACAGTTTTGTTGTCCAGGCCCGTGCGGGATACGAGCTGCACCAGCGAGGCCTCCCCGGCCTCGTGGATCGCCCCCAGCACCATCAGCATGCGGCGCAGGTCGCCCTTTTTGTATTTGGGAGCGGTCACTGGCTGTTTCCTCTACCTGGCATTCAGGTTATCAATTGAACAGGGACACGCGGACGCGAATCCCCGCCCAATTGACCGCCAACCCACAGTTGGCTTGCACGTCGAAAGACGGCACCAACGTACCACGAAGATGCGGCAATAACCTACCTTTTGCGATGTCTACGCTCACATCGTGGCTATATTTGTGGACAGACACAAACCGATGCAACACAGCTTGCGCCTGCGATGGTGTGAATTTGAGTACGGACACGGTCAGTTTTCCTTCAGCTCAGACTAAGATGCGTAGGCGGATTCGCAAGCAGCCACGTTTGAGAATAATGAAGCGGCCATAGCCCTGCTGCACTCCCCAAATTCGCCACCTTCAGGCACGGATTTGAACCACGCAATATCATCCTTCGTGACTTCAGTAACGGTGACTTTTGCGCCACCTTCGATCTCGGTCAGCTTGTCGCCTTCGGCAATGTTCGTCTGGCAAATACTTTTGACCACGATGTTTTCCTCGATTGTTTTTTTAAGCTGTGACTGCGATAACACGCGGCACATTGAGACTGATGCGGACGCGAATCCCCGCCCAATTGACCGCCAACCCACAGTTGGCTTGCACGTCGAAAGACGGCACCAACGTACCACGAAGATGCGGCAGTAATCTACCTTTTGCGATGTCTACGCTCACATCGTGGCTATATTTATGGACAGACACAAACCGATGCAACACAGCTTGCGCCTCCGATGGTGTGGATTTGAGTACGGACACGGTCAGGTTTCCTCTTATTTTGCAGGCCTTGCGGCAACCTGCATTGCAATGGACAAACCCAACCCAAAAGCAGCCAAAATAGCAAGACTCAGTGCGTCAATGCTCAAGAGGTGCCCCGTTCTAAAAAGATCGAATACGCGAACACTCGCCGCACCCCCCAAGAAGGCAAGAATAATTGGATTGATCCAGGTGAGTTGCCCGGCTAATTTGTTGCGTTTTAACATTGCAGCTTTCCTTCAAAGGGCTGGCACCAGTGGCCAGCAAACAACCGAGTCAGCACCAGCCAGGTAGATGTTGACAGCGCCGATCTGGCGGCGCTGCGCTTCCTCGGCACAACGATCAGGGTCGCCGGTACGTATGCCAATGCACCGATGATGCAGCGCTCGATAGTTTGGCAAAAACGCTCCAAACCCGTCTGCGGCAAGCTGCTTGATCTGGTCAACAACGTTCATCGATGGTTTCCTATGGTTCAATTTTTGAAGCGCGACGAATAGCCACTCTGGCATGAGAGTCTGCAAGATAGGATTCCGACTGTTCACGGAATACGATTCGCTCTACAAGTTTCAGAACTTGCTCGTACTCCCAAAAACTCAGGTATTTTTTTGACACAACGTCATCAACCAGATTCTGTGCTTTCGTAGAGTCGTCTGCCGAATGGACTAAGTGCGCTCTCTCACCTGCTCCAACTGGTCGCGCATAAAAGGCGACTACAAACAGCCCAATTGGTAGGCCAATGGCAATGATGTTTCCGATATCCATAATCAGGTTTCCTTGGATGTTTTTACTACTGTTCCGGTACTTCAGTTGGCACCAATCTCGCCATGTCAACCTTCACCTTGCCGCTCTTGACCAATTCGTCAAAATGAGCACGTTTTACGCCTTTAGGGAGATTGCTTGGGCACCATCCACCTCTTCCCCAATAAAGTTCAAGCGGCTTCTTCATGACGCGAGCAAGAAGATCAGTAGCTTCTTTCGACAGCACCGGCTTTGTGTTGGAGGTCAGGCGATTTGGCATGATTTCCTCAGCTAAGAATTGATGGGAGCCACTGGCTGGAAGACAGGGCAAAACTCGCCACCATCGGGCCAGATTGCAGTGCGGTCAATAGTCACTTTCACGCAAGCCGGTACAAGTCCAGTGCTCACCAGAAACAAACAACGCCCAGCGGCTCCAGCCTTAATCCGACCGCTAGGGGTTTTTGTCCACTGCGCAGATTGGCAGTCCTTACAAGCTTGCATTCGGTTTCCTAGAGTTTTATGCCGTGACAGCAGGAGATGCATTGACTTTCGCCAGGTGCCGCGCAAGCACCGTCCAGACGATTGCCCTGCGAACCACGGCTATACCAGTCAAGCCACCGGTCTGTTCAGCCATTGCCAAATTACCAACCAACAGAGACAAATCGGTGTTTCCTGAAGACACCGCTAATCGCAAAGCATCACCGTCGTCTTCAGCAGGGTTCCAGTTGTTTCTATCATGCCCATCCAGCAGGCCCAAGATATGCACACCACCCCCAACCACGTAGTATTTGTACCCCGCAGCTTGGGCCAACAACTCCAGTGCTTTAACGTCTCCACGAGTTACATCCAAGAGTAGAGCCGGTACGTCGATTTTTTTGCAATTCACGATGTTTTCCTAGACTGTTGACCCTGGACGATCCAGGGTGTGTTTTTCTGCAAGGCGGGTTTGGACGCGCCGTAGATCATGCTGACTTTTAGCAATGCCTTTACGCGCATCATCCAGCGCAAACAGCGCGTCCGTGTTTTCGCCAATGTCGGGCACCAATTCCAACAACTTGTTGCTCAGCGCATTCAATTTGGCACTTGCTTGGTCAATAGCTTCGGTCACAGCAGCATTCAAAGTCACGGTGGTTTCCTCTGTCTATTTGTTGACAAAATAGCTACTGCGTTGGCGATATACAGGTTGCGCTTTTTTGGTCATATCCAACTCACTCTTTGTGATGGACTGAAATACAAGTCTTGCAGTCTCAATACACCCAGGACAATTCGGCAACTCGGTTGACTCTGTGTACTGATCTGTCGTATCACATGCTCCACATAACGTTTCAAACGTACAGAGTGAGCTACCAGGAAGGTGGAGCATCCCGTCGTCACGACTGAGCAACGTCTTAACCATGATTTCCTCTCAGTTAAAAATTAGGCATTTGGCGGTAATGGGACAACGGGTACGCTGCAATGCGTCGGATACGTCTCGCCACACTCTCCGACCACCCCTCTGCAATTTTCGTAGAGCCAATTCCCTGCATCATCTTGATCTGCAATCGCAAGCCGTGGCGCATCCCATGATGCCTCCCAAAGCCAGAGGATTACTCCAGCAAACCACATTTCGCCGTCATCAAATTCGACCCAGACGGTCTTTTCCTGGGCATGAGGCCATTGGACAGCATCATGTGCGTCCAGCAGCCTATTTGCACTCAGCCAGGCCATGCCGTCATCGGTATTTGTGCCTTGGCCATCTGCCAGCGTAAGGAGCGTTTGTTTGCCGACCTCACTGGTCAATACAGCTCGAAGTGCATCAATTGCGGTCACGGTTGGTTTCCTTGTTTACTTACGAGATTTTTGTACAACGATTGGCCAATGAAACTTCAACAGCTTCAGCAAACGCCTTTGGAATAATCCATTCGCCGCCATAGCTGTGATTTTTTTGACCTTTTCTGTGACAAATTTCAAACATGACTTGCTCAAGCTTGCCCACGCGTGGCCCACTAACTTGAAAATCTCCGCTTGGCAGCTTGCTGGTGGCAATGTTGCCGATCACGCCAGTCAAAATATAAATTGCCACACGATTTCCTTCAATACGGAGTGGGGTTCCATGCGGCAAGGTGCCCATTCAAAACGACCGAAACATCGTTGTCATTACCACCGCCTGCGGTGCTAATTGAGCGCAAAGGTCTATCAGCCAACAACAACGTATCAAGATAGTCAGCTTGTTGACGCAATAGCCTCGAAATGTCGCTTGCCTTATCCGTCTCAATCGTCAAGATGCATTTGTTTTTCCGTCGCATGCCGTGCTTTCCTTGTTTTGTTGCTCTAAGTATATCACGCGTTACGCGTAACGTCAAGAGGCTTTCTTGCCGGTTGTCGGCTTTTGCAAGCCTTTTGCAAACGCTTTGATTTTTGCGTGATGCTTCAGCTTTGCGTACACACCACGCACTTCAGTCAAACCTTCATCAGCCCGACGTTGACGCAAATCAGCCTGCCGCTGAGCTGTGCTTTTTACGGGCTTGGTCGGTGCGGTCACTGCGATTTCCTTCAGGTTTTTGCAATCGATGCTGCCGCTGCATCAAGCGCATCTGCAACCTCAACACGCCCGCATCTGCGTTCGATACGGGCGCGATCATTCAAAACGTTGTCAATACGCGGCGAATCGGTCTTGGCACTCGAAGTCTTTGCACGGGAAGATCGTCCTTCAGAAACATCCAGAGCAATACCAATTACAGCGAAACAAAATGTGAAGATGAATGAGAGCATTCCAATGGCGCTCAACGCTTGCAAAAATGTTCGCACAAGCAAGGCAGAAGGGACAATCTGTCCGTCAGCAATCCATGTCCAATTTGAAGGCGCAATCGCGAGATAAAGCCCAGTTGAAAAAATCAACGACAAGGCATAAAGTTTGAGTGAGAGAAGTGTCTTATTCATAGGTTTCCTTGATGTTGCGTTAAACCGCATCACGCAAAGAGACAGTGGCGCGGCCCATATCAGTGATCTTGATAAAGTTGTCATCGTCAGCATATTCGCGGCCACGGAATGTCACCCATTGCCGATCTACGCAAGCGGTGACAGTGTTCAACGAGTGGCCCCGTTGCATGACCGCCCCTTTGTTGGCTACGCATTCTCTAAGCAACTTGAGCTGCGCGGCGGTCGGTACAAATTTTCTTGCCATGTCCGGTTTCCTATGTTGTTTTTCACGCTGAAACTTCGCAAGCATCCAAGTTTGCAAAGTCAAGCCCTTCGCTGTTGCCAACTGCAAGAATTGCACTTGCTTGTGTTAGGGCATCTACCTCCCACCCCAGGCCTTCTTTTTCATCCCGGTAAAACACTTTCCACTTCTTCGTGACATTGTTTTCCTCTCAATCCTCGACGCAACGTTCGAGCACTGCATCGAGTGTTTGAAGCGCTGCGGCGATTGCCACCCTGCGCTCGGCAACTAGCTTCTGGCCTGCGTCTGTGATGCTCACGATTCCCCATCCGTATTGGGTGTCACGTTTATGGACAAGGCCAGCCCGGATCAACGGTACGGCAAGCCCAGCACCAGAGCGTGTTGACTGCTGCGCGGTGAAGCCGCTCTTGATTTCGCGCCGGTATTCACTGGTCAGGATTTCGTCGGCCAGGGCACTGACATAGACCCCGCCCGGCTTACCTGCGAGGTACTCCAGCGCCTTGTGCCTGGTGGGGGTGATGTTCAATGGTTTGGACACAGGATTCCTCTATTACTTCTAAAACCAAGAACCGAACGTTCTCTCGTTGTGGCCAATGCAGCTTCTTTGCGCATACCGCCAACCATCATCCCAGTCCGCAGCTTCTGGGCTTGTTGCTATGGCTTCACGTATGGCTCGCGTATCTTCTCGTACCACGCATTCATTTGCGATGCGCTCCAAGCCCATGTAATAGCCTTTGCAGCCCTCATCCCATGCAACGGAAGGTTCGCCGTTGTCTTGGCTAACTTTGAGGGGCGCTGAGCCTGTGGACGTTGTTTTCATGCTTTCCTCGATGATTAGCAGGGTTCAAGAAAGGGGGCGATGAACTCACGCAATCCTGCCCGATGCAAGGTTGCGTCGTTTACCAGCTCGGTATAGCCTGGGCCGCACATGCGCTCTCGGTCGTAATAGAGGTCCAGATCAGTTGCAATTGGGGTTCTCGCTGTGTGCCGGTATCCGTAGAACGCACAAAGGCACGCAGCAATGCCCAGGTTGGACACCATGGACTGCGGCCCAAACCATTCTTCGGCCATAAAAAGGCAAAACACTGCCGCCTTCTTTGCGTCAACATCGCCAGTCTTTCGTTCGACATAGACCGCCTGATCTCCTATGTCATAGTGATGGCTGATGCAAAACGTGATCTCTTCCTTACGAGCGATAGAGGCTTCAATTTCAGCCATCTCGGCGGCATCTGGTGCATCTGATGTGGAATCTTCCACTTCAATCGAATTTGAGGCATCACGACCCAGGTTGAAGTAGTGCCTTGCCGCCCCTCCAAATGAACAAATCACACCGGCCCCTATTTCTCGCGGAAGCGAGGTCACAAAAACTTTCTCTCCAGAGTCAGTGACGCGCTTGAGGCGCAAAAACTCTGATTGGTCATGAGGGGCAACACCCAATTCAACAACCCAACCCGTCTCCGGGGTCACCACGGCGTTAATCTCTTCGATACTTTGCATGATGCTGGTTTCCTATCTGTTGTAGCTTGGGCAATAGTCAAGAGAAACATCATCTCCCTTGGAGAGCAATAGTTTGGACTCCACGTGATGCTTCGCCTTCGGGCGATTCATGCCATCAAATGCTGTGAACACGGGGGCACCGAACGGGATGTGCTTCACGGCATTCAATCCGACTTTCGTGGCAATCGCGGCGGTCGCCTCAATCAGAGCAGAGGCTCTCGCCTCCAATGGCAGCTCCCCAATAACCTGGGCGGGGCGCGGGTACTCAAATCCTTGACTGTCCAGCGCTTGATATTCAGGGCGTTCCATGTTGTTGGTTTCCTCGATGTTTACTGTGAGATCGCAACCGACTTCCAATATGGAAGAAATTGACATGGTTCAGCGCGACATTTAATTTTCAAACGTTCCGGCCAATTGCTGTGATAAGGATGCGACCAGTGCTTCCCATTCCAGTACCTGCGAGCAGTCATTGCAGTATCAGCAGGCTCCAAGGCCGCTACAAATTCACCAGGGTTGCTGGGTGTTGTTCCAGGTGGATTCCAAGATGCCGTGTTCATGGTTCCTTCAATTCAAACCACATGGTTTTTCCGGCTGCGCAAGCCCGGTTTTCACCATCTCAAGAACTTTGTGCATTGGCACCGACACCATCTTGCTCATTTCAGATTCCATCCGTGTGAGTCCGAACAATTTGCAACGCAGGGCATTGACCTGCTTAAACGTCGAGGCAGCAGCTCTCTTTTCTTTACCAACCTGAGCATCTGCCAAACCCTCAAACCAATTTTCCGACGAAAGCAGGGTCAAGCGCACACCTTCGCGGTCAGCGGCCACGGCCTCCTTAAAGGATTTCCCCTTAAACGCCAAGAAGCGAGCTATTTCTTCTCCAGTTTGCTGCAAGACTTCAGTATTTCCCGTGCCCTCCCAGGCGTCAAGGAAGGCGTGTCGATCCAGTACAGCCTTGTTTACGACTATCTTCCATAAAGATTCACGATTCAAAGCCACGGTTGCTCCTTTAGCTGGACAAGTCTTGCGATGCCCAGTATTTCATATCGTCATCAATAAACGTGCGCAAGTCGGCCCCCTGATTGGGAGTGCGAAGAAGCCACTCAGCATTGACTTTCGGGCAAGTCTTTTCTTCTCCATCCTCCCATGGAAGGATGTCATTTTGCACATCTTCGAGGTGTTGCAAACGGCAATGGTCGTTGTAAATCGGTGCGAGCAACGCCCTCAATTCTTCACTGTTGCCGGAGGCCTTCACAACCTTTGCGATTAACTTTTCAAAATCAGCGTTCATTTAGCTTTCCTTTTAGTTGACGGTCTTCCAGCGCACACCGTCCTGGCAGGCAAGCGGAGTGCCATCTTGCGCGATAGAAAGTTCACCCGACTTCACACACGGCACCCCAACAAAGACGACACTTTGTCTACCGGGAAGCAGAGTCAGCATGACCATTGCGAGCAACACCGTGATCAAAGCGGACCCAATAAAAATCAGCTTCCATTTTTGAAACTGTGACTGGTAATACCGTTGAGCATCAACCCAACTCCCAAACGGAGTCTCTTCGAGTGGATCTACCACTTGATAGCCTGCAACGCGCAACATCGCATTTGCACTTGCACGAAGTTCCGGGTCAGTGTGTTTTGAACAAATTGCCATGACTATGCTTTCCTTCAGTTGGATTCAGGCTCTTCGACTTCGACAGCGGCAACGTGCCCCACCAGTGCGGCCAGTTCTTCCCGTGCGGCTTGCAACTCATCGCCTGCACTCTCTTCACCGTAGCCGTTTTGATGGCCACGGAAGCCCGGTTCCGTGCACCCACGATCCATGCCGTCCAAAGCCGTCAAGATACGCAACGTGGCCTTGCCAACGTTTGGCGGGACCAACATGCCAAGTTGTTGCAGCTTCAGCAGCATCACCGTCTGGCTGTAGCATGACCCTTGCAACTCGGCAACAACAGGATTGCTGAAGTAATTGACTCCCTCGCGCTCCATCAACTCGATGGGATCATTGCCCCCGGTGTTGATGAACATGTGACCGTATTTCGTAGCAATTTCGCGCTGTTCAGTTGTAAGGTTTGGCATGGTGTTTTCCTTTATTGCGCTGGAGTAGAGATGGGGTTTTCCAACTCTTTGTCCAGACGACCCGCTCCAAACAAGACGAAGCCGATTAGGATTCCACCGAGGAGTTCGAAATAATTGTGGTGCTGCCCGAACGATGCGATGGCCATGTAGATGATCCATAGGGAAGTGACGGCTCGAAGTGCATAACGCTTAATCTTGTTGCTCATGGTTTCCTTGATTACAGCTTCGACCAGCGAACTGCTACCGCGCAAGACGCGCCCCATAGCATCGTCCCCACAATATGCGCCACGATTGAAAACGGCGAATTGCCCGCATAAGTGAATCCAGCGATCCAGTTGATTGCCGCAAAAACAATGCCACCAAAGGCCAGGAACAAAACCAGAGCGAGAAGCCGCCAGTGTTTTGCGTCAAAAATGTGTGTCATAGTGCGGTTTCCTATGCCGAAAAGGCGTTCGCGTAAGCCACAAGCTGGTGAACACCCGTGTTGCGATTAATCGCATTGCGCAGCTGCCAGGTGCCCGCACCCTTTGGCTTGGACGGAATGAAGTCCACGACCAGGTCCGGACGTACCTTCACCACGATGCGGCCCGATGCTCGGAGGGCGCGTACCTTGGCGGTCGTTGCCTGCAGCAGGGCAAGGCAAGGCAATAGTCAAAGTTGTTTGTTGGGATAGTAGGCATCCTTGATTGCTTTGTTGGTTTGATGAAGTGCTTCTGGTGGCAATCAGGACCAATGCCCCAAACGCCCATGTACCCCGAATCGGATTCGTTGGCCTCTTCTTCCGGCATCGAAGCCCAGTCACCACCGTTAACAACCACTGCGGGGTGCGCATACGGATACGCAACCGGTTTACCGCAAATGGCGCAACCATACTCGTGCGACGCCAACTTCGCAAAGTTCTTGTGGTAGCTCGGACAGCTAAATGGCAAGACCTTATAGCGGTTGATTGCGGAAGCTTGAGATTTGGTTTCCATGTGTTCAGTATATATCCCCATTGGGGATACGTCAAGAGCTATTTGTAACCTTCTTCTTCGCTTGCCCGTGCACCACCTTCAGCTGCTCATGTTCCAGCACTTCACGCACAAACTTCCACATGGACTCATCCATTGCCCGGTGGTCGTTTGAAGTGCTGGGCAGCAGCCACTTATCAAGCGTGCGCTTGGGGCAAGCCAGGCGCAAGGCAAAGTCCTCGCGCTTCATCCCCAGCTCGGTCATGGCGTCTCGCAGGAATTCCTGCTGCGTGGTCATAAGGCCCCCGCCACGATGTCCGCCAATCGCACCGGGTCTTTTCCAACAAGCCGCTTGGTAGTGGTAACGCTCTTGTGCCCAAGGATTTTTGCGATGTGTACCAGGTCATACCCCTTGCGATATTGCTTGACCGCCCACGTTCTGCGTCCTGCTTGGGCATTCCCGCCTTCAACACCCGCATTGTCATGCAGCCGGGAGATCAGTGCCCCCAAGGTATTGCAGGAATAACTCAAAACGCCCGATGGCAGCATTTTTGAAGTCAGGGCATATGGCTTGCCGTCATCCGTCAGAAAAAGCGCGCTGTCAGGGTCCAGGCCTCGATACGCACCTTTTCTGATTGTGACCCCATGTTTGCGCTCCAGGCGCCATGCAATGTACTTGTCCAGCGAATTCACCACGCGCTTGTTTGACCAATACAACGGACGCTCCTCGCCGTTGTGCGCAACATCCTCACGGACAGCGCTCTCCACTTTCACCCGCCCATCAGGCTGGAGATAGTCAGACACCTTCAACCGCGCAAGCTCCGTGGTTGATAGCGCGGTTCCGTACAGCACAAACAGCAAGGCTACATCCCGTTCCGGCATGCGGCTGTACCCTTGCGTTGCCTTGAGCATGTGCTCCAGGTTCTTATCCTCAACTACTGGTGGAAGAGCCATGGGTCTTTACATCCTTGGTCGTGGGAATGGCTTTGGAGCTGGCGTGGTTGAGTTTGGGGCGTCCAGACGCAGTAACTCGCCAAGGCTTGTGTCTTCCAGTGCGTAGACACCTCGGGCGGCCTTCCAGACCAATCCTTTTTCTTGCAAGGCGACAAGTGCCTGCTGGACATTAGACAGGTCAGCGACAACATCGCTCTTGGGCGCGATGCTTGCCATGGCAACCTGGTATGCCTCCATGGTCTTTGCTTCAAATGGCGCGTAGTCAGGCCCTGCCATAGCTAAAACCTGAAAAACAGCCGATTGCAATGGCGTCAGACTGTGAATGACGCGCTTGGCTTCTTTGTTGGTGGAGTCGATTTCAAGCAGGACTTCTTCGTAAAACCGACTCGCTATGCCATTCTTTTCGACCCCAAAGGCAAAGCGCAACGTGTCCGCTGCTGCCCCCAAAATCTCTGGTCGGAATGACGCCTTGCTAAACAGATCAAACACCACATCGGGATCGATTGGCGCACCGAGGTCCGCATGAGCGCAAAACCATTTGACGTACTCCAGGCCCAAGGACGGAAACCGAACCAATGGGGCGCCGAAAAACGCCTGGTCCTTGCTATTGCGCAGCATCGCCAGCTTGTCCTGGTTGGAGCCGGTGGCCACCACCCGGAGGCCCTTGTGCCGCGTGCTATTGAGTTCGTCCCGCGCCGCCTTGAGGGCAAATAATGCATTGGTGCCGCCGTCGGTTGTGATGGCGTGCTGAGCTTCGTCAATCACGAGAACGATGGGTGTCTGCACATCATCTGAAAGAGCACTCAGGGCCGCACTGAGCGAAATGCCCTGGGCGAGCCCAAGTTTGTCCAGTGTGAAGGACGTGCCGGCAATTGAAACTTTGTCGAGGCCCGTTGACTTGGCGAGACGTTTTAGAACACCGTCGTGCTTTGCCAGTTCGGTTCGAATGGCGTTCACGATGGCATCACCGGGGTCCGTTTGGCGATTCTCCCAAAGGTCCACATAGAGAACCAATGCCCCTTTGGCTTCCAACTGTGGCCGCAGGTCTTCTCGCAAGAATGTCGATTTACCGGTGCGTCTGGGCGCCGCGAGAAACAATCCAGAACTCGATGCCGACGTTGGGGATGTAAAAAGGATCTTGTCCGCAATCTCGGCGGCAAGTTCAGTTCGTTTGAAGAGGGTATTCAAGGGTGGTCCAGGATGAATTATGGCAATTTATAGGCGATTATAGTCATCTCATGGAATTGATGCAATATGTGTAATTTCCAATAGTTTAGGTGGTCCGGAGACGGAAAACAACCTCGCGGGCCGCGAATCTACTGGATTCAAAGGAAAGTTCCAAAACGCACTGGGCAAACAGAAGACAAAAAAATACCCGCAACAGCCGAGGCTGTGCGGGTATTTTGAGGTAAAGGATTAAGCGAATTCCAGCTCAATCTTGCCAGCGCCTTGGCGCTTAGTCTTGCCCACGATGATCGTCACATTGTGGCCAAGCTTTGCTACCAGCTCAAGCATTTTTGCTTCACTCACACCACGAAATTGACCGCGTGTGATCCTTGAAATTTTTGCCTGGTCAATCCCAAGCAAATCTGCTGCCGCTTCCTGGGTCAGATGCCGAGCTTTGATAGCCCGAGCAATTTCAGCCGCCAGTGAAGACTTGCGTTGCATTTCTGCTGCGTCTGAATAGCCAAGGTCGGCATACACATTGCTGCTACCGACTTCAATTGCGACTGTCATTTTCTGACTCCTTTTATCTGTTTAGACCAAGTTGCATGATCTTCCTCGGCATCCTTCAACCGTGACTTGATCAGGTCAATATCTGCTTTTGGCGTTTCAATGCCCTTCGTCGATTTCTTCTGAAAACAGTGCAGAACGTAGATCCAGTGAGCCAACCGAACCGTGTAAACAGCTCGGTAGGTTCCACCTTCATCACTCTCCACCACCTCCAAAACTCCTGCTGAACCAAAACCCTTTAGAGGCTTTGCATCAGCATGTTTCTGTCCAGCCTGTGCGAGCCCCAAAGCGAACCCAAAAACGTCTTTGACATCTTCGGGCATCTCTTTGAGATCCTTCTTGGAAGAACCCATCCATTTGATGGGCTTACGTGGCGGCTGGATCATGCTTCATTATGCCCATATTGGCATATTTGCACAAGTCCTGTCATTTTCCTTGCTCCTTATGGGCGCATGCCGCGAGGGCGATCTACTTCGATTTCAATTTGATTTGAAGACAGAAACTCTTGTGCAGCGGCGTACCAGGTCTGCGGTATTGGGTTTCCAAAATGCTCTCTACCAATCACTGCCAAGAGAAATCCCTGTGTGGTTTCCCCTTCATCTATTGCCCGCAAAAGATCTGTAGAAGCGCCATCCCAACCTTTAGGCAGAGCACCGAAGTGTTTTAATCCTTGCTCATCAAGTTTTGCCTTTAGAGTCTTTGGTAGTGTGTGTGTCATTTTCCTTCTCCTTATGGACGTGGCCGGCGCACATTCAGTGCAGCCTGGGTAACTGAGGCGGCCACAGCAAAGCCGCTTTCGTCGCTTTCAGCTTCCTTGGCGATGCTGCGGGCCTGGCCTCCGCGCACCCAGTAGCGCCAATTGGTGGAGCCGTCTGTGAGGTTGGCCGGGCGCACGCCATCCCATCCTTGTTGCCACAGATGGCGGCCGCCCTGGGTGGAAAACGGATTTAAATCGACGCCGTTTTGATTGGCCATTTTGGCGTCGTTTACCGCGAGTGCATGGAGTTCGTTCATCAAAATTCTTTTTTAAGTCGCCATGTTTTCTTCAGTCGGTCCAGCAGGACAACTCTTCGTCAGCCGCTTCGATCGGATCGCCCCCATCGTTGAAGGCATCATCAGCCGCGTCAGCAACTTGCAATGCTTTCACATTGTCCAGGTCCGAGCGTTCTGAAATACGCGCGGCGTAGAGGTCATTCCAGGTGGGACGATCCAGTGGGATCGCGACAGGTGCTTGTGGGGTGATGGGCATGGTTTATTTCCTTGGATTAGTGGTACAGGACTTGGCTTTAACCGCTGCCTGGAGTCGTCTAAACAGTTTCACGGGTGATTAGCGAGGGCGCACCGCCTTTACTGCCTGAGGTGATTCAGCGGCACGCGTGAACATGAAATCACCATCTGGCTCAGGTAAGTTTGGCTTCAATCCAAATTGTAAGATGGACGCAACATTGAACTTTGGTGTCACATGCCACGCGAACGTACGCTCTACCATTTTCCTTCAGCCTTTCGGTCGTATATGTGGTCGCATTTTGCTTAACAACTCTTCAATCTCTTTAGCTTCTTCGTTGGCTTTTGCACGACGATCGACTATGACGCCGCCTGGAAATGTTTGTCCGATTCTGGCGGCATCTTCAACTATCTTGGCGCCCTCCCGCCAAGCATCTTGAACCGCCGATGGTGAGTCACCTATTGCCCACAAACCATCGGCCTCACAATGAAAGCCATGCTTCACACTGCCAATGGTTTTTGGTGGTCGTTTTCCCATTTTCCTTCTCCTAAATGCGACTCCAGCGAAATGCTGGTCTATCGCGTTCAAAAGTGAAATAGCTGCGTTGCTGGTGAACGCAAAAGGACTCGAAGGAAATTTGGATGAAGTGGATGGACTGCACATGGCAGAGAAAAGCAAAGAAAAAGGCCACCAGATCCGGTTAGGGAAGTGATGGCCTTGGGGGTTTAAATCAGCACCGGGGGCGGCGCACATTCTTGGGTTTCTGCGTATCCACCTTATCGACAAAATTGCCGGTATCACCGTCGTAGGCAACAAATTCTGGCCAGGCCGATCCGTACCACTCTATGCGTCCGTCTTGATGGATGTACGAGGTCGTGTCTTCCTCGACTATCCAGAATGCCCAACTTGTCTCGCCATCTTCAACAAGGGTAAAGGTTGGGTAATCTGGCTTCTCTTTTTCAAGATACGCTTCGACCAGTCGCTCAGCTTCCTCTTGGGGTAACCGAACATCTAGGTTGGTTTCGGGCTTTTTGCGTGATTCCATTTTAATTTACTCCTGAAAAGCTGTGGGACTAAGGGGGTTGTAAGTGATGACTGCAACGTGCGGTTGGCACGCATGCAATTGGCCGCCTTGACCTGGCCGGAACCCACCTCGGCATTTAATAAAGACAGACCCATTGCGCTGAAACTGGAAGGCGTCACCGGCTTTCAAATTCCGAAACACTTCACGGTCTCCTTGCGCTGCATTCTTTCGCATTTTCCTTGATCCTTATGGGCGCCTGCGCGTTGCTTGCATTGTTTGACTAGCCACGTTCCTGTCAACATCTACGGAAGCAGTATCAGGACAGGTCTTATGTTCTGTGAGCGCCAAAGAATTAGTCTCGCAAAACCGCCTCGCCGTCTCGACCCTGTAATATCGACCCAACACCAGCGTAGGCCGCTCTGCAGGCGCCAGGATGAAGGCTAGAGATTGCGCATCTGGGTAAATGACGCATGGAACCCGCCGCTCCATGTATTCCATGTACAGGGCCTGGGCAGCAATGCGTGCGGCCTTGTTCTCAAAGCGCGCGAACTCGAAAAAGCCAGGTCGCCCTTGAATTGCAGGGCCGCGTACGAAGACTGCATCTTCGTCGAAATGGTTGCGCTGCAATTGAATATCGGAGCTAACAACGGTTTCAACCAGAATATCGTAACCAGCGAGTTTGGCTTGCGGGGCCGTGCCAAATTCATAAATCTGTACCATTCATCCACTCCAAAGCAGTTTGTGTACCAAAAATTGCAGTGACTAAAACGCCGGGCATCGTGCACCCACCGTAACGACATCATCAGGCACCTGAAAGAACCCCACGTTTCCGCGATACGGAATCAAAGTCTGAAACCTGGGGTTTTTGAATACAAACCCATGGAAGCCCTGCGCACCAAAGTGGGCCCGTCTTAAATCCGGCTTCGCACCTTGCGGAGAAGCCGCAAGGCAATCCACCAAGTCGGCGACACCAACGATTCCACCGTATTCGAGCTCCTGAATTTCAGGTAACGGCCAGTTGATCCTCTTACGAATGAATTCGTAGTATGGTTCATGAAAGCGTTTTGATGCATGAATTGCAACCGGACCGCGGATAGCTGTCGATCTCGACCGGTCATCGATAGTGAGATACCCGCGACAAAACAGCCAGGCGTACGGTTGCATCATGGAAATGGCATACATAGGCGTATACGGCGTCAGTCCAGATCTTTAATCCGGGGGAGGGTGGTTGTTACCGGCCAATCCCCGGTAATGAAATAAATCCATTCGGCCGCAAGGAAACCATCGACTCCAGTTTTACGGACGTCACGGATACGTTTGAGTGTTATCTGGTGTTTGTTTTTGATCGCACGGATGGTAGTGTGATGCCTGCGCATCAGTCGCTTGATCATGGTGCCGGTAAGTTTCATTTAAAAATAGCCTGAACATCTTCAACGTCGACGGATCCGGCGCAGACCACCATTTGACGGCCCCAATTGACGCCCCGCAAGTTGCCGCGGTTCTGAGCGGATGATCGAATTTCCATCCGAGTCCGAGTCCAGGCATGTATCCCATTCTTGGGTGGCCATTCGAGAGGCATCCGTAAGTGCCACGGCCGCACGCAAGTCGCCTGTGATGGCTTTCACGTGCTCAATAACCTCGGGCGCAAAGACTCGAATGCCATGGGAGGGGTCACGATAAGTGCCGCCGGCCAGCAAGTCTCTGAGCACGGAAAACTTGCGTTTTTCAATGAGCTCTTTGGCGTACCGGTACTGGGCAAGCCAATCATGGGAAAACGGATCCCAACTTGCGGATCCCTTGCGACGGCCGATGTCGGAAAAATTTATTGTGAATGCAATGATGTTTCCAGCGCCACGAATTCGATGAACTGCGGGGTTATCCGGGCCCGCCGAAACCTTGGCCGCGGCTTCAGACACGGCAACATCAATAAGAGCCAGGGCCCGGTATAAATGATCTGTGAGGCTATCGTCTTTCACTGTGCTACCTTTTACCGAAACATAATGAGGTTTCCCCGGCATCAGAATTATTGATTGCCAGGGAAACAATGGGACGGATCAAAGACCCACCCGATCCTATTACTGCTGTTTGTCGTCTGGGCGACGGTCCAACAGTTGAATGGTTGACGCCTTGATCTTGGTGCTGTAGCGCTCAACGCCATCTTTGTCAACGTATTTGTCTGTGGCAAGCGAACCCTCAACATAGACAGACGAACCCTGTTTGGTGTATTGACCCATGATGTCTGCCAGACGGCCCCATGCTTCGACACGATGCCATTCAGTTTTTTCTTGCTTGGCGCCGGACTTGTCGGTCCAGTGGTCGGTGGTGGCCACAGTGAAGGTTGCGACGGCCGAATCGCCGACTTGACGGACTTCAGGAGCTTTGCCAAGATTGCCAATGATCTGAACTTTATTGAGTGATGCCATGATATTTCCTTAATGTGATCCGTATAAATATGGATCTTTGTGACAACCCGAAGTGCGTTTGGCAGGGCTTCGAGCAACTGTATCAGATATTCAATTTTCTGATGTTTTAAGTATATCACATACGCAGAAACTTGTCAATAGAAAAGAATGAAAACCTAACAACTTGACGCTTATCACACCTAACCCTAACCAGAAGTAATTTGGACATCCAGCCAGAATAGAAATAGAGGTTTTCCGAAGTGTGCCTCGACTCGTTATCTATGTATTGCAGCACAAATTCATTTTATATTATCCTTGCAACGATGCTGTGTGTTGTATATACTGTATGAGCTTTAATAACTATGGAATTACACATGCAAAAACATCTCACTTCATTTGGTCCTGCTGTACGCCTCACCGCTCTTGCTGCATTGATGGCTGGCGCAAGCATCCTTTCTGGTTGCGCAGCTAGCCAAATCGCAATGTCGAAAGGCGAGCTGGATGTGCAGACAAAGATGTCTGCCTCGATCTTTCTTGATCCTGTTTCCCCAAATGAGATGACTATTTTTGTTCAAGTCCGCAATACGTCGGACAAGCCCCAGTTGGACATGTCTCCTGAAATCGCATCGGCAATCATGGCCAAAGGCTATCGAATTGTGAACGACCCGAAACAGGCCAAGTTTTATCTCCAGGCCAATGTTCTGCAAGTGGGTAAAACAGATCCAACAGCGATTCAAGCCCAGCTTGGCCACGGTTATGGTGTTGGCGGCGGTGTCGGTGCCGGTGTTGTTAGCGGCCTGGCACTTGCCAGCATATCCAGTGGTCGCTATGGCGCCAACAACAACGCACTGATGACCGGGGCACTGATCGGCGGCGTGGCTGAATTCGTTGCCGGTTCGCTGGTAAAGGATGTCTATTATTCGATTGTGACTGACGTCCAGATCAAGGAACGCTTGGCTGATGGAAAATCTGCTGACCTTCATTCGAATCACCTGAATCAGCAAGGCACCAGCGGTTCTGAACAGGTCAGTTACAACGATCGCGTTGACATGAAGACATACCAAACGCGGATTGTGTCTGTCGCCAACAAGATGAATCTGGAATTTGCTGAAGCGGCGCCCGCGCTGCGCACTGGTTTGACGCGAGCTCTGGCCGGTCTGTTCTAGGAAACTCTGGATAAGTCCCCGGCAGGCGGCCCAACTCGGTGAGATGGGCCGCCTGCCCTTAAGGCCAGCATTTGGGCCAGCGAAACACCCGTCACAGACAACAGTCGTATCGCAAACATCGTCAAGGCAGGGTAACTTGTTCTACTGGGTCGCAGACATGGGGTAGCTGCCTACACCAAGAAAGCACGCAAACCAAATAGACATGCGGGTTCCAAGAGGGTTGGGTGTGAACAATCAGATATTGCCTATCAGGCTGGATAAAAGATGACCATCCGTGCAGCGGATGGATGTAATGCTATTTGTCCGAACGAATGCGATTAACTCGTTCTGTTGAGTCCGCCAAAAGCAATTTGCGTTCTTTTGGACTAGATTTGTCCCTGATTGCCTCGCCCTCAGCAAGGCAAAGCTGTTCCAAAGCGTAAAGCTTACTGATCGGAACGGATCCCTGGAATTCTTTCGCAGAGGCCAGGAGCACATCGAGTTCATCCTTGCGCAGCCCGGCATCAAATGCCGAATTCACAATTGAATATGTGACTTCCGTCAACTCAACGAGCTCAGTCTTTGCCGCATCGTCACCCGCACGATAACGATTGGCAAGTGCAATGGCCTTCGGTTTTAGGACCGTGACACAAGCGGCCGCGTGATCGAATGAGACTTCACTCTGTGCATGGCCAAGCGATGCGTGTAGCAAGGCAACGACAAACAACGGAAGACATACTCTCACCGATATCACTTCACATCCCCTTCTGAGTAGGACTTGACGCGGCGCAACCGATCGGTGCGCGCCATTGCGGCGGACTTCTGAAGTTGATGCCGACCAGGCAGGGGAGCAGCCACACCAAAACATGAGACGGAGAACCATCCATCAGGCTGCTCTGAGCCAAATGACATTTGATTACCGCTGGTGCGAGCGTATTCGCGAGCCAAATCAGTTTGCCAAGAAGGAATGCTTTTTTCTTCAGATACTTTTGCCATAATTTTGTTTGTGTTACGGACGTCGTGTTGATGATGGGTAGGGGTTATCCAAGGCGAGGGGCCTCTTTAGAGCCACCAAGATCTCGCCGAAATGCTCTTCAAGAAGCCCAACATATTCATCGCACATCACAACCCGCCAGAACCATGGATGGTTAGGGTTCGATTTGGCACCAAGAAGAGACTTCCCGGAATATGTGTCATCGAGAATGACAAAGGGCTCACCGCGGCTATACGTTCGGTTCCACAATGAAATTTCATCTGCGCGCTTGTCTTCGCCGGGAAGAAATGGCGTGCACCATGCCTCATCGGGAAACAATGAATCGGCAACAAAGCTCGCTCCGGCGCCGTTAAATATTCTGACCATTTGTTCACGGTCAAAAACATGCCGCCAGGTAGAGCTGATGACATAAGAAAGGTTGCCTTCCATTTTGTCGTGAGCACGCCGCAGAACATTCAATGCCCCAGAAGAAAATATTTTGGATAGAATTGGACCAAGATCATCACGAATCCCATTCATCGCATCCCGGACATCGAATCCACCATAGGGTGAACTCATGCACAGGACATCGTCAATATCAAGGACTAAGGTCGATTTAGGGGTGATGACAGGAGATTTACTCATCGATCAAGTTTATCGCTCGAAATTTGGATCCGATCAACCGCAAGTTCCAATTTCGTGGCAATTGACACATTGAGTGCATCCATTTATGTGATGGACGTCGTGTGCACCGCAATTACCGCATTTGGCACCGGTTCCAGATGCAAAGTGCTGGCTTATGGCCGACACCTTCGGTGTTTCTTCAGCAGCAGGCTCAGTCAAACCAGCAGCGCGCCTGGTCTGGAGTTCTGCCAGAGCCAAGATGGGAACCTGCTTGCCTTCGGCCGTAAGAAAACCACGACGAGTTAGCATCTCCTGAAGCTCGTAGCCGATCGCCGCCACCTCGCTGTCATGAAAGCGGGGAATCTTCGTGCCATCTTCTTTGGTCAAATAACCCGATCGAACGGCACCCTTGTCCCAAGTAATTTCGCGCATGTTTTCAATCGCCTTGGACATCGACATGCCAGAGCGGGCTGCCATGGAGAGCATCCGCAAGCTCATGTCAACCCATTGCTGACCGGCGTCATGCTGGCTGCCTGCCAAGAAGAATTCAACCGGACGCTCAATGGTTACCGGTTTACCATTCACGACTCCGTCAACAAGCATGAAGCTCGCCATCAGATACAAAGAACGCTTGCCTTCTTGAGTCCACAGTTCAACCTTGCTGTTCGCGCCTGACAACTCACCTTGAGGGCGCTTTGCGAACTGCTTGGTCAAAGGATCGTCATTGACAATTGCTACCGGAGCCTCAACTTTGGGTCCAACAGACAAAACCGCACCCAGGATACTGTTCGGCCGATATGTGGCCAAACCCTTGAGTCCAGCTTTCCATGCCGACATGTACAAGCCCGCGAAATCAGCGTATGGATAATCAACCGGAACATTCACCGTCTTCGAAATTGAGGTGTCAATAAAGGGCTGAACAACCTTCAACATGTTCATGTGGTCCAAGGCCGGCATCTCAAGAGCCGTAACGAAATAGCTCGGCAATTTGGAAACATCGTGCCCGAGGTGACGATACAAGCGGTAAGCATGGTCAACGACTTCGTAGCTTTTGAAACCGCCTTCAGCAAGGCGTTTCTTTCGGTCGTATACCCAGCTAAATGCGGGCTCGATACCGTTGCTGGCATTGTCTGCGAAGGCCAGCGAAATGGTGCCAGCGGGCGCAATGGACAAAAGATGGCTATTGCGCAGGCCGACAGTCTCAATGCTGGCGCGGACGTCGACTGGCAAACGCTTTGCGAAACCGCTTTCGAGGTACTTGGCGGCATCCAATTTAGGGAACGAACCCTTGATTCGTGCCAACTCCACCGACGCCCTGTAAGCCGTGTTACGCATTTCTTCAGAAATGTAGGCCGCCATATTGCGTCCTTCTTCCGAGTCGTAACGCAGGCCAAGCATTACCAAGGCGCTACCCAAACCCAAGAATCCGAGACCAACACGACGCTTACTCATGGCTTCTGCCCGTTGGGCATCGAGTGGCCAAACGCTCACATCCAGAACATTGTCCAGCATACGAATAGCAATCCGAGCAACCTGATTGAATGAGTCGATGTCAAACATCGCCTCTTCCGTGAAGGGATGCCGAACGTGCATCGTCAGATCAATTGAACCCAGGCAGCAGCAGCCATAGGGCGGCAAGGGTTGTTCTGCGCACGGATTCGTGGCCGCGATCGTTTCGCAATACCAGAGATTGTTTTCCTGGTTCATACGGTCAACAAACAGGATGCCGGGCTCGGCATGGCTATAAGTCGACTTCATCACCTGATCCCATAGGTCGCGAGCACGAAGGGTGCGATACACCCACATGCCATCAGGACGCAGGTAACCACCTTGTTTCAGGAGATCATCAGAGGGCTTGGAAGCATGCACCAGTTCGATGTGGGCATCAAGCTCGACCGCCTCCATGAAAAGGTCGGTTACGGCAATGGAGATATTGAAGTTTTTGAGGTCGCCAGAATCTTTGGCATGAATGAATGTTTCGATGTCCGGGTGGTCACACCGAAGAACACCCATCTGCGCACCACGGCGCGCGCCGGCGGATTCAACGGTTTCACAAGAGCGATCAAACACGCGCATGTAGCTCACAGGACCAGATGCTGCTGATTGAGTGCCTTTAACTGGAGAACCAAGCGGGCGAATTGTCGAGAAGTCATAGCCAACACCGCCACCACGACGCATTGTTTCAGCAGCCTCAGTCAAAGCCGTGTAGATGCCAGGCCGACCATTTTCAATGCTGGATATTGAGTCACCTACGGGTTGGACAAAGCAATTAATCAGCGTCGACTGAATGTCGGTTCCCGCAGCAGAATTAATCCGTCCGGCAGGCACAAATCCATTTGCAAGAGCCCACTGAAACTGAGTCAACACCTCTTCACGCAGATTCTCGGGCTCCACAGCCACCAAGGCGAGTGCAACACGTGCACGAACCTCAGCCGCAGTTGTCTCGGCGCCTTTGGCATATTTTTCAAGCAAAGTGACATCGGTAATCTCCTGCGGCTCCATGGCGGCGGGCTTGCCATCAATTGCAGGAATTAGGAGTTGGGAAATGTCTGTACGTGCGTTCATGATGACTCAATAGAATTTAGAAACGATGATTGGAATGTCAATAGAGTATATCACATATACTCACTAATGTCAAGAAATTATGGACAGAAAACGTCCATTCTCCAGCCGGCCAAGAAGGGTGAACCAAAATCAGAAATATCAATGTCTTAGCCGTGTAGTATATACTCTACGACTACAAATGACACTTTCTTTACCATGAATAACCAGAAATTGCCACCCTCAGCCAGTTGTCGCTGTATCGATGGCGGTTCTGCTAGTTCTCTTTGGTGATCATGAAAACTTAACGGAGACTCAAATGCATCGTTCCGTCTTAATGCTTGCAGTATTTGTAATCCTGACTGGGTGCTCTAGACAGGAACAAAAGGTTCCATTTAAGGAATATGTGACCAAGCCAGGTCGCACTCCCGTTGTGGTTGAACAGTATGGTACACAAAAAAAACAACCAATGAAGACGCCAATTGCAGCGACTCCACTGGTGCCAGTTGCACAAAAACTGACAGATGTCGCAGTGGCTCAGGCAGCCATGATAAAGCCGGATCAGCGTTGCGAGCCATTTGTGAAATTGACGCTTGAAGCCGGCATGCGAACGTCGCTCGACCCAAATGGGATTTCCAGATTCGCGGACATCATGAATTCAGCCGATGCCAATGGCTGCGTCGCCATCACAAAATAACACTGTGCCACATATCTGATATGTGGTATACCTGTTGTTATGTCGATGGTTGGCGCTCCAAGATGGCTGGAGAAATGTGCTGCATATTTTTTTTCTTAAACGTTAGCCATTGGACTTCAAATGAATGCTTTGCCACAAGTCGACAATCACACGTCAACCTCTCATTTACTGGATGAATACAGGAATGCTGCTGATCTATTGGATAAGCAGAAAGTTGAGTTTTATCTCTCATTCAAGGGCGGAGTGAGCAATATTGAGCTAGAAGATCAAGCTAGGGAAGTGCTGACGCGCGCAGAACAAACCTGCTTTAAAGCGCGAATTTCATTCGAAAGCACCGCCGGCATACCCGCAACCCGTGGGATAAAAGCGTTTACAACGGACAAAGAGATTGCTGAAAACGCACTGATCAATGCCGTCGATGATTACTACCGCTCTCTTGATGTACTGATTGCAGCCAAGACTCCTCTTGCTGAAAGTGCAGCAAGACGTCTTTATGAGAAATCGGCAAATGCAGCCAGGATTGCGGACTCTGCTTTTCAGAGTCTGAGTGAATCAGTAAATGTGGAGCCTGAGAAGAAGACTGCTAAGAAGACAGCTGTCAAGAGTTCAAACATCGATTTTTCGATGATCCGTGAGGTTGTTGAACTTTCACGTCGTATGGCGAACGATGATTTCCAACTTCACCTTAGTGCTTATTCCGCGGCTAAACCCGACGATGAAAAAGCGTGTCTGGAAAGCCTGGTTGGATCAGTAAAGTCATTACGCTTGGCTGATGGCGCCTACAAGTCGCTGATTTCAGCGGAATCGGACTTTAGAAGCACAACGGTAAGCCTGCTGCAGGGTGATCAAGCCGCTGCGACACAACAAGCGAGGTCATCCGGCGATAACCTCACTGCCGTTGCAGATAAACTTGATCGATTTAGCGTAGTAGCCCCACAAAGCAGATTCTTTGGAAAAGTACTGAGTGCGGCCGTCATTGTTGACCAACTTGCTGGTAAATTGGAGACAAATGTCATAGTGACAGCCGAACACTTTACGGATGGTCTGAAAGCATTCGCACACCGTGTAGCCAATTTTGGAGCGGCCGTTGCCCAATTCCCCTCTAAGGTTGCACAAACAGTAAAAGCAACCAGTGTTTCATTGAAAGAGTCTGTTGCATTAATTGGCTCTAGATTCATGTCGAGTATGCGAGACCTTCTCGTTAAGACCGAAGACAAGCTCGGAACAGCGATAATTTCGACCCTCGATGCCGTTGACAAAGTCGACAGGAAGATGACCAGCACAATTGAAAACTCAATTGACAAAAGCAAAGCGTCGGCATTCTCATTCCTTCAGGAATCCTCAGAATTGGCCGCGCGAATTAAGAACCGGGTAGAGAACGTCGCGGAAACAGTCGCCACTCGCGGTGTCGAAGTCGTTGATTCAGTCTCTCGGCATGTCAGTGCAGTGGCCGGTATTGGAGCTATTGCCGCAGACGCGGCAACAAAGAAGGTAACTGCAGCCGCCAGCTTGTCAGGCGGGATCTTTTCTCAAGTTGTTAAGGAAGTTGTAGCAGCCGGGCATACCGTTGTAGACAAATACGTTGAACAACTGGATAAAGTTGACCTGGCTCGAGAAACTCAACGCAAAAGTCACCGCCCGTAGTAATTAACAAGAATCACCAAAATTATGAACTCTGTCTCATTCTCACAAGAAGTTAATGAATTATCAGATGCCCTGAAAAATCAATTAGAAAGCGTTACGGCAGTTCACCATTCAGGCAATGAATTAATGTCGAATAAAGACAAAGAAGCGTCATTTTCTGTCATGGGAAAGATTGCGGCACTGATAGACATTATTGATCATCTTAACGTTCCAAGTATTTCAGTTGAGCATGAACAGCTTTTAATTCAGGCAGTAAGTGATGGGCGACTGATGGAAGATCAAGTCTCGAAATATTTAAAGGTCAAATTATGAACATCCAAATGCTCGACGCAGGTCTACCGAATGCCTATCAAAAGTATGCTGAAAAGCTGAAAATTTTGCATGGACAGATCAATGCAGAACGAGGTATGGAGAACAAGGAAAAACAGGCTCTGACAAGTCTCACGCTTGGGATGACTTCGGTTTTGATCGGGGCAGGTGGTATTGTCGCTGCCACGGCTACAGTGCCAATTTTGGCCACAGCCCTGGCAGTTGGTGTAATTGCTCTTGGAAAAGGAATTTTCCATTTGAATGAACCTTCACTGTCGTCAAAAGCGAGAAGATTGACTGAGGACTACGAATCTGGTGCATTTGAGGAGGAAATGAATAAGGTCTCTCTATGGGACAAATTGAAGATTGCGGTTGAAAAACGATTAAATAGCCAGAATGCTCGTCCAGCATTCGATCCGTTTCCACTTCCAAGTCCTGCTCCATTTTTAGCCAAAGACGTAAAATTGGAACCTCAGATTCAAGCAGCAACTGAGTCAAATATACCCGAGCTTGACTTTGATGCTATTAGGAAAGTCGTTGAAGTTTCACGTCAATTGGCTACTGCCGATTTCCTGCGCCACATAGAGGCGGCTAGGGATGCAAAAACACCTGAAGAAACTCAAGTCGCCATTGACCAGCTTTCGGCGTCCCATAAGACTACACAACTAATGGATTCCGCGTATAAATCGCTAAATTCATCTGAAGCCCATTTTCGCAGCACGGCCGTAAGCCTTGTCAAAGGTGAAAATCAAAATGCCATCAACCTGGCTCTTGTATCAAGTGACCATCTGGCTGAGGTAGCTAAGAGCCTTGACAAATTCAGCGTTCAAGCACCACAAAGCAAATTTTTTGCATCAACATTGGATGCCCTTAATAAAGTCGATAAGGCTGCGGCCAAGCTTGAATCCAACGTAGCCATGAAGGTTGGTGAGTTTTCCACTGGACTCAAAGCATTTGCGACACGCGTCGCCGATTTTGGGCTCGCCGTCTCCAAGTTCCCATCTACAGTGGCCAATTCTGCAAAATCAACCGGCGCCTCGATGGCCGATGCCGTGATCTCAACCGGTTCAAAATTCATGTCGGGCATGCGAGATCTGCTCCATAAGGTTGAGAACAAGATGACGTCAGCGCTCGAATCAACCGAACTGACAGCCTTTGAGATGATTCAAAAATCCGGTGAATTTGCTACAAAAATTCAACAAAGGGTTGAAAATGTCGCGGATACAGTAGCAGCCCATGGAAAAGAAGTTGCGAATTCTGTTTCTCGACATACAAACGCAGTAGTAGGGATCGGCAGCATTGCTGCGGAGTCCATTGGAAATCATGTAAGCACTATGGCAAGCCTTTCCGGCGGCTTGCTCGCTAAAGTTGGACAAAGTGTTGCTGAGGCAGGTCAAGCGCTTGCGACCAAATACGGCGAACAACTTGAAAAAGTGGACACTGAACGCAGCGTACGTCGTTCAATGAATCGTCCCTAAGCCAAACTCGCTCCAAGCCTTTTCAGCCCGAATGTCTTTCGTAATTGAGAAACTCCATGCCAAGCACCCGGGTTATTGATGATTGTGTTACACACGCAAATGGATCGTTTAAATTCAAATTAAAGGGCCTCAAGCGTGCGCAAGCGCATGCTGACATCATGAGGTTCACGGATCCTTCATCATCTGCCACCGGCAGAAAGGATTCATACGACCTGGCTATCTCTGAAATATTTCGCTTGGATCCGTCATTGCTACTGGAGCCAATTCCAAACAAGTATCCACTGAGCAGAAATTCACCGGAATCCTGGTCAAATGCTGACAATGTCTGGAGAAATTTTTCAGATTGGTACGGTAACTGGTTAAGCAGAATTGTGCATCCAGGCACGGACTACGTGCAGTCGGTTCAGGCTGCTCTAGAACTCGGAATTCATCCTGATGACGAGTCAGTGTGGCCAGAGAAGAGGCTGCTTTGCATTGATGGTTGGTTAACGGATCCGACCAGACTTGCTTTGGCACTGAAAGCGGGGGCAAGTCCAAACCGTGGTACCAATTGGGGAGCGTCGTACTTACGGCGCGTGATTTCTGAGCTTAGCGCAAGCATGCGCGACAACAGAAAAACCAGAGAACCCACACATCTCAGATTAATTCGATGTGCAGAAATACTTCTTGATGCTGGAACACGCGAAATAGACCAGTTGGTGACTAATGAAATATTGAATTCAGACGCATCATCAGCCAATAAATTCCAAGACGCCATTGGACACCTTGTCGATGCCGGTCAAGTCAGTCCACGGATTCGAGAAAAGATCAACGAACTCATGGGCCGCCTGCAGAAAAGTGGATGCGACATTGATTACAGAGGGGGGATCATGGATTATCCTCCTTTGATTCGAGCTCTGCGATGCCTTGATATTGAAGGAGCATGTCATCTAATTCATCTTGGCTGCAAGACCAAAGATGAAGATATCGTTCGCACACCCGGCTCGGGAGGCATCATTAAACCGTTGTTGGCTGAAGCTCATGAAGCCGGCCAGGAAGAATACACGACCAGAATCATTGCAGCCCTGATGCAGCGGCAGCTGCAGGTGGCTGGCTCCAGTGTTGACTCTGACAGCGAGTCCGTTTCAAAGCCATCTCGGCGACGCATGACCCTTTGATTTCAAATGAACTCAACTCCCGGATTCACCGAACATGCCAAAGGCCGCTTGGAGCACAGGCTTACCGGGCGCGCGCGTGACCAGGCTCATGCCGATCTCATGGAAATATTTGAGTCTCGATACAAAAATCCAGACTACTCGACAACGGGTGATGTCCGTTTGGCCATTCTGGATCCGTCGCTGTTTATCGATCAAATTCCAAGTGTCAATCCAATGACGGGAGAGGAATCTGACCTATGGAATCAGCGCTCCAATGATTTTGGGACATGGCTTGGACGGGCCGCGGGATGGGGTGAACATGCATTTGTTGATACTGTTCTTGTCCTACTAAAGGCAGGAATTCATCCTGATGACAATGGTGCCTTTTCTTTTAATGGGTTGCTTGGCTTCCGTCAATGGCTCAGCAATCCACGACTGTTAAAGATTGCAATTGATTTTGGTGCAAGTCCTCAATTGAACTCACCTTCAGGCATTGAGCAGGACTTTCTTCGCTTAATACTCAACGAATTTCAATCGCGTATATTGCAGGCGGCGTTAGCAGGAGGAGTACAAAATCTTCAGAACAGTCTCGAATGTGCAAACATTCTGCTAGATGCCGGAGCTACTGTGAAGGATCCAGCGTATGTTCCGCGAACAAATGGTATCAAGCGTGGAATCCATGAGGTTTGCGCGGTGAATCATTTCTGTGGTGCGATGCATGATTCACAACAGCTTCAATTTGCCGAACCATTGGAACTTCTTGTCCGTCGTCTGCATGCTCGCGGGATGAATTTGGACATGAAGACTGGAATAAAGGATGTTGCCCCCATTATCGAAGCCATTCGCAATGAACGTTGGGATATGGCCAAACTATTGATTGAACTTGGTGCGGATACCACCGACGCCTACATTACACGTGCAAAAGGACGAATTGGCTTTCAAGTCTTTAGCGTCATTGAAGAAGCAACGAGGGCGGGCGATCCGGCAATGGGGGCTCAAATGACCGAAGCTATCATGCGCAGACGTTTGGTGGATATCGGCATTGGAAAAAACGCCGATTTGGATATAGTTCAATCCTGTACGACGCCACGCCGGCGCAAGATGGTGATCTGATGATCGGTAAACGACAATTTGAGGGCGCTGAACGCGAAGCAATGCACGAAAATATGCTTCGTTATATGGATATCGGCCATGAATTTGGACCAGAACACAACACGACCGATAAAATGGCCGCAGACCTGGCCCGCAAAGATCCAACACTGCTAACTGACATTTTGGGGGAAAAGTATGGGCCTCGATTAAGCCTTCCTGAAGGCAACACTTCCGAGGAAATTGCCAGGGGAACTTCCGGTACCTGGTGCATGTTCGCCGCCGAACGCCATTACTTTCGCGTTCTTGAAGTAGCACATGGCGCAGGAATCGATATGGATGACCCGTTGGTATTCCTAAAGGGCGGGCTGTTGACAAACCGACGTTGGCTGCTGGTTCCCGAGCTAGTCACATTCGCCCTGAAACTGGGAGCGAGTCCGAACGGGAACATTCAGAAAAACGAAATGTTTCCATCATTTTGCCGATCAAGCCCGATCGAGATGCTGACCGAAATCATACGAAATGAGGCACCTCATATTTACGTTTGCAAGATGGCACTTGAATCCGTAAAAAGTCTTATTTCGGGCAAAGCGATCGTTTCAAATGTTGAAGACCTACTTGAAATGGTAGAAAACAAGTTTGGACTCAACGAGCGCTCTTTGGTGTTGGCATCGGTAATGCAGGCAAATATTGCCCGGGCTCGTGAATCCGAAGGCTTGTCCCTTGAATGCACACAACCAACGGCGCCAAAGCGCGCCCGGGTTCGCGTCTAAGGGAAATATGTCAAACTTTGATCAAGAAGCTAACGCCATCAATGTCGAACGCATTCGAATGGAGGAATTTCGAATTCGGCTTGAAGATTTCATATTAAATTCCAAAGAGACCGCAGCAACAACGGTAACCAATGCCATTAAGGCGAGCCCGATCGGACTCAAGGTTATTTGTTCCGGGTTCGGTGGTGACCTAACCTCCGCCGGCAGGGTTTCATTTGCTGAATTCTGTATCAAACATAATGCCGTCGACGTACTGCAAGCCGTCGTTGAATCTGGACTCCGAGGCCTGACCAGTAAGTCGACTTGTTGCACTACGAATCAGGTAGGATCAATGTTTTCGGAAGGGTGGAGTCAATCAATTCACCTGGCAGCCTTGAGGGCATCTAATCCGCAAGCACTTCAATTGGCAATTAAATGGGATCGAAAAGAACTCTGCGTCACACAAAACCTTTTGATGGGAGCCATGCTTCATCATTCGGCTTTAAGTAGAGTATTCGGGCTTGAAAAAGTTGGATACGGAATCGAATGTTGCCGGATCCTATTGCAAGAAAAGGCGCCTTTAATAAAATATGGTAGTGACATTGGTATTGCATCGGGCCTGTTCTTTGATGGCAATGATTGGACACCCGAGCGTGCCGAGTCCATTACCGGGTTGCTGAGTGAGTACATAGCAGCAGGTGTTGTTAACCTGGATGAGAAGCCGGTTGGCCTAAAGATGCCATATGAGGGTATGTTGCCGCTTCGCGCAGCGATAGCCCAAGGGAACGTCTCCGGCGCCGTGGCCTGCATCGACCTCGGATGCAATATCATGAAAGCGATGGATTTCAGGAGCCGGGAAAGGACAGATGACGTCATCGAGCTCGCCCGGCGCCTGACTTTTGATGATGCGAATGATCCAACAGAAACCCGTGCTCAGATGGTAGCCGGCATCGCCTCCGCCGTCATGAGAAAACGATTGCGGGAGGATGCCGGGATATCTGATTCTGTAGCTCCGATCGCGATGGATTCTTGTGCACCCATTCGGCGCCAGAGGATGAAAGTCTAATGATTACCAAAATTGACCGTGGCAGACCAGTTGTCTGGAATAAATTGCAGGATGACGTTCTAAAAGTATTTGGAGCCAAGGATAGCATTCGATCCGCCACGATGGCGATCAATGAAGAATTCAGATCCTGGGGCTATCACAAACCCGACGCACTGGTCATTTCAGATGAGTCCGTCATGAGCCCGGAAAATTCATCCGGATGCGTTCACGTTGATGAACTCAACTCATGGCATGCCTGCGTGGCATTCAACGAGGACGGAAAGAACCGCTCTGTGGCCGACAGATTGACCTGTGCGATGGCCATCCTGGGCGCCCATCAGAGCGGTACAGATGACGGAGGAGAAGAGCAACTCCGCAAGGCTCAACTTGTGGTCACGGAGTTGCTTCTAGAACATCCAGTCTTATTGCATCCACGCCTGGTGATTCCGTTTCGTGTGAGTGAGGTTGCGCACCTGTCCGTATTCAAAGCACTTATTAAAACAGGGATTGGGCAGCTTCCAAGTATTTTGCACGGCGTGGATCCGGCAAAGATTCACACCTTTGCACAATCTGCATTACTCATGGCTCCAATAAAGGTTAAGGAGCCGCGATATGCTTATAGTCCGAATTCAATGCTTGGTCTGAATCGAATCCAACTGGATTACGCAGGAAACCCATTTCAATGGGCAAGAGCTTCTATATCACCTGAATTCATGGCATCAATGATGGAAATTGGCAGACACTGTCCAGGCTTTGGCTGGCCCGGGACCCAGGCCTTTGACTTCACAAACAACATTTCATCAATTTTCATTTTGGCCTTGCCGAGGGCCTTAGGTTTATATAAGAAAACAAGCAAATCAGGCGACATTCAACGCGAACGGATCTGTGAACAACTACTCAATGAAGCAGTATTAGATAAGCGAATTGAAAGCGATCAGGTCAGGAACACTCTATTGCGTCATCTTCAGGTCAACACAATACAAACCAGCGGAAGCTCACCATCCATTGCTGATGGCGAGCTTCCCCAATGGGCGGTCGCAAAAAATACGACGCTAATACTTGAGATGCTAGAGAGACTCGGGCTGGCAAAGAACCTAAAGGATGCAGCTGAGTGGCTACACCTGCAATTCCTGGGTGGTGGCACCAACAAGCATCAAAAGCCGGCCTGGGCATCGATGCCAAGTGCCATGGGATTTCTTGAAAGCCTCACGGAGACCGGATTCAAACTGCCGGAGTCGCCGCCATCGAATGCCGATTTGATGGCAAGGGGAGTCGGCAACGAATATTGGTACACGTTGTCATCAAATTTTGATACATGGAAAACAGCCCATGAGATTGTTGGTCGGACACGAGCCATGGAATCCGTGCTGAAGGCGGCGGCCTCTGCTGCGGCGGCATGTGATGACCCGCGCGGTATCAAACCCAATCGGCTCCGGCGGGGAATGTTGGTATGACTCCAAAACAAAAATCTAAGCTGTATCTTGTCGGCACCTACGAGGGCGTTGCCGAGGCAGTCATGTATTCATTACGGGCCGGCAACCTGCAAGGCCACTCAAGCGAGGGAATTAAAGAAATCGGAATTGAGGCGCCCGGGCTCTATATTTTCGAGAGCAATTTCGAACGCGTAAAAGTTGGCGCCTTGAGCTTTTGCTACGATCTTTCAACCATGTTTCCGACCATCGTGGCCGGCACAACCTTATTGGGATTTCAGTCGGACTCAGTTGATAAATTTAAATGGAACGTGAAAGCTTATTTGGACGGTGTCGCCGTTATGGATGTACACGATGGACATCAGACATCAGCGATGCTCATGGATATTCCAATGGAGATTAGGGATTCACAATCGAATGGATATTTGCCGATCGCATTATTTCCAAAAGTAGACAAATTTGTCTGCCAAATTATCGTTGCCGAATCCCGTTCTCGACTGTCCTCGGTGAAAGGGTATCGTTGGAGTTCATTTACAACGGATGTTGGACTACATGGTCTCAAGGCTCTATCCAACGGACCTGGCCAGCTGATGTCCGCGATAAGCGCGAGCAAGATGATCTCCGAATCCACAAGCTGCAATGTCGTAAATGATGCCTCATGGGTCGACACACTCTTCTTTGGTCATCGAACGGATTCAAAACATATCCCATTTTCCGACGCCGAGGTTGAGGCTTGGCCAAAACGCCACCTTGAATTGCTCAGGCTTATTGGCGGCGATGAAATGGATGAAAATGATGTCGCTAGGTTACTTCTGAATACGCTGAGCAGTCCTTTGGTAAACCTTCAGGGCCTGCACCCGTTGATTTTTCTTGTGAATGTCAACATTCCTGTCGAAGATGAATTGGCAGCACTTGGATTGCGCAAGCTAATTAATAAAGTTGGCATGCCTGAGCAGAAGGGCGAATACACAGAGGATCATCGGATTCAAATCGTGAACTCAGTGATCAAGTCCGAATACAAAAGCGAATCCCTCAGGTTGGCAATGCGCATGGGCATAAGTCCGGGAAGATTGGCTTCCTGGCTGATTCCAGCGGGCTTGAGGCCGGAGCAAGAGAAGATAGGGATCACAGCAAAGCTGATTGCCGGGTTTCGTGAGATTTTTGGAACTATCAAGGATTTCCCTGAAGAATTGCGCCGGGCATTTGAAGACGGGGGAGACGTGATATCGAAAGTTTTTGAGTCCATAAAGAATCAGGAATCGATGAGTAAAGTCATCGGGGATTCTGTGTGCGGCAAACGTGCGGATGGCCAAAAATTGAGCAGACGCAGTCTTTCGCTATGAAACCATATACCCTTAATTCACTTGGTGTGAGTCCTGTCGGTCCCCGACCTTATGAGGAACCATACGCCCTATGGGAAGCGATCGAAACGCGTGATGACGTGAATTCTCCCGCGACTAAACGCTACGCGCTCTAGTCGGGGCATCTGATTTCCAAGTCAGATATTACTGTTTCTGTTAACAACTGAAAGTTGATGCGACAAACTGACAGTTAATGTGCGCCGGCCAGGAAGTCAGTTTGTAACGTTGTGAGAGGGCTTAAATTTGGATGAGTGACCCCGTTAAAAACAACCGTTTGATGTTGGTTTAGGTTGCAAACCTGACCGGTACTCGGACTCGGATTCGCTGGGTCACGCGTGTAAGTTCCAATCACAATACATGTGTAAGGCCGCTTGATGCGACCTTACTATTTGGCTGGGATAGTCCTAAATCATTTTTAGATGCACTTGTAATAGATGCCTGAATTGTTATCCACGTGGTCCTGTGTATAGGTGCGACCCGCTGGACAGTATGGCACTGTGGTTGAGACAACTGCCCAATGCACCGATGTTTCTATTGTGGCGTAGCTCCAACCATGATTATCAGAATGTGCATAACAAGTCTCCCACTGATCCATCACAAAAGAAGCACAATAGGTTTCCCAGCCCATCCAGCGGCTGGATCCTCCGATTAGTGCGAAATACGCAGCAGGCGCAGCAGCAGCAGCAGGCGCAGAACAAGCCGAGGCCCCGTTTTGTGCCAGCACCTGTCCGAAATTCCCGGTGCAGGAAGCTGTCTCCGTGGTGTAGGTCAAGGTGCCAATCGTATTGGCCGCAGGAATCCCGAGCGTGCCAGCCACACTTGAACAAGAAGTAGTCAGATTCCCCGAGGGGGCAGAAACGCAGGCAGCAGGTGCCGTACAAGCCGAGGCCCCGTTATCCGCCAGCACCTGCCCCAAATTCCCGGTGCATGAAGCTGTCTCCGTGGTGTAGGTCAGGGTGCCAAGCGTATTGGTCACCGGAATGCCGAGCGTGCCAGCCACACTTGAACAAGAAGTAGTTAGATTCCCCGAGGGGGCAGAAACGCAGGCAGCGGGTGCCGTACAAGCCGAGGCTCCGTTTTGTGCCAGCACCTGCCCCAAATTCCCGGTGCAGGAAGCTGTCTCCGTGGTGTAGGTCAGGGTGCCAAGCGTATTGGTCACCGGAATGCCGATCGAGCCAGCAACACTCGAGCAAGAAATGGTTTGATTGGCTGAGGGTGTTGAAGTACAGATGAGCCCGCAACTGGCCGATACCGCCGACCAGACTCCCAGGTTGCACGAACCGGTGTAAGTGCCGGTGTATCCAGGAGTGCTGGTGGGCGCGGTTGAACTGGTAAAGCTTGCCGTGTCCGGCAGTGTGTAGGCACAAGCGCCAGAGCCAACGCTTATAGACGCACAAGACGCTGCCACGCAACTCGCAGAAATGAGGCCCCAGGACCCGGCGCTGCAGGTAGCAGAAGCACTGCCCGAATAATTTAGGGTGGTGTTCGCTCCACTTCCAACGCCTCCGCTCGCAGTGGCCGGCAATGTATATGAACAGGCGCCCGATCCGGTTGCAAGCGATGGACAGCTGTTCGCAGTGCATGAAGCCCCGTTCCATGAATAGCCTGAAGAACAAGCCGCCATACAACTTGAACCATTCCAATTCGGCGTAGCCCCGTTACAAGCAAAACAGTTGTTTGCTGCATCGCGGTGGTTATACCCGTCTGCCAGAGCGCCAGATGCATTTGCATACCACTGGTTGGTCACATTCATGCAATAAGAAGCAGGCAACGGGGCGGCCGACGTCATCAAGACTGAATCAGTTTTAAAGGTTTGAGCTACGGCTGAATGTGGCAGCATCAAAGCACCAACCAAAGTCAAACCAGAAACAATCAATTGACGAAAAGTACTTGAGCGCATGAGTAATCCAATAGTGTGGTCAGCACTGCGGATGCAGTATTGAACCTTACTTAAACAGTATATCGACTATCCTATATGATGTCAATAAAACTGCTTATACGTGTCCCATATGTTTGGTGAGTATGCGATGCTGAAACCGCTAAGAGGTGGGAGAGTTCATGGCGAAACTGAGATGTCAATGAACCAGAACAGGGTTCTGCGCCAACTCGGCGTATTGAGATATCGTTTCCTCAACCTCATCTTGTGTCGGAGTCTTTTGCTCCCACGCATAAATATGTTGACGGAATAAATCAGCCCATGAACCATCCAAGTAAACTTCTTTATTGGTGTGCTTGTCCACGATTTCGAATCCATCTCGCATCAAGACTGGAACACGAAACACGAAGTTAACATTTGGGCGGCCATCGTTGGAAACTGCACACGGCACCACTTCTTCAAGAACGGCATTGGCAAGCATATGCGTTACTGAATAATTTTCGGAGTCATATAGTGTATGCATGCACTTTGTATATCATATACAGCATAAACTGTCAATGAGAATTCCGACCATAAACATGTTTTTTATCAAAAAGAAACGGGGCCAAAGGCCCCGTTTGAATGTGCTCGAGTCGTTTATGGGGTGATGCTAACAATCACATCACTGCTATAGATTTCGCCAGGGCTAGCCAATGCAATTGGCTTGCGCGAAACCTTCAGAAAGAACATCAATGCACCCGTTGTAGAGGGAGCAATGAAGCTGGCAGTCTTTGTGTTTGCGCCACCCAAAACCACGTTAGTGCCGGAGATCTGCGTCCACTCGTAGTAAAGGCCCGTATCCGCCGGATTAACAGAAACACTCAACGCTGCAGCTGCACCATAATTAACGACAACAGCGGATGGCATTGTCAACATCAATGCTGGATAGGGATTAACGTATACGACCGCTGTGTCGATTTCAGAAGGGGTTGCAGAATAAGCCATTCCAGCTGCTGCCTGCGCCACCAACTCGAAAGTTAGAGTTGTCGATTGTGTAACTGTTGGCGCCATAAAGCTTGGCTTGACAGATGTCGATGCATCCAACGTAACAGCAGGACCGCTCGTTTGACTCCATGTGTAATAAAGCGGATTGGATCCAGTGCTCCTGCTGCCGTCAAGGGTAACAACAGCCCCTTGAATTGCGCTTTGAGAGCCACCTGCATCTGCAACAACAACAGTCGATCCAAATAGCATGGGATTGATCGTTAGAACCGTGTCGGATGTACCTGTTTTCAAGTTGTCATCGGTCACACGACATTCGAATGTCACGTTCGTTGGAACATAGACAACAGGAACCTTAAAACTCAAAGCCGACGGCGTTGGGCTGATCGTCGAGATCGTAATTCCACTCGGATTGCTTACTGTTTGCCACGAAAAACGATAAGCACTGCTCGGGCCGACCGTGCCGCCAGTTGCCACGCAGTTCACGGTCGCGTCGTCACCCGAAAACTTCGTCAAAGTGGCCGGAGTCGATGCTGTCGGCGCAGCGAGAGAGGGGGTTGGAGTCGCAATAATTTTGACGTCGCGATAGTCATACCCCGTGTTTCCACCCGTATCGGTGCCCGAAAGGGTGATCCGGTAAGTGGCATCCGCCGCAAGCACCGTGGAAGTGGATACCACTGCTGCACAAGACCAAATGCTGGTGTTCCCCGCGGGATCAGATTTGTTTGACTTTGAAGCGATCACACAATTGTTGTTGGAGATCGTCAAATCAGGGGATCCACTTGTCATTTTGGTCATAGACCAACCCAACGAAGCCATCAATAGCGGCGTCGAAGTGGATGTTCCATTGACTTGAAACGACTGACCTTGTGAAATCGAAGTGATAGTTTTTGAGCCATCGACAGCCAGAACAACGGGAGAAAATGTACTGGGGGCAACCGTGATGTAGCGGTAATCGCTGCTTGAATTGCCCTTGTCATCTTCGCCAGAAAGGGTCAACCGGTAGGTGGTCAAGACCGAAAGATTTTGCGGAGCAGTTCCGATGGCCTCGCAAGTCCACGTGCTCTGTGACGTCGCATTGACTGTCTTGTTATCTTTGAGCGTATCGGCACAATCCCCATTGGAAAGGATGAGGGCTGGAGCACCAGTCGTCGTCGTTGTGGCGGTCCATTTGAGACTTTTCATCAAATGGGGAAGGGACACAGAGACACCAGATGTCGAAAATGACTGACCGGGAACGATTGCTTCAGTGTTTTGCGAGCTCTTTACAGTGACATTGACCAGGGAAGATGATGTATCACTGCCGCCACCTCCACCGCCACAAGCCATAAGAATGGCAGATACCGATACGATCGCAATAAGATGACGATTTAAATAAAATTTCACTTGTGAACTCCGTCTGTGTGTTGGCCAAAAGACAATGCGTGGAGTATATCTTATACTCCGACACTTGACAAGAATGGACTTTGTTGTTTTTAGGCCGCCTTGATGTTCAATGGGTCCATTGCACGAATAACACCATTTACGTCAACCTCGCCATCATTGGCAGCAGCAATAGGGGCCGGGCGCATCTTGGCAAAGGCCTTCTTGCGAACTTCAGCCTCAATTTCCGAAAACAGCACGGGATTCGAAAGCAAAAATTCACGAGTGTTTTCTTTGCCGTTGCCGATTTTTTCACCCTTGTAAGAGAACCAGGCCCCAGCTTTTTCAAGTACACCAAGAGCCGTTCCCATGTCAAGGACTTCCCCGGCGAGATCCACCCCGGCACCAAAGCGAATTTCAAATTCTGCAGTTCGAAATGGAGGGGCCATTTTGTTTTTAATGACCTTGACACGGGTCTCATTGGCAATGACTTCTTCACCTTTTTTAACGGAACCGGTACGACGGATATCAAGACGGACAGATGCATAAAATTTCAATGCATTTCCACCTGTGGTGGTTTCAGGCGAACCAAACATGACGCCGATTTTGTAACGGATTTGATTGATGAAAATGACCGTTGTTCCGGTTTTTGAAATGCTACTGGTGAGCTTGCGCAAAGCTTGACTCATCAGGCGGGCATGTAGACCCGGCAGCGAGTCTCCCATTTCGCCCTCAAGCTCGGCTTTAGGCGTCAACGCCGCCACGGAATCAACTATCAGCAGATCGATGCCACCGGACCGAATGAGTGAGTCGGCGATCTCTAGCCCCTGGTCACCACTGTCCGGCTGCGACAGCAGTAGATCATTCACATTCACTCCAAGCTTGGCGGCGTACCCGATGTCCAGGGCATGTTCGGCATCAATAAAGGCGCACACGCCGCCCAATTTCTGCATTTCCGCGATGACATGAAGGGTCAACGTCGTCTTTCCACTCGACTCGGGGCCGTAAATTTCAATCACACGCCCTCGCGGTAAACCACCAACCCCCAGGGCAACGTCCAATCCCAAGCTGCCGGTCGACACCACATCAACAACACGATTAACGGCCTCATCGTCCATCTTCATCACCGACCCTCGACCAAATTGCTTGTCAATTTGGGCCAAAGCGGCAGCAAGAGCTTTAGCACGCTCGGGAGTCTGTAATATTTTAGGTGGGAACATTGAATACCCTTGTTGATGATTTAAGTGCAATGAATATACTATACACCTAGATATTGGTTTTGGCAAGGTCTTTTAGAAAACTTATTCACAAATTCTGTGGAAAAGTAGGGGCGAAATGCTGAATTTCCGCCCTTTAAGCCAGGTTTCATGCGGCTTCGTGACCGTTGCTTAAAAAAACAGCAGTCAGATACTAAATATTATTTCGTCTCCGACGCGGCAATGCCAATGTCAGATCTTGGTTACCTATTTGTCGAGAAAGAGATCTATTCAGGGTCGCTTGCATTGCAAACTCGACCTTCTGGGCGGCGTAGACGCTGGCGGTATCTATATCATTGAGATCTGTGCACATTTCAATTAATCTGGAATTCATGGTCTGCGTTAACATCCCGCGGCCTTTAATTGCATTAAACGTGTCAAGCGCAGCGCGGGGGCAGGTCTGTGCCTGGCTTTGAAACAGAAATTCTTCGTCGAATCCAGCATGCAGCGCCAGTTCGGTTCCGAGGACCGTGCCTTGAATGCCGCAATGCAAAAGGCTTCGAAGAAGCTTGTCAGAGTTCCAATCAAACAGGTAGCCTGGATTTAGTTTTGGTCCACGTTCTTCTAAAATATGGGACCCAAAAGTATCTGTAATAACTTTAAGTCCAATTTCCCCTTGGTCTAATAGCCCGTCAACAATGAGAGATGTCGCAATTTCCGCCATATGCTTATCGGGTGAAGATGCATCAGGCTCAGACTTGTGATTTAGAAAAGCATTCCCTACCAGCCCGGCTTCCTTGATCGGGTGAAGGTTGAGTTTCATTGCCCCGACAATCCGGCTCAATCCCTCTTGTGCTGCACCCTGTGTGAAGGCTTTTGCAGCATCAATCAATATCGAAATAGGGTGATAGCCACACATTAGTCGAGTTGTTGGTCTTGATAAGATCGTAACCAATGCATCCGCCAAGGGCGAATTATCAGCACAGGCAACCAAAAGTTCCATCGCTCGCCCAATGGACAGCCGCGTAAAGGTGTATCCCGTGTCAAGGTCGTTATCATCTCCAGCTTCCAAGGATTCATCGACTGCAGCATCAAATTCGTCAGAACGAAGAAGACACGAATCGAGCCACGATGCACCGTGATATTGCTGCGCGACCGAAATATCAGTCTCAAGAGCATTACTCAACGCATCTGCTTCACAATGCATGTTGTTTAACGCCACAAGGAGACCGGGAACACCGGACTCATAACTCAATTTTGTCAGATCACTCCAATGGTGAGTCCTGGGGCTTTGGTTTAGTATGGTGTCCCGTGCACACTGGGAGACGATTTCATCCATTTCGATGTTGCCGTTCGAAACGAATTGATCCGATAGCACCCCTAAGTCGTCGTCATCTGCATCATCTTCATCTTCCAATTCGGCAAGCCCGCAATCAGCGCGCGTAACCTTGTTAACGCAATCGTGTTTTGCAATGAATATTCCGCCCTGAAAGGCCCGTGAACCAAGAATATCATTGCCACGTTCTTCGAATCTGCATTCCAGAACAATATCCGGGAACAACTTTGAAAGTTCTCGAAAAACGCTTAGCGGAGCAGACCATTTGCTACTGCACTTAAGCACTAACTCCATCAATGGTTTGGCCGGATCGTTATTGATCCCTGATTCCAAATTGCGAACGCCAAACATTTCCAAATTGAACCCATAATGCTCCAAACGCACTGGAGCAGACCACCCATCGGGGCCTGATCCCTCATACCTTAACGGCCTAGGTACGAAGAAATCGGGTACCAAACAATCTCGCCTGTAAAGCGGCGCCACCGGATGTCCCGCATCTCGATTGTCAGTGAGTTGAGACGCAAAACACGATCCATCTTTAAACCTCCCAAAGCTAATTTCTGGAGGCGCAATCAACATCATCACGACCTCTGCGAGCCTTTCGCGCGTCCCGTAGATGGAAATGTTGTTTCCGCAAATACTAGCCATGAAATACCTTTCGAAATGGATTCTTGATTTGTTTATGGCCTTGGGCGCGCAGCAACAGGCGCAGGAGACGCGCCCTTTAATTCACGGTCGGCGGCCATCACCTCTTTGAGCACGGCCTTTGAAAGTGCCTCGTACTCAGCTTTTTGATCGGCCGTGTATACGTGACGCTCCGGGGCACGTTCAAGCATAAGCTTTGCGTATTCATTAAAATATGGGTCACGATTATTGGATTTTTGCGCCCGATCCGCTTTCAACCATTTTGGGAAATGTTCAGGCTCCATTGAGGTGGACATCCCAAAGCGGCCACCTGGTCCCCAAATTGGTTTTCGAAGTATTGAAGTCGCAGTTTCTCCAATATATGGGTTATCGCTCACCATACGAAATCCATTGTTAACGGAATCGAATTCATACAACCCGTCAACCGGCATGGCCGCAAGGCGGTTGACTGAAGGTCCCGCAACATAAGCCCATCGCATACATGGTGTATTGTGCTCAATCATTGTTGAACGCAAGAACACTTCAAGCGAATCTGGGAGGACCCCAACTGAGAACTTGCATTTGATAAGAATGTCTCCAATGTCAAACTCTCTGAAGTCTCTCCGACTGGTCCAATCGGAGTTCACCGGCCGTGCATTTTCAATGTCCATCCACATGTGGTCGTTAATTCGAACCGAATGGTTACGTTCCACGTCAGCAAACTTCGGAACTTCAACGACCCCGATGATCATGACTGCGTTGCTCATACGATCACTCAAAAGCGGAGTTGAGTTGTAATTTGCAGACTCTGCCCGCACACTGCGCACGAAAAGACGCCCGCTGGCAATGTTGTGAAGCTGAAATTGGTTGCCTAAAAAGTCATTCATGATTCAACACTACTTGAAAAAATGGAGTCGATGAGAGTCATTCAATTGATACTGGACGCCACAAAGAAGAAGGTTTGCGGGTCTCGCTTGGTCTGTAGGTCGATACAGAATTGGTTGCTCAAGCCCTGGTTCTACACGATGAATCCAAGATGCGTGAATCGAAATAGGTGCATCAGCAAAGACACGAGAGCAGTCGGCGGCCCATAAATGGCGACTGTGCTGGATTCGGCGTCGGTTGACTAAATCACAATACTCTTCGGCCTCGTTGGATGTGAAACGAAACACGCTCGCTAAACGCGAAATTGAGGCGCCAAGACGGTCTTTGGATACATCGGAGCCAACGCTGAACATGACCTCGCAATCGTTGCACATAGGCGTCAAGGCGAGCAGGTGTTGTCGGGCAAATGACTCTTGACTGCACGGCTCCATGAAGGTCCACCACGTACGAGCCTGGTGTGCGGGAGATTTATCCGTCCACCGCGGAGATCCGCATACGTAACACTTCCTTCCGAACTTCACTGAAGCTGACTCCACTATCGGCTGAAGCGATCCACTGACGAGTAGGGCTCCAAGACTTCCACCCCATGAATTGGTTGGAGTGATGTCGCTAAGGAACGGCGTAAGGGTTGGACGCGCGAAAAATGGCAATAAATTGGGTGGAAACGTCCGAAGGTCTACATCAGTATCAATCTGGAAATAAGCTCCATGCTTATTGAATCCAATACCAAAACGTTTAGCAAGATCTTCTCCGCGCGACGCGGGGGCAAGCAGATAAATGCGGTCGACTGGTTGGCCACCAGGAAATACAGGCAACAGGGGTCCGAGCGCCAGAGAAGATTGTTGGTTTCGCGATTTAAAAAGTAAACTTTCGCGCAGTTCTGTTCTCATTAAGCCAGAATCACCTCATGCACGGCCGAGCGACCGGCGCCAAAGAACTCCGCATATCTCCTGGCGCTCCCCGACACCGGTGTCAGATGCCACAAAAGTTGTTCGAAAGTTCCCCAATTAGTCTCTTCCGAGTTCGCACGAAACTCATGCCTCCGAGTCTCAGTAATGACTTCGAGAAGACTTCCCGGAGTTCGGCGCCACCAATTAGGGTCATCGACCAGATCTGATTTCGCATGGCCACGCCGCCCGGGCGCCAGGTGGAGCGTTAACCGCGGCTGCCCGCCGCGTTGCACAACGAATGCAGGCCAATCTGTCGCAGACAAAGCGGGATCCACCAGCGCCAGCAACTTCTCGGCGACATTCTGGTTGAGGACGCCTGATTCATTACGCTGCAGGCCGGCACCGGTGTATTCCATCTGCAGCAGCTGCGCACCGGCCGCGTTCTTGGCCAGCACAGCATACGCAGAGTCGTCGATAAAGATGACAGGATATTTGCCGCGGCCTTTAACACCACCGGTGCCGTGCATCAGAGACGCAAGCGTTGGGGCTCCATACGTGCACCCAACATGGCATTGACGGGAAAGCAATTGAATTTTGGATTTCGGCGACGCAAGTATGAGTCCATTCTTTCGGGCTTCGAAGAAAGCAAAGAACTCAGAGGTGCGCTCCAGATACCCCCAAATAAACCGATCGAGAAATCTTGCACTCTTTTTCGTGAATAGGGCAGGGCGCCGGCCAATCGTATACGTGATCCAGTCGACACAAGCCAGGCGCGCGCAGTGCGCATCAATGTGCTCGGGACGACCGGGATCGGATTTCATCTCCGGATCCAGAGCTCGCGCAACCGCAATCAACCTCGCGCGGCGTACGAGTCCCATATAAGTGTCGCCATTTTTGATAAATCGATCTCGGGCTTGAGACCAGGCACCGCAGGCTGTAATGGCCTCGGTGCGGAAATCCAGGTGTTCCGCTGGATCCCATGCTCCCGCACGAGGCCAAAGTGTGAAGGCACGGATGTCAGGTGGCTGCACTACGGTTGCTATCGTGTCTGATTTTGTGATTTCAATATCCATCTATTAGTATATCACATACACATGAAATCAACAAGGCTAAAAAGCAACCATGAGTCGTAGTGATTGCTTAGGGACGCGGCCGGCGCCGGACGGCGTCGATGCTGGCGTCTTTGATGTCTGTCACATCAGCTTCGTTAATAGGGATACCATAATGGTCGGCGTCGTGGTAAACGATGCTGTTTCGGCCGACTGAAATCGCACCCCTATCAGCACCCATACTGGGCATAGACTCAATCAGGTCGGCGCCAACCTTAGACGCCAGCCATCCGAGCTCAGCGACAACCCAGTGCCCGATGAATCTGACGCCAGTTCCTTTCGGAACCGTTATATCGGCCTTTAGTGAAGACGGACCACTTACACGCGTCGTGATGTCGCGAGCGGTTATGCCAGTTTTCGTCCATTCGGTTTGAGTGCTTTTCATTGATTTCCTTTAAAATTTTTTGATGTAATCGGACCAAGAGTTATTATTTAGTGCTCTTACCGAAATCTTGGTTTCTTGGCCGTGGTTATAGCTTCCTTGGTCATATCGACTGCCATTGCCGCCAACTGGGCTACGGATTCTTCGATTTCATCAGAAATGTTCCTCGTTGGCTCATTTGTGATACCGCCATATTTCCAAATTGGACATGGGCTCTACAAAACTGATATCTTTGAGCTAACACGTCCTCTTTATGACGATCACATAATGCTGCCACACGCTGACGAACTCCGCTTTCGTTAATCATCGCAAAATGAAGTTCGACCCATTTGGTAGGGTTGCCTCGACTAATGATATCGTCGATGGCGGCAAGCGTGAAACCGGTGTGATTGAGATGTCTGTGTTCCATGGACGACAAAATGCATTGACAACTCTATGTATATCACATGGACGAGAAACTTCAAGAGAACCGACGAGCCGGCAGAACGCAGTCGTGTCTAATGCCTTGGCGCTGCGTCAATGGTGGAGTTACTGAGAACCAGGAAGCCGTGCAACTTCTCGTCAATCCAGGCAGATCGATTACCAACGTCGCTCGGAAGGCTGTCAGCAAACTCCTGAATGAGTGCCTTGGCCAGAGGCTTCGAGCCCTTTGCGCTAACTACGGCGCCAAGTGTTGAACTGGGCAGGAAAACCGATGTGCGTTTTCCCTGGACGAGTACATTGATCCTGGACGCTGATTTGTCGCTTTTGGTTTTACCTTGCACTAGGCCGGCCGCCCGCACCACCCGCACGACCGTTTCCTGGATGATCTTTTCGAGGTCAATGGAATCGGCGGTCACCTTGGGCTTTCCCATAAGGGTTGCGACCTTATCGGGGTAATTGAAAGCAAAAGCGCCAACGACGTCGCTCGAAGCACCGCTTTCCACCAACGCCTTGATGGCTTCGCCAACAATGGCGTTTATGCGTTGGGTGTCGGTACCGGTAGTCATTGGTGAAGTTTACATCCATCAAGAGCTCGAATACCAGTGCATACAATATTCTGAACGAAAAATAGCGTATGTTTTTGCCAGTTGTGCCGTCCGCATACAAAAAATACCAAAAAAGTATGCAGATCGTCCATCGCAATTTATGTGAACGACAGCCGGTTTTGGGTCTCAGATGGGTTGTTTTGCCTTCATAGAGGGTATTTTTGAGTTTTGAGAATTCAACAACAACACTGAATGCCCTCTGTTAGTTTTCATATTTTCCAAAACATCCCATTGTTCCAAGTGAAAAAGATCATGTAAAACATGCACTTACACCGGTATCGACGGATGGTTTGCATACTTCCTGTGGCTTCTTTGTGGGAAAACCGACCAGATTGCATACTTGGCATGGCCTCCTTGAGGAAGTCTATGGATGGTTTGCATACTTGCGTCCCTTTCCAAAAGTCTATGGACGGTTTGCATACTTCAACGCTGCCAAGAACCGTTATGCCGTTTTTCCGGCGCCGTATCAGAACGACCTCACAAGGCCCGTTCCTGATGAAAAAGTTGATGGCATGAAAAAATAAACCGGCGCCATAGAGTTGTGTGTCATATATACTGCCCACCTCTATGAATACAAGCTCACAAATTTCTGGCGATCAATCTGAAGAGGTTGATGTTCAACTAACGCCTGAATTTGAGACACGAACCCATGTTGGTGCTCAGCAAGCATTGCTTGCAAACGAAGATTTGGTCATACCGGATTCCATTAATGGGCTGCGCAAGGCTGTGAGCGCCATTCACGCGGTACCCATGAAGGCAGAACACAATCACACTCTCAATACGCGTCGTTTGTTTGATGCCTGTATCGTTATTGCGCAGCTGAACTTACGTCAACGCGGGCGCCAGCAGATAGACCGCATTCGCAATGAACGATTTTCTCCCTTGTTTGAGACTCATATTACCGAGCTGGCGCGTCTTGCAGGTATACCGGGGAAGAACTACGAACGAGTCTATGAGGACCTCAACCATCTCTATGAGATGGACCTCAGGTGGAATATTGTTGGAGAAGATGCTGATGTCATGTTTGACATGCGGGCTCATTTTTTATCAACACTTGGGTGCGGCAAGGGAACAAAAAGAGGAATTGTTCGTTTTGCCATGGATCCTGGCGTTTTAAGCATAATTCTTGAACCGACCCATTGGGCAACGCTTTCACTGCAGGTCATGAAGGGGCTCGGTACTTCAAGCAGTCTGGCTCTGTACCAAAACACCTGGCGTTACGTGAATACCCACGCCAAAGTAACCGCTGAGTTGCCGGTAACCACATGGATCCAATTGTTGGCGGGGCAATCCAGTTACGTCAAGAAGGATCCCACTACCGGCACAGAAAAGGTCAACTACGGGGATTTCAAGCGTCGGATATTGATGGATGCCATCGATCGCGTCAACGATGTCAAAGCTTTGAGCTACACGCTTGTGCTCAAGGAATCGTTTTCCGGAAATCGTGTATCCAAGCTTCAATTCAAGTTCATTGCCAAGAAAAGCGAGACGCCACAGATACCTTTGGCCTGGCCACAAGACGGGCTGGAAGCAGTGTTTAAACTGGGTTTTAGTGAAGCGGATGTGACAAAAATGAGCCAAGATCATTCGTACCAGGAGGTAGCGGAGTCGCTCGTCAGAATCAAGGAATCTGATACGCGCCTGCGCGCGGCAGGGCATCCAATTACTTCAAGAAAGTCATATTTCACTGGAATTCTAAATAATGTTGCCACCAGTGCGCGCGAAGATGAGCGAGAAAGCAAACGCGTTGAAGCCCTGGCGCAAACACAGGATGCAATCCAAAATGCCAAGAAAACCCACGAAAGACAGGTGTCCGGGTTCGCAAAGCATCAAGCCGAAGTGTTCTCGCTACGCTTGTTCGAGCTCGACGCAGATCAACGCAACGCTCTCTTCGAAGAATTTACGGTTTCCCCTGAAGGGATCAAGGGCCGCATGCTGATTCGACATGGCTGGACCCCGAAAAATGTCGGGGCGTTGTCCCTATTCAGGGCCTGGTTGCCAGTCCATCATGCGGATGTCTTTGATGAACTGCTTTGCAACCCAGAGGATAGATCCCGCGAGACCTGGGCTCAGACAAGCGAAGCCTGAGACTCAGCGCCCGGCATAACCTCTTTGAGGCGAACGATATGCTCGGCCACGATGTCCATTTGCTTGGTGATCTCACCGTTCATGATGCGCACCCGATTTTGGATCTTGCTGCCACTGCTCTCGACGGTTTCAGCGGCCTTGCGGATTTCTTCAAATCCCTCTAACTGTTTGCGAAGGGTTTCAATGGCCTTGTCCATGGCCACAAACGATGCGGCTTCGGCTTTTGTCAGATTTGCCGCTTTCACAGACAAAGCCTTGGCCAAAAGGAATCCACAACGCAGAACGACATCACTGCGATCGTCCTCAGCATCCCAAACCACAATGATGTCGCTACCATGACGGGTAATACTGTCCAATGACGCTGGCGCGGTTCGGGCTGAGTGAACAAATAGTCCAACTCCGGCAGAGCGATTACGTCGGGCAACGTCAATCTCATCGAGCGTTGTTCGCAAGGTGTAGCTGGCGTCCTCTTTGGCCTCAACCACAATTACGGCGCCGGCCGCTGCACTGTCAGCGCACAAGGTGAGACAGTAGTCTCCCACTTTGCTCATGCGGATCTGACCGGTATTGTTGCCGCAGGCTTCGAGTACATCTCCCGCCGGCATCGCCCATGTCTGAAGTTTGCTTCCGACCGCCTCTTCGAATACCGCACCGTGAAGAGTTGATTTGGCGGCCTCTTCTTTTTTGCTGGTAATTTTCTGGAGCAACTGGACCACATCTTTCTGGAAATCCATTTGATTTCTCGAAATAGTCTCCAGAGAACTGTGCATGTCCAAGCGCATGCGGCTCAATGCTGAGTCTTCATGATCCAGGCTGAACTCACGAGAAATCTTGGCCTGAGCGTCCTCAACACGGTCCACAAGGCGGCTCAGGGCCCCGTTCTTGTTGTCCAGTGAGAATTCTTTGACAACGCCATCCATGTCTTTGCGCAGGGCATCTCCAATGTCTCCATGATTCTTGCTTAGCTCACGCAAGGTGCGGCTCAAGGCACTGGCAGGATCATCAAGGCTGAACTGACCAAGAATAACCGTGCGCTCGTTCTGCAGCAATCCGTCCATGGATTTACGCATGGCCGACAACAATGCATTGGAATCGTCAGGCGCCATTACCTTGAAAAAGGCACTATTCTCACCAACGAACTGCTCAAAGGTTGAGGTCAGACCGGCGTTGGCCTGGCGCAGCTGATCTTGAATGACGGATGCGATTTCACCATCCTGGCTCACCAGTCGACGAATGCGATCAGAAAATAGACCATTTGTCGGATCAAAATAATGAGTCAAGCTTCCGGATACGCCATCCACAAGATTTTCCCGGTAGCTGTTGAACCGATCCGTTAGGCTTTCAATCAGGTGATCGCCTTCGCGTCGGATGGACTCGCCGTCGACAAGCCCGCGCGCAGCGCGCAGAGACAGAACACCAATCTTGATGCAGACGTTAACAAATTCGGAACGCTGGGGCCCAACCGGATATTCTGAAACAGCCTTCACAACCTCAGGGTCACTGATCGCCAAGTGCAAATAAAGCGGCTCAACGACCGATTGATCCGCCTGAATATTAGCCGCTTCAACATCGAGAGGTTTGTTCATGTTTTTTCCAGGTGGAGGTATTTAGAATTTCACTTCGCAGCGACAGGCTTCACTTTTACCAGACGATAACCAAGCTTTTCAGCCCATTCATCGAGCAACTTCTTCTGAGTTTCTGGAGTATTGGTCCACCCATGCGTAAGCGCCCGCAAAATGCCAAGATTCCCGCCAACCGTTACAACTGCCGTCGTATCCGCGTGGTGTGTCTCCACCACGTGCGCCGCATTGCAGTGATTGCCCGCAGGAATATCAATGCGCAGATCACCGTAACCATTCATCGAGCGCACGGCATCAGCGAGTTTTTTGCCAAAATTCGCGTCATTGGAAATTTGGTCTAGCGCGTCATTGATAATCACTACCGTTGAGTTAAATCCCATTACATTGCCTTTAAGGTAAACGTTTCGTTGCAATAACTATATCACCCAATGGGTACTACGTCAAGAGAGAAAGAAAGTCATTGACACAGCTCTCATTTAGCAGCCGGCCGGATTGAAAAATATCGGTTCGCATTTGACCTACCTTGCTCGGGATTCCAAATTAATGGTGATAAGTAATGAAATGGTGTTTTAACACTGAATCGCGCACCACCATTCTTGCGTTCCTCAGGGGTCATGTAAAAGCTGGACCTATGCTCCTTGTAGAACTTCCGCCGTAGGTGTGGCGCCAGACCGAGAAACGCCTCAATAGCCCGGCTCATGGAAAGAGGATGGGACGCTCGATCGTGCAATGGGTGACCACCATCAGCCCGCCTCTGAGCCCGCGTTGTTTTTGTCGTGTGAAACCTGAACTTAATATCGCTTTTCTTCACGCCGCCACTGTTGTGGCTCTCAATCCTTGTCCAGTTGGTATTCTCACGGGACAATTGCTTGAGGAGAAATGCATCCTTTTTGATGGGCTCAGTGGTCTGAACCAGTGCCCACTTTTCTTCAGAACTCAATGCAAGCCTTATTAACCGTGGCGAGTCCATGAGAACAGCGTGCTTGTAATGATCCGATTGTTCCTGGTTACCATATCTCGCAACAAAATTGGCCAAATTCATCACCGCATAAAGGAACAGGACGGGCTCACCAGCAGCTGCCTGAGACACGCCAAGTGGAATTTTGGTGTAAATGGCTTCATTCTGATTCAGGGACAAAGTAAGATTCTGAGCATCCCACACAAGTCCCCGCATCAGAGCTTCATCCAGAATCCCGCTTTGCACCGGCGCGGCTCGTCCGCGAGCAAGCATTTCACCCAAGAGACTGGCGCTGGAGGCAATAGAAGCCTTCATGTCAGTGAGCCATTTAACCTGACAAGGCTCTGGGTGCTCCTGAATCCAAGCGTCCAACTCAGGCCACACACGAATTAATGTCTCGGCAACGTTTGGTTTGTCTTTTTGAAGCCAGACCAATGAAGTCGATGCCACACTCAGTTTGGTCTTTTTCACGTCAATCAACACCCGCTTAACCCAGCCCCACTGCGTTCCTTCGGCGACTGTCTCCTTATCAGCGGCGCTCGCCTCGACGTAGAGCACAAGGCGGTTTTTGCCGGTGCGATTAAGCATCAAGGGCTTTCCCCCCATGCCATCAATTAACTGAGTAAGCAGGTGGTCGGCAGAATTGGCAATACGGTCGGCAGGATACATGAGGCTCAAAAGCTCATGCACCGCTTTGGTATCGGACACATCCGGGGCATCAGCGCCACGGTGGGCCGCACGCCAGGTGGACAGTGCAACTTCGATGGCTTCATCAACCTCGTGCTCTTGAAGAATTTGATTGTCCAGAACGGACTTCCGCAGTTCAATGCGAAGCGCCATTTGCTGTTTGTGCTCAGCCTGGAGCAGGCTCTCGGCCCCTTTGAAGGTGCGAATCCAGGAAATACTCGATGATCGACTAATCCGGCTGTAAATGTACCGTCTCACCGTCTGCAGGCGAACAAGATCCATGCACAAGTACCAATCTTGACGGTCACTTGCGTTGGGACCATCAAGCCAAAAGGTTGCCTGTGCAATATCCGAATGATGGTATCGAGATATCACCGGAACTGAAATACAGTGATTTCCTTTTTCGCGCACAACACTGAACTGACTTGAATGGCCTGGAGCATGAATCTCAAGAGAACTAACTCGTTTCATTTGAGGGCTCGATGCTCTCATTTTAGAGCTGGTCACAATAACCACCCGCGAGCCCGAACGAACACTCTTATTGCACCGTTCCATCCACACATCGACCGGTTCCAGATGATTGCCAATCAAATTCGCGGGATTGTCGTCTTCAAGAAAATTGAAGTATTTTTGCTGAAACTCCATGGACATGAACTGAAGACTGCCTTCTTGCGGGTAAAAGTCCCCCATGAGTTTGAGGCGGTGATCCAATCCACACAAGAGAATCAGAAAACGTTTGTAGTGAAGTGCAGTGTTGTCGAATTGCGCAGTTGATTTGCTGAATGACACATCATTCAAGCCAATCTTGCTGCCATCGATGCCTTGGAACGGATGTTCAATTTCAGATTGAGTCGGGAAAAGCCGCGCGGAACTCTCATGCGACGGCTCGGCCGAGTAAACAACATGAATATTCTCACCATTCCTGACCAACAAGAACACACAGCGATTGCGCAGGTCATTCATCACTCGCTCATAGACAGTTGTGTCTTTGGAGTATTCGACTCTGCGGTTCGTTACCGCAAAGGAAACAACACAGCGATCAGAGGGGAAAACCTGGTCAACTAGAGACTGATTGGACTTCAACGTGGCGAAAAACGTACTTTGGTCTTTCCAGTCAAAGCTGTCATCCACATCAGCCCAGACAGCCAACTCTTCATCCATGTAGCGCTTGCCCTGCACCAACATGAGTGGATGGCTTGACAGCGCCTGAGGCCCTTCTGTAATCGTCACGACATCAACGCCATCGCCCGTGTAGAGCTTGAGTGACTGAAGCCCCTCATTGATGCTCTTGACGTGATTGATTGCCTTGCTGGCGAGTGCGAGGGCGACTCGTCCCTTTTCACCATAGAACGGCGCCAACGATTTGAGTTTGTCAGAAAGCTTTTCCGCTCTCTTCGCGAGCCACTTGGAAGTGGACTCGGCAACGACGACTCTCCGGCGGGCTTCAGTAGTGAGGTCGCTCAACCCGTCCGAGTTGATGCCCCCTGAAATCATGAGTCCAACCTGGTCCGAGATCGTCATGGAGCGCGCGACCAACGGATTACCCGCGGCATCAGAACGGCGAGTTGCACGGCGATGGATTCTGCGTAAGTCAACCTCCTTCTGCTTCTGAGTCTCTGAATTAGTTTGAGCCTCTGCAAACATGCGCTTTTCAAGGTCGTCAACGGCCTGTTGTGCAGCTTCTTGAAGGCCGGGCAGGGCAAGGGGATCAATGTGCGCGCGAGTCATCTCCTCTTGAATATCTGAAACCTCCTGCATGATGGCCGCCTGCTCCCTGGTCCTCACGGAGTCGGCATCCTTTTCAGGTTCAAAATTCGCAAGGAAATCAGCGATCAGGATTTTGTATTCAGTGGAACTGCCATTGCGCGGATGGCAAAGCACGGTGACGGTATGCGGAGCGCCCTCAAACTCAAAGATGTCTAAAAGTAGATGGACATCGCCAGCAAACAGTTCATTCGTATAACCCCGACCATGCGGACTTTTGACTTCCAAGTTATTTTTCAGCCGCCAAAAATATCCTGGGGCGAGCACATTTTCAGATGCCAGTCGCTCAAAGCCTGAAACATCATCAATGCAATCAATTGGATCGATTTTGGAAATGGCCAGATTGGATTCAGAAGGAAAATGCATATTTCATTATAGCACCCAATGGGTACTATGTCAAGAGCGAATGATTACTCAGGAGTCTTGCATGATGTACTACTTCCAGCCCGCAAGGTATTGCATACAGTTGCATTGTGTCAAATGTATCGGTTTGTCGCCATCATGGCTTTGCGCACGAAATCAGGGTCGGATTCGTACACGCAAGGATGGCGTTTGTTCGAAAGCAACTCGGTCGTCTGCTGTGTGCGCGGTACCGCCAAAATTAAGGCGCTCGTAAAGATCTTTCAGCTTATGTTCGTTGCTCGTGTAGTCGATCTCAAAACACGGGAACGAATGGCGTAGAAATCGTTTAATGGCTGTTGGCCTGTCAAGGTCTGAGTACACGATGCCATCGAAAATGGGCAGAGCATTCATCAAAAAATCACGAATCGATGAAAGCCGCTGTTGCCCATCGAGTAGCCAGCCCGACATCGGAAGCGATTTGCCGTCAGCACTCCAATCCTGGCCGTTGATCACGTAGTAACCGGTACCAAGGCCAAGGAAAATGCCCTCAATGAAACGCGTCTTCTGGTCAGTCGACCAAACCTCCTGGCGCTGCCAGGGCGGGACCACCAAATTTAGAAGCCGACGCTCTTCTGGTGCCGTAGGGTCAGCAGGAGTGCCCTCAATCAACATTTCGATGGTGTAATCACGGCGACGACCGTCAAGTAGGGGTTCGGGAAGTAATTTCATGACTTTTTGCTTTTCAGGGTTCACGCGGCCATTGCTTGCTGCGGCGAATTGCAGGCAACTCGCTCCCACAATCCGCGGTCAACCGACGCAAACTCACTATAGGTCTGAAGTACCTTCCGAATTTGCTGTTCGCAATGCGTATTCTCGCTCGGGCGATGCTGTACTGCAGCGTAAATGGCACTCAACGGCGCCTTACCAGACCCCAGCCTGTCGAAGGCTGAATTGACCGCCTGGCGCCACACTGAACCGCGTGACTTCGCCTCATTAAGCAGATGACGAACCTCAGGACTGAGTTTGGTCACGCCCGCAGCCTCTTTGTACAAAAAGAAGCCAAAGAGCTTACGCTCGCGATCCTTGGTAAAAATCGTGAACGTGATCGGCAAACTCAAGCCCGGGAACATATTTCGGGGCATCAACTCAGTGCTGATGGACCAATGCTTGGCGAACGTCATCACTTTGCTCGATGTCTGCAAGATGTACGCCGGCAAGATGAATCCGCACCGACCCCCGTCTCGCAACAATGCATGTGAACGCTCCAGAAAAGCGGCTACTGTCGATGCCACAAATGGCGGGTTGCCAACAATGACGTCAACTTCGTCCGGCAGCACAATCTTTAAAAAATCACCAGTGATAACCTCATGGCCACTGCGCGCGCGGGCCAATTGCGCCTGAACGGGGTCAATCTCAACTCCAACAGCGTTGACATGATCCGGCAGCGCCATCAAGAAACGCCCATCGCCGCAAGACGGTTCAATCACCCGACCGCCTTGCGCAAGCTCAGGAAAATGATGTTCAATGATGGCTTCAGCCGCCCAACGAGGGGTGAAGTATTGATTCAGCAACTTTTGGTTGTCACCGTCCAGCGCCAGGTTCTCAATGTCCATTTGTCTGCCTGTCAATTTCATGGTTATCGCCCTCGCAAGGGCTGTCAGCCCAAACCTGAGCAGCCTCTACCGTCACAATACATTGAGCCCAATACGGGACCGTTTTTTGCGATCCAATCCAGTTCGTCAATGGCTCTGAACCATTTTCCGCCTGAATGTTATTCACCCAATCTTGGCAATATTGAAGTGGCGGCTCGGCGCCACACATGATGGTCAAGGCACCGCGAAAGCGCTCCATCCAGGTCGTCGGCAAGTTTGAATTCGTTTTGATGGACGACATAGTGAATTTTTCTATTGGATGCGAGATATTGCCAACTTACGGAATCAGAACCGCTTTTACATGATCTGCATCCTTACCAAGGCAACCGCAGGGCTCCCAGCATTGATCTTTGTTTGCGCATGCGTGCTCACCCATGTGGATCGAGTCCGGGCAAGGCTGCACGACTTTGACAGATGGACTCACAGCGGTCTGTTTGCATCCGCAATTTCCATCGCAACCAGCGGTTTTGTCTTTGCACATGATGTCATTCCTATTTTGAAATCGTTGTTATGTATACCACATACACCACAGATTGTCAAGTCATATATCAATTCTTGCTGTTGACATTGTTGTCCCACGCCTCCGCATATCGAACACCAGCGATATCGGGATATTTGGCATCAACTTCTTCACTGACTACCCGCTTCCCAATGAAATAGGCGTCGCTAGTTTCACGACGGCACTGGTTCAATTTATCGATTTCGTGTTTTACAAGGAGTCCCTTTATTTTGTCCTGCAATTCAAGAATTTGCCTTCCGATTTCGATCTGCTCAAGCCTGCGGGCTTCCAACCCCTTTTCAAATGCATCATTGGCGACGTCCTTCTGAGCCCCAAGGGGTGAGCTCGCCTCGAAATCACGAAGAGCCGCGTCCATAGCCTCCGTGTACTCGTTGCGTCGTGCGCGAAAAGCTACATCAAGAATGCGCTTGGCAGCCTTGTTTTCGATTTTTTGCTCGTCAGTTAATTTAGCCACATCGAATCCAAACTATTAATTTCAAGAAAACGTTACTTAGTTGACGCGGCCAAATACGTCGGTCTGCTCGAGTACGGTCTCAATACAGACTACGCCTTCGCCCGGGAGCGTAAAGTCGGCATCATTGCTTTGATGACCATTGAGTGCGACAACGAAATCCAAAGACGTTTCTTTGTTGCCGTTGGCGACGACAGCGAAAGCATGCAGTCCATCGTTTGCATAGACCTGAAAAGTTTTCAGTTCGCCGGTTCGATCGATGACGGCAATAACGGTAAAAGGCATCATTTTGGACATTTCTTTTTGCTCGTTTAGAGTTGCGGCCCGGCGATCTCAAGGAGAACTCGACCAGGATGCACATCGTTGGGCTCTTCTGCGGTAACGTAGAACGGATCTTCGTTACCGCCTGTGTATTGCATAACGACAACCTCTGTGTCACCTCCATGCAACTCTTTCAATCGTGCCAGCTCACCAAGCAGTTTATCGATTGTTCCGACTTCTATGTGCCTTACCATTTTCAGTTCATTCCTGTTTATTGAAAAGTTTAATTGCGACGTGATTTTCGGTCGCACTCAACGACAAAGGGTATACCTTTTCGTGATGTGCTCAATCTCATCTCTGTACACCGGACCAATGCCGATTGCCGTCATGATTGGGTTGCCATCAAAATGGGGCGCCAACACGTGATTTCGATCGATGATGAGCTCACACGGCAAACTGGCGGCACAGGCTTCCCGGTATGCTCTCAATAGTTGGGCCAAATTCTTTGCATACATGCAAATCTTGGTGCCATTACCGGTGCCCTTGTACGAAGAGGTGATGCCAGGGCGAAGTTCGATCGCCCTTTCATAAGCATTCAGAAAGGCGTGCCCACACTGGGCCGCAAGCTTTCCCGGGGGCATTTCCAAGTCTGCACGATAAATCGCATACATGTTCAGGGGGCGATAGTTCGGCTCGAAGTCGGACATCGTGCGCTTTCTCTCGGCCAACATTTCTTCAATATCAAGATCAAATTTCATGGTTGAAGTATAGCACCCAATGGGTACTTTGTCAACAATGAAATCAATGTCGGCGTCAATTACAAAGTTCGCATTTCCCCAATGCAGGCACGTTCCAGCATGTTGCCGCGATAGGACGATAGATGCCGTGTCGGAACAAAGGACTCGAAAAAACGATCCCCCCGCTCATGGGCATCGATGGAAGATGGCACGCTGGTGGCCACGATATCGATGCCGCGCGCAGCCATGAGTCCGGCCAAATAGCCGTTGCCGGCAAATATCTCGAGGACTCGCATTCCACACAGGGCATCGGATAATTCGTCAATGAATTCCGGAGTCGGGCGCCAATAGACACCGTAAACGCCTTGGCACGATGCCGGGAGCGGCAAAAGACGGCCCGCCTGGTGGCTATGTCTTTTGTGCATGGTATGAAATGCGCATTCTTGGGTTCAGATATTCAATCGTCTCCAGCGAAAGCGAAGATGGCCTCAAAACGTGGTCAATTTTAACCTCCTGAGACTCTGTCAGATTGATGACCAAAGCCTCGCGTCGCGGCACCCCAGGCTCGTAAACAAGCAATGTAGGCTTCAATGAGTTTCCAGATGTCGACGCAATCACCATTGCAATGGAGCCATTGGTCAGTCGGACAAATGATCCAGGAGGATAGACCCCGAGCTCACGAACAAACACCGCGAGCATTGCCGAATCAAAATGCTTCGACTCGCGCGCATACATACTGGATAACGCCTCCGATGGCGTAAGAGCATCAGCAATTTTGTAAGGGTTGCAAAGGGTGTCGTACCTGTCCGCGATCGCAACCATACGCGCCAAGGGGTTGATCTGGTTTCCCTTGAGACCACCAGGAAAGCCGCTGCCATCAAAGAATTCATGGTGTTGCTGAATTACCGCCCGAACCCCGGGATTCACATGTTCGCCAACGATTTTTGCACCATATTCTCCATGTAAACGATAAAGAGTCTCTTCAGCCGGCTTTCGATGTGGGTTACGCAATACGGATTGGCTGATAGACGTCTTGCCGATGTCGTGAAGCAACGCTCCCACCCCAGCGGCATCCATGATTTCACGGCTTAAACCGAGACCTTTGCTAAGGATCATGGTCAACAGCATCACGTTGAGCGCGTGCTGATGAGAGATTTCATCAACCTTATGTGACGCAACCATCATGACTGTCGCGCCCTGATCATCCAAAAACGTCGACGTTAATTGCCTCGACATTGCAGTTGCCTGGGCGGCCGCATGTTTTGGGTCTCGCAGAATCCCGTTAAGGACATCTTTAGCCGAACCTACAGATTGTTCGTATTCCTTTTCGCATTTATGAATGCGAAGACGATACTCTGCCATGCGACCGGTGCGGTTGCGTTTTTCATCCATCAGCCGTTGATTGGCAGAATTAACCAGAGGTTCCGTTGGAAGACCAGGCTCGGCCTCCAGAGGTAATGGTTGTGAATGCGACCGCTTTGGGTCATATGAAATCATGCGCAAACCGAGCTCACGAAGTGTGCTCAACTGTTTATCCGTCTTGATAAGAAACGAATTTACAAGGAATGGATGTTCAAGCCAACCCAAGTCCATCGAAATGAACATGCCCAGTTGCAGCTGGTCAATATGAACGAGGGGGAGCGAGTCAGCCATGGGCTTAATACCGTCGCCGAGGTCTTGTGGCCTTGGTGCCTTCAAGTCCCTGTTTGAGTTGTACAGACTCTTCAACGCGCGTTGTCGCTTCTACGATAGGTGTGTTAATCAATGCAGCTACGTGACCGTTTTCCAACTCGTCCAAATCCAGAACCACCAGACCAGGAAGACATTTCGCCCCAAGGTGGAATAGAGCATCGAGTCGGTGACCACCCTCAATCACATAAGGGCCTTTACAGTCCACACCAATAATCAGCGGATTAATTTCGCCGGACTCAGCGATTTGTGCAGCCAGGTTCGAAACACGTTGATCCGGTTTACTTGGTTGGTAGTCGAATGCCGACAACGGAACGACACGGACTCCGCTAAGCACCTCGTTGTTGGCAATACTGGCGTCGATCGAACTACGATTGGGGATGAAGCTTCGAACCAGGCGCCCGTCAACCTCTTTACCAGCCGGAAGCAGATTGTGAGCCCAGGCTTCGCGATCAATAGGCATCAGGGCCACGACTTGAGGGCTAATTTTTGCACCGCCTCCGGCTTGGATATTGGGCTCGTTTTGACGTTTGTACACATACGAACCATTATCTTCCCTTACAGCAAATCCTTTGCTTTCAAGAGACTTCCAAAGCCGCTTGCCAGCAGCGGAAAGATCAAACACTGTATCGCCACCCAAAAGGTTACGGGGCTTTGTGGACCTCATCGGATTACCGGTGGCCCTGACACTCAAGTCATTGACCCAGGCGTAGATCTCTGAGCCAATACCTTTGCGTTGATCTCCGTCATGCAAGAAAATGTTGCGAACTAAGTAGCCGGTTTTTGCTTTCTCTATGGTTACTTCACCTTGCTGCTTGTTTCCATTCCAGAAATAAGAAGTAAACGACCCTTCGGAGGTTTTGAAGTCGTGCCCGCCATCCAGTTGAGATGGCTTTGAGACGGTCGGCATTAAGCTGCCGGCATGTAAATGTTTAAAAGGGATATCGGAAACGTACCCTCCAGCATTCGTATCAATGAGGCCGGTAACATCGATATATCGAAGTTGTGCGACCCCCTTGGCAAGCGCTGACAGAATTCTGTGTTGACCATCGATCAACCTTCCATCTGCAATAACAATCGGAGGCAAATCAACCAGCTTTGCTTGCATGTAGCTATCCAATTGATCCGAAGGTATTTTGGAGACCGTTAATCCTCTGATATAAATGAGTCCACATGGGACGGTTTTGGAGTAGAAACCGCGTTCAGTTGCCTCGGGATTCAGATTTGTCGCGTGTTCATTGAACAACTCTTCTCGCATATCACGAGGAAGATCGCCAATACGATAACGTTGATCCGGGGCAGAAACCGTGTTCGGCGCGTCGTCGACCGGATTAAACTGAGTTTGCTGCTCCATTACGTTAATGCGGGAATCGCATGAACATGAGTACAGTCCATGATTGATAAGTCTGGCATCATGGGGTTGGGTTTGATTTGCCGACATTCGGCCATGCGCTTTCGCAGCCAATCTAATGCAGTCTCTGGATCGCCAAGCTGACCAGTAACACGGCGCCTGGAATTCATGGCGCCGCACTGTCGAAAAGTAATCAGCTTGGCACCCGCTGCGAGTGCAAGGGCTTTTTTAGCGAGACAGATGTCGTAATGACTACCGCTGGTTTTAACCGGCGACTGCCACCACTTTCGAGCCACACCAATTGCATCTGCCATTGCGTGCAATTCGTCATCGGAATTAGCCACCATGTGGCACATCTTCATTCGACCAAATCCAGCGCACATACTATCAACATAAACGGTCATAAATTTTCCAGAAAGGCGACAAATTCATTGCGAACAGTATATCTTATAGACTGAAAACAGTAATGCTTTATCGATGCCTTGGCCTGAACACTTTTGGCGTCAATTCCAACATCTCAGGCACCGTCCGCAATCCCAAGAATGCCTGCATCCGAGCCCGTAGGTCATCCGCAACCATTCCATTGATGCCGCCGCCTTCGTCCTCATACAAGCCAGGCACCGTGAAAAGGTGAGGGCAGTCATCGCCAAAATAGCTCGGCCGGTCATCAATAGCCAGCCATTCGCCTGCAGGAGCGAAGTCACGCATCCAAGCCAGTACTTCTCGCTCTCGGGAGCCAATTTTCGAAGGGAGACCGCCGGCCATTACCCAGGGGTCAGCAGATGAATCGTTCTCGTTGAGCAAATCTGAGGTAACACCAACAATTTGACGACCGATATCGTCAGGGAAATGTGATCTGAGTTTCTTGACTGTTTGGGTCAGCTTCCAATCTGAAGAGACCACAATGGGAATTTCTCCCTTTGGATCCACCGCCCGCAGGACGTCACAGAAATTAGACATGAAACAGAAGTACATGTCGTCGTCTCCGGCATCCGGATGCAGCACGCCGTCGAAGTCCAAAAACAACACGCGATCGAAATTCAAGCGACCAGGAGGTAAGTCCGGGTCGAATCCAAGGAGAGAAACGGTTGCGCGAGAGGAGTAAGAGATGCTCATGGTCTTGCTCAGATGGAATCGCGAGTATTTACAGAAATCGAAACCGACACATGTTCCTCGCTCGGAACAGGAACGACAGGAATACGACCGGGGACAGACCGCGGATATGCAACCAAAAACTGACCACATGCGGCTGCCACCTCTTTGCCCGCTGAAACCTGAACCTTCAATGAAGAATGGTGGTCTGCAATCTTGGCAACGGCTTCGTCAATATGGTCCCATTCCCGATAGGGAGACCGGTCACAAAAGTTGTATCGCAAAACACGAAGTTCTTGTTCAGGGAAATTGTTTGCCAGCAAATCAAGCAAGGCGTCAACTTCAGTCTGTGTGTCATTGAGGTTCTCCACAAACAACTGGTGCAAAAGGAGGTTGGGACCTGATTTGGCGAACTCACGCAGTTTCGGCAACGCGTCTTCCAAGTTCATGGCACCAGGGACCATCTTGTCACGGGTAACCTGCACCGCCGAATGCAAACTGAAAAACATGCGAAACCGACTTCGACCAATGTAATTTTGATGTGTTGAGAATTCCGCCTGTTCCACCCGAAAGCTCTGCGGGTTTACAGGATAGACCTCAAGTGCCTTATTCAAGGCCACAAAACGTTCCATCCACACATCTTTGACACGAGGCAGGACAGTCGACAAATCAACGCAATCCAGGCCTCGGGCGTAATTGTTGGACATTATCCAATCCATAAGCTCCAAACTGGCGTCATGCACCATGTCGGGCTGGGAAATAGCATCACCCATACCCATCCAACACAGCTTCACGTACCGATCACGCATTTCTGGTTTACGGTCAATCTCGGCTTGAATGGCCTCCTTGACGTTGGCTACAACCTGGGCTGTGTGAAGTTTTCGATACTGACTGCCCTTGATGGTCAAGTGACAAAACGGACATGCCAGGTAGCAACCCAATGATGCTGAAATGAAAACGCTGTATTTGTTGCGGTCAACCCACTCGGTATGCACCATGCCTTGTTCATCGCGAAAGTTGGAGCAGGACTTAACAACTTTAACGGCTGTCTCAGACCCGTCGTCATGAATGAATTTTGCGACGCTACCGTCATCAGTGTGAAAGGCTTCCATAATCACCCTCGGACACGAAGTCCAACCTTTATTGCAGTTTCACGAGCCTCTTCGGCCGAAGAAAAACAATCGAGCCAGAAGCTTGGGTTTTCGACGACATCCAATGCGAATGGCGGCGCCTCTGGGACTTCTGTGTTGGGAACAATAGCAACCTCGACACCACGGCGAAGATAATCAGCGATTTCCATTCTGCAATGCTTAATCGTTCTCATGAAATCGAGCTGCGAGTAATTGAGTCCTTCTAATATCGCTGAATCACTTCGGACCATGGCTACTGCGGGAGATTGCCCACGCAAGCGCCGGACCTCGGCAGCCAATAGACCACACACTGAACGTGCCGTCAAGGGCTGCGGGCGAATACGAGGGTTCGACGCCCAAGAATCAGCCATTCGTAGCGCGACATCGATATCAATCGTAGGCTGGATGCTTTTTCCTTTAATTGTCATCAAAATCCGCGGGAAACATCGGCATTCATGCCGGTGAGGCAGAGCGCGGCGTGCGAAGCACACCCACTGTTCCCACTTCCTTTCTTGGTTGGTTCTGCTTGTGAATGATTTGAAAACGCGTATCCATAACCATCACCGCGTTGAACAACACGGCAATACTTATGGGAGATACCTTGGACCGTCGCAGCCCCTGCAATGCCTGTCTGAATATTGAATCTGCCCGTCATCCGAATGGCCACACGGCCATGGTGAACGCCAGTCTTGACTCCCTTGATGACCTTCGCAATGACCATATCGCCGGTCCGAAACCCAAAAGCTGTCTTCTGCTTGGTCAGAGAGGTCCGGGGAAAGCCATATTGGTCAAGGCGCGTCTTGCATCGCGAGCCCCGACCTGTACAGGTAACACGCAGATTAGGTGCATTGACGCCTTGTACATCGAAGACGCGGCCAACACAAGCAGCATCCAGCGCATGGGCCTTCACAATCCCAAGGCGACTGCGATTGAACTTCGTCTGGCCACCAGAACCTGTTTCAACAGGCAGACCGGTTTTCTTCAAGACGTTGAACAAGGCCCAACGCGTTGAATTCACAGCTGCGGCATCAAGCAGTGGTGCTTTGACCTGAGCCAGAATGCGTTTCAGACGCGCTGGCTCTTTAACCAGAAACTCCTTCACGTCCCTGGCCGCCTTTTTAGAATTACACGGACCACAAGCCAAAGCCAAATTGCTGATTCTGTTAGATCCGCCTTTTGCTCGGGACTCAATATGCTCGATCTGCAACGGTACACCGGTGCAGTCACAGTAAACGCAGGTCCGCTTAAATTTCTCCAAAAGGTACCCCCGGACTTCATAGCCCATCAAAGTCCCTTGTTGGTACTGCGCACCAGAAATGGGTTCTCTATCAGCCTGAGCCTGCATCAACTGCATGTCAAAGCGAACTAACTCTTGCGCCAGGTGGGTCACCGGTGCCAGATGGCACAAGCGATCCACCCAAGCTTTCGTAGTCAGCACCCGATGCATCAGACTTGGCGCGAGCCAACCCTTCGCTTTGGGTCTATTATCAAAACGCGGAGCCCTGTAGCGCAGATTGGCACTACGCCGGCGCCTGCGCATCGCTGCGCGTGCACCCAGAGACTTCTTGATTGCAGCGCCGCGGTGCACCAACTCCATCAAAAAACCAATGTGCATGACCGGCTCGGATATTTCACCGGTTACCAAGTCAACTGATTCAGATACACGGCACAAGGCAAGACCAGTTGTCTTGCTGCCTGGGTCGATCGATAGACGCAGAGGCTGCAGTCCATTGTTAGAAAGAACATCTTCCAAAAGCACGTCAACGAGTCGGATACAAAAAGGAAACTGCTTGTGCACGCGCGCGCGGCCAGACTCGAGCAGCTTGCGCGCTCGCATCTCGCAACACGGCATGATCGGCCGCTTCTTTTTGTCCAACACGAAAACTGCCACTTGAAATTGCCTTCCTTTGTAGTTACCCCTTACGGGGTCTGGTTACGAAAAAGCCTCTTTTGAAAGAAACTTTTTGCTCTCCTCGACCAAGTTGTGTACCGGCTACCCTGGAGTTTTGAATTCCAGGGTTGTTGCATCCCGTTTCGTGCTTACCCTAAGCATGTCTGCTGATGCAACTTTAAGAGGGAAGAACTGGAGAAGCATTCTTCCGTTAGTCTGTTTACCTATACACAACGTAGATTAGTTATCTTTCGATTTCCTTTCTTGGTCTGGTCAGCCTGGGCTTTCAAGGCTTTCGCCTTTCAAGCCCCACCGTTTAGGGTGGGGTGGTTGACATACGCCTCCTATTATTTAGCAACGGGTTCTTTATTTTTGCAATTGCGACCAGCATTTCGTTTCACCGATTTCTTGGGCATAGTGCCGTCGCAGCCACATGAAGGACAGTCTTCATTTGCGCCAGGCGGGGGTGTATATGCGTTGAAACACCGAATGCATCTGTGTGTATATTCGCCATCACTGGTCCTTAATAACTCGCGCAGACGTTCAACCTCCGCCAAGAGTTCAATACCAGTGTCCATCGCAACTCGTTCGAACACCCTGATTTCGTACTTGGCTCTGGCAACAAGTTCTGTAGGGTAAGGCATGGCTTAATCGTCTCTCAATGCTACTAAGGTTGCACAATGGCTGATGAATTGCGCCGACGGCGAATTTCACTGAGACTCACACCAAGCCGTGCAGCCTCCTGTTTGACCGTTTCGCTGTGTACGATTTGGGCAGGCAGTCCGCCGATCATTCTCCGATAGGCTGCGCAGTTGCCATTGCGAAACGCCGCACACCCGGTATCGCACAATTTGCCGCCGGTGACCTCGTGAACTAAAGTCATCGCAGCAGCATCTTTTTGAACTGCCAACATTGTGCATCCAGCATCGCGGTAAGATTTGATTTCGAATGCGATCACAAGAATTCCTTTAATTTTTCTTTTGAAGCTGATTGTTTACACAAATGGAACCGGTGTGACTGTCTTTGGAAGGTAAAGAGGGTGGCCTGGATGGCCTTTCTTCGTCAGTCGCAAGCAGCGAAGACCAGGAACCATACCCTTCACGCGGGCATCTCGCCCAAGGTGTGTGCCATTCACACCCCATGCCGCCACTACCAAACTAGCGCCTTTTGCAAGGTCACACAGCGTTTTATCGTTGTCTTCTCCTACGGGGTCAGACTGGGAAAGCATGTCGGCAGGCTCAGTGGCGCGGTATGCAAACAGGTTCGTCATGCACAGCCCATCAAATCCCCATGCCTGCGCGAATGCAATACAGCGCCGTATTGTTGGGTCATCGTTTCGCTCATCGGCGGTACTTGGATTAAGCCCAATAAACATCGCATACCCGCTTCCTTCCAGAAGGTTTCCCCAATTCCTCCACAGACTGTACCGGTAGCTTCGACACTGACTGAATGTTGCACTTCTTTCCATCATGACAAACTCCATTCCACACGCTATTCCGTAGAGCTAGATTTTTCGCCGGGCAATCAATTTTATTTTGGCAGCACTAACTTTTGCCCAACCGAAATGAAGTTGGGGTTGGCCAAGTTGTTGCGGCTTTGAATTTCCGTGTAGCGCATTTTGTCGCCAAGGTGGGTCTGGGCAATTGTGCTCAACGTATCGCCGCGAACCACGACATAGACCGTTTCATTGACTTTGGCCGACCGAACGGTGGCAATCTTGTTGCTCATAAAGTATGTCTTAAGCATTTCAGGGTAAGCATCGGATGCTGTGACCTTGCGAATGGCGGAATTCAGGGCTTCGAGCAAATCCTTGTCACCGGCGCGCACCCCAATCTTGTATTCAATATTGCTGCCCGCAATTTTTGGGGAAACAAATTGCATGTCAGTGCCTTCGAGTTCCGCCACAGCGAATGGGTAGTCGTACATCACCGCATCGACCTGGTGGGAATCAACGTAACCCACAATCCACTTGCCGTTTTCATCAGCCTTGTCAGACAGTTCGACCAGGCGCGAGGTGGGGAACGTGTGCTTGGCAAACGCCATCGCATCAGGGTCGCCCTTCAGAACCCCGATGGTTTTGCCGTTGGCTGCCTCGATGGAGGTGATGCCCGAGTTGTTTTGAGCGATCAAGGCGTAGCCGAAGTCCTTCACGTACGGAATCGTGTACGCAACACCCTTCAAGTCATCGTCGTTGAAAGTCAAGCCGTCAATGGCGATGTCAACCGCATTGCCTTCAAGTAATTGCTTGGGGACTTTTTCATAGGCATCAACCTCATGAGTGGTATCAAGTTTGATTTCATGGCCGCCAAATTCGCTTTGTGCGAACAAGGCTTTCATGAAGTCCACGTTGAATCCCTTGGCTGTGCCGCGGTTATCGTGGAAGAAGAACGGCTTGGAAGGATTTTGGGCACTCACACGAACAACTCCCGTGGTGAGCATATTGGCAAGAGTGCCGCCGCTTTGAGCGGCCGGCGCCACCTTTGCTGGAGCATCGGGCTTGGCGTTAGACCAGTCAGATCCATTGTTTGAAGCCGCCACCGCTACCGGCGCATCTTTGTGCAGCAGATGATCCACCTTGGCCTTGTAGCCGTCATCGACAAAATAGCCGCCCACCAGGATCAGCAGGAGAATTACGAATCCAGAAATTACTTTTTTCATGTTGCGCTTTCTTAATTGAGAGATTTGAGAGTCTTAGCCGTTTCAAGCGAGGCAAAGCCAGGTAAGAACGGACTTGGCGTATTCGTCAACAGATCGGCACGATCCAAGGTGGTGCCACTCTTGGCCACAGAGTCAGCCAGGACAGATGAATCCATTTCAGCGAAGGCACGGTTAATGGAATTCACTACTGCACCAATTGCTGCATCAGCTTTAATCTGTTCCATCGGGTCGCCGCCGTCCACACCACCCAAGGCATTCACCTTGATTAACGCTTGACTCATTTTCCAATTAGCTTTCAAAAAAGTGATCTTTTCATCCATTAAATTTATGTTGACGATGAGTTCCTTGTACTTGTCATTTTTGTAGGACAGAGCCTTCTTCATCGTGGCAAGCTGCTCCTTGTAACGTGGCGCGGTTTCTGGATACTTTTTGGAAAAATCAACAGTCATCGTTTCAAAATTATTAACTTCGGTGCTGTAGGCTGTGATGGCCTCAAGGTTTTTGGCAGCACGGGCTTTGTAGGTTACAACTTGGGCCGTTGCAGTCTCAATTGGGTTTTCTGCAGCTGTTCGTTCCACTTTCTTGATGTGTGAAATCTCTTCGTCATCAATGGCGCGGTATTTCGCATTGGCGACCTTGAGCGCGATAACCGGTGCTGCGTTGTAGCCAATGAAAGCCAGCGCACCAAATAAGGCAAGACCGACGAGACCCTTGACCGCAAGGTAGGCGATTGGGCCAAGTACGGCGCAGACAATCAGCATCACGCCGATCTTGACAAGTTTGGCGAGTTTTTGCTGCTTCAGTTCGACTTCGGTCATGGGGGTGTCTCTGTTGATTGGGTTGGTGAGTTGATTGGATTGTTCGAATGGCATATTGGTCTTCTTTATTTGTTTGAATTCATGTTTTTGTTGAGAGAATCGAGTCAACAGCGCAGCCTCCGGAAGGGCGCCCCGGAACAAACGGGCGACGGCGCATCATCCAGTCGTAACCTTCAGGGAGCTTATCGCTGACGCCAGGCGCCGTTACGTTGTCGATACTTTCCGTAGTCAAGCACACATGCGAAATGGACTCGCCAGCCTTGGCACGTTTCCGCAGCGCCTCACACAGTTTAAGTGGAAGGCCAATATCGGCACCCGGCGATGACTCAGACATTGGGAGGCCGTTCTCCAGCCAAAATACGACGCAAGTGCTTTTATTCATAGTGGTTAACTATATCACCCAATGGGTACTTTGTCAAGGCTTGGCTTGTGGTTTCTTGATCTTCTTTTTAAGCCGCTCGTGAGCCAGTATCTCGCGGACCAATTGCCAGGCGATATCTGGCATTTCGCGGTAGTTTTGCTTGGCAGTTGTTGGTTGAAGCCACTTTTTGAACGTAGTCCATGGCGCGCACATGCGCGCGGCCATTTGTTTTTGTTCAAGCCCAAGTATTTCGCAGGCATCGCGCAAAAACTCTTGCTGGGTGATGTCTTTGGATTGTTCTGTTGTCATTTAGATCTTCTTTCAGGGCTTGAAAGATTTAAGCGCCACTTTTGGCGTCGGTGTAATTTCGATTTCAGCGTCATTTGCCTTGAAGCGATCGGCAAGCTTACAGGCCAGCTCGGCATCATCAATTCCAAGTGCTGCCGCAATCCCCATACGAATCTGGCTGGCATCGGAACGGCTCAATTTTGTCCCGTTCTCATCGTTGCCAGCGAGGCCACGGATATAGTCGCAAGCGTAGGTGTAAGGGTAACGGGTGTCAGTAATATCAGGCATGATTTTCTTTGAAGTTTCTGTTGATGGGAAATATTCGCCGGTTGGCTTGTCGAAGCGTGAAATCGTTTGAGTTGCGATATCAAAGCGATCAAAGGAAATGCCCATCATGCTCGCAAGCTCAATCGGGATGGGACCGTCAAATATCCCGCCGTGGGCCGGTATGAAGTCCTTCTCGCACTTATCACACCAAAGATGACCCATGTACTCAGACCATTGAGTTTTGCTGTTACCGCACGAGCAGGGGGCCACTTCGTAAGCCGGTGGCTGCTGAACATAGCACCAAGTTCGTTTTTCTTTATTTGGCATGATTGAGCGATCAGGAGTTAGATAATGGCTTTTGATGTGCCCGTGGAGCCAAACCCGCCCGATCCGCGTTCGGTAACGCTGAGCTCGGAGACAACTTCGAATTCAAACTGAGGACACTGTGCAAGCCTGGCTTGTGCAATTCGATCCCCGTTTTTGACTACAAACGGATCACCATCGGCCGCCAACTTAACCTGTACCTCACCTCGGTAATCACTGTCAATCACACCTTCACAATTTGACAAACGAACATCTGCATTGAATCCATGTCCACTGCGACTGCTGATGAGCATCACCCATCCAACCGGAACTTCAAAAGCAAGTCCAGTATGAAAACGTTGTGGCGAGTCTTGAGTGACGGAAACACCTCCCTCGGGCACACCAATGGCGTGCAAATCAAAACAGGCGGCGCCGGCGGATGCGTATTGCGGAATGACTGCGTTGAACTTGAGTTTTTCGATTTTAAGTTTGAGATTCATGATAAATATTCCTATTAATATTGGGATTAAAGACAAAGAGTTTTGAAAGCGCTTGCAAAATAGTACCCAGTGTGCTCGCCATCACGAATAACTTCGAAAACGGCATCAACACGTTTTTGCATCTCGTTGTACTGAAAATTATGGTGGCGTATCGAAACATATTCAGGGGCGCGGTCGGGTAAGGCGAGTTCACCTGTTTTGAACAGCGCCGCGTGGGCATCCGTCGTGATGTGGCTGTGATCAAAAAGTTTGAGAGGGTCGCCAAAACACGCGGCCAAGGCAATCACAGGTGCCAAACAATTTTGAGTGTTAACTTGCATATCGATTTCTTCCAAAATTCTATTTTGGAAGCTTTGATTCCAAAACACTCATGATTGGCCAAAGGCCAAAGCACGTAAGTAAAGTTCCAACAATAAACTTAGTATTCGAAATATCAATACCTGCAGTTTGATGGGATATATCTTGGAAGGCATTTCCAAGTAAAAGTAAACCAAGACCCATGTAAGTGGAGCCAACTTTGATTTCTTGCTTTTTCACGTTGCTCCATTTCAAATCGCAGCAACAGACGATTTGCGATATTCGACGGGCATCACCTCTGGGTGGCGATCAATAAACGCAGCAAGTTGTGCCTTGGCGTCAGCAAGCGTGGCGCACCGAATCTTCAGTGTGAGCCACTTGAACGGGCTGGTGGAATGATTGCAAACGCGCACCGTCAATGGTGCATGCTTCCCACTTTTAGCCCGAAACGGCGTGTAGCCGTCCTTGCACTGGATATCGCCGCAGATGTCCTGGCGTTCATTCTTGTACATGGCGCTCGGCCATCCACGGACTTGAAAGGATCTATATGACCCGGTCGGCGCTTCCGTCACCTTCCATTTGAATTTAGTTGTTACCATATTCTCGTTTCCTTCAATCGAAAACAACCGCTCCGCCGGCAGCGATGATTGCCGCCTTCACGGCTTCAAAATTCTCTTTTGAAACCTCAAATGCACCGCAAACCGTGTCTTGCCCCTTGAGCCAAGCTGCAAAGTGTGAAACCAAGTCGGCAGAACAGTCATCGGCAAAAATAACGGACCCCTCTTTAATTTCCACAATTGCAGAATCAGCAACTTCACCCAAATCCAGGACGGAAGCACCCTTTACAAGGACCACGGTATCGTCGTGATACGCGCCCTCAGGCCAAGCCACGACATCGGAGTAAAAGCGATTCCATTCGAGACCGGTAGTGGTAATTGACATTGGTGACCTTAGTTCGTCTGTAAAGAGTTCTTGAATAAATTAATGTTTATAATATAGCACCCATTGGGTACTTTGTCAACAATTTCAATTGATTTATTTTTATTCCGCCGACGTCTAACGAGGCCCCCCGTGTGCCTTGGGCCTAGTGTCTGTCCCAACCATCCGCGTCCCCATTGCGATATCGAATCCGTCGATCGCAGCATCGAAAAGATCCATCGCCACATCGCCCGTAATCCAGGTGTGATCGCAACTCTTGCGAGACCGATCAACCACAGCCCGGGCTTCGACCATGGACTTAACGGATTCGCCGCTTATGGACGCGATGTTCATGGCCAACGCAACGGCATCACTGAGTTTGTACTTCGAGTAAGGATGCTTGATGTCATCAACCCCAAACGTATTCGACTGAATGGTTTCTTTCGCAGGTAAATTCATGAAATTCTTCGGTTTCAGAAATGAAGTGTGACTACTTGCTTGGGTTAATGAATTTGGGGAAACGAAAGATGATTTTCAGAATTCGACTCCATATCGTTGGCTCCGATTTCCATGTTCTCCAGACGCCATTACGCAGTCCAGTAATCCGCATATCGTCGTGAAACCGGTAGCTGTATGTCGAAACAAGATTACAGGTTTTGCATACCCCCACGGCCTCAAGGAGAGCCACACTCGGCGTCGGCCTGGACAAGATGCCGGTCACCACTCCATCGGGCAACGTAGCTTTGCACTGAATGCATTCGCAGTTCAGAGATGACAACTCGGCTGCATTAGCAAAGATAACCGGAAACTGGGATGCGAGGGTCGGCATCACAAGCAACTCGCGTTGTCGCGGGGAAATCGGAATACGGGGAACCATGGTGCCGGGAATTAGACTTCGAGATTCGTCAAACGAACCATGATGTGGTTGTTCTGGCCGGCCATGAAATGCTTCTTGCATTCGTTGACAATCAGCTTCCAGATTAGCTCGGGCATGTCCGAATCCGCTCCTTCGCCACCAAGTGATGGATCCACCAGCACTACGATATCGGACCAATCGTTGGGTTTCCCACCCTTATGCCACGTGAACTTTGGACGACCGTTATTGAGCCAGGCAACGAAGTCCGGATCCTTAAAGACTTCCGGTGCATTGATGACTAGGGCAGGGGACTTGTTAACCGAAGCAAAATTCATGGCGCCTCAACAAAGTGTTTTAATACTATAAGTATATCACCCAATGGGTACTAGGTCAATAGTACAATTGATGCCGACGTCTACAACCGGCGCTGATAAATGAGTCCCGGTGCCAAAACGAATTGTCCCGGCACCAATGTGTCAAAATTAGGTCGCGCCCCGGAAACACCAATGTATTCGTACCTGGTTCCGTCTGCCATTTGCTGCCACTCCGGAATATCGTCACCCATATATTTCCCGATCGATGGCCCCAAGAGAGTGATCTGCCGGGAGGGGTTGATTCTGCAAAAGGCCTCTTTGATTTCATCCAGCGGACGTCGCTCAAAAAGGGACCCAGTGGCCATTAATACATCCGACTGCGCCGGGCGCGGGGTCCCGATGATGGCGCCAATGCATTCTCCCGTGCTCGGGTTGCTGGCCATGGTGCCATTACGTTGTTTGGGTATCATGATTTGTATTTGATGAAATCAAGGGTTATATCGATGACTTCATGCAATTTTTACGTGACTTCATCCAATTGCAAAAAGGATTCGTTGCCAAATTTGAGTTGTAGTAACGTTGATCATCTGTCACCTCAGCACCAACCCACGAGGGCTTTTCGAACTGCTGGCCTTCGGATTCCAATTCGATTTCAGCAATAACGAGTCCGTCGTTCTCACCCTTGAATTCGTCGACTTCCCAATTGAATCCGGCAAAAGGGACAAGATGCCGTACTTTTTGAATCAGAGGTCCCTCGCAAATTGACAGCAGTTCAATGGCGTCGGAAACCGGAATGCCGTACTCGTACTCAGCCCGAGTGGCGCCGTGGGTTTCGCCCTTGACCGTGAGATACGCCTTCTCGCCGACCACACGGACTCGGACTGTTCTCTCTTTTGTTCGACTCAGGTAGCCTTGCATGATGCGGGTGCCAGGGGCGCTGCGCCACTCGGTTCCAGTGACGAGAAACTTGCGCTCGATTTCGGTGTTAAGTGATTTTTGCATTATTTGTGTGCAATCTTAGTTTTGAATCAGGCCACCCGGCACCGCTGAACCGATTCCGGTTCACGGGAAAACCGCCATGCGCACACCGCGTACAAAGTCAATTCGTAGATCAAAAAATATCTACGAGCACCACTTCCATAGAGACCACTCATATCCATCAAGCAGGCCAGGATGTCGATGGCAGCACTGGCGCCAAACATAGAGACAACCAAGGCACTTGAACGTTGGCTGGTCTTGCAAAGTGACCAAAAGACGATCGCCAACCAAAGCAATCCAAGAAACGTTCCTACCGCGCGCCCATCTCCCAATGCAGACCACCGAACCATTCCAGCAAGAATGTAGACAAAGAAAAAAGTACCCACAGTCGAACTTGTATCTGACAACTTGTCGAACTTCGGACGCAAGGTAGCAATGCGATACAAATGCCAACCGATCGCACCAAAAAACATTGGAATAGCCAGAAATATGGATGAAAGCTTTGGGACCGATGTCGTTGTCATTTTGATGCTCGCTTGATCTTTGGAATTGCCATATAATATAGCACCCAATGGGTACGTTGTCAATAGCGATCAATGATAAGATAAACTACCCATCAGGGTCTATTTTGATTTGATACGATCTTGGATTCCAAGCAGTTTTGTCACCGGAGCAAATGTTTTCCGATGGCATGCAGCTGGCCCAAATTTCTCCAGCGCTGCCATGTGTAAGGCCGTCCCGTAGCCTTTGTGTTTGTTGAATTCATACTCGGGATACTTCTCGTGCATCTGAAGGCAATAAGCATCGCGAGCGACCTTGGCCAAAATGGAGGCAGCTCCAATTGATTTTTCGATCCCATCACCACCAATGATCGCGCGAGAAGGCGTGCTCATGACCGGGCATTTGTTCCCGTCGATTAATGCCATTGTTGGCTTGATCTGCAATCCGTCAACCGCCCGTTTCATCGCCAATAGAGATGCCTGCAGAATATTGATCTGATCAATTTCTTCGACGCTTGAAGAAGAGATGCACCAGGCCAAGGCTTTCTCCTTAATTTCGATAAAGAGTTTTTCCCTTTTCTTTTCAGAAAGTTTCTTCGAATCATCTAATCCTAGAATTGGATTAGCAGGATCCAAAATCACAGCAGCCGCAAACACTGGACCCGCCAAAGGGCCGCGCCCAGCCTCATCAACACCACAGCTCAATGTCATTGAATTTCCTTGAATGCTTCGCAAATATCGTTGTGCAAGACCAAAAGTCGCCTTCTAAATCCACCCGCCTAGTCTGATCTCGGTAATTCTCTTCCTGAGCAATTCATAAAGTCCGGCGTCGGTCATCACCAGGTCCTGAGGCGCGTCATCCTTCGCCATTAGAAGGACGCACGCCATCGTGATTCTTGCCTGAGCGGCCGCGGGACTGTCGCCACGGCATCGACGAAGCAAGGCCGGCATGGTTTCACTTGAACGCAGGAATCGGATTGCCAATGTGCGTCGGTCTCGGGCAGAAACGGACTCAAGCAAGTTATTGGACACGAGCGTGCCAAGTCCTGCGACTTTGTTCGAATTAATGATTCCGTCGGTCATGTGTTACGTTTCCAATGCATATCTTGTCGCGGCCAGGTTGTTTCTGTGATTTTGAAATCAAACGATTACGGCCGGGCCCGGGGGCGTGCTGGTGCAGCGGATACCGTGATTTTGTTTTGCGGTTTTATGCAATGGGCAACCAACTCTTCGCACGCAGTCTCACCCCACCGAAGACAATGGCCAATGGATCCGTCCTCATTGTGGAAATCGTTGATCTCGTTTTGGAGCGCGCGGGGAAACTTATTGAATTCAACCTGCGCCTGGGCGATGTGAGCACGAATGAGTTTCAGCGACTGAATATCGTCATCAGTAAGCTTGAGTTGAGTGTCCGGGTTTGCCATGAAGTTATCCTTTTGACTTGAAGTGTTTACGGACGCGAACGACGGAGCGGCTTGATTGATTCTGCGGCCTGTGTCGCAGATGCTGCCTGCAACGACGATAAATTTTTGAAATCTGAGCCGCAGCCGGCGTATCCCATTCGGACATAATGCCACCCATGATCATCGCTCCGTCGAGCCTCAACTTCACCGAATTCGCTATGACAAACTAGTTGCCCAGGAAAGATTTTGGTGCCATCACCAATTATCAGGAATTCTCCCCATAACTTGGTATCGGTGACTGGTTCAGGTTGGGATTCCGATTGGCTGACAGTTGATGCATCCAAGATGGATGATTTATCTTTGCTCAGGTGTTCATCAACGAACGACATCACCATTTGTTTAGGATGGAACGTGGCTATCCATGAGTCGCCATGACTGTTCCCGGAATCAATAACAATCATCTGGTACTCATGAAGACGGTCGACATTGTTGGCAAGGTCCTGGAAAACACCCTCGATCCCGCACCCGGTAAACGGAACCATGCTCAAACTGGTATCTTCATTTCTAACAATAGCGTATGCACCACCGGTGGCATCATTCTGCATTAATGAATTGAGGCAGACAGCAAAACGCTTTACGGCTTCATGGCCACAATAGGTAACTGATTTTTCCATGGAAATCGGGTTCCCTGTATGTTTGGAAGAACTCACAGCCACGTTCGATGACACTTGTTGGCGGCCACTATACAAGGGTAAACGACCTTTGACTACGCGAGAAAAATGCCACAAGTCAGCAACGGTCCAAGCCTTGAAATCAGTTCTATGAGATGCTGCTTTTTTATTAACGGAGCCATCCTCAAACAATGGTCCACTTACAAGACGCCCTGAGTCGTCAATGTAATACCCGCGCTTAGCAATTCGTACAAGAGGCACCCTCGAAGCAAGCATGTCTTTTTCGAGTTCATCTTCGGCTTCAACAAGTTTTTGCCAAGCTTGATTCATCAGTGCATCCGTGAAGGGGTATTCAAGTCGTTTTTCCATTTTGTTTCCAGGGTTCATAATATTTCTTGGCGATTTCACAGCAGTAATCAGTTCCGTTTTTTACGCCCTCATACGCGGGCGTACATTTTTATGGTCATCGGCTTGCGAAAGACTCAATGGATCTGGGATTCGCACAACTGAGTCACTGCTTGAAAAATTGATTTCTATCCCCTGTTCCTTACAAGCCTTCGTAATTGCGTTCTTAATACGTGCGGATGCGTCTTCGCCAATACGCAAGGTATCTTGTACTGCTTTATCCGCGCTGAGGTACCACCGATTGTTAAAGCGCGCGACACCAAATTGATATTGCGCAGAATCAGGAGAGCCCAAGGCGATAGGCCACGATTGAAGACCATTTCTCGCAGCAACAGCTTGTCTAATTTTCACCATATCGTCGGGTGAATCACGTTGAATTCGAGCTCCCGTTTCGCGAATCAAGTTACTGATTTTGTTCATTTGACATGCTCCTTACATGCGGCGCGGACCACAGCGCGCTTTAATTGGATTCGGAAGATTTGGCGTTGAATCCATTTCGCTTTTAGACACCGGCAATGCGTTCGCAACCTTGATGTACTGGACTTGAGCACCATCAGGCAATGTAGTTACTTTTATTTGCGAATTTGTCACCTTCTGCGCAACAGGCATAGGGCAGGGCACGTATGCTCCACCATCCCATTTCTGAAGATCTTCGCGTTGAGCGTTGGCGCTGCTTCTTTTAGCCTGCACCATCGCATCATCATCATCCTTTGCGCCGATCATGATCCACCCGAAGGTCCCTTTGCATCGGTAGCTCAAGAGTCCGTCCGCCGCGAGCGGTTTGGAAGTTATATCAAGAATAGATCGGGACTTCCGCATCAGGGATATTTGATTATTTGACATACTGTTGCTCAATTTCAATTACTTACATGTGCGGCCGGCGCGGTTGAGTCACAGCCTTTGGCGCCAATACGGACGCCATTGAAGCCATTGACAATCGATTTCCGGATTCAAAATTACTGGCCTGACCGGCGAGCTCGGAATGAATCTCGATCAGCACCATGTTCTCATCGGCAATTTCTTTCGCACTCGGGCTCAGTGTAGCCACACCGCGCCGCACCGTATCCATACTCAGCCCCAGGCGTTTTATCAGATAGACCGTGTCTTCAACGTCGGCGTCAGTGCACCGGACCAACTTGGATGCGATGATATTTTCAACAGGTGGGTGAGCGACAGTCAGGTTGCCGGATGTGAACATGGTTTCTTCAGACTTCCATTTGCCCACGTGAACGATGCCAGGCTTCACCATCTGCAGATAGAGACCAACATCGGAAACGTCGTAACCCTGCGGATCAAAAGCGATTCCGGCTTTTTTGCAGGCTTGGGTGATATCGGCGATATCAACCCGTGAGTTCGGACTCCAGACGTCGATGTCTTCGGTCATACGACCCGGTTGTCCGTAGAACATGCCAACGGATGAACCAATGAGTACAAGGCGGGTTGGCTTCTGGAGATATTCGCCTACGCGTACAAGTGCGGCTTGCAGTGTTTTCCAATCGTGGGTTTCGTGATTTGACATTTCGAACTCGGTTTAGGGTAAAAATATCATTGCGCCGATAGAACGAGGTCAAATCCAGGACAACGCCATATGGACACGGTACTATCGTGTAAGAAGTATATCATATACTGAGTAAAAAGTCAAATCACACGTTGCTTCTGTCTTTTTGATCAATTAAGTATGAAAGGGTCATTGGATGCCCCTTTCATTGACAACATTAAGTACAGAAGGTACACTGAACGTACCATTCAAAGGAGATGCGATGATCGAAACGACCGATGGATCCGCTGTTCGTGAAGCGCTGCAGGCAAGACTGCTTGTGGAACTGATGGGTAACGCCATGCATAAGGAGCTTGTCTTAAAGGGTGGACTGGCCATGCGCGCGGTTCATGGGAGTGTTCGCTACACCAAAGACATCGATCTTGATGCTGACTTAATTCATCCGAAGGAGCGAATCCACGGAATCGTTTGCCGGTCCATTACCAGGACGGTTTCCAGTGGTCTCATTGATAACGCGCGTGTCACCGAGCCCAAACAAACCGACACCACTATGCGTTGGAAAATCAACGGCAACATGCCGGGATCGAGTGCGCCCATGCAATTGACCGTGGAAATCTCCCGTCGTGCATCCCTGATGTCGGGGCACATCATCGAAGTTCCAATGTCGGAAAAATATGCACCAGGTGGTTCGGGAGTCAAAATCCAGGTACTCGACTCCCAGGCGATTGCGGTGACCAAGATAATGGCATTGACGGATCCGAGACGCATGGCGCCGCGGGACATGTACGATTTGTTTGTCCTGATCAAGGCCGAAATTCAGGAGCCCTCAGTACTTCTTTCCAGCCTGCCGGCCGAGCGTCTCCAGGAAGCGATCAATGAACTTTGGCCCAAGCTTGAACTAATGACGTTCAAGCAATTCAGCAATGAGGTGATTCCATTTCTCCCAGGCATAGTTGCTTCCTCATTCACAGAGGAGTCATTCGCTGAAATGCAGCTGACCGTCGGCGAGCGCGTGCAGATGTGGCTGGAGGCAGCAGAGCGTCTGCAAAAAGGGATTCGGAGCCCCATCCTTCATGAATCAGTCATCTTTGAACCAGCCCGAAATATCCCCCTGCAGAGTCCTGCTGATGGAGACCTTCAAACGCATACTGGCCCGCAGACTTCAAAAGCAGCAAAAATGTCAAGATAGACCATGACCACAATGTCTTTAACGCACGGAACTGGCAACAACGCTGAAAACAAACCTGACATCATCCAAGACGATCACGAGATGTCGGATGTTCTTGGATATCAAGCGCAAAAGGTGGAGGACACCTGGCGGCCAGGTGAGGCTGGTTTCGCAAAAGCCCAAGATCTTTATTGGTATGAAGTCAACGACCTCAATCTTTCAGAAATCGGATTCGAAACAACCAAGTTTGCAAAAGAACAATGGGATATTGGAATGGGGGCTGATCCCGCCTATTACCGATCAATGCGGAATAAACCAATTGCAGAACCGGTCGTTCTTCACAAAAAAGATGGCATTTATTATGTCTGGGATGGACTTCACCGAATTGGTGGAGCTGTTGCAGCAAGCCGAACAACAATCCCAGCCATCATCGGTATACCGAAGTTAACTCACAACATTGGCTTTGTAAAAAATTCAACTGAAATCGACGCCAGCATGACTTCACACAATCAAGCCAAACCGGAACCAACAACGGCGACTGACAGACCGGCGCCTCAGGTAGACAACACCAAAGAGGATGCTGAAGAACTTCGTTCCGGCTCCGAATGGAAGTTCGCAATGATGGGTTCGTTTGCCGGGTCCAAAGCCCGACGCGTCTACACCGCAGCTGACCTCCAGACCGCAGCCAAGGTTTACCGCCCAGATATCGCACCAAAGACAGTACGAGCGGCCGTTGAACTGTTTGTATCCTCCGGTGCACTGCGTCGAGTCGGACACGGCATCTATCTAAATCGTCGATGTCTCCCGCCAGCAGATCTGGCCGAAATCGCCCATCATCTCCGCGCCGGCGCCGTAATTTCTCTGCAAACCGTGCTCGGTGAGTGCGGCTTCCTGAACAACCCTACGGCGATCGTGACGGCGGTCCTCCCTGTTTCGACAACCAAAACGCCAACCTTGGGAAACTTGACCACCCAAACCGGCGACACATTTCGGTTCCACGGCATCAGTGAGCGTTTCTTCCCAAAGAATTCGGAAGAGAAATGGAAGCTTCTGCAACCAGGGCGTCCGTGCGAGATGTTCCGACCGGAGGCCGCATTGCTTCAGTGGCTCCATCTGGCCGGCCTGGGCCGCAGCACGATGACTCCGCCGCCGGTGGACGTCGATATGGAATCGCTGGATTCGCAACTTCTAGTTGAACTCGCCACCAAATGGAATATGGAGTCCCAGTTGAATGAATGGATTAATGGAGCGAAAGAACGGGATTTCGGGGAGGAGTCTGAAACCAAAAATCAAAACCGCACTTTTGATGTATCAAAACCGAAATTTTAACGAAACTCGCCCGCAATTCCCCTTGCTAGGCAGGCTGGAAACAGCAGAATGACTGTTTCATCAAGGCGAAGCTGCACCGCCAGGAGGGGGTCAAGCGGGCGCCGCGATTGAGATTTCAATCG
>Ga0209123_1000187_pt1 | contig 93877 bp, 68 predicted proteins | sample BarGraIncu00431A_FD_184500 | JGI IMG/M metagenome (GOLD analysis project Ga0209123, IMG submission 184500) | Arctic peat soil microbial communities from Barrow, Alaska, USA - Barrow Graham LP Incubations 004-31A (SPAdes) (version 2) | ecosystem: Environmental > Terrestrial > Soil > Wetlands >... | reverse complement strand
ACTGCCGCTAAAGGTACTTATGTAAAGAGCATTTATCTTTCAAGCACAATGAGTATGGGTATTAAGATTGAACCCAAATCAATTGAAGAATAAAATTAAAAGTTTATGAAAAAGGAAGATAAAAGCGCTATTATAAAACAACTTGAGTCAACTCTTAAAGAGTATGCTCACTTCTATTTGACTGACATAGGTGGCTTGAACGCTGCTCAAACCGGTGATTTAAGAAGAGTATGCTATAAAGAAGACATTAAGCTTGTAGTTGTAAAAAACACATTGCTTCAAAAAGCACTTGAAAACTCTAACATCGATTTTAGTGAACTTTACGGTTCGCTCAAAGGTGAAACTTCAGTAATGCTTTCAAATACGGCTAACTTGCCTGCGAAAGTTATTAGTGATTTCAGCAAACAAAAAAGCAACAAACTCAAAAAACCAATTTTGAAAGCTGCTTATGTTGAAGAAAGTTTCTACATTGGCGAAAACAACCTTGAAGCACTTATCCATGTTAAGAGCAAAAACGAACTTATCGGCGAAATTATTGGCTTATTGCAATCGCCAGCTAAAAACGTTATATCCGCACTCCAATCTGGAGGTTCTACTATTCATGGCGTGTTGAAAACATTGTCTGAAAGATAATTTATCAAAAAATTAAAAAACAAATACATAAAAAATAAGTAAAATGGCAGATTTGAAAGCTTTTGCAGAACAATTGGTTAACTTAACAGTTAAAGAAGTAAATGAGTTAGCTCAAATTTTGAAAGATGAATATGGTATTGAACCAGCTGCTGCAGCTGTTGCTGTTGCTGCAGGTCCTGCTGCTGCTGCAGAAGTAGTAGAAGAAAAAACATCTTTCGATGTAGTATTGAAAGCAGCCGGTGCTAATAAATTAGCTATCGTTAAATTAGTTAAAGAACTTACCGGTCTTGGTTTGAAAGAAGCAAAAGATATGGTAGATGCAGCTCCTTCTGTAATCAAAGAAGGTGCATCAAAAGACGAAGCAGAAGCCTTGAAAAAACAACTCGTTGAAGGCGGAGCTGAAGTTGAACTTAAATAATAAAACCTGATTATCAGGTCTTTGGTTTAGATTCCCTCTAATAGGGGGATTCTAAACCTTTTTCTGTCTATAAAATAATTGAGTTCACTGCACCAAATAACCTCTTTGAAAATGTCGTCATTAACAAAAGATCAAAGAATAAATTTTGCTTCTATTAAAAATCAGTTGGACTATCCTGACTTTTTGGAAGTACAATTAAAATCTTTCCAGGACTTTTTTCAAATGGACACTGCTCCTGAAAAAAGAAAATCTGAAGGTTTGTATAAGGTTTTCTCTGAAAACTTTCCTATTGCTGATACCCGAAATAATTTCATCCTCGAATTTCTAGATTATTACGTTGACCCTCCACGTTATTCGATTGATGAGTGTGTTGAACGCGGACTCACTTACAGTGTACCGCTTAAAGCTAAACTAAAACTATATTGCACCGATCCGGATCATGAAGATTTTGATACGGTGATTCAAGATGTTTATTTGGGACCTATCCCATATATGACAGCTAAAGGAACTTTTGTTATCAATGGTGCCGAACGTGTTATTGTATCGCAGCTTCACCGTTCACCCGGTGTATTCTTCGGTCAAAGCATTCACGCCAATGGAACAAAATTATATTCTGCGCGTATTATTCCTTTCCGCGGATCATGGATTGAATTTGCGACTGACATCAACAATGTCATGTACGCTTATATCGACCGTAAGAAAAAATTGCCTGTTACCACTTTGCTTCGTGCCATTGGATTCGAAAGCGATAAAGATATATTGGAAATTTTCAATCTGGCTGAAGAAATTAAAGTAAGCAAGACTAGTTTGAAAAAAGCTATTGGACAAAAGCTGGCTGCCCGTGTATTGAAAACATGGGTGGAAGATTTTGTGGATGAAGATACCGGCGAGGTAGTAACCATCGAACGTAATGAAGTAATCATAGATCGTGAAACAATTCTTGAAAATAGTCATATTGACGAAATTATAGAAGCTGGAACTCCTACTATTTTACTTCACAGAGCGGATGCAAATCAGAATGATTATGCTATAATTTACAATACACTTCAAAAAGATCCAAGTAACTCGGAAAAAGAAGCTGTATTGTACATCTACCGTCAATTGCGTAATGCTGTGCCAGCTGATGATTCTACGGCACGTGAAGTAATCAATAACTTATTCTTCTCAGAAAAACGTTATGATTTAGGTGAGGTTGGTCGTTTCCGTATTAACCGAAAATTGAATTTGACTACGAGCATGGAAACAAAAGTATTAACTAAAGAAGATATTATTGAAATTATCAAATATCTGATTGAGTTAATTAATTCTAAAGCTGATGTTGATGACATTGACCACTTGAGCAATCGTCGTGTACGTACTGTTGGAGAACAATTATATAATCAGTTCGGTGTAGGCTTATCACGTATGGCTCGTACCATTCGTGAGCGGATGAATGTCCGTGATAACGAGGTGTTCACTCCTATCGATTTGATCAATGCTAAAAGTATTTCGTCTGTTATCAATTCGTTCTTCGGTACGAATGCGCTTTCACAGTTTATGGATCAACAAAATCCATTGGCTGAGATCACGCACAAACGACGCATGTCGGCTCTTGGGCCTGGCGGTTTGTCACGTGAGCGTGCTGGTTTCGAGGTTCGTGACGTACACTATACTCACTACGGACGTCTGTGTCCGATTGAAACTCCTGAAGGTCCAAACATTGGTTTGATTTCTTCTTTATGTATTTATGCTAAGATCAATGAACTTGGTTTCATCGAAACTCCTTATCGTAAAGTAACAAATTCAACTGTTGACATTTCTGAAGACGGTATTGAATATTTTACAGCAGAAGAAGAAGAAAATCTAATTATAGCTCAAGGAAATGCTCCTGTTGACGAAAAAGGTACATTCACACGTTCTAAAGTAAAATCACGCTTAGGTGCAGATTTTCCTGTAGTTCCGCCATCAGAAGTCAATTTGATGGATGTATCACCTTCTCAAATTGCATCTATTGCGGCAGCATTAATTCCATTCCTGGAACATGATGATGCTAACCGTGCATTGATGGGATCGAACATGATGCGCCAAGCTGTGCCTTTGTTGCGTTGTGAAGCTCCAATTGTAGGTACAGGTATTGAAGCACAATTAATTCAAGACTCACGTACGCAGGTAACTGCCGAAGGTGAAGGTGTTGTTGAGTTTGTGGATGCAACTTGTATTAAAATTTTATACGAAAGAACTGAAGAAGAAGAATTTGTAAGCTTCGATACTGCAGTGAAAGAATATAAATTCCCGAAATTCCAGAAAACCAACCAAAATACTACTATTGACTTACGTCCAATAGTTGGTAGAGGTGATAAAGTACATGCAGGTCAGATTTTGACTGAAGGCTATGCAACTCAAAATGGTGAACTGGCTATTGGTAAAAACCTTAAAGTGGCTTTCATGCCTTGGAAAGGTTATAATTTTGAGGATGCTATTGTTATCAATGAACGTGTTGTACGTGAAGACATCTTCACTTCAATTCATGTAGTTGAGCAATTGTTGGACGTTCGTGAAACGAAACGTGGTATTGAAGAATTTACTTCAGATATTCCTAACGTAAGCGAAGAAGCTACAAAGGATTTGGACGAAAACGGTATTATTCGTATTGGTGCTCGCATCGAACCGGGTGATATTATTATTGGTAAAATTACTCCAAAAGGAGAATCAGATCCTTCTCCTGAAGAAAAATTACTTCGTGCTATCTTTGGTGACAAAGCTGGTGATGTGAAAGATGCTTCATTGAAAGCTACACCTTCATTATCCGGAGTAGTTATAGGAAAACGTTTATTCTCAAAAGCCCAAAAGAATCGAAAATCAAAACTTGCTGACAAAGCTGTACTTCCAAAACTGGATGAAGAGTTTGAAAATCAAGCTGCCATGTTACGCAATACATTAGTTGAAAAACTTATTGCATTACTTGGCGACAAGACTTCAGCAGGCGTTAAAGATTTCTTAGGAACAGATATTATCTCGCGCAATAGTAAGTTCACAATCGAACGTCTACGCGAAATTGATTATACTGCAGTTCAATTAAGCAAATGGACAGCTGATGCACACAAAAACGACTTGATCAAACAGTTAATAATGAACTATTTGAGAAAACATAAAGAATTGGATGCTCAGATAAAACGTCAAAAATTCAATATCACTATTGGAGACGAACTTCCAAATGGTATCGTACAGATTGCTAAAGTATATATCGCCAAAAAACGTAAAATTCGTGTTGGTGATAAAATGGCAGGACGTCACGGTAACAAAGGTATTGTATCACGAATTGTGCGTCAGGAAGATATGCCGTTCCTTGAAGATGGAACTCCGGTAGATATCGTTTTGAACCCACTGGGTGTACCTTCTCGTATGAACCTTGGACAGATTTTTGAAACCGTTCTTGGTTGGGCCGGAAAAGAATTAGGTGTTCGCTTTGCAACTCCAATCTTTGATGGTGCAAACCTTGATGATTTGAACGCATGGACTGATAAAGCCGGTGTGCCAAATTATGGTAAAACATATTTGTACGACGGTGGAACCGGTGAACGTTTTGACCAAACTGCTACAGTAGGTGTAATTTATATGTTGAAACTGGGTCACATGGTTGAAGATAAAATGCACGCGCGTTCTATCGGACCATATTCTCTTATTACTCAACAACCTCTTGGTGGTAAAGCTCAATTTGGTGGTCAACGTTTCGGAGAAATGGAAGTCTGGGCACTTGAAGCATTTGGTGCTGCTCACATTTTGCAAGAAATTCTGACAGTAAAATCGGATGATGTTATGGGACGTGCCCGCACTTACGAGGCAATAGTAAAAGGCGATCCCATGCCAGCACCAGGAATTCCGGAGTCACTCAACGTTTTGTTGCATGAACTACGAGGATTAGGTCTGAGTATCAATTTAGAATAAAAAATATGGTAAAGTTTATATCTGAAGTAAAATTCAGATATAAACTTTCACTTATAATATATTCAAAATTGTGTTTTCAAAAATAGTAAATCTTATAACTCTTTATAATACAGAGATATGGCTTTTAAAAATGATAATAAGGTAAAGAGTGGTTTTAATAAAATTTCGATTGGTCTTGCCTCTCCGGAAGAGATATTAAAACTATCGAGTGGTGAGGTACTCAAACCCGAAACCATAAATTATCGTACCTACAAACCTGAACGTGATGGTCTGTTCTGCGAACGCATTTTTGGTCCTACAAAGGATTTTGAATGTCATTGTGGAAAATACAAACGTATCCGTTACAAAGGCATTGTCTGCGACCGTTGTGGTGTAGAAGTGACTGAGAAAAAAGTTCGTCGTGAACGTATGGGACACATACAATTGGTTGTTCCTGTAGCTCACATCTGGTATTTCCGTTCATTACCGAACAAAATCGGTTATTTATTGGGCATGCCAACAAAAAAACTTGATTCAATAATTTATTACGAAAAATATGTCATCATTCAGGGAGGAATTCTTGAAAACGGTGAAAATATAGCAAAAGGCGAATTACTTTCAGAAGATGAATATCTAGATATTCTGGAAGCACTTCCTCGTGAAAATCAATTGTTGGAAGACAACGATCCTGAAAAGTTTATTGCCAAAATGGGTGCAGACGCAATTCACGATATGTTGAGCCGTTTGGATTTGGATGTTTTGTCATATGACCTGCGTCACAAAGCTAATAACGACACTTCTCAACAACGTAAAAATGAAGCTTTGAAACGTCTGCAAATTGTAGAATCGTTCCGTGCTTCAAGATTGCGCAATAAACCAGAATGGATGATTATAAAAATCGTTCCGGTTATTCCACCTGAATTACGTCCATTGGTGCCATTGGATGGTGGTCGTTTTGCTACTTCCGATTTGAACGATTTATATCGTCGTGTTATTATACGTAATAACCGCTTGAAACGATTAATTGAAATCAAAGCTCCAGAAGTAATCTTACGTAATGAAAAACGTATGCTTCAAGAAGCAGTCGATTCATTGTTTGATAATTCACGCAAATCAAGTGCAGTTAAAACTGACGCAAACCGTCCGTTGAAATCGCTTTCTGATAGCTTGAAAGGTAAACAAGGTCGTTTCCGTCAGAACTTACTTGGTAAACGTGTCGATTATTCAGCTCGTTCCGTAATTGTTGTAGGTCCTGAACTTAAAATGCACGAATGTGGTATCCCTAAGGATATGGCTGCTGAACTTTATAAACCGTTTGTCATCCGCAAACTTATTGAACGCGGAATTGTAAAAACGGTGAAATCAGCAAAGAAAATTGTTGATCGAAAAGATCCTGTTATTTGGGATATTTTAGAGTACGTGATGAAAGGTCATCCGGTATTACTAAACCGTGCCCCTACTCTTCACCGTTTGGGTATTCAGGCTTTTCAACCTAAAATGATTGAAGGAAAAGCAATTCAACTTCACCCACTTTCATGTACGGCTTTCAATGCCGACTTTGATGGTGACCAGATGGCTGTTCACTTACCATTAGGTAATGAGGCCGTTTTGGAGGCACAAATGTTGATGTTGGCTTCACATAATATCTTGAACCCAGCTAATGGTGCTCCTATTACTGTACCTTCTCAGGACATGGTTCTTGGTTTATATTATATAACCAAACCACGTATCGGAGCTTTAGGTGAAGGTTTAATATTCTATTCTCCGGAGGAAGCTGAAGTTGCTTACAACGAACGAAAAGTTGCATTACACTCATGGATTAAAGTAAAAACAAAGGATCTGAATGCAGAAGGCGAATTGGTTGATATGATTATTGAAACCACTGTAGGACGTATTCTTTTCAATAAATGTGTTCCTACTAAAGTTGGGTATATTAATGAATTACTTTCTAAAAAATCATTGCGTGACATTATTGGTAACGTTATTGATATTTGTGGAGTTGCTCGTACTGCTCGGTTCTTGGATGACATCAAGGATTTGGGATATTTTATGGCTTTCAAGGGTGGACTTTCGTTTAACTTGAATGACGTAATCATACCACCAGAAAAAGAAACTCTGGTAAAAGAAGGTAATGCTGAAGTAGAAGAAATTCTGAATAACTACAATATGGGTTTCATTACCTTTAACGAACGTTACAATCAGATTATCGATACATGGACGCATATCAACTCAAAGTTGTCAAACATTTTGATGAAACAACTTTCGACAGATAACCAGGGATTTAACTCCGTTTATATGATGTTGGATTCTGGTGCCCGTGGTTCTAAAGAGCAAATTCGCCAGCTTTCAGGTATGCGTGGTTTGATGGCTAAACCTCAAAAATCAGGTGCTGAAGGTGGACAAATTATTGAAAATCCAATTCTTTCCAACTTTAAAGAGGGACTATCGGTGTTAGAATACTTTATTTCTACCCACGGTGCTCGTAAAGGTTTGGCAGATACAGCTTTGAAAACAGCAGATGCTGGATATTTAACTCGTCGTTTGGTTGATGTATCGCAAGATGTGATTATCAATGAAGACGACTGTGGAACTCTACGCGGCTTGATTGCAACAGAAATGAAAAACAACGAAGAAGTGATTTCATCACTTTTCGAACGTATACTTGGTCGTGTTTCTGTTCATGACATTTATCATCCATTTTCAGGTGAATTAATTGTTGGTTCAGGAGAACAAATTACTGAAACTCTTGCAAGAAAAATTCAGGACTCGCCAATTGAGCGTGTTGAAATTCGCTCGGTTCTAACATGTGAATCTAAAAAAGGAGTTTGTGCAAAATGCTACGGACGTAACCTCGCTACCGGTAAAATGGTACACATTGGTGAAGCTGTTGGTGTTATCGCTGCACAGTCAATTGGTGAACCAGGAACACAGTTAACACTTCGTACTTTCCACGTCGGTGGGGTTGCTTCGAATGTTGGAGCTGAATCTAAAATTACATTACGTTATGATGGTCGTCTTGAATTTGAAGAACTTCGTACTGTTGATGCTATTGAAGATAACAAAAATACTCACCAGGTAGTTGTAAGCCGTTTAGCTGAAATGCGTGTTGTTGACGTTAATACAGGTATTGCTCTTACTACGCAAAATATTCCATACGGGTCTAAATTGTATGTAAAAGATGGTGACCTTGGAACAAAAGGACAAATCATTTGTGAATGGGACCCATTTAATGCGGTAATTATTTCGGAAACAGATGGTAAAATTGAATTTGAAGATGTTATTGAAGGTATTACTTTCAAAACTGAGACAGATGATGCTACCGGATTACGAGAAAAAATTCTTATTGAATCGAAAGACCGTAATAAAGTTCCAAGTGCTCACATTGTGGCAAAAGATGGTTCTATTCTTCGTACATATAACTTACCTGTGGGTGCCCACTTGGTGTTGGACAACGGCGATAAAATCAAAACTGGTCAAATGTTGGTAAAAATACCACGTGCAGTAGGTAAAGCTGGTGATATTACCGGTGGTCTTCCACGTGTAACTGAATTATTCGAAGCTCGTAACCCATCTAACCCGGCAGTTGTTGCTGAAATTGATGGAGAAGTAACCTTTGGAAAAATCAAACGTGGTAACCGTGAGTTAACTGTAACTTCGAAAACAGGTGAAATCAAGAAATATATGATTCCACTTTCAAGACAAATTCTGGTGCAGGAAAATGACTTTGTACGTGCAGGAACACCACTTTCAGAGGGTGCAACTACACCTTCAGATATTTTATTAATCAAAGGACCAACTGCGGTTCAAGATTATATTGTAAATGAAGTTCAGGACGTATATCGTTTACAAGGAGTAAAAATCAATGACAAGCACTTTGAAGTTATAGTACGTCAAATGATGCGTAAAGTAGAAATTCTGGAACAAGGTGATACACGCTTCTTAGAAAAACAAATCGTAGATAAACACGATTTTATGGAAGAGAACGATCGTATTTGGGGTAAGAAAGTAATTCTGGATGCAGGAGATTCAGCGACTTTGAAACCAGGTCAGATTATCACACCTCGTAAACTTAGAGATGAAAATAGTATGCTGAAACGTCGGGATATGAGAATAGTTGAAACCCGCGATGCAATTGCTGCTACTTCAAATCAAATTTTACAAGGTATCACCCGCGCTGCTCTTCAAACAAATAGCTTTATGTCGGCTGCCTCTTTCCAGGAAACTACGAAAGTACTGAACGATGCAGCTATCAACGGAAAAGTGGACAGACTAGAAGGTTTGAAAGAAAACGTAATTTGTGGTCACTTAATCCCCGCCGGTACAGGACAACGAGATTTCGACAAAATAGTAGTTTACTCACGAGATGAGTATGACAAAAAAGTTGATGCACGCAGAAATGTGCTGGATATGGAAGAACGTGAAACTGAAAATTAAAAAAATATTAATTTAATCTTACAATAAACGAGGTTGCTTTCTTTTTGAAAGCAACCTCGTTTATTGTAAGATTAAATTTTGGTTTACTGAAAAAAACAGAGTATCTTAGCGTGTTTTTAAACTAATCGTGATTTAATAAATTAAATTTTAACTAAAATGAAAGACAATTATTGTATTATTATGGCAGGTGGCGTTGGAAGCCGCTTTTGGCCATTTAGCACGAATAACCGCCCTAAACAATTTCTGGATTTCTTCGGAACCGGACGTTCACTATTACAAATGACATTTGACAGATTTCGTCATCTGGTCCCTGCTGAGAATATTCTTATTGTATCAAATGTAATATACAAAGATTTGATTCTTGAGCAATTACCGGAGATTAATGCGAATCAGATATTACTTGAACCAAACAGAAGAAACACAGCTCCATGCATTGCGTATGCAGTGAATAGGATAAAATCCGTGACAGATAAAGCTAATATTATAGTTGCACCTTCTGATCATTTAATTTTAAAAGAAATTGATTTTATTGATACAATAAAAGTTGGATTAGATTTTATAGAAAAAAATGATTGTCTGCTAACGTTAGGTATTAAACCGATTCGACCTGAGACTGGTTATGGTTATATTCAGATTGATGAAGGTGAAACCAGCCTGCGCAGAGTAAAAACTTTTACCGAAAAACCAAATACAGAACTTGCTCAGGTTTTCTTTGAATCAGGAGAGTTTTTCTGGAATTCAGGTATTTTCCTTTGGAATCTGCAAACAATTGTCAAGGCATTTGATGAATTACTCCCTGAGGTTTCAACGAAATTTAACGTAGGAAAAGAATTATTCAATACGGAGAAGGAACAAGAATTTATTGATGAAATGTACCCTTCCTGCCCAAATATCTCAATCGACTACGGAATTATGGAAAAAGCTTCTAACGTTCATATTCTATGTTCAGATTTTGGTTGGACCGACCTTGGTACCTGGGGTTCTCTTTACGAAATATCACCCAAAGATGAAAACAAAAATGTTTCTTTGAAATGCAAAACTGCATTTTACGAGAGTGAAGACAATATTGTGGTTCTACCTTCTGAAAAACTTGCGGTCATACAAGATTTAAAAGGATATATAGTAGCAGAATCCAACAATGTGTTATTGATCTGCAAACTCGAAGAGGAGCAACGTATTCGTCAATTTGTAAATGATATGAACATTAAATTTGACGGAAAATTCAACTAAATAGTTAGTGATAAACACGAAATAGTAAGTAGTAAGCAATTACTATTTACTATTTTAAATATTCAACCTTTTCATATTTTCAGATTCTTCATAAAAAATGAGCGATATAATTCATCTTCTACCCGATTCAGTGGCTAATCAAATTGCAGCTGGTGAAGTGATTCAACGTCCGGCATCAGTTCTAAAAGAATTAGTTGAGAACTCAATTGATGCTGGTGCTACTTCAATTCAAATTGTAATAAAAGATGCCGGTCGAACATTAATTCAAGTTATTGATAATGGGAAAGGAATGAGTGAAACAGATGCCAGAATGGCTTTCGAAAGACATGCTACTTCAAAAATTGAGAATGCTGACGATCTTTTTTCAATCCGTACCATGGGTTTTCGTGGCGAGGCTCTGGCTTCGATTGCAGCTGTGGCACAAGTAGAATTGAGAACTCGCAGACAAGAAGATGAATTGGGAGTTAATGTAGAGATTGCAGGCACCCGTGTTTTCAAACAAGAAATGGTACAGTGCGATTTAGGAACTTCATTTCAGGTAAAAAATTTATTCTTTAATGTCCCTGCTCGCCGACGCTTTCTGAAAAGCGATAATGTTGAGAAAAGCCATATTCTGAATGAATTTTATCGAATTGCACTTGTGAATTCAACAGTTGCATTTTCATTTTTTGATGGTGAAGAGGAGATTTTTCAATTACCTGCCTCAAATAATAAAATCCGCATTGAAAACATCTTTGGGAAAAATGCAAAAAAACGCTGGCAACAACAATTACTTACAATAGAAACTTCTACTAATTTGGTAACTATTAATGGCTATGTAGGGAAACCAGAGTTTGCGCAAAAATCGGCAAGCCAGTATTTCTTTGTAAATGGACGTTATATGCGCCATCCATATTTTCATAAAGCTGTATTACTGGCTTATAATCAGATGATTCAAGTTTCAGAAAGCCCAAACTATTTCATCTATCTAGAAGTTGATCCTCAAACAATTGACATTAACATACATCCAACTAAAACTGAAATTAAATTTGAAAATGAACAGACCATTTGGTCTATTCTTTCGGCTGCGGTAAAAGAGGCATTAGGTAAATTCAACATAGTGCCTTCAATCGAGTTTGATCAGGAAGGCGCTGTGGATATGCCTACAGGAATGGTTATAGAGAATGTACGCCCTCCTCAAACCAACTTTAATCCGAATTATAATCCATTTGGAACATCAAGCTATAAAAGGCCTGTATTGGACTGGGAAGATTTATATGGGGGATTTGAGAAAAAAGAAGAACAAATTCCAACATCAATCGATTGGGAACTGAATAAAAACATTTCACTAACTCCGTCTTTTACAAATCAAGAACAGCAACAAGTCATTGACAATCTCGAAACCCGAGCAGAAAATTATCAATATAAAAACCGATACATCCTTACCGGGATAAAATCGGGGTTAATGATGATTGACCAGCAACGAGCCCATACGCGCATTCTGTATGACTTGTTTCTGAACCAGATAGAGAACTCGCGAAGTTTATCACAACAGATACTTTTCCCCGAAATAGTCGAATTAAGTGCTGATGACTCATTATTTTTCGAACAGATATTACCCGATTTAGAGCACATAGGCTTTGAATTCGAAATCTTAGAAAATCATACATACAGTGTGAAAGGCATTTCGGCACATGTAGGAACCGGAAGTGTAATTGATTTACTGCTTGAAATGCTCGACAAGGCTAAAACTACAGCACAAGATCCAACTGCCAGTATTCATGAAACCATTGCTTTATCACTAGCGGAAGCTTCATCCTTAAAGTCGGGTCAACGCCTGTCACCTGAAGAAATGAGTGACTTAATTGATCGCTTATTTGCATGTGTTAACCCTAATTTCACACCGGATGGTAAGAAGATTATGACAATTTTCACTCAAGAAGAATTAGTTAAAAGGTTTTAAAAATTAATATTACCCGCTTTAAAGTGAAAAAAAAACTTATAATATTCGATCTTGACGGAACATTACTAGATACAGTTGCAGATTTGGCTGCGAGTACAAACTATGCATTAAGTCAATGTGGCTTCCCAATACACAAAATCTCTTTATATAATTTTTTCATAGGAAACGGCATCAACAAACTTTTTGAACGTGCATTGCCCGAGGGAAAAAAAACTCAAGAAAACATTATAAAATTACGTCTTCATTTTTTAGAATACTATGGAGCGCATAATGCTGAATTAACTAGTCCATATCCTGGCATTCCTGAGCTACTCCAAAAAATTAATACATCGGGAATCAAGATAGCTGTGGCTTCTAATAAATATCAGCAAGCTACGGAAAAACTTATACAGTATTTCTTTCCTCACATTAAATTTGCCGCAGTTTTTGGACAACGTGAAAATGTACCAATAAAACCAGATCCGACAGTAATTAGTGACATCCTTAAAATTGCAAAAGTCGACAAACATGAAGTTCTATATGTTGGTGATTCTGGTGTAGATATGCTCACAGCACAAAATGCTAGAGTTGAAGCTATTGGTGTTACCTGGGGACTTCGGCCGCGGTTGGAACTTGAAGAATTCACACCAAAATATATCGTTGATCAGCCGGAAGAAATTTCAAACATACTAAAATTATAGATATTAAAATCTTCTCAAATTTTAATATCTGAAAGCCATATATAGAGAAAACCGCTCAAAAAGCGGTTTTCTCTATATATGGCTTTCGACATTTATTATCGATAGTCTAATCTTCTTTAACTTGAGGAGTAATAAGTTTGTAACCTTTACCATGAATATTGATAATTGCCACATTCTGATCATCTTTCAATAATTTGCGTAGTTTTGTGATATACACATCCATGCTTCGCGCATTGAAATAGTTATCATCCACCCAAATAGTTTTCAGAGCAAAATTGCGTTCTAAAATATTATTTGCATTTGCAGCCAATAAATTTAAAAGCTCAGATTCTTTTGTTGTCAATTTTTTAGACTCACCTTCAAATGTAAGCAACTGTTTTTGAGCATCAAATGAAAATCCACCAATTGCATAAACTACTACATCTTTTGCACGTTTACCTTTCACACGACGTAAAATCGATTCAATACGATATAACAATTCTTCCATACTGAATGGTTTTGACAAATAGTCATCTGCACCCAGTTTAAATCCTTGTAAAATATCTTCTTTCATAGATTTTGCCGTTAAGAAAATAATAGGCACTTCAGCATTCATTGCGCGCACTTCTGCAGCCAATGCAAATCCGTCTTTTTTAGGCATCATCACATCAAATACACATAAATCATATTTGTTGCGTGAAAATGCCTTGTATCCTGCTTCGCCATCGGGTTGCAAATCTGCATCATACCCTTTTGTCTGCAAATACTCTCTTAGAAGCATGCCAAGATTTTCGTCATCTTCGCATAACAAAATTTTTACTTTCTCGTCTGTCATAATTCGTAATTTTTTAAAGTTGGTATTGTTATAATGAATTTAGTTCCGATATTAAGTTCACTCTCTACTTTGATAGATCCTTTATGTTCCGAAACAATTTTTTTTACGTACGCTAAACCTAAACCAAAGCCCTTAACATTATGGAGGTTGCCTGTAGAAACACGATAGAATTTTTCAAAAACACGTCTCAAGTCATCTTTGCCAATTCCAATTCCATTGTCTTCAATACTTATAAGCAAATTATCTTTCTCATTCCATGTTTCTACTGTTAGTAGCAAAGGTTTATCGGAGTATTTGAGTGCATTATCCATTAAGTTGAATATTACATTCGTAAAATGTACTTCGTCTATTAATGCGAGATCGCTTGTTGCACTCAATTTGGAAGAGATTTTTCCACCTTTGCTTGTAACTTTCAAAGAAAAATTCCCAATAATATCCAATATTAATGAATTAAGCTTAATTTCGTTCAATTTAAGAATAGATTTGTCTTTCTCAAAAATAGCCATTTGCAAAACTTTTTCTACCTGTAAACTTAAACGCTTCGTTTCGTCTTTAATAACATTAGAAATATGTTTAAGAGTTTCTGGAGTTTTGCCCACGCCAGGGTCTTGTAACATTTGTGACGCTAATGAAATAGTTGAAATTGGAGTCTTTAATTCATGAGTCATGTTATTTACAAAATCATTTTTAATATTATTTAACTGCTTTTGCCTGAAAATAATTATTATTGCTACTATAAAAATAATGAGGATTAGTGTTACAAGTGCAATCGAAGGCAAAAGTAAATTCATTGAATTTAAAATATAATTTTGCTTAGTCGGAAAAATAACTTGTAAATATGCAGCTTTGCTCGACTCTTCAAATGGAAATAATTTCTGAGTGTAGATATTATTCTTCTGGTTTAAAACTCCTTCGTGAATTTCTTTATGACAAGTATAAATTATTTTTCCTTGCCTATCTACAATAGTATAGAAAAATGGTAAATTCACCCCATTATTCACCAATACTTTTTCCATTATCCCATTTAGTTCTTCGAAATTAACACGCTCGCTAATTTCCTTTTCGTCAATTCCCTTCATCCATCTAAAAACAGCCTGATCAAGAATCGTTTTTGAACGAGAAAAGTTTTGTTTAAATTTCTCTTGTAAATAATGAGACGTCTCTTCAATGGATGCTTTCCCGTGACTAGTCGACAACCTTATACTTGGACGATTTATTTGCTCTGATGTAAGTTTAAGATTACGGGCCATGCTATCAATATTATTCTTCAAGCGAATATTTTTAGCATCCATGTTCAGATACTTGTTCTGATTAGTTGAATAATTAGTTCCCTCAAGAGTTTGTCCGAGATATTCAAGTGCTTCATTCTCTTCAACCAAACTTACTGTTTGGAATAAGCTTCGTTGTACGTTGTCGTTGAATTGATTTTCTATCATTTCAGCGTTAACCCTTACGTATCTTGCTTGAAGAACGATTAGCCCTACAAACGTTAATATCATAAATATAATTAGAATCCAGATTGTCGTTTTCCTCATAACTCGACAAAAATACATCAAAAAAAAGAGTTAGACATTATAAAAACAATAATAAATGGGAATTGTTTAGCAAAAATAATCTTTATTGAATTATTTTTTCATAATATATTAGTTTAATTTTGCAAAATATAAGCACTTTGATACAATTTACATAATTTATAATTGCTACGTGGTGTATATTTTAGGATTTTGAGTTAATTATAGACTGGATTATCAAATTAATAACATTTATATACTAAATAACAAGAACGAGGTATATGTTTTAATCTCAAATTTTCAATTTTACAATTGAAAACTACAGACTACTTTTCACAGCTACAAGAATAAATTGTTCGTAATCCGTTAATATACCTTCTACTCTTTCACGTGTTAACTTGTTATATGTTTTTACTAATTGAATTTCAAAACCTGCATTTTTGAAAAGCTCTGATAATTGATCCGTATCAAAACCTCTATGTGGAATTGGTTCGAAACGATGAAACGAACCATCCTCAGAGCGAATATCACCTACAACTATAGTTGCTCCAGGATTAGTAATTTCATATAAATGCTCCAGAGTCTTTTCAATGTCAGGAAGATGATGAAAGGTCATACTAGAAAAAATCAAATCTATGTCTCGGAATTTATACTCAAATACTTCTCCATATAACACTTCAACCGACTCGTTCCCAGTTAGTTTACATTTTAATCTATTTAACATAGATTCCGAAGTATCTTCAAAAACTACAGAATTTACATATGGCGCAATACGAAGACCAACAAGCCCGGTACCAGCGCCAATCTCTAGTGCTTTCCACTTACTATTCAATTGCACAGACTCCATAAGTGCTGACACAAATAACTCTGTCATCTCAATTTTTTCAACACTATCCCAATCAGCTGCCCTTCCGGCAAAATTATCATTCATACTCTTTAAATTTAATAATGACTATAACTATTATAAGAAACAAATTGTTTAAGAAAAATTTCAACATAAGAGTACCAGACTTACTGCATAACTATACAAAAAAACATTACATTTGTATTCCTAATTGAAATAGCAAGTACAGTGTATGGGTACAACTTATAAATTGCAAATTTAAGAAAATATACAATCTCACCAAATATAAAGATGAAATCATTAATTAAAACGAGTATTATGGCCATAGCCGTTGTTGCATCATCATGCAATAGTAAAGATGAGAAACTCATTATCGGGAAACAGAATCCAAAAATTGAAAATGGTCTTATGACCCCCGAAGTGTTATGGTCGTTTGGCAGAGTAGCCGGCACTCAAGTATCTCCCAATGAAACAAAAGTACTTTATAGTGTTTCTTATTATAGTATAACAGAGAATAAAGGTAATTCTGAAATTTTCGTAATGAACGCAGATGGTTCAGATAAAAAACAAATCACCAAAACTGCAACTCGTGAAGCTGCAGCCAAATGGATGAAAGACAACGAACATATTGCATTTTTAACTTCAGAAACCAGCAGTATGCAATTATGGACAATGAAATCGGACGGAAGTGATCGTAAACAAATAACCGATCGAAAAGAAGGAATCAATGATTTCTGTTTTTCTCCTGACGAAACAAAGTTACTTTTTGTGGCCGATGTAAAATATGGTGAACGAACTGTAGACAAGTATCCGGACCTGCCAAAAGCCAGCGGTGTAATAGTAAAAGATTTAATGTACAAACATTGGGACGAATGGGTACAAACTGTTCCTCATCCGTTTATTGCTGATTTCAAAGATGAGAAAGTGGAAAATGAAGTGGACATACTCAAAGGAGAACCTTTTGAAAGCCCGATGAAACCTTTTGGAGGTATTGAGCAACTAGCATGGAGTCCTGATTGTAAAATCGTGGCCTATACCTGTCGTAAAAAAACGGGTAAAGCGTATGCACTTTCAACCAATTCCGACATTTACTTCTATAATTTAGAAACAGGCAAAACCGAAAACAAAACGCAAGGCATGATGGGCTACGATCAAAATCCGATTTTCTCACCAGACGGCAAATGGATGGCATGGGAAAGTATGGAACATGATGGTTATGAATCTGATAAAAACAGATTATTTATCATGAATATTGCAACCGGTGAAAAAACGGATGTCTCAGCAAATTTCGATCAGAATTCAACCGGATTAACATGGTCTGCTGATAGCAAATCAATTTATCTGATAAGTTGCTGGCACGCATTGACACAAATTTATAATGTAACAATTGAAGATAAAAAATTTACACAAATCACTAAAGGTATTCAGGATTATTCTTTTGTAGCACTTGCAAAAGACAAATTAATTGGAGTAAAACATTCAATGAGCAAACCCGATGAAATTTATTCCATTAATCCAAAAACCGGAAACGAAACTGAGCTCTCATTTGAGAATAAAGATATTCTGGCAAAACTTGTAATGGGCAAAGTAGAAGAACGCTGGATAACTACAACAGACAATAAACAAATGCTAACATGGGTAATTTACCCACCTCATTTCGATAAAAATAAAAAATACCCTACCTTACTTTACTGCGAGGGCGGACCACAATCCACTGTTAGCCAATTTTGGTCATACCGTTGGAATTTTCAAATGATGGCAGCCAACGGATACATTATAGTTGCCCCTAATCGCCGAGGCTTACCTGGCTTTGGAATGGATTGGCTTACTCAGATAAGTGGCGATTATGGCGGACAAAATATGAAAGATTATTTTTCTGCTATCGATGCATTAGCAAAAGAGCCATATGTAAATAAAGATAAACTTGGATGCGTCGGTGCAAGCTATGGTGGATATTCCGTTTATTGGCTAGCAGGCCATCACAATAAAAGGTTCAAGGCATTTATTGCACACGACGGTATGTTTAACCTTCCTCAACAATACCTTGAGACTGAAGAAATGTGGTTTGTAAACTGGGATTTGGGTGGTGCTTATTGGGACAAAGCGAATGCTATTGCACAACGTTCATACGCTAACTCGCCACACTTATTTGTAGACAAGTGGGATACCCCAATCTTAGTTATTCACGGCGAAAAAGACTATCGTATACTCGCTTCGCAAGGCATGGCAGCTTTCAATGCTGCAGTTTTACGTGGAGTTCCTGCGGAAATGTTAGTTTTCCCTGATGAAAATCACTGGGTACTTCAGCCACAAAACGGAATTTTATGGCAAAGAACCTTCTTTTCTTGGCTAGATAAATGGTTGAAGTAGTATTAATAAACAAAATATAAAGTGGGTAATAGGCATACGGATAAGAAGTATAAACAATGAAAACGGTTCATCCATTTATGTTTTCTTTAAAATTAAGCTGCTATGCGGTTAAATAATCTCTTTAAGATTGAATTTAAATAAAAGATAATGGAATCTTCGACAAATACCTTTTGTCATAGATTTGCATATAATTATAAAAAAACAAAAACAACTTTAGGCAAACACAATTACCTTTGCAAATTATTTCGAAAAAGGGAAGTTTATGGATATTAGTAAAGAGCAAAAGGCAGTTTTAAGTACGAATGAGGTAGATAATTGCATCTCGGTTTTAGAACATTTATTGGAGAACGGTGATCAACTGGTTCATTTGTCGGAAGAGCAACGCATTAAACTGATGAAGGTTGCGGGACAAATTACCCGCCCCGATAGAGCCGAACTAAAGAAGCGAAACAAAGGGGCAAAACTTGCCAAACGACAGGAAGTTACAGAGATTAATCGTAAAACCCGTGCTGCATCCAGCATCAGGAGTGCGCGCTTGGCTAGCGTATTTGAAGCTCCCGTTCAAATTTCTTTGCCTGAGTCGGCAGCCACCCAAGAGAAGCATCATCTTACCTCCGAACAGAATTGTTACGTTTGCAAAAAGCGCTATACGGAGATACATCATTTCTATGACTCGATGTGTACCGAGTGTGGCGATTTGAATTATGCCAAACGTTTTCAGACTTGCGACATGACGGGACAGGTGGCTCTTATTACCGGATCCAGACTTAAGATTGGTTACCATGCCACGCTGATGATGTTGCGCTCCGGGGCTTCTGTTATTGCCACCACCCGTTTTCCTGCCGATTCGGCCATTCGTTTTGCCAAAGAAAAAGATTTTGCCGCATGGAGTCACCGGTTGCATATCTATGGTCTCGACTTACGGCATATTCCCAGCGTGGAACTTTTTGCAACGTACGTGGAAAACAAGTATGAACGGTTGGATATTCTGATTAATAATGCTGCACAAACTGTACGCAGGCCTGCTACCTTTTATGCTCATCTGATGGCTAATGAGTCGCTTCCTTTTCATGAACATTCGGCTGATGTACAATTGCTGCTCCAGCATCATCAAGAGTGTATCACCCAAATAGAATCGTTCCACGGGTCGGCACCCGAAACCGATAAACCTATGACAGTGCGATGGAATGTACGAACTCCAGGCATTGGCATTAAATCGTCGGCACAGCTGTCACAAATTCCGTATAGCTTTGATAACTCCAACGAAGCCGTAGAACTTTTCCCCGAAGGGCAACTGGATGTGGATCTTCAACAGGTGGATTTGCGAAAGACTAACAGTTGGAGGTTGAAACTGGGGCAGATAGAACCGGTGGAAATGATGGAAGTGCAACTGGTAAACTCCATTGCACCTTTCGTGCTTTGTAACCGGCTGATAGCTTTGATGCGTAAAGATTATACCGGCAATAAACATGTGGTCAATGTTTCGGCTATGGAGGGAAAGTTTCATACTTTCAATAAAATTGACCGTCATCCGCATACCAATATGGCTAAAGCAGCCTTGAACATGCTAACACATACTTCGGCAAGCGATTTGGCAAAAGACGGTATCTTTATGAATGCAGTAGATACCGGATGGGTTACCGACGAAGATCCCGCCGAACTATCCAAACACAAACAAGAGTTGTACGATTTCCAACCACCGCTGGATATTGTGGATGGAGCAGCCCGCGTGTGCGATCCTTTTATTGATGGTATCAATACCGGCAAGCACTGGAGCGGTCAGTTTCTGAAGGACTATTTCCCGATAAGCTGGTAAAGTTCTATTTTATTAAAATCACTATAACAACTAATTACTTAATATTCAGACAACGGATATATCTATGATTCCAAAAACGCACTCTGTTTTCTACCGAGATGTTCCAATTAATATCAATCCCACTTTGATTCAGTTCTAAGTGGGATTATTTTATAAAAAATACCTATTTTTGATAATATCAAAAGTAATGCAACGTTTCTTTTTAAAATTGCATCTTAAAAAAGAATATGGAGATGAATACCCTGCAAACCGATGAACAGAAACTTATACAAGGATGCTTAAATAGCGAACCGTGGGCTCAAAAAGAAATTTATGAGCTATATGCACCTACAATGATGTCTGTATGTATTCGATATGTAAATAACAGGGAAACAGCACGAGACTTGTTACAAGATGGTTTCATCAAGCTGTTTACAAAAATTGACACCTATTCCGGCTTGGGTTCATTGCCAGGCTGGATTCATAGAATTTTTGTAACCACAGCTCTTGAGCATCTCAGAAGAAACGATGCACTTAAGCAAAGCGAAAACCTTGATGAACACAATTCATATATTGAAGACTACGAAGTTACTTCTATTGAAAAAATATCTGCGGATGATATACTGGCCTGCATAACTCAACTGCCAACAGGATACCGAACAGTTTTCAATCTTTACGCCATTGAAGGTTATTCTCATTTTGAAATAGCCAACATATTAAATATAAGCGAAAATACCTCCCGATCTCAATTTATGAGAGCCCGTAAAATTTTGCAAAAACACATACTTTCACTAACTGGCTATGACCATGCGAGATAATATAAACGACAAACATCAACAAGATTTATTCAGCGAAAGCATAAAAAGCAAACTGGAAAATCATCAAGTGCCTGTGGATCCGGCAAGTTGGAGTGAAATCGAAAAACATATCCAACAAAAAAAACGTCGAAAAATTACATTTTGGTGGTGGATACCACTTGGATCCGCTGCCGTTATAGCCTTATTAATTACCTTACATCCGCTTTCAGAATCACCTACGTATACTTCAAAAGTAGAACAAAACGCTTTTCAGCCTAAAAATGAGAAACATAGAGCAGCCAAAACACAAAACAAGGAAAACACGGATAATCGATTTAATCATTTAAACACAGTTAAACAAAAATTAAGTCGGGTTGAGAATTTACCAATTGCGCCTATAGAGACCGCAGAAGACAAGTTACCAACAGCATTTGCTTCAGATACGGTTAAGCCAACCAGAGAGTCTATTGCTCAAAAATCAAACAAAAAAAACAACGACTCAACAGAAACTGTCAACCCAAAATCACAATACTTGCCTACAAATGAGACATTTAGTCCGTCAAATTCAAAAACAAAAAGAATAAATAAATGGCAAATTGCTGCAACTTGTAGTGCCGCCGACAAACTTCCAACCGGAAATAGTGGATTAATGGCCAGCAATATCAATCCTACAATTTCGGCTGTAAATGCAAATTACACCAGCATTCTTACCGAGAATAATTTTACTGATATTACCTATTCTCCACCTGTTTCTTTCGGGCTTTTAGTTCGCAAGAATCTGGATAAAAATTTTGATATTGAAAGCGGATTAGTGTACACTTACCTATTTACTTGCTTTAAAAAGAGTGGTGCGCAACAAAATGATGCAAAATTGCATCTTCATTATATAGGCATTCCTCTCAACTTAGTTGCTCCACTTTGGAACAATTCAAAATGGGAACTTTATATATCAGGAGGATGCATGGTTGAAAAAGGAATAGAATCTGTCTATATTCAAAATCAACACAGTGGAAACCAAACAATCACAACTATTGTCTCAGAAAAAATCAATGGATTCCAATGGTCTCTAAACAGCTCTGTCGGTATAACCTATAAAATACAACGTAAACTGGGCATTTATTTTGAACCAAAATTATCATATTACTTTGATAACAATCAACCAATAAGCACAAGAACAGATCAACCGGTTGTGATTGGACTGACTGCCGGAGTAAGATATCAATTCAAATAACGACTAAAATTTAAACTATTATGAAAAAAAATCTTTTTCTATTTATTTTGACCTTATTTGCAGCTAGTTGTACCAATCAAAACGATCCTAAAATTCCAATTCCGGTGAATGCCAAGCCAATAATTCTAAAAGCCGGAATGGAGATACGTGTTAATCAAGATAATGAATTTGCATTTGATTTATTAAAAAACACAATCACTACCTCAGGGGAAACAAATGTTTTTGTATCTCCATTGAGCGTAAGCATTGCACTGGGAATGGCATGGAACGGAGCTAACGGACAAACCAAAACAGAAATGGGAACAGCATTGAAAATGAGTGGCATGTCAGCAAATGACATCAACGGCTATTATCAGATTCTACAATCCACATTGCCCGGAATTGACCCGACAACAAAATTAAACATTGCAAATTCAGTCTGGTACAAAACCGGATTTTCTGTAAAACCGGATTTTTTAAAAGTAAATTCAGATTATTTTAACGCCTATATTAAAGAATTAGATTTTGCACAAAGCTGGGCAGTTGACACCATTAATAACTGGTGCTCAAAAAAAACAAACAATCTGATTAAAAACTCACTTGATAAAATTTCGTCAGATGCCGTGATGTATCTGGTTAACGCTATTTATTTCAAGGGGATATGGCGGAAACATTTTAAAACCAAAAACACAAAAGAAGCAAATTTCACGAACGAACTGGGTAAAGATGTAAAAATAAACATGATGTATCAAAAAGACACATTTGCTTATCTACAAGATAATTATGCACAATACCTCGATATGCCTTATGGAAATAAAGCATTTTCCATGACAGTCATTTTACCAAACGATGGAAAAACAACCGGAGATGTATTAAATATCCTAACAAACGACTACTGGAATAACATGCTGAGTAATATGCCTTCACAAAACGTTGAAGTATATATGCCACGGTTTAAAACTCAAAACAATTTCACGCTTAACGAGCCCCTGCAAAAAATGGGAATGAATCTGGCATTTACTAAAAATGCAGATTTTTCAGGGATATCAGACATTAGTCTTATGATATCGAGGGTAATTCACGATACCTATGTGGATGTGACCGAAGAAGGCACTGAGGCTGCCGCTGTAACGGTTGTTGAAGTCGGATATACATCTGTTTTGAATCCACCAATACCTGTTTTTAAAGTCAACAAACCATTCTTATTCGTAATTCGCGAAAAAAGCACAGGAGTTATTCTATTTATTGGCAAAATGGGAGATGTCGACAAATACTAACTTTGTATCTTCTAAATTACCTCCATTTTAATATATATATTATGAGAAAAAAATATTTCTACTTTTTAATTTTTATCATTTTTACAAACTTTATTTATGCACAAAAACCCCAAATTGGTTTTACAGTGTCCTTGTTAAGCAATAATGAAGTTACACGTTTTGGAGGATCTTATCTGGATGATGCAAGTTATACTGCCGGTAAATCTATTACTTACGGGCTGACATTTATCAAACCAATAAACAATTGGTTGGATATGGAAACAGGATTTGAGTACTTAAAGGGTGAAGCATCGGTTAGTTCAATAATACCGGGATATTTTGCATATTCTCACCAAGGCTCAGCCTCATTAATGAACATCCCAATTGGCTTAAGAGCAAATTTTCTGAAATATTGCTTTGTAAATGGCGGCATAGTATTCGATATAGATGTAAGTTCAAATTCACCTATTCAAAGTCAGACAGGTATAGGAAGTTTGCTCGGGGTAGGCTTAAAATATGATTTTTCTTCAGGAATATCAATATTTGTAAACCCATATTTTAAAATGCACGCTTTAATATCTCCCACATCCAACAATAATCAACATTTATTAGAGTCAGCAACTCGTTTCGGAATTACTTATCATTTATAAATTCATTTTTCATATTGTTATTTTTAAGCAATGCAATTTCAGCACATGACAGTACAAAAAGAGAGATTATGGCTAAACCGTAATCTCTCTTTTTTTGAATGCACAAACAAGTCAAATCAAACATTTATCCGTAAATGATATTTCCATTTTCGTCTTTAAACTCCTCAAAACTTTTGTTATATTGTTCCATAACACGGTAACTCATAGCCATACTTGAGAATCCTCCATCATGAAGTAGATTTTGCATTGTAACTTTACGCGTTAAGTCGCTAAACATTGCCACACAATAATCAGCACAATCAGCTGCAGAAGCATTTCCAAGTGGAGACATTCTTTCAGCATAATCAAGCAATCCATCCATATTTTTCACACCATTTCCAGCTGTTGTAGGAGTTGGTGACTGCGAAATAGTATTAATTCGTACATTATGCTCACGACCATAAATATACCCAAAACTACGGGCAATTGACTCCAGCATTGATTTAGCATCTGCCATGTCGTTATAACCGAAAACTGTACGTTGGGCAGCCATATACGAAAGTGCAACTACAGAGCCCCACTCATTAATTGCATTCATTTTTTTTGCAACTTGTAACATTTTATGAAATGATATTGCTGAAATATCCATAGTAGTATTCAACATATCATAATCTAAATCATCATATCTGCGTTTTTTACGAACATTTGGTGACATACCAATTGAGTGTAAAACAAAATCAATTTTACCTCCTAGTGCTTCCATTGATTGTGCAAAAACCTGCTCCAAATCTTCCACGCTTGTTGCGTCAGCCGGGATTAGTTTTGCGTTAAGTTTCTCAGCCAGTTCATTGGTAGTTCCCATACGCACAGCTAATGGCGTATTTGACAAGGTGATAATTGCACCTTCTTCTACTACTCGTTCTGCTACTTTCCATGCGATGGACATGTCGTTCAGCGCGCCAAATATTATACCTCTTTTACCTTTTAATAAATTGTTACTCATGTTTTTATTTTAATGGTCAGTTTTTAAAACATTCCTAAAGGCAGAATTGTTTTAATAAAAACCTATTTTCTGCACAAAGATAGTAAAATTGTGCAAAATATGAAAATTATTTGGTAAACCAATTTAGTTAATGACATTTTATTTATTTACTTACAGATATATACGTCCAAGTATATTAACACTATATTAAAACAAAATCGCCTTGAAAACAAAAGCTTTCAAGGCGGTTCCAACTATAATAATTTCAATTATTTGTTCACTCTACAGGTATCAATTCCACCTTTGATAAAATCTACAATTTGTTTTGCGGCAGCAATACCAGCATTGATATTCGCTTCTGAAGTTTGCGCACCCATCTTTTTAGGAGTTGTGAAATAACGTCCTCCCACTTTTGCTTTCATTTCTGAGTCATTCCCAGGAAGAATATCAGTAACATATTTGAAGTCTGAATTTGAAAGCATAAACTCAAGAATTTCAGCCTCATTAATAACTTCTTTGCGTGCTGTATTTACCAGAACCCCACCTTTAGGCATCAAACCAAGCAATTTTGCATTAATCGATTCTTTAGTTTCTGCTGTTGCAGGAATGTGAAGAGACACAATATCGCATGTTTCATAAAGATTCGCTACAGAACAAGTTGCTTTAACTCCGTCGGCTTCGATATCTTCAGCACGACAATAGGCATCAAAAGCATAAAGCTCCATTCCAAATCCTTTAGCAATGCGGGCAACATTACGCCCTACATTTCCATAAGCATGAATACCAAGTTTTTTACCTTTTAATTCAGTACCTGAAGTTCCATTATAGAAATTGCGAACAGCAAAAACCAATAGACCGAAAACAAGTTCAGCTACTGCATTAGCATTTTGTCCCGGAGTATTCATTACACAAACTCCCGCTTGAGTAGCTGCAGCCAAATCAACGTTATCGTAACCGGCTCCGGCGCGAACAACGATTTTCAATTGTTTAGCAGCGGCAATTACCTCCGCATCAATTATATCACTACGAATAATAATAGCATCAGCATCCACAACTGCATCAAGCAATTGTTGTTTTTCAGTATATTTTTCTAGCAAAGCCAATTCGAAACCGGCTGCTTCAACTTCTGTGCGAATTCCGTTAACTGCAACTTTTGCAAACGGTTTATCGGTAGCAATTAAAACTTTCATAGATACGTATTTTAAAAACAATAGGCACTAAAGTGCCTATTGTTTGATTATTTTTTAAGCATTTTGTTTTTCAAATCCATGCATGCAATCAACCAGCGCCTGAACACTTTCAATCGGCATGGCATTGTAAATAGAAGCACGGAAACCACCAACAGAGCGGTGACCTTTAATTCCATCCATTCCTGCTGCTTGGGCAAATTTCTGGAAAGCTCCTTCCAACTCTTGATATTCAGGTTTCATCACAAAACAAATGTTCATGCGTGAGCGATCTTCTTTAGCAGCAGTACCCACAAACATTTTGCTATTGTCAATTGCATTGTAAAGCAATTCTGATTTTGCAATATTCGTCTTTTCCATTTCTGCCAAACCGCCATTTGCTTTCAACCAACGCAATGTTTCCATAGCACTGTATACAGGCAATACAGGAGGAGTATTAAACATTGAACCTTCAGCAATATGTGTTTTGTAGTTCAACATTGTAGGGATATAGCGAGACACTTTCCCAAGCAATTCGTCTTTTACAATTACAAAAGCCAAACCGGCAGGAGCCAAGTTCTTTTGAGCACCACCATAAATGAGTCCATATTTAGAAACATCCATTGGACGTGAGAAAATATCAGAAGACATATCGGCAATCAATGGCACCGGAGAATCAATATCAGTCAGAATTTCAGTTCCGTAAATTGTATTATTGGTAGTAATGTGGAAATAATCCGCATCAGCCGGAATCACGAAATCTTTCGGCACGAAAGTGTAATTAGCATCTTTAGAAGATGCAACTTCCACTACCTCACCAAAACCTTTGGCTTCTTTCATTGCCTTGCTAGCCCAAACTCCCGTATTTAAATAAGCGGCCTTTTTCTCAAAAAGATTAAAAGGGATCATCGCAAATTGCATACTGGCTCCACCACCTAAGAATATAACAGAATAACCCTCAGGGATATTTAATAATTCTTTGAAAAGTGCAACAGTTTCATCCATTACCGCTTGAAAATCCTTTGAACGATGGCTAATTTCCAAAATAGATAATCCTGAACCATTGAAATCCAATACTGCCTGAGCTGTTTTTTCGATAACTTCGCGTGGCAAAATAGAAGGACCCGCACTAAAATTATGTTTTTTCATACAATAAATAATATATTTGTTTGATAGTTTTACCCCTAAAAAATTGAAAGCACAAAAGTACTGTTTTTTTTACTTTAGACCTCAATAAAAATGAGTTATTATGTTATTTCGGGTGTGAAAATTTATATACATTCATTTATTTTTACAAAATGTACATTTTTATGCACAATTCAGAATTAAATGTGCATGAAAAAACAGAGATTATTTCCCGGTAATTATCCGCTTAACCTCGTTCAATTTGTTCAATGCTTCAACCGGAGTCAAATTATTTATATCCAAATTTTTAATTTCATCCCGTATTTGTTCCAGCACAGGATCATCTAACTGAAAAAAGCTGAGCTGAAAACCTTCGCGTTGCTGGGCAATTTCACCAACGGGCTTTGCAATTCCTGATTGCCTGTTATCAGTTTCAAGCTGTTTCAGTATTTGTTCCGACCGTTTTACTATGCTTTGAGGCATTCCGGCCATTTTTGCAACATGAATACCAAAACTGTGCTCGCTCCCGCCACGAATTAGTTTGCGAAGAAATATCACTTTTTTATCAACTTCTTTGACCGAGACATTATAATTTTTGATTCTATGAAATGATTTTTCCATTTCGTTTAATTCATGGTAATGCGTTGCAAAGAGCGTTTTAGCATTGCAACTTCCATGTTCATGAATATATTCGACAATTGCCCAGGCAATAGAAATCCCGTCATATGTACTGGTTCCGCGTCCAAGTTCATCAAAAAGAATCAGACTTCGATTCGAAAGATTATTTAGAATACTGGCAGCTTCATTCATTTCCACCATAAAGGTAGATTCGCCCTGTGAAATATTATCGCTTGCTCCTACCCGTGTAAAAATCTTATCCACGACTCCAATTTTAGCACTCTCCACCGGTACAAAACAACCGATTTGAGCCATCAGAGTTATAATAGCAGTTTGACGTAGCAAAGCAGATTTCCCGGACATATTTGGACCGGTTATGATTATAATTTGTTGGGTAGTACTGTCCAGATAAACATCATTGGCAATATAACTTTCACCAATTGGCAACATTTTCTCAATCACCGGATGGCGCCCTTGCTTAATTTCAAGAACATCCGTATCGGTTATTTCAGGACGAACATATTTATTTTCGGCAGAAACTTTAGTGAAAGACAACAAACAATCAAGTTGTGCAATAAGATTTGAATCTAACTGAATAGCAGTAATATAATCGACCAAACTCAAAACGAGCTCATTGAAAAGACGTGTTTCGATAGCAAGAATTTTTTCCTCAGCACCAAGAATTTTTTCTTCATAAACCTTAAGTTCCTGAGTAATGTATCGCTCTGCATTCACAAGCGTTTGTTTACGAATCCAGGTTTCAGGCACTTTGTCTTTATGCATATTCCGCACCTCAATGTAATATCCAAATACATTATTGAAACTGATTTTCAAGCTTGGAATATTAGTCTCTGCACTCTCGCGCTCCTGAATTTTTTGAAGAAAATCTTTGCCTGAATAAGCTAACTGACGCAATTCATCCAAATCGGCATCAATTCCAGGATTAATAATACCGCCACGATTAACCAATGTTGGTGGATCATTGGAAACTTCCTTCTCTATTTTTTCTGAAATAACTGCACATGCATTTAATTGGTCGGCAATTTTACGCAACGTAACATTATCTGTTTCAACACATACTTGCTTTATGGGTTCTATTGCTTTCAATGCAACCTTGAGTTGAACCACTTCGCGGGGATTTATTCGGCCAACCGCTACTTTGGAAATAATTCTTTCTAAATCGCCAATCAGAGCAATGTTTTGCTCCAGCAACAGCTTTATATCAGGATTTTTAAAGAAAAATTCCACCACGCTCAACCGCTCGTTTATGGGTTTCACATCTTTCAACGGAAAAGCCACCCAACGCTTCAGCAGACGGGCTCCCATTGGACTAATAGTTTTATCAATTACATCCAGCAGCGTTCGGGCTCCTTCGTTAATAGAACCATATAATTCCAGATTTCGCACCGTGAAACGATCCAACCAAACGAAGCGTTCTTCTTCTATCCGGGAAAGCTGGGTTATATGACCGGTTTGTTGGTGATGAGTTAAATCCAGGTAATGTAAAATTGCACCGGCAGCAACCACACCATTTGGCAAATTATCGACACCAAAACCTTTCAGGTTTTTTGTTTCAAAGTGCTTCAACAGCCTTTCATTTGCCGAGTCGGGTGTAAAAGCCCAGTCTTCGAGTGCGTAAGTAAAGAATTTTGTTCCGAATATCGTTTCAAAATCTTTCCTTTTCGACCGATCGAAAAGCACCTCTTTAGGGCCAAAGCTATTCAATAATTTATCAACATATTCGCTATTCCCTTCTGCTACTAAAAATTCTCCGGTAGAAATATCAAGGAATGATACGCCAACCTGATTTTTGTTCAGATAAACACTTGCCAGAAAGTTATTTTCTTTATGATTCAGCGTGGTATCGCTATATGAAACACCCGGAGTAACAAGTTCTGTTATCCCGCGCTTCACTATTTTTTTAGTGAGTTTCGGATCTTCGAGCTGGTCGCAAATAGCCACACGCATACCAGCACGAACCAACTTTGGCAAATAGGTATCTAATGCATGATGCGGGAAACCGGCCAATTCGATTGTTTTTCCGGAACCGTTGGCCCGCTTGGTAAGCGTAATTCCTAAGACTGAGGATGCCCGTATGGCATCTGTTGAAAAAGTTTCGTAGAAATCACCGCAACGAAAAAGCAAAATTGCATCAGGATGTTTTGCCTTGATTTCGTTGAACTGCTTCATCATTGGCGTTTCCACAATATCGTTTGCCATAATATATATAAAGAGCTCCTAAACCTTAAAAATGGGAAAAAGAGAGATTGGTTAGTGTTGATTTTTTTGATTAATATTTTAAAACAGAACCGTAAACTTTAAGTTCAATTTGTCTTTAAAGTTTTGGTTCATTTACAAAAAGAGTATCTATTGCTTCGGTCATACGCGACCACAAAAATTTTTGTTTTTCTTCTTTGATATTTTCAATCATTTTCTCCGATCGTTGATTCAGGAAAAAATCAACCAAAGCATCAGCAATTTGTGATGGATTTACGTCAACTACATAGCCCACTTTTCCGTTTGGCACAATCTCGGCCAAGCCACCAACATTGGTTACCAACATCGGTTTTTCAAAATGATATGCAATCTGGCTCACACCACTCTGAGTGGCACTACGATAAGGTTGAGCAACTAAGTCGGTAACACTGAAGTAATTCCTTACTTCACTATCGGGAATAAAACTAGTCCGGAGTTCTACTAATCCTTCCAATTTCAATTTGATGATTAACTCGAGGTAAGGTTGTGGATTTTCATAAAACTCACCAGCCACAATCAGCCTCACAGGAAACTGACGCATGCGCACGTCGGAAAATGCTTCAAGTAACAGATCCAATCCTTTGTAATGACGAATGAATCCAAAAAATAAGATGTATTGTTTTTGTTCGTGCAATCCAAGTTTAACTGCCGCTTCGGCTTTTGTTAGTAAAGCACCATAATGATCGTAAATAGGATGCGGTGAAACAACTTTCGGTTTGTTATCTGAATCAAAATGTCTTATATCTTCAACCACAGATTCTGCCATAGCAACAAATCCGTCCATTGCTTTTACAAAATAACGAGGGAAAAGCCGATCAAGAATCGATGGTTCATGAGGAATCATATTGTGAATCAAAGCCACCATTTTTGTTTTGGGAGCTCGGGCATACCGGGCTATTGTACCAAAACAAGGAGCCATAAAAGCCATCCAATAACAGAAGATAATCCTATCCGGCGCTTTTGCTTTTATAATACGACCTACTTTAATCCAATTCAAAGGATTCATTGAATGAATCAATCGTTCAATCTTTAAATCTTTGGGAGCAAATTCAGTAGAATACTGGGATTTTCCTGGGAATAGAATGGCCGGATATTGAAGCGAAAATGTAATAATTTCCACATCGTGACCTTGCTTTACATATTCTCGTGCCAATCTTTCATTGTATGCCGCCAATCCGCCACGATAGGGAAAAGCCGTACCAACTATTATTATTTTCATATTTTATTACTTAAATATTTAGACTGGAAAAACCCAAAATATCAACCTTTAGTCTTATTTCTTTCATGCGATTTATCATCGCATATATCTAATAAAACCGGCATTAACTTTTTGTTTACTTACTGCAAAATTACTAAAATTATTCAATGGGATTACTGTTTTGTTGAAACAAAATTTTTATCTGAAATACCAATTAAAAATTCTCAATGTATTCCCTCAGATTCCAGAATTCTAGTTTACTAAAACTCACAATTTATAAACTGCAAAAGAGAGTTACCAAAAATGGAACAGTAAAATCGACAATAAAACCCTGGTAAATAGAAATTACAGCATAATCTTTACCTGAAGTTCGAATAATTATGGGAAAAGTAGTATCCATAGTAGTAGCACCACCGGCAGAAATCGGGGAAAGATTTCCAAAATACTTAACCATTAATGGTGCGAATAGTAATGTGATAACCTCACGCATTATATTGGAAAGCAGCGCAATGGTTCCAAGTTCAACGCCTTTATATTGTGTTATTAAAACACTTGAAAGGGAATAATATCCAAATCCTGAACCAACAGCCAAACAATCAGCCAAACTCCGATCTTTTATAAAAAAACTTACCGAAATAATTCCCAGCCAAGTGCCGGCAATAGTCATAATTGGCAAAAAAATCAGCCGGGGATTCAAATTCCTGAATTGGCGGAATGTAGCCGGTTCGTTACCAATACTGACTCCAACAGAAAACATAAGCAAGCACAACACATAAAAGCTGGCATTATTGTTCAGAAATCCTATTGGTAGCCACCGAAAAACTCCAAGCAGCAAACCTGTGGCGAAAAATGAAAGTATAATTAAACTGCCTTTCATACGTTTTCTGATTTTTTGGAATAAGACAACCAAAGCAACCAGGCCGCAACAACGCTTCCGAAAGTTCCGCTCGCTGCTAACAGAAAGGCTTCGAAACCTAGCTTACCAAATTGGCGAACAACCATCTCATTGGCACCAACTTCCAATCCAAGCAAAAACAATAACAGCCAAACTAGTGTTAGTATTAATCTGTGAATAAAACGGGCTTTGTGATGGCGAAAGATAAAGCCAACAGCAATTCCTGCAAGCATGCAAGCAATGACAATAAACATAGATTTAGCTCTTATTAAGTATGCAAAGATAATGCAAATGGTACAATATCACAATCAGATTTATGGGAAGGAAAATTTGAGAAATTACTATAAATTTGATTCTAAAACTTGAAAATTGACGGAATAATGGCTCAAAAACGCTGAAAAATAAGTAATTTTGCGACTCTAAAAATTGGAACCCACGTTTAAGATTTCGAAACTACATAAATATTTGTCATTCAAAATAATAATAATAATACATACAAAATAAAATGAGCAAGAAAGCATTACTTATGATTTTAGATGGCTGGGGAATTGGAAAGCATAACCATTCTGATGTCATCTTCAGCACACCAACTCCCTATATAGATTCATTGTTGGCAAAATATCCAAATTCTCAACTTCTGGCCTCCGGTGAAGATGTTGGGCTTCCAGATGGGCAAATGGGAAACTCCGAAGTTGGTCATTTAAATATTGGTGCAGGCCGTGTGGTTTACCAGGATTTAGTAAAAATAAACATCGCCTGCCGGGATAACAGCATTCTGAAAAATCCGGAAATTATCAGTGCATACTCTTATGCCCGCGACAATAAAAAGAAAATTCACTTCTTAGGTTTAGTGTCTGATGGTGGCGTTCACAGTTCATTGGATCACTTGTTCAAATTGCTCGACATTTCCAAAGAATACGGAGTTTCTGACGCTTTCGTTCATTGCTTCATGGATGGCCGCGACACTGACCCACGTAGCGGAAAAGGTTTTATCGAACAACTGGTTGCACATACCGAAAAAACAGATACTAAAATCGCTTCAATTATTGGTCGATACTACGCTATGGATCGTGACAAACGTTGGGATCGCGTAAAAAAATCGTACGATTTAATGGTGAACGGCATTGGCGAAACATCAACCGACTTAGTTGCCGCTATGCAGGCTTCTTATGATGCAGGTGTTACAGATGAATTTATCAATCCTATTGTGTCTGTTGATGCAGCAGGAAAACCATTAGCAAAAATCGAAGCCGGCGATGTGGTGATTTTCTTCAACTACCGCAACGACCGCGCAAAAGAATTGACAGTGGTATTGACCCAAACTGAAATGCCTGAGGAAGGAATGCATACTATTCCATTGGAATATTACTGTATGACTCCTTACGATTCAAGCTACAAAGGATTGTACGTCATGTTCGACAAAGACAATGTTCAAAATACGCTGGGAGAATACGTTTCAAGCCTTGGAATGAAACAATTGCGCATTGCAGAAACAGAAAAATTTGCACACGTAACTTTCTTCTTTTCAGGTGGACGCGAAAGCGAATTCGATGGTGAAGAACGCATCCTGGTTGCTTCTCCAAAAGTTGCAACCTATGATCTTCAACCGGAAATGAGTGCGCCGGAAGTAGCTGATAAATTGGTTGCCGCGTTGAACACAAAAAAATTCGATTTCGTAGCACTAAACTTTGCAAACGGCGATATGGTTGGTCATACGGGCGTTTACGAAGCTATTCAAAAAGCCATTATTACTGTTGATAATTGCGTAAAAGAGGTGGTGGAAACTGCTAAAGCCAACGATTATGAAGTGATTATCATTGCCGACCACGGTAATGCCGATTATGCTGAAAATGCCGATGGTTCACCAAACACTGCACACTCCTTAAATCCGGTTCCGTTTATTTATGTAACAGGAAATAAAAATGCAAAAGTTGAGAATGGTATTTTAGCCGATGTTGCACCTTCTATTTGCCAGATTTTGGGAATTCCACAACCGAAAGAAATGACTGGAAAAGGACTTATTAATGCATAATTAAAAAAGCATAATTCATAATTAAAGACGCATTAGATTTTTCTACTGCGTCTTTTTTTATCTCTATTTATGACCAAAAGTGCTAATAATCTGCACCAAACTCAAAATTATGAATCATGAATTATAAATTATGAATTGATTATCATTATCTTTGCATTTCAAAACAAAAAAACATGAAACTAAGAACAGAACTTGAACATCGCATATTGATTCTTGACGGTGCGATGGGAACAATGATACAACGCCATAAACTCAACGAAAAAGATTATCGGGGAGAACGATTTGCAAACTGGGAAAGCCCGGTGAAAGGGAATAATGATTTATTGATTTTGACTCAACCTGAAATCATTTATTCCATTCACAGCAAATATCTGGAAGCCGGTGCCGATATTATTGAAACAAATACGTTCAATGCACAACAGATCTCGATGGAAGATTACGGCATGGGTTCGTTGGTTCGTGAGATAAACCTGGAAGGAGCCCGTTTGGCACGTAAAGCAGCCGATGAATTTACAGCTAAAAATCCTGACAAACCTCGATTTGTAGCCGGAGCTGTTGGTCCAACCAACAAAACCGCATCCATGTCACCCGATGTGAACAACCCGGCATTCCGTGCAGTTAGCTTTGATGACTTGGTTTTGGCCTATAAAGAACAAATACTCGCATTGATTGAAGGTGGCGTTGATGCCCTGCTGATTGAAACTATTTTCGATACTTTGAATGCCAAAGCGGCAATTTTTGCTGCCGAAGAGGCTATGACTGAACTTGGCAAACGTGTAGAAATTATGCTTTCAGCTACGGTAGCCGATAAAAGTGGCAGGACTTTATCCGGTCAGACAATCCGTGCTTTTCTGGCTTCTATTGCCCATGCCAATTTACTTTCAGTAGGGTTGAATTGCTCTTTCGGAGCTAAAGATTTAAAACCTTATCTGCAGGAAATTTGTGCACACTCACCTTGGTTTGTAAGTGCTTACCCAAATGCCGGTTTACCCAATCAGTTTGGAGAATACGACGAATCGCCTGAGATGATGGCGGAACAGGTAAAAGAATATTTCGACGAACAATTAATAAATATCATTGGCGGATGCTGTGGAACTTCGCCAGATCATATCGCTGCTTATGGAGCTTTGATTAATGGAGCAGAAGTACGTGAGCGAAAAACTGCTTCTACAAAACTTGAATTATCGGGTCTTGAAGAAATTGAGATTGAAGATTCATCTTTATTTGTCAATATCGGCGAGCGCTGCAACGTGGCAGGCTCGCGCATGTTTCTACGTTTGATTAACGAGAAAAAGTACGAAGAAGCACTCAGCATCGCCCGAAAACAAGTGGAAGAAGGCGCACAAATTATTGATATCAACATGGATGATGCAATGTTGGAATCGAAAGAAGAAATGGTGACTTTCCTGAATTATATTGCTTCGGAACCTGAGATTTCGCGTGTACCCATCATGATTGATTCTTCCAAATGGGAAGTAATTGAAGCCGGACTGAAATGCGTGCAAGGGAAATGTATTGTCAATTCCATCAGTTTAAAGGAAGGCGAAGAAGATTTCCTGAAAAAAGCACGAAAGATTCGGGCTTATGGAGCGGCATCAGTAGTTATGGCTTTCGACGAAAAAGGACAAGCCGACAGTTTCGAGCGTAAAACTCAGATTTGTACCCGTGCCTATTATCTGTTGGTGGACAAAGTTGGTTTTCCACCTCAAGATATCATTTTCGACCCGAACGTACTTGCTATTGCCACCGGAATTGAAGAGCATAACAATTATGGCGTTGATTTTTTGAATGCTACCCATTGGATTAAAGAAAATTTACCTTACGCCAAAATCAGTGGCGGAGTCAGCAATCTCTCGTTCTCGTTTCGCGGAAATAATGTGGTGCGTGAAGCCATTCACTCGGTATTTCTGTATTATGCCATCAAAGAAGGCATGGATATGGGCATTGTGAATGCCGGTATGTTGCAGATCTACGCTGATATACCTGCCGAATTATTGGAACATGTGGAAGATATTGTGCTCAATCGCCGTCCGGATGCTACCGAGCGTATGATTGAATTTGCCGAAAAAGTAAAGAATCATGCTTCGGGTGAGAAAGAGGAAAAAGTAGACGAATGGCGTTCACGTCCGCTGCAAAGCAGATTGGAATATGCTTTGATAAAAGGCATTGTAGAGTTTTTAGAAGAAGACTTGGACGAAGCTCTGACGCAATTCGATACAGCAATTGAAATTATCGAAGGTCCGTTGATGAGCGGCATGAATATAGTCGGCGATTTATTTGGCGATGGAAAAATGTTTTTGCCACAAGTTGTAAAGACTGCCCGCACCATGAAAAAAGCGGTGGCAATTCTGCAACCGATTATCGAGTCCGAGAAAGTTCCCGGTCAAAGTTCATCAGCCGGAAAATTCCTTATTGCCACTGTAAAAGGCGATGTGCATGACATTGGTAAAAACATTGTAGCCGTGGTTTTGGCTTGTAATAACTTTGAAGTGATTGACCTGGGCGTAATGACTCCAACCGAAAAAATTATTCAGACTGCCATTGATGAAAAAGTGGATATGGTAGGATTGAGTGGCTTGATTACACCTTCTTTGGAAGAAATGACCATTGTGGCAGCCGAGATGCAAAAAGCAGGCTTGACTATTCCATTGTTGATTGGTGGTGCAACTACTTCGAAAATTCATACAGCCGTGAAAATTGCACCTAACTACAAAGGACCCGTGGTTTACGTAAAAGATGCTTCGGTAAATACCCATGTGGTGGCACAATTGATGAGCAAAACCAATCATGTGGCTTATGAAGCCGGCATAGCCACCGAATATCAGGCATTGCGGGAGAAACAGACTAAAAAGCCCGCTTTGTTAAGTTTGGACGAAGCTAAAAAACGGAAACCGAATTTGTTTTAAAGCAATTACTCTATAAATAAACGGCTGAATTTCAAAATTGAAATTCAGCCGTTTATTTATTTATACTTTCTCCACTTTCCGCAAACTCACATAACACACAAAACCTTGTGTTTGATAACCCATTTCAGCTATCAGGTTCATGTATTGTTTCACTTGTTGAATGTAGGTTTTGCTTTCTTTATCGCCAAACTTATAATCCACAATGGTGGCTTCATTGCCCCGAATCACCACACGGTCCGGGCGATATTGCTCACCGGTTGGAATCAGGATAGTGGTTTCGTTCAGCACCCGTGCATCAGTAGCAAACCAGCTTTCGGTTTCGGGCAGGTTCCAGAAATGTTGCATTTCTTCCATCACCGTTACGCTTTCACTTTCGCTGATTCTCCCTTCACGTATCATTTTGTGTATTGCTTTTTCCTGATCGGCCCTATGGGTTATTTGTCTTAAAATATCGTGCATGATAATCCCGTAGTTCAACCGGCTATCGGTCAGTTGCTGATTTTCCAACAAGTAATCCAGGCTTTGATGGCGAATACGTAATCGGTCGGTACTGCTGACGGATGGATATTCAGAAACTTTTTCGTTGATGTCGGTATTAGGTAGTTGGGTGTAAACAGGTTGCGTAGGCTCACCCAATTCAAACTGTTTCAATTCAGCATTAAAAGATTTTACCAACGAAATAATTTCAGTATCCAATCCCGGTGTTTCCACTCCGAAACAAGCCGTGAGCAACGCCGATAATGAGTTTATTTTGTCCAGACTTTCCACTTCCTTTTTAGGCGCAGGAGCCATACAAATCAGTTCGTTTTTGGCGCGGGTAAAAGCCACATAAGCCACATTTAAACTATCGATGTACAAATGCATTTGTTCATCAAAATAATTTTCGGCAAAGATAGATTGCCCGAGCTTAGAGCCATATTCGATGGGCAATAACGGCAATTCGTTGAACGGAGCCACGGCAGGTTCACACCATAGAATATTGCGCATGCGGCTATCCAAATCCCAATCGCAGAAAGGTATTATCACTACTTTAAAATCCAGTCCTTTTGACTTATGAACGGTCATAATGCGCATCGCACTTTGGTTGTCGGGCGTGGAAATGCATTGCTTGATACCATTCTTTTTCCACCAGGTAAGGAAGCTGTTCAGGTCGGCAGTTTTGCCAGTTGTATATCGGAAAACCACATCCTGGAATGCTTGTACAAACACCGCTTCATTGTGCCATGCTCCCACCCCGAACAGCGAAATAATCTGCTCCACCATATCGTACAGCGAGCTGTGATGAACCAGCATCAACCGCTCGTTTTCGTCGTTGGAGAATAAGGACGAGAAAACATTTTCTTTTAATTCTGCTGTCGCAAAACAAGCATTCAAAGCCTCGTTTTCCGATTTATGTTGCCGTCCACGGGCATATTCGTAGTTCACAATGGTTTGCTGAATGCTGTCTGCCGGATTGACAAACAGCTGCAAAATGCCCAGAATAAACCGCACCGAAGCAGCCGCACCAATCAGCAAACCCTCGTTGCCCATAATGTCGTAACAAACTTCAGGTTTGGCTTCAGTAGTGGTTTTATAGTTCAGCAATTTATGAATTACCTGTTGTTCCTCATCATTTTTACGCACCAAAATGGCAATATCCGCCGGCCGATAACCACGCCCCTGCAAGTCTTCGAGCATAGCCGGCAACCGGTTCAGGCTTTCGGCTTTCCAACCGTCTTCATTTTCATCGCGCTCAATAAAACTCACCTGCACACGCCCTGTTCCTGCTTTGGGCGAAACCTGCTGATGAATATTGGCATACGCATGTTCTATCTTGTGCGTCAAAGCCTCCAACGCCGGATAAACAGGCAACACGGCTTGCAGGTTTTCATTCAGTTTGCTTTGGAGCAATTGCGCAGCCCTAAAAAAGAATGAATTGTTGAAATCAATAATATTCTTATCGCTGCGCCAGTTGGTTTCGAGGTTTTCCTCGTGAATTTGTTCAGGGCGGAAGTCGGTCAGTATCTGTTCGTCGAGCAGTTTCCAGTCGGAATTGCGCCACCGGTAAATGCTTTGCTTCACGTCGCCAACTACCAGGTTGAATTTGCCTGCCGACAAACTATTATCCAGCAATGGCTGAAAGTTTTTCCATTGCAAAGTGGACGTATCCTGAAACTCATCAATCATAAAATTATCGATATGAATGCCCGTTTTTTCGTACACAAAAGGCGTATCGCTGTTGTCGATAATTTTATTGAGCAACATGTTGGAGTCCGAAATCAACATAGTGTTTTGTTCGTCGGTGAGATTTTTTATTTGCACCGCCAGGTCGGATAAAATGCCCAGCGTATTGATATGTTTGAGCACCATCACCGCCGAATTGTAGGTCACAATATCCACACTCAACAGTTCCACAATCTGTTGAAAGCATTTTCCCAAACCATTATTGTAGGCCGACTCAATGGCCGACTTCACATCCTGCGGTGTCTTTTTTGTAAAACAATTATTTACATCATCAGCATATTTGGCAAAACGGTTACTTATTTCTAACTTCCCTTTAACCAATTTTTCTAACGTTGTTGTGTCTTTATAAGAAAAGTCTTCGTGTGTAAGTCCGTTGCGTGCCATTATGTTCAGTCCTTCGGTGGCAGTTTGTTTCACCTTGGCTTCGAAGGTGGTTTTTATCTCGCGCAGACTTTTGCGGTAGTTGGTCAGGAACTCCCGTTCGTGCAGTTTGCGATTGGTATCTTCGGCCTTGTGCTGGTAACTTTCCTTGAAAATTTCCTTACCCAAATCCATGATATTGCTCCGCATATTCCAGTTTTCCGACTGCTCAATGCGCTCTTCGGCATAGGCAGTGAGCCATTGCAGCAGCTGTTTATTTTCGTCTTTCGATAAATCCAGAAACAGGTTATCCACCGATTGCTCCAGCGTGGACGTATTGTCCAACTCCAGGTTATAGCCCCCATGCACCCCAATGTCGCGCGCAAAAGAGCGAATGACCTGCTGAAAAAAGCGGTCGATGGTACTGATGGAAAACGAGGAATAATCGTGCAGAATGGTAGTGAGAATATGCTTTGCCCTCACATTTACAGCTTCATCGTCCAAATGGAATTTAGCCATCAACCCGGCGCGGTAATCTGAGGTTGAACCTTGCGACAGCGCGTGCAACTCTTTCAGGATGCGCGTTTTCATTTCGTCTGTAGCTTTATTGGTAAACGTCACCGCCAGGATGCGACGATGTGCCCGCTCCCGCTTGGGGTCGAACAGCAAGTGGATATAGTCTTGCGTAAGCCGGTATGTTTTGCCCGAACCGGCAGAGGCGCGATAAATATTGAGCATGGGAGAAATTAATTCATAATTTGTAATTCATAATTGAAGAAAGAAAAGAATTTCTTGTAAAAAATAACTTCCCGCCAATGGCGAAACCTTTGCGAGACGTCTTTTATCCATTTCGCCAACGGCGAAACTTATAAAACAACTCTTTTAGTCACTTCGCCATTGGCGAAACCTCCAAAAGTGCTCATTTACTAATTCCGCCAATGGCGAAACCTCCGCGAGAGGTCTTTTACTCATTTCGCCAACGGCGACAGCATATCGACAAAGCAAATGTAATTAAAAACACTGATTTATTAAATAAAAATGAGGTAAATGAGGTAAGTTTTATCGTTTGGAGCTGTAACCGCCCTGCATCGATTTAAAAACAGGGGAAGTCCGGGAAATAATCATCTTTGCTGCAAATAATTTGTACTTCCATTTTGAGTTATATTAGAGTAATAAATAAAATTTGATTCCAAATTTATGCTGAAAATCCGTGGTTTATTGTGTTTTTAAAATATTAATTCAGAATAATACTGCTTTTTTAGTATAAACAAGAAAAATAGAAATATATTTCGTATGTTTGTTTTATTTTAATTAGTGTGGTACAGCATTTTATATATATCAAGTCTAAAACTCATTTTTACAGAATTATGAAGCTTTTAAAACAATTCACAGATGTTCCAGGTAACAATACTGAATATTTTATAAAAGGACCTTTCCCAACAAAAATTATTCACAACCGCTAAATTGAAAGGAAGCATTACGAATGAAAAATGAAAAAGACAGTAAAACTAAAAGCCTAACTAAAGCTTCATTACTTCGCACCAAAGCAGAAGAACGATTGGCAAAAATGTCATTAAAGCCAAATGTAAAACAACCCGAATATGATTTGCAAAGAATCAATCACGAATTATTAGTTCATCAAATTGAATTGGAGATGCAAAATAATGAGCTTGTACAAGCTTATGAGAACTTAGAACAAATAACCGAAAAGTATATTGAACTATACAATTTGGCACCACTGGGGTATTTTAGTCTTACAAAAGAGGGTGTAATCATAGAGTCAAATATATATGGGGCTCATATGTTTAAGAAAAATATAGAATCAGTAATTGGAAGTCAATTTGTTTTTTTTGTAGCTGATTTAAGTAAACTGACTTTCAATCTATTTCTTGCAAAAACTTTTACGGAGTTTGCAACTGAAAACTGTCTTGCAACCTTGGATTTAGAAAATTCTTCAAAAAAACATGTTCTTCTTACTGGAAATGCAACCAGAGATAGAAAACATTGTTTGATTGCAGCGATTGATATCACTGAGCATATTGATACCGAAAGCAAGTTAAAGCAACTGGAGCAATTTAATAGCTATTTTATAGATAGAGAATTAAGAATGGCAGAATTAAAGAAAGAGATTAACGACCTGCTTGAAAAAGGTGGCTCTGAAAAAAAATACTGATTTAAGCTCGTCATGATTTTAATTTACCTATACCACTTTCAAGTTGCAATGCTTAACAAATAAGTCACTTCAGCCGTATAAATATTTTTATTTAAAGTCGGAGAGGTTCTTTCGCTATACAGAACTTTTATTTATACCAATGCTTCCCACCAACTACCATTAATGATAACTATCAACTTGGTATCATTAATTATCTGACAGCAAGTACATTTGTTTTTTATAAAAATCTGATAACTAACATTATTTAGTTAGGTTCAAATTTCATCCCCTTTTTCTTAAAAGTTAATTGAGTTATTGCGATTGTAAATGCATAAAGAATATCTATATTTGTGCTACCATATTTGATAAAAGTAACACCATGTCAGTAACACGTTTTGGAGTATCGCTTGAAAGCGATTTGTTAGAAGCTTTGGATGAGTATGTCATGACAAATAAATTTCCCAACAGATCCCAAGCAATCAGGTATTTGGTAGAGAAAAATATTGTAGAAAGCAAATGGAAATGTAATAACATTGTGGTCGGAGCAATTATTCTGACTTACGATTTCAATAAACTTGATATCAAAAATAAATTGGGAGAAATTCAGAAAAACTACACTAATGTAATACTTTCTGTTCAGTATTTTTATATCTCAACAACTAAAATTCTGGAGATTATAGCAGTAAAAGGTCCATCTTACAAATTGACTGAGCTTTCGGAAAACCTGATAAGCATCAAAGGCATAGAACACGGAAAATTAATTATGAGTAAAGCTGAGTGATTTTTTTCATTTACAACAACAAATTTACAATTGAGGCTACTTTAAAATCCAGACAATAAATATATGAATTCACAAATTGCCATTCTGTGTCTCACCGCTGCATCAATTGCTTTTATGCACACGATATCAGGTCCAGATCATTACCTACCATTTGTAGTCCTGTCTAAAGCACGAAGTTGGAGTAAAATTAAAACCATTTGGATAACTCTGCTTTGTGGAATTGGTCATGTTGCCAGTTCTGTGTTACTTGGTTTGCTTGGAATAGTAGCAGGTGTTGAACTAGCAAAATTGCAATATTTTGACTCATTGAGAGGCAATATTGCAGGTTGGTTATTTATCGGTTTTGGACTGGCATATGCACTTTGGGGACTGAGAATGGCTATCAAGAATAAACCACATACACATGCACATTTTCATCTAAACGGAAAGAAACATGTTCATGAGCATACTCATTTTATGGAACATACACACCCGCATACCCATGATAATTCTGACATTTCAGAAAAATCCGACTACAAAAACCTGACACCCTGGATTTTGTTTGTTATTTTTATTATGGGACCTGTCGAACCGTTAATTCCACTCATTATGTTGCCTGGTATTCATCATAGCACTATAGGTGTGGCAGGTGTTGTAGCGTCTTTCTCTGTTATACATATTGCTACGATGACCACAATAGTGCTACTAATGACCACTGGATTGAGCTTTGTTAAATTCGAAAAGATTGAAAGATATATGCATACATTGGCCGGTTCTGCAATATTAATAAGTGGTGTAGCTATTCAGTTTTTTGGACTGTAAAGCTATAGTATCTACATTATAAGAACTTACCAAAAGTAAGATTTTCTAAGAGTGGCTTAATCAATTGAAATAAACGACAAATATGGAACTACAAGATAAATACGAGAAACTAAAAGCAATAATTTCAGAAAGTGGCAAAGCTGCTGTGGCCTTTTCAGGTGGAGTAGATAGTACTTTGCTTTCTAAAGTGGGTTATGATGTGCTGAAAGAAAATTCAGTGGCAATAACCTTAGTTTCACCAATGAATGCACAATCGGAAATGAAAGATGCAGAGGAGTTGGCTCTGGAAATTGGCATAAAACATTACAAGATTAACGACGAGGAAATAGAAGATGAAGTACTGGCAAACCCGGTGAACAGATGTTACTTTTGCAAAAAAGTAGAATTTACTAAAATACTGGAAAAAGCGAAAGAAGTTGGAATCAAAGTCGTCTTCGATGGTTCCAATATGGATGATATGTCCGATTATCGTCCCGGACTTCAGGCATTGAGTGAACTTAAAGTGATAAGTCCGCTTCGGATGGCCGGCTTGACCAAAAGTGAGATCCGTGAACTGTCGCACCAGCTAGGTTTGCGCACCTGGAATAAACCTGCTTTGGCATGTTTGGGTTCCCGGATTCCTTATGGCGAACGTATTACCATCGAAAAGCTTACCAAAATTGACAAATCGGAAGATTATATGCGCTCGTTGGGATTTGTTCAATTCCGTGTGCGGAGTCATGGTGACATGGCACGCATCGAAGTGAGCCCGGAAGAACGCTCCAAACTTTTTGATGAAAAATTGCTCGACAACATCTCTCACACGTTAAAATCATACGGCTATCATTTTGTTTGTCTTGAGTTAGAAGGATATATTACCGGTAGTTTAAACCGAAACATTACAAAACCTGAACAACATGACTGAAGAACAAATTATTTCGCTCCTAAAAGAGGTGAAAGTTGGAAATCTGGAGATAGAACAAGCAGTTGGGCAATTGAAGCAATTGCCATTCGAGGATTTAGGATATGCAAAAATAGATCATCACAGAGAAATCAGAACGGGCTATCCCGAAGTGATTTTTTGTCCAGGCAAAACAATTGAACAAATCAGAGGTATAGTGAGCCGACTGTTGACACAGGGAACAAATATAATGGCTAGCCGGGCAGAAAAATCCGTTTATGAAGCCATCAAAGATTTGGCTGAGAACATGGAATATTATCCTGAAGCCCGAACAATCTTTATTCAACAAAAAGAAATTTCTAAAAGCAAATCACGGATACTGGTAGTTACTGGTGGTACTTCTGACATACCTGTAGCCGAAGAAGCTGTAGTTACAGCTGAAAAACTAGGATGTACCGTAGAAAGGCTTTATGATGTGGGAGTTGCCGGCATTCATCGATTGCTTGCTAATAAACACAGGTTGGATAGTGTTCAGGTTATCATTGCCGTGGCAGGAATGGAAGGTGCATTGCCAAGCGTTGTAGGCGGGCTTACAGACAAACCGGTTATTGCAGTTCCCACTAGTATTGGTTATGGTGCCAACTTTGGCGGATTGGCAGCATTACTGGCCATGCTCAACAGCTGTGCAAGCGGTGTAGCCGTGGTAAACATCGACAATGGCTTTGGTGCCGGATTTATGGCTTCGACTATTATCAGACAAATAGAATTAAATAGTAAGTAGTAGGTAATAAAAAAACACAATGGAAAAACGCATTCTATATTTCGACTGTTTCTCAGGCATAAGCGGTGATATGACTATCGGAGCTTTGCTGGATTTGGGCATCGACCAAAATCTTTTCTTAGCCGAACTAAACAAAATACATCTCGACGAATTCGAAATTGAGATTAAAAAAGGATTAAAGAAAGGCGTATCGGGAACGGATTTCACAGTACATCTTACTCATCAGGAACACAGTCACGAAGAGCCTACTCATGAACATGAACATGAACACACGCATGGGCACCTACATGATCATTCGCACGGACATGAACATTCTCATGAGCACAATCACTCAGAAAAGCCGCATGATCATGCACATACGCGTAATCTTGGTGATATTTGCACAATCATTGATAGTAGTAATTTAAGTGATTTTGTAAAAACAGCCAGTAAAAATATTTTTTACATTGTGGCCGAAGCTGAAGCGAAAATCCATGCAAAAACAATTGAAGAAGTCCATTTTCACGAAGTTGGAGCAGTAGATTCTATTGTGGATATTATCGGAGCAGCTATTTGTGTGGAAATGTTACATATTGACGAAATACATTGTTCGGAAATTAATCTCGGCAGTGGATTCGTGCATTGCGAACATGGAGTTTTCCCAGTCCCCGCCCCCGCTACACTTGAGATACTAAAAGGCGTGCCCGTTTATAGCAAAAATGCAAAAAAAGAACTAACCACGCCTACAGGTGCTGCAATACTAAAAGCACTTTGTAGTGACTTTGGGAGTCTACCCGAATTTGTTATCGAAAATATCGGATATGGTTTGGGCAAACGAGACATGGAAACACCCAACGTGCTACGAGTGATTGTAGGTAAAAAAAAAAGGACTAATACATTGACAATGCTGGAAACAAATATCGACAATATGAACCCCGAAATATATTCATATTTGTTTCCGAAATTACTTGACAATGGTGCTTTGGATGTTTTTACAACTCCAATTTATATGAAGAAAAGTAGGCCAGCCAACATCCTAAGCGTTCTTTGCAATGAAGAAACGGTTGAACAACTGGAGGAAATTATATTCACTGAAACCACTACACTGGGAATACGGAAATACAAAGTAGAACGAGAAGAGCTACAACGAAAATTTGAAAAAATAAACACACGCTTTGGTGAAGTTAGCGTGAAGTTTGCTTTCAGAAACGGGGAACTACTGAAATTTGCGCCCGAATATGAAGATTGCCGTCGGATTGCTGAGGACGCCAATATCCCATTGATTCAAATTATCAATGAAATAAGAGCTGAAGTTGAAAAAGCCAATAAATAACCCACACGTTGTATTTTCAGAGGAATTAGTTTAAGGTATAGATTCTTATACATTAAATTTTCTGCGATTTTAATACTCTTTATAGAATCCAAACCGAGGAGGAAACTTAAAGATTATTGAAAGCTATTTATATCAATGACTGACAACAAACATCTCTTTTCATCACCGGCAACAACACCTTCCATATAAAAATTCCCTAATGATTTGTTTTCATAACCAAGCTTCACTTTACAAGATTCTTTATTGAAAGCTAGAAATACTTTTCGCAGAAAATCATCAAATACATGCTTTGATTCATCGGAAACATAAAGTTTAAAGTTGTTGCCTATTAAGCTAAAACGTCTTTCGCCTAACATGTCGGCAGCTGTAAAATTAAGTTCCAGGATTTTACCGACTGAATCGAGGGTGAAATAACCCATGGGAGCTAAATCGTACAACATGGTGTATTTTTTCAAGCTTAATTCCGCTATTTCATTCGCATTGCGCAACTCTTCGTTTTGCATTTCCAACTCTATCTGATGCACTTGCAGTTCGTGTAGCAGTTTTTGAGCATCATGTTCTGTTTGCTGAGAACTCGTGTCTTTTAGTTTATTTTTCAGTTTTTCTTCCGCTTTAATTCGGAGTAATTGTGCATCGGTATAATTTTCTTGTTTACTCATGATTTAGTTGTATTTTTTGTGATAAGCATCATGCCTGTTGGCATATTCTGACTATTAAGCAGCACATTTACCGACCATTCAACATCTTGTATATTAGCATTAGCGGCTATAACCACCATTTTATAGCTAGTATTTTCGCCATCTTTCAATATCTTATCTAATTCTTTTTCCGTTTTCTTTTGATTTGCTTCAGGAACAAGTAACTGAAAATAATTTTGGTTCAAAACCTCTTTACCTTTTTTCCCAAAGAATTTTTCTGCTTCAGTATTATAATCCAGAATTTTCCAATCGGGTGCTAATTTAATAATAACATCGGACGATCTGTTTAAAAGTAAACGATGGATTTGCCGTGTTTCGTTAAGTTCCACTTCCAATTGCTGATGATTGGAGATATTGAAAAAAGTGATAACTAATCCATCAATTCTATCGTCGAAAGTGCGGTAAGGCATAATGCGAGTGGAGAACCAACGTCCATCGGAAGTGATAATTTGTTTTTGAATAAACACCAGCGTGCGTAATACTTCGAGGGCATCAGAGGCCAATTCAGGATAAACTAAATCAGACACCTGATCGGTGAATGGACGGCCAATATCACTTTTTATCAGTTTGAAAATTTTAGTAGCCTCATTAGTATACCGACGGATATTCAAGTCTTTGTCCAGAAACAATGTTGCAATATCAGTACTATTCAGCAGGTTTTTCATATCATTATTAACCCGCGAGAAATCATCTACTTTCGACAGCAATTCTGCATTTACAGTTTGTAGCTCTTCGTTCAGGCTTTGCATTTCTTCTTTGGAAGTGGTCAGCTCTTCGTTGGTCGATTGCAACTCTTCATTGGTAGATTGAAGTTCTTCATTGCTCGATTTCAGTTCTTCCTGCGAAGTCTGCATCTCTTCCAGCGTGGTCTGCATTTCTTCACGTGCATGTTGCAACTCTTTTTCCAACTCCAACTGTTTTATATTGTCCGGGGTTTTCACGTCCTTTTTCCCGGGATCCTTGCTTCTGGCTACTTTAGGCAAATCACTAAAAATAATCATCACCATGCCGCGCAAAGCTTCGGGCTTGTCGAGCCAATGAATGCTTACGTTTACATATTGTGATCCGCTATTTGACCCAACTCTAATATTGCGCAAGATCACAAGTTCCTTTTTCATCACTGCCTGACGGAAGGCAGACGGAAACTCGCTTTGCAATCCATCGCGCAACATGGCAAAAATATTCATGTTGGCTTTACCCACAGCAGGTTCCAGGTACTTACCGGTACGTCCGCTGATGTAAATTATATCTCCTTTATCGTTTACCAATACTCCCGGAGGCGAAAATTGCTGCAATAGCAGTTGATCTGCTAAGTCTTGAATACTAAAAGTTGTTTTCACAGGAATTTGTGGTTCAATATTGTTTAGTTTGACACGCGAAAATGAAGAAGGAAAATCGAATAACTCAGGCATTTGAGTTGAGATTATTCGTTTGTAAATTTTCAGTTTATTTTCCACCGGAGTGAAGAAATGGCTTTGCGCTCCAAGTGTCTCGGCACTTCCCAAGACCATATACCCTTCGGGAATTAAACTGTAGTAAAATAAGCCGAGTAGCTTTTTTTGCAACTCAGTATCCATGTAAATCAGCAAATTCCGACAGGTAAGTATATCAATCTTGGTAAAAGGCGGATGCAAAATTATGTTGTGTTTTGCAAATATCACCATTTCACGTATTTCGGTATTAATCCGATAACTATCATCGATAAAATTAAAAAAACGAGAGAGTCGTTTGGAAGAAATATCCGCTGCAATCTTAGCTGGAAAAACACCTTTCCGGGCTGTTTCTATGGCTTCATCATCCAGGTCGGTAGCAAAAATCTGAACAGTGATGCCTCCATACGGGTTATTTTTTTCTAATGCTTCTTTAAATAAAATGGCAAGCGAATAAGCTTCTTCGCCGGTAGAACATCCCGCCACCCAAGCACGTATTATTGTGCCTTCCTGTTGACGCTTTACTATGTCCGGAATAATTGTTTCTTCAAGCTTGTCCCATACAGCAGGATCCCGAAAAAAATTGGTTACACCTATCAGTAATTCTTTAAACAGAATATCCACTTCCTTCGGATTTTCTTGCAGGAAACCCACGTAAGCAGCTATTTTATCGATATTATGAACATTCATTCTCCGTTCAATCCGCCGGTAAATAGTATTCTTTTTATATAACGAAAAATCGTTCCCTGTTTGCGTACGCAGAATAATAATAATTTTTTCGAGTGAGCTTTGGTCTTTTATTTCAATATTTATGTCATGAGTCAAGATGGGATTATGTTTCATCAATTCAACCAGTTTACCCGGTAACTCATGTACAGGAGCCACAATATCCACCAATACCGAATTAATGGCATTACGCGGCATACTATCGTATTTAGCATCTGTTGGATCTTGCACCAACACTATTCCGTTATGTTCTTTAAGAGCCATCACACCTGCACTCCCATCGGAGCCCATGCCGGAAAGTATAACACCTACACCATTTTCACCCTGGTCGTCGGCCAACGACTGAAGGAAGATATCAATTGGTAAGCGGAGCCCCCTTGTTTCCTTAGGTTCTAATAAGTGAAGCACACCTTTTAGTATGGACATGCTTTTATTAGGCGGAATTACATAAACGCAATTAGGGTTCACCGTCATGCGGTCTTTAACCTGAAAAACCTGCATGTTGGAAACGCGTTGAAGTAATTCTGGCAACATCCCTTTTTGTGTAGGATCCAGATGTTGAATAACAATATAAGCCAACCCGCTGTTTTCGGGCACATTCACCAAAAACTGTTCAAATGCATCCAAACCACCTGCCGATGCACCTATGCAGACAATTGGGAATTTGGTTGATTTCAGGTCAGAAGTTATTACTCCCGAAACACTTGTAGACTTGGTTTTTGAGAGTTTCACTTTTATAGGATTTACTTGCTAATTATAAATTATCTGTGTTCTGTAAAGTTTTAATTCGCGAATCACAAATGTAGATATAAAAAATCAAACAGGGCCATAAAGTGCTTTAAATGATTAAGCGTTGAGTAATGCCAATGTGTAGCAATTGTTTATATTTTGCTAAAACAAAGGAAAGATAATGCTATAACCAGGTGCTCCAGGGAATTCTCGAGAGAAATAATATTAATCCTAAAGAATAGAACACCATTATCTTTTTGTATTTTGCATTACCATCCGTAAGGCGCATAGCCTTTGAATAACCGATAGTTATCAGCACTAATCCAAGAATCATGGTAAAAGGATGCTCTAGCATATAAAACCGGGAATTTGCATTTTTCATAGCCTCACCCGAGATATTACTTAAGCCTAGTGGAGACAGACAGTAAAGGATTAAGCCTAGTAAAAACTGAGTATGAACTGAAATCATGCCCAGCAAAGCTGCGAGTTTATTTGATTTGTCAAATGGTTTTTTGATTGACCAGCTGTAAGCATTATAAAGGATAGCAAATAAGAGAAAAATTAAAAGAAAGAATGCGATAATTGAATGAAAGTTTTTTATTGCTATGTACATAATCTGAACATTTAATTTGCCTTACACGGCATTATAAAAATAGTTTTAGTCATTAGAACGCTTTGAACGGTTCAAAGTTTATCGGGGTTCAATATCGGGTGCACTTTTACCTACTTCATTTGTATTTTCAATCTTGGCCCGTAAATTATTTAGTCCAAATCTACCACAATTGGATTAAAATGCATAAGTCAAATGAGCCATTCCTCGCAGATTTATTTTTGTTTGTCCGTCGGAGATATTGGCTTCCAATGGAAGTTGAGCATTTAAACCGACCGTAATTTTATTAAACCTTGCTTCTACACCTACTGCTCCTAATAATGCTTGTCCACCGGTACTTGCAATTTTTGCTCCTGCCAGCTCGTTAGGATTTAAATACTCGTAAAGCAACCCAATATTAGGACTTAAAGAAGTATTTTTCAGATGAAATGCATAGAACGTAAATGCTGTGGCTGTAAACCGATTTCCAAATCTGAAGTCGGAGGCTGCCTGATTGATTTTATAATTGAGATTGCTAGTCAATCCCCAATTATCAATAACCAATGAGTAAGAAGTAGTAAGCAAAAAATCAAGGCTACCGGTTCCGGCCTGACTGTTAGCCGATGAAACAATCTCTGCGGCATCTACCGAGTAATGTCCGGTAGGCAGTTTAAGACCTCCTCCAATCCACAATTGTTGTCCAACGGTCAGCGTATCTTTATTCAAAGACTTTGAGTTAAGCAAATTGTAATTGCCGATAAAAGTAATATCGCCAAAGCCATTACTCTTTTTTATTCCATCGTCGGTGTTTGAATAATCAAAGTTGTACGGAATAAATGACAAAATCTGAATTTTATTATTGATATTGAAGCCTCCCCAAATTTCTGTAGTCTGATAGAAATCTTTGCTGAATTGACTGGCATCACTATTCAGTACGGTATTGAAGCTACGAAACGAATAACGCATGCCAATGAAATGTTTACTGAATTGAGGCATTGGTCCTAAAAAATAATTGCCCGAGCTACACCCGCAAATATCGCAGGCAAAAAGCCGCGGAAGGGAAATTGCAAGAATAAATATAAAGAGTATTTTTTTCATGCCTGTATCTGTTCTTGAGAAATTGAATGTTCTTTTGAGTTTGAAATTAATACTATCATAGAAATTTTTAAAACAGCGGTTCATCCGTCTTTGTTCATAAATGCACCTTTTCTTTCATTTAAAACCCGAACCTCAAAGATAAAAACTATTTTTTGCACAGGCTGCATTCCATTTTTATCAATGTCCGGTGCATACGGCAGACGTACAATTAATCAGAATAAAAAATACGGATGCCGCGCCGTGTGCAACATCCGTATTCTTTTTTAGTGATAAATGAGTTACTCGTTTGCAACTTACTTTGCAGCCGGAGCAGCCGGAGTTTTGGAACTTCCGTGGTATATAACCGTTGAAGCAGCTTTATATTTTTGATAAAACTCAGGGTCTTTCCGACGATACTGGATGGCAAGGCGGTCGAGCGTGTTTTTCTTCAAATCGGTAGCTTCTGCAAACAGGTCTGCCAACTTCCGGGTGTAAGCCGAGCGGTCGATAACGGCTACACGGGAGTCGGAAGTCACAAGTTTAAATTGTTCGTACACTTTGCCAAATTCGATAATTTCAGCAGCCGAAATTCCTTCGTCGGCTAAGTCCTCGGGGGTAATTTTACCGGCTTCTTCCAGCACAATAGCTGTTGCAGCAATCAAATCGGCTTGCGCCATGTGAGAAATTATTGACTCTTTGTAGTCAACTTTTGCCATCAAAATTTTGTCGTTTTTAGTTACGGCATAAGAATGAATGGCTCCCGATACTTCCACCAGATAGTCAATTAGTGAGTCCTGCAGCCCATTTTTGTCACCGGTAATTCCCGTAATGTTTTTTGCCTGCTCAATGCTGAGCGTATCTATTTGGGTACTGATTACTCCGAGGCGGTTAATGCCTGCGGCAAACTTAGGGATAAGCGACAGGGCTCCCGGGAATTTCTTTGCTTCATTGTCTATAAGTATAAAAGAAGCTTGTCTTGCAATTTGATAATTGTTCATTTATTATTGTTTTTAAGGTAATTATTGGGCAAAAATAAGATAATTATTTAAATAATCAAAATTATTTGAATAATTATTTATGTTTTTTTATACTATCACGATTTAGTAGCGCCACATCTCAGCTATAACCGGTGTTTTTGTAAATTCGAATTACCGTTGCAGGTCTTCGAGCGGGCTTTGCAAGTCTTCGAGCAGCGTTCCGATTTTTTTAGCTGGCATTGCAACCTTTCGAGTTGGCTTTGCAGGTTTTCGAGCGAGCTTTGCAAGTCTTCGAGCAACGTTCCGGTTTTTTTAGCGGGCATTGCAACCTTTCGAGTTGGCTTCGCAGGTTTTCGAGCGAGCTTTGCAAGTACTCGAGCAGTCTTATCAGGTCTTCGAGCAGCATTCCGATTTTTTTAGCGGGCATTGCAACCTTTCGAGTTGGCTTTGCAGGTTTTCGAGCGAGCTTTGCAAGTACTCGAGCAGTCTTATCAGGTCTTCGAGCAGCATTCCGATTTTTTTAGCGGGCTTCGCAGGTCTTCGAGCAGGGTTCGCAGGTCTTCGAGTGGACTTTGGTAAGAAAAAAGAAAGAGGAATGACCCGCCGGGTTTATCCTCTTTTGTTTGCCCGAACATTAGCTGGTAATGTTCGGAATATAGAAAACTATTTTTACTAAAAACAGATAGTTTTAAAGTTATGCCCTATCTATTACATTCCTCACTTTGCACTTATAAGCATTTCAAAAAGCATTTTTATGAGCATTTTTCCCAACTAAAGTCAGAAATACAATTTTCAAATCCCAAAGAAAAGTCCAGTTATCGAGGTAATACATATCATGTTCTACACGTTTTTCCATTTTCCAGAGCTCGTCGGTTTCACCTCTGTAACCATTTACCTGTGCCCATCCGGTAATGCCCGGTTTCACATAATGACGTACCCGATAGAAGTCGATTAATTCCGAATACTGGTCGGTATGCTTGAGCATATGAGGCCGCGGCCCTATTACCGACATTTGCCCTAACAAAACATTGAAGAATTGTGGAAATTCATCCAAATTAGACTTTCGCAGGAAATGCCCAATTTTAGTAATCCTGCTATCGCCCTGTGTAGCCTGCAAATGATCTGAATCTTTGTTTACCCGCATGGTTCTAAACTTAAGGCATTTAAAAGTTTTATTATTAATACCCGTTCGTTCCTGAACAAAAAATACCGGTCCCCTGGAACCTATCTTTATTAAAAGGGCAATGAGTGGAAACAGCCAACTTATGACAAGCAATATAATTAAAGATGAAAAAATGACATCGAATACTCTTTTTATAAATCGGGAATTCAAATCATCCAGTGGTATTTCCTGCGGATTGATAACCACTATCGATCCGATAGACTCCAGATTTTTTCTGAACTTAAACCAATACTGGTTTTCGGGCACAAACCGCAGCCTTACCCCTAGCTTGTTACAGACAGCCAGTAACTCCTTACTTTTTTCTAAATTATTATAGGCCAAAAGCGTTACAAACAGGAAATCAACCTGATTCCTGGTCACTACTGATACCAGATCATCAACATTACCTAAAACATCATCTCTTTCATCCTGATGCTTGTCCGACACATAACCCAGGAACTCATATCCCAGCATAGGATTATTGTAGAGCAGATTCCGCAGGAATATACTCATATCATTCATCCCAATAATACAAACGCGATGAATATAGTTGCCTTTTAGCCTTCTAAGTTTGAGGTATCTGTACAGAAAAAAATAAAAAATCAATTTACCTACATAGAATAGGGCCGTATATTCTAATATAAAATAGCGCGAAAAAGTACGTGGCAAAAATATCTGAGCTGTAATAAATGACACTGCTATGAAAATCAATATTCTACTGTTTATTCTTTTCACCCGGTTGGCAAAATCATCATGTAAATACAGGTTTCTCTTGGAATATAATGAATAAGAAATTACCCCGGTCATATTAGCATGCAGTAAATACATACTAATATCATGCACATTCAATTCGGAAATGAATGGAGTTACAGAAAATATTATAGCAATAACAATATTTAAAATAATGAGGTCAAAACTCAAATATAAAAATTTCAGGTCGGTTTCGTTCGAGAACATAACAGTATAATTTAAGAGTAAGTAATTTACACTCTATTATTAAACATAATTTTAAAAGAGTACCTCTAAAAATTCAACGTTCAGAGGTGTTATCGCAGAACTTAAATGTTATTATTCATAAAAGAAATGAATATACATTCATCTTCATCTTCATCTTTTCCATCACCATAGAGCCGATGAATTTTACATTCCCAATCAGGTATCGGCGCCACATTCTACGTGGTTCTTTTATCAGCCGATAAGACCATTCCATACCTATCTGTATCATCCATTTCGGAGCACGATTAACCGTTCCGGCATAAAAATCAAACACAGCACCTATGCAACATAAATGACTCACTTGTAACTGATCGAAATGCCTATAGGCCCATTTTTCCTGTTTTGGAGCTGTCATTCCTACAAAAAGAACATCGGGTGCAACGGCATTAACCGCAGCAATCATTCGTTTATTATCTTCTTCGGTAAACTCCGGTTTATAAGGAGGTGAATAACTATAAACCTGCATTTTCGGGTAATCCGATTCGGCTCTTTTACGTATCAAATCTAATGTATCTTCCGTGCTGCCTAAAAAGAAGCACTTGCCACCAATGGAATTAATACGTTCCATCTCATAAAAAAACAAATCAGCACCAGCAATCTTTTGTAATTTTGCCCCGGTCAACATTCGCATTGCCCACACCACACTGATACCATCAGGCAATAGGACATCGCTGTTTTGAAGCGCATTATGAAAATCAACATCATTCTTCAAAGTGTTAAACGAATGAGCATTGAGTGTATTTATAAGAACTTTTGATTGATTTATAGTATGTAGAGGCTGATTAAAGAGGGTGTAATTTTGCAACATAATTATAATTTTTAAGAATTAATTAATAGATTATAATTTTTATTTAAATTATTACCTTACATTACCAACTAAATAGCGTACATAAATATAACCATTTAAGTTCTTATAAAGTTTGTTTCCCCCAGAAGATATTCTACAATTTAATACTACTTTTCCACAGCCTTTTGTAGTATTTCTTTCATTCTGCTTTCAAAAGTATCCAACTTAAATTCCTTTTCAAACTTTTTACGAGCAGCATCGCCCATTTTTAAACGCAATTCTGGATTTAGAATTAATACTTCAAGTTTATCAGCCAACTGTTTTACGTTTTTTTGTTCAATAACATAACCAGTAATTCCATTTTCAACTTCATCCTCAATACCGCCTTCAAATGTTGAGATTATCGGCAACGAATAACTCATAGCTTCTAACAGTACCAATGGAAAACATTCATTTGGATAATGTGTAGGAAAAGCGAAGATATCAGCATTGGTGAAATAATCATTTTTATCTGACCCATATTTTCGACCTAAATAATGAACGTTTCTTTCAATACCAAATGATTTAACCTTTTCATTAAATTGAACAGCATCTATATCTCCTTCGGCTCCGATAAAATTACATTCAAAATTAAGTCCTTTTTGGAATAATAAGGAACATGCTTCCAATAAAACCGTGACACCTTTTGAGTCAATTAAATTAGATAAAAATAAAATACTAACTATTTTGTTCGGATTAGTTGCTTTATTTTCTATTTTAAAAACTTCATCTTTTATTCCATTTGGACATATATATACCTTTGATATCGGAACATAGGTTTCTATGTCCTTATATAAGTGCTGTGATAGTAGGATTATATCAGCTTGATTAAATACAAAAGGATATAAAAATCTATATCTTCTTTTCAGTTGAAAGTTACTTACTCCTTTGTTATGAAGGTGATATATTCTTTTTATTCTAAAGAGTCGCAATATCACTACCAATAAGACATCTTTATAAAAAGCAGATCCGGAAACAGTTAATGCTATATAGCACAGTTCAGGTTTTTTGATAATTATTTTAATCAAAAGTTTAAACCATATAATCAGAAAACGAAAGATTTTTAAATAACTAGATTTCCCCGTTTCAGTAAGGGTCCTTGAAACTAACAAGTTTATATAATCACAATCAAATGAATCGTTAATTATATCACTATTCTTAATCTGTTCACCAACTATTGATGATCCATGAACAGGGGGTGGCACGTGAAGTATAAATAGGATTTTCTTTAACGGTATAGTTTTCTCTACTTTTTTAATGGATATTTGCTCGAGTATATTTTTCAAATTTTGTTCAAATCTTTCCAACTTAAATTCATTTTCATATTTTCTTCGCCCTTCTTTTCCCATCTGAAAACGAAGTTCAGGATTTTTAATTAAAATTTCCAGTTTTTCAGCGAAAGCTTCAGCATTTTTGGGCGGCACAAGAAATCCGGAAACTCCATCTTCAATTATATCAGGGATTCCACCTTCAAGGGTCGATACAATGGGTAAATACGATTGCATGGCTTCAAGATTCACCAATCCAAAACACTCGAAAAAAGTAGGAAATGCAAAAATATCTGCTTTTTCAAACATTTCATTTTTCTCATTCCAAAACTTCTTTCCCAGATAATGTACTTTATCAGATAACTGTTTTTCATTAATAATTTCAATAAATTGAGACTTACATATATCTCCTTCTTCTCCAACAAAATTACATTCAAAATCAATTCCTTTTTGATGCAAAATAAAACAAGCATCCAATAACACGAAAACACCCTTGGATTCAATTAAATTTGACAAAAACAATATATTGACTTTTTTATTGTCCAAAACTATTCGGGGTTTCTGCTTTGTTAACACCTCATCAATCCCATTCGGACAAATATGGATTCTTGACATAGGAACAAAAGCTTCAACATCAAAATACAAATGTGATGAAAGCAATATAACATCTGCTTTTTTAAAAACGAATCTATAAATTGCTTTATAAAAAATTTTATTCTGATTTTTGCTCACGCCTTTATTGTGTAGATGGAATACATGCTGAATTCTAAAAATACGTAAAAACATCACCAACAAAGCATCCTTAAAAAAAGCGGAACCATATACCGTTAAAGCCAGGTAGCATATATCCGGCCTATTAAAAATAATTTCATGTAAAAAACTAAACCAAATACCAATGAATCTAAAAATTTTTATTGAGCTGGGCTTCCCTGTTTCATTAATTTTTTTTGAAACCAAAAGATTAATATAATTGCATTCAAAAGATTCGTTGATAAGAATAGAATGCTTAATTGACTGACCAACTATTGAAGATCCATGAACTGGAGGTGGCATGTGTAATAAAAATAGTATCCGAGGTTTAGTAGTTTTTTTCATCATCTAAATTTTATAATCATTCGTATTTCACTGCTGGTAACAGAAAATTTATTTTTGTTACCCTTAATTGAATGTATAGTTACAAATAAATTTTGATCAAACTTATATTCAATCTTAAATTTTGAACCCATACTTACATTGAATCTTCTTTTTTCTGTGCTAATTATAAATGTTCCAATATATATTCTCTTTTTAATTCAACAGGGGGAAGCGTTAATGAATTGTATTTAATTTAATGGTAGCACTTTATAAATTGAAGTTAGTGTTTTAGAAAGACTAATTTGAAATATCAGTTTTTATTATTATTTCTTTAAAGCATTCCAGCATTCAGAATTATTAAGGTAAGATATACCTTCATGTGCTGACAGCATTTTCAAAACACTTTCCAATTCTTTCCAAAGTCCATATTTTTCTATTTCCCACGAATGCCCCCACAAATGAAACATACCACCATTTTCAAACAATTTAGTTATAACTACTTCAGCTAAAATAGAAAAATTTCTATTCCCTTTATAAAAAAAATTATAATCAAGAATTGGATGTAAAAATGTGTTTTTCAAACAATGACGTGTTAAAACGACACTGCTATGGTTAAATGCTTGTATGCCTGTATGCATTAAATTAGTACCAGTGTCGATTTCTGTGTGAAATAATTTTGTAGTACGACCAAATTTAAAACCAGCTTCTTTCACTAATTTAATATCACGTTCAGAGTATTTACCGCCGGGATAACAAAATGCATCAATATTTTTCCCCAATTTGTCCTGAAGAATTTTTTTACATTCAGAAATTTCAACATTAGCATCCTCCAAACCGAGAGTATTTAGAAAAATATGATTTACTGTATGTCCACCTATTTCATTTTTTTTAGAAATTTCAGTAAGAATAGCTAAATCCATTACTTCTCGTTCAGAATTTCTTATCGGAACATAAAATGTACCTTTAATTTTATATTTTTCCAATAACTCAGCAATCCTGATATCCATTTCGTAACCATCATCCCAACTGGTAGTAATTATAATTTGTTTTTTATCCATAAACATTTAATTTATATTTTAAACGACAAATTATTCAAAAATGTTTTAAAAAAGGAAAATATTTCTTCAATTTTCCTGCCATAAACCTATTGATTTACTTCAATATAAAGTTGTGAGTATTCATCAACCATTCTTCTAAGTGAGAATTTATCAGTGGCGAAATTATATGCTTGTTTTTTTATACTTAACAAATCGTATCCTTTGTTTTTGATTTTTTCAATTATAGATAACAGTTCTTTTTCATTTTCTAAATTAAATTGCAAAGGCCAATCAGGAGGCAAAGTTTCACTAAGCCCTTTTGCTACAGCTGCAATAACCGGCACTTTTAAAAAAGATGCTTCAATTGATATTAAAACTAAACCTTCAAATCTTGAAGGCATAATCAAAAAATCAAAAGCGTACAACTTATCTGCAATATTTGATACAGCATCATAAACTAATACATTATCATTTTCAGTTGATGATTTTAGCACCTCGTTCTGGTAAGTACCGCTACCGATTATATGAAAAAGGAAATCATTCTTATAGTTGTAATTTATCACTTTAATTCTTTCCAGCAGGATGTCAATTCCTTTTTGATTTTCAAATCTGCCACAAAATGCAATATTAATTTTATCGGGATTTATTTTAAATGAATGTTCTCTAATTTCGGGGATATTGCATCCATTATATATTATACGTTTATGATTAGAAACTTTCAATGTATATTTTAATCTTAACTCTTCATACGCAATTAATGATTGATCTGAAACACCAACTATCCAATCATCAACAAATACTTTTTCAACATATTTCCCTAACAAATCATGAGTAGGCCATAATACAGTATTATGAATGGTTCTTATGATTTTTGGAAATTTAATACGAAAAAATGAAAATAACCGCTTTGTGTTTGAAAGAACTAGATCAGGAAGATCTGTGTGAGAATGAATAATATCCGGCCTTTCTTTTAAAATTTGATAAGCAAGTATAAAATGGCCAAAGAGTAAACTGAATGTTTTTGAATTTGATCCAAGGCTTTTAAATAATATGTTTTTGGACGTAAGTTCATTTTTCTTATTCATTGAATATTCATCAACTGATTTATGTAATTCCACAACAATGAACTCAATTTTTTTTTGGGGAATGTTACAATATTCAGACAAATTAAATGCAACAACTTCAGCACCACCTAAATGAATTGATCTTATTAATTGAAAAACCTTAAGCATATATAATTTTCCCCCATTCTTTTATAAAATCATTCTGGTAATTTATCATCAATAGCGGTTTATTTATTAATTTAAGGTCATCTATAGGAGTCAATGAATTTATGAATAAGGTGAATTTATTTATTGTATCATTTTTATCCAATGGGTTAAATATCAATCCATTTTCACCTATTAAACCGGAAGCACCAGCAAACTGGGAACAAAGAACATTCAGTCCCAAAATTAAAGCTTCATTAACCACCGCACCAAATGGCTCATAAGTACTTGGTAATACAAAACCACTGGCACAAAGATACCATGCATAAAGTTCAATTCCTTCAAACCGACCGGGAAGTATAATCTTGTTTTCCAAATGATTTTCAGAAACAAAGTTCTCTATATATTTTTTGTCTTCACCATCGCCTACAAAAATGATTCTAACTTCATCTTGTTGCAAAAGTTCATGATGTATTGTTTTGATAAATTCTTTCAACCCCTTTTCAGGAATAAATCGACCTACAAATAAAAGTACTTTTTTCTTTTTTAATAAGTACTTTTGAGAATATTGTGTTGCAATTTGTTCTAACTTTTCAGGATTCTGTCTTAACCTTTCAGGACTCTGCAAAATTGGCGAAACAATAATTCGTTGAGGTTTAACTTCAAATGTATTCTGGTAATAGGTTGAAACTTCATTTGAAAGAACAATAAGAGAATCCAATCGTTTCACCGTCTGTCTCCGCGCAAAATAGCGGGTTCTAGACTGGACATTATTACAAATATCTATGCTGTCGTCAATTGTAGAGCCAATTTTTTGTTTAATCAGACCTAATCGCTTTAATAAAATCAGATATTGAGTGGTAAAAGAATATTCATAACCAAGAACAATATCAGGATTATTTTTTTTGATTTTTTTTAGTATTCCAAACCGAAATACTCTTCCTTTAAAACGGATTCCTGTCAACAAATAGGAAAATTTAAATTCCAACTGAGAAGTCAATTTACTTTGGTCAAATTTATGATTCCAAACATTATCAAAAATAAATACAACTTCCAGATCAAACAGCTTACTTAAAGCATTGAATTGATCTACTCTATATGGAGCTAAAGCAGGATGAAATATTAATAATCTCTTCATAATTTTCAATTATTTTTTCATTATTCAATCAATTTGGACTATGTACTTCTTATCAAATAAGTTGAAAATTTTAATTCAGTTGCTTACTCATCTTTTTTTTCCTGTAGTTTTTAATTGCATCTCTAAAAGGTTTTGAATATTTTGAAAGTCTAATATTGGTAGATGTCATTGAAACTAACCCTTTCCCCTTATCTATAACATATTTATGAGTATAGTTCCTATAAATTAAATATGAAAATAATGGATGAGGTTTTGCCAACAATCTTTTTTTCAAGTCACTTTCGCCCCATAATGAATGAAGAGTGAACAATCCTTTTTCAATTGAAGTTTGGATTAAATGCAATGCACAAACTTCTCCTATGCTATATTTGGAGAAATTATCATCATGAGCAATTATATGAGAATATATGCTTTTGTTTAGTACAGTAGAGATACAACCAGCTACAATCACTCCATTTATCTCTATATATGTTACACTTCCATAATACTGAGAATATTTGAAATTATTAACCATATCTGTATTATCTCTTCCAGGAATTTTTCCCTTATGTTTCATTCTATCAATATTCAATTGTATGATTTTTTCAACAATTTCTGCTTCAATTTCAGTTCCCAATTTAGTAATAAACTTAACATCGGGATAATCTCGTAATAATCTTGATTTACGATTTTTTGCATGTTGACGGGTACTACGTCCAAGTTCATTATAATAATCTTCCATCGTGGAAGGCAAATTAATAATATAATCGCTAAATTTAGAAGTCAATATGCTTTTCTTTAAAGCATACTCCTCAAACGATGCATCAATTATAATCTTTTTTATATTTGCATATTCCTCAAATGTATTTGTTGCCAATTCCTTAATAATATTTTGATCTATATGAACAAGTGAATTAAAGCACGTAGAAGCATCTCCACTAATCCCAAATATCAACAATTCAATTAAATTATTATCATTATATACAAGCATATAATTAATGTCATAGGTAGGATAATATATTTCTATATATCGACATGTAGTCATGAATGATTGATATTTCTTTACTAAAAACGATTCATATTCAACTGGTAAGCCTTTACAACACTTAATTGAAATCATAAATTTAATTTTATAACAAAACAGGATTTATATTTATTAATTATAAAGGGTGAAAGTTTCAATTAAGAAGGATTCTTCTCTTCCGAAGAATTTACATTCAAATTCCTTTTTCGATAAGATTTAATTGCGTCTCTGATAGGTTTAGAGTACTTTGATTTTCGAATTTTTAAGACAACAGTAGAAATTAAAACCTGAACTTTATCAATCATATAATCAGCCGAGTAGGATCTATATATATAATAAAAATACAGAAAATGTGGTTCTGCTAATAATCTCCTTTTATACTCCGTCTCACCCCATAAAAAATGGAATGTATTAATTCCTTTATTGATAGAAGTTTCAATTATATACACAAAGCACATTTCCCCTAAATTGAATTTAGAATAATTATTGTCGTGTCCAATAACATGTGCAAAAATTTCATTATTCAATAGCGTAGCAACACAGCCTGCAACTATTTCTCCATCAATTTCAATATATGCAACACAACCATAGAAGGTTGAGAATCTATAAATGCTATCTTTGAATTTATTGTCAATACCTGGAATAGTACCTTTTGAGCGCATCCTATTGCTATTGAGCAAAATAATTTTATCAACGACACTTTCTTCTATTTCAGATCCATATTTAGTTTCAAATTTGGCTGTAGGGAATTCCTTTAAAAATCGGTTTTTCCTGTTTTTAATATTTTTCCTTACATGGTAACTAAGTTCCTGATAATATTCATCTACTGTCGAAGGTAATTTTAAAATCTGATTATCTGATTTAAAACTTAGAATAGATCTTTTAAAATTATAATCATTATACGATGCTATAATTTCTATTTTTTTTATTTCAGGATGTTTTTTGAAAAGATTTTCTAAAAAATTCGAAACAATGTCTTCATCAATCGATACCAGCGAGTTATAACACGTTGAAGTATTGCCTTTATTCCCATAAACTATCAATTCAATAAGTTTACCATTTTCCTGTACGGTAAAATAATTTACATCATAGTCAGGATAATTTACTTCAATATAACGACAAGTAGTTATAAATGAGGCATATTTTTCAATCAAAAATGATTCATAATTAACGGGAATACCACTAAAACTTTCAAACGTCGACATACTAATTATTTACATAAATAAAATTTAAAAATTCCAATCGAAAATATTATTTTAAAAAACTCAAATCAGATATCGTCTTAAAAATATATTAATAAATGAATCATTCTTTTCTATTAAAAAAAATTCATATTCTATAGGTAGACCGATGAAACTTTCGATTGAAATCATATATTTTTTGAAATTATTCTTTATTTATTTTCTTCCACTCATCAATAAAGTCTTTTTGTGTATTCGACATCAACGAGGGCTTATTCATAAAGTATATTTCATCAACAACATCAATTGAATTCAAGAAAATAGACAGCTTATCAATTGTTTCATTCTCATTCAAAGGGTCAAATACAATTCCACAATTATCTGATTGAATTAAATTTGATGATCCGGCATATCGTGAACATAAAACTTTCGCCCCAAAAATTAACGATTCATTTACAACAGCTCCATAAGGTTCATAAACACTCGGCAAAACAAAACCCGATGCGCACATATACCATGCATAAAGTTCTATTCCTTCAAATCTTCCGGGCAACAATATTTTATCATTCAGATGTTTAGTCTTTATTATTGTTTTAATTTCTTCCTTTTCATCTCCATCACCAACTAGAATTAATACACAGTTTCCCTCTTCTTTCAAAGTATGACTTATTGTATTTATGAAATTCTTAAGCCCTTTTGCTGCCACAAATCTACCAACATATAAAAGAACTTTTTTACCAGACAGATGAAAATTCCGTGAATATTTGTTTGCTATTTTTTCTATTTCATTCTGATTATTTCTTAATCTTTCAGGATTTTGGAAAATAGGCGAGATAATAATTTTATTCTCATTCAATCCAAAATTATCCTGATAAAATTGTGAAACTTCTTTTGACAAGACTATTAAATAATCTAAATACTTCACCGAAAACTTTCGGGCCAATAAACGGATTTTAGATTGAACGTGATAACAAATCTCTAAACTATCATCAATTGTTGAACCAATATTATGGTGTATTAATCCTAATTGTTTAAGTAATATCAGGTATTGAGTTGTAAATGAGTATTCATAACTAATTATAATATCCGGCTTGAATTTTCTGATTTTTCTTAAGATTCCAAAGCGAAATACTCTATCATTAAAAGAAGGTCCTTTTAATAAATAAAAATACTTGCAATTTAACAATCCCAACAAGTAATCTTGATTAAAATTCTGATTAGTAACATTTCTGTAAAGAAATATCAACTCAACATCAAATATCTGATTCAAATCATTATACTGATCAATCATATAGGGTGCCAAAGCACTATTAATTATCAATAATCTCTTTTTCATATTACTTGTTCAACAAATAAGAATATCGTATACTACACAACAAAATAAAATTCCAGGAAGAAATCAACGACATTTATCTGCAATAAGCGTATTAATTTTAATGTCGTTCTCGTTCCCAATAAATATAGTCCATTAATTTATTCGCTAGTACATTCGTATAAATTGTGTTAGGTTCTACACTTCGGGTTACAATGACCCCAATTGAAATGGATTGTAGTATCTCCAATAAATACTACAATCTGAAGAATGTATTTCTTTATACAAAAATCCAATACACTTTAATTTCGTATCAATGCAACGCTATATATTTCCAAGCATAAATTGGTTTTATAAATGCTTTGAGAAATAACGGATTTGTATCTACTGTGTAATCATGAATATCATGTTTAGTGAAAAGTAGTCTGAATGTAATTGATAAGATCAACCAACTATTTTTTAAGGTTAGTTATTGGTGAGAATAATACAGATGTTTTACAATCACATTTTTTTGAAATTTTCAGACACAAATGCTTGATGACTTAGTGCATTTTTTAAATAGTACAGAATCGGGCATAAAATTATTGATTCCCTCTTCATATTGATTTTATAAAAAATTTTAAATAGATAGAAGTAAGATGTAATGAAGCGCTAAAAACGCCTTCATGCTTTTTATAAAAATAAAAAAACTCTCTCGGATCAGAATAACTTAAAGGAGAATGAAGAATTCTCAATCTTTCTCTCAAAGTTAACGATTTATCAAAACATTTTGGAGATTTAATATCATTTAAACATATACCAATGTGCTTGGGTGCAAGGAATATTTCAATCCCTTCGTTTATAGCATGTCTGGCATAATCAATATCACCTAAACTATGTCTGTAGTGATAATCTAGTTTCCCGCATTTTTTATATACATATCTTGGTATTAATACAAAATTACCCCCAAAGGCATCACATTGTTGTAATTCTCCATTGGGAAATAATGCTTTCGATTTCCAATCTGCACCAAATGAAGTAACAGTCTGATCATTTGGATCACATGACGCACCCACAATCATTGCTTTATTATTTTTTTTTGTAGAACTTTCAAGCATCATTGCAAGTGAGTATGGAAATATATAAGTATCATCATTCAACCACAAATAAAAATCATAATCAAATTTCTCTGCCTCAGTCCATGCTGTGTACATACCTCTATTCCAGAACAATGATCCATCACCCTTGATTACATGAACTGTTGGATAATATTTCTTTATGGCTTCTCCCGTTCCATCAGTACAATCGTCATCAACTAAAAATACATCGACCGAAATTTCCTGATTAAATAATTGACTAAGGCATTTCAGCGTTTTATCTTTACGATTATAACATGTTATTAAAACAGCAATTCGATTCATCTGAATTTATTCGGGTTAAAATTGTAAAACACCTTATGTATAAACCTAATTGATTTTGCATAAACACTAGGAAATAGATTATAATAAAAAATCAGTATCTTATTATACCACTTCAAATAGGGAGTTTTTAGTATGAACTTATTATTTGAATGTAATCTCTCGATTATTTCAGGGACGTACTCTTTATCACATTCTTCATGACGTTGAAGATAGTTATCGAGCGTCAAACGAGCAAAATTAATTGTCATACTTCTTAGTTTTGTTGTCATTGCAGGATAATATGCATCTGCAAATTCGAGTCGTTCTCTAAATGCCAAATAGGTTGACATCCACTTAAATGGACGATAGGTGGTAGTCAGTGAGGCATTATTTATTCTATAATTATACAAAGGCAAAGGAATACTGACAATTGTTTCAGTCCTATCGTAAATCCAATGCATGGTTGCAATATCCTCACCATAAACTCGTCCTAAAATAAAACGTATATTCTTCCATAAAGAGGCTTTATACATCTTTCCCCAAGTATGAGAGGCTAAATTATCTTCCAATAAATCCTGCATTACAATGTTCTTTCCCAAAACACCTTCTTCGGTATAAAAAATCACAGTCTCTTTTGGTTTATCTTCAAAAACGTTATAACGTCCCCCAATAACAATATCAGCATTATATTTCAGTGCTGATTCGTAAAATATTTCAGTCATTTCAGGAGAAATACTATCATCTCCATCTATAAAAATGAAGAACTCACCAATTGCATTTTCAATTCCGACGTTGCGAGCCGAACTAAGTCCACCATTGCTTGTATGTACAACCTTAATACGGTCATCTTGTTTAGCATAGTTATCGCAAATTGTTCCGGAAGAATCTTTAGAGCCATCATCAACCAAGACAATTTCGATATTCTTATAAGTTTGCTCAATTATCGAATCTATGCAATTAATTATATATTTTTCAACATTATAAATTGCTACGATAAAAGATATCAATGGTTTATCCATATTATATTTCTCTTATAAATTTAGCTGGATTTCCCGCCCATATTTGATTATCGGGCACCGACTTGGTAACAACCGAACCTGCACCAATTATTGAATTTTCACCTATTATCACCCCTTTCAAAACAATGGAATAAGCACCTATAAATGCATTATCCTTTATCACAACAGGTGCTTTTGCTTTGTGTTCCATGTCTGCACTCCCTAAACGTAGTTTAGGATCTAAAGAATGGAAATCGGTGTCGTATATCTTCACGCCTCCCCCTATATTCACATAATCTCCAATAGTAATACTGCTGTGGCAAATCAAACCTGCCTGTGACATTCCCACATAATTTCCAATGGTTAGTGTGGCATCTCTGTCCACAAAAAAAGTACAGCGGTCGTAGCATCCTATTGGATTACCTGTTATACCATTATTCATTGAGAAATTGTTCCCAATGGAAAAACTTCCACCACGTGCTACCATCACGTAAGGAATCCCTGATGTTTTAAAAGAAACAAACGTCACCCTGTTCCCATAAAAAACAATCAAAGAGCATATTTTATCAAAAATCAGTGAAAGATTCCCAATAAGTTTTCTAATAACTTTATAAAACATCCACATTACCATCTATGATAGAATTATAAATTGATACTTGAGTTGCGACAACTAAATCTTTATCGTTTTCTTTAAGTCTTCTGATCCTCGCATTTGAAGATAATAGTTCTGAATGATGTCTATTTTGGATAAGCTGATCGATATAAGCTGCACAAGTTACATGGTCAAGTGGGTTATAAAACATCGCTTCTTTATTGTGTTCTGCAAGTTCAGGCATAGCACCTGCAAACGAAACAACAACCGGTACTCCCACCATCATTGCTTCAGCAAATGCAAGACAATACGTTTCAATGAAAGAAGGAACAACACATACATTGCAATTCAACAATTCACTAATCATCTGATTTTCATTGATTGAACCCGTATATACAACATTATTTTCTAAACCGTTTTTGGCAATAAGAGTTCTTAAAAATTTCGAATATCCATCTAAAAGTCTATTCCCGACATCAATAGTTCCGGCTAATCTAAGTTGTATATCCGGATATTTTCTTTTTAAAAGAACTATGGCTTTAATCAACACATGTAATCCTTTGTAAGAGACAGCAGCCGAACTGGAAGAAAATATTACAGGAGAGTTAGTTATTGTTTTATACTGCCATTGATGTGATGTATAGAAACCAGAACGTAGCATTATTCGAGTGGCGAAATACTGCGCATTCGGGTTTATTACTGACACCTGATTTTTCACCCATACACTTTGAAAAGAAACATTTTTAATCATTTTTAAACAAGAAACCTCTTCTTCTCCACGCTTTCTAAATACTTCTTTTTTATTGAACAATGTTCGCCAGGGCATAAGTATTTCTTTCAAGTAGATAGATTGAATAATTTCTCTGTTCGTTAGCCCCCCATAAAAATAGTCGGTATAAACAAATAGTAATCCTTGTATATCAATCATTGTTTTATATTTGATATACCCTTGTCTATAAATTGAAGCCCAAATGCTTTCAGTTCCCCATATATGAATTAAATCGGGCTCCACCTGTTCTATAATAGATGTTACTTCCTTGCATTTTTCAATAGAAGCTATTTGGATATATTTTTTTGTTTTGTCATTTGGCAAAATCCATTGTACAATGTTTTTATAATTACTTTTTTCGATTCTATCCACATTGCCAATTGTTACATTAAATAGTTGAATATCAAGTGTTGATTGTATCTCTTCTGCCATTGGTTGTAACCAACTACCATTCCCCTTAATTAAGTTTTCTGAAAACGAAGTATTACAAAGCCAAAGTATTTTTTTCATACGCCAATTTATTTAAATATTGAATTAAAACTATTATGTAGCTCTAAAAAAATTTGATGGATTTCCACCCCCATATTTCATTCCTAGGAATTGAGTTCGTGAAATCAGAACATGTTCCTTAACCGATGTCTCCCCTATTCGAACATCCTTCAATATTGTGGAATGTGCACCTATAAAAACATTATCTTCGATCTTTTCATCCTCTCTTTTAATATTATTGTAATCAGTAGCCTTGTTTTTCTCTGATTAACATCCAATGGATGGAGATCAGTATCATATATTACCACCAATCTTCACATAATTTCCAATTTGTATGAATTAGCCCCATTCAATTTCAATAAAAATATAAATATAAATAATATGTATTTAGAGAACTTACATAAATATTTAAGTATTATTTAACTGCTTTAAAAAATAAAATTACCACTTTCTTATTTTTATGTTATGTTATGTTGCGCAATAATACTTTGCTATGAAAAAAGTAGACTCAAACAATGATTTTCGGTATTAATTTTTTAAATATCAAGATTTGTTACCTTATTCATTTTTATTTCCTGTATTTCTCTCTTAGTTAACCTATTGCCGAAATTAAAAATTCCCCTCACCCAGTATTTTACTTCTTTATCAGACATAGCTCTGAACGATTTTGAAAAGCTGAAACCTATAGTTAACCAAAGAAAAACTGTTGTCAAGGTAAATCCGTTAATATCCTCTACCCAACCGTATAACCATCTAAAAGCAACAAACAAACCAACAATTTTGCTAAATATATTGTTCGAGTCATTTATGGCTAAATAAGAAGCTCTATAAAATGCAAATAAATACAATATCACACCTACTATACCTGTCCATGTGAAAACATTTAGAATGGCTACTTCGTTCCCTAATCGTTCACCTCTACCAGTCTCATCTAGAGCCCCAAAAGATTCACTTAAATTACCTCTGGCAGGACTCCTCCCAATTAACCAACTATTTAAAACTTTTGCCGAATATAGAACTTCAACATATAAAAAAGTTCGGGTATCAGCCTTCAGGTCATCGTCTACTTTTTGACCATTTTCGTCGACTTCTACATCTTGATATTGTCCTTTAACATATCCATTCATATTAAATACATCAAATACCCCGCTGACTCCCAATCCAAAAAGGATAAAAGGTGTTACTATGAGTATTATTCTCACAAATTCAAATATCTTGACAGAAATTATTGATCTGAAATAATAAATAAGCATCAAGAAAACGGGAACTCCAAATTTTATTACACTACTTCGGGCACCTAAATCAATCGTCATTACTAATAATGAAATCAATAAAATAACAAATTTCCAACGAGTAGTTAAAGCAGGGAAACAAAGCATTAAAAACCCAATTGGAACCAAATAGAATCCATAAACATTTGAACTAATAATTAAACTAAAAAACAGAAAAAGGGGTAACATGTATTTTACAAAAAAAGAAAGAATTGACTGTAAAAGTATTTTATTGGTAGCAGAGTAAGCAACTATGGGAACAAGTATTCCAAATGTATTACCTATTAATCCCTTCCAATCCCAGTAATTTTCTGCTATAAACATTCCACGCACAAAACAAAAAACATTCCATAATAAATACCACTGAACAATCCTCATATTTTGGCTATTACCTTTTTCAAGATAGTAGTAACTATATAAAAAAAATGCGAATAAAATTAACACAATCACAATCCACCAGAAAGTCGTATTTTGTGTATAGGTAACTATATTTGTAAATGGAGAAGGATAAAAATTTACCGAAAAAACAGTAATAGGCAGTATCGAAAATGAAATAAATTTCAACAATAACTCTCTTCTAGTCATTTTTGCTTAACGTTTTATAAATAGAGTATAATTACCTATTTGTAGATTATTTACAGTAATACTTCCTGTATTTTAAGGATTCATTCTTAAGTAATATTTGAGAGTTCAGATTGATAAATTATTAATATATTGCAAGTTACCTTTTAGCAATAGCCTCTTCATTATTATATTTATTCAAACTCTTTCAGACTTTTGTGATATCTAATTGGCAAATGTTTTGGTTTCAAAAAAAACAAATTGGAATTATCCATTGCTTAATCCCTTTACAATCTATTCTTGTAATTTCTTTTACATTTCCAAAATGTTAAATAACTAAGTCCAACTTCATTTGTTTCTAATAAAGCTTCGCCCATTGCAATCTACAATATACCAGTTGTTTGCATTTGATTTTCTATAAAAGCACTATTATTAAACCAAAGCATCTTCTTATCCTTCATTTTTTTATAGTGTTTACCAATAACAAGCACCTTCAACTTTAGAAGCATTTTTGGGTTTACCCTCTTCACCCGGATAAATCCAAAATTCATTCATTAATGCAGGATATTTGCCCTCTACTCCTAATTCTTGAGCTCCATACATAGGATTTTCCCATCTCTTACCTTTTATCCCAAATAAGAGCTGTAAAGATCCTCCCATGTGAATTGCTTTTTTCCCTTTTCGTTTTATATATGCTGCTAAAGGAAAACCATAAGCTCCACAGCCTAATATACAAATATCAAAGTCTATTTTATCTATTTCAAATTTCATTGCATCAAGTGCCTCAAACCAGGAAGAATACTGACATTCACCCCCTAAACTTTGAACAGCTTTTATAGTATGTAATTCAAATTCCGGTAAAATATCTGGATTTGAAAAAAGAAATTCTCTTTTATTATACTGTGACCTGATTGCAGATTCAAAAGGATGTATTACTAAGACCTTTTTACCTTTCAATGCAGCAGTCCAAGGAGTTGAACTCCAAAAAGGATCTAGAAAAAGCCCTTGAAAACGGTATGAGTTCTCTAAATACTCTCCCATATATTTTTCATTATCAAGCCATGAAGCTAAGGCATCAACAAGAGAGGAATCATTAATCATTAATTGACAAAAACGTTCGACATTTTCAATAGTTGATGGAAAAAAGCCGCTCCATTGTTCAATTTGATTTAATTTTTTTTTATCCCACCACCAATCAAATTTATTATTTCTTATATATGAAATTAAATTTGGCTTACCATTTTTAACGCCTAAATAATTTATAATACACATTAATTCAGTAGCTCCATATCTTGCAACCATTATTGGTTTGTCAGATTCAATTAGATTGATAAGTCTTTGAGAAACAATATTAGGATCATTATCGTATTTAATTAATACTGCCCTTGTTGCAATAAAAATCCTTTTATATATTTTTTGAAATCCCTTAAGGATAAAGTAATCTATTCTCATGTCTGATTCATATTATGTGCAAATTTCTATTTACAAACCCTTTTTGTATTGCTGGAATTCCTACAATCACTGAGTTTAGTTCAATAAAACTCTTGTTTACAACCGCATTTGCACCTACGGCACATCCATCGGCTATATAAATATCTCCAAAAAGTTTAGCACCAGGTCCCAAATAAACATTATTACCAATACAAGGAACTTTATCGTTATAACCAGCTTGATTACCAATGTTTACGCAAGCATTTATAGTACAATTTTCCCCTATATTGCACTGTCCATTAACTATTATTGTTCCTCTGTGTAATATTCGTAAACCTGGACCAAAACAGTTCGGAGGAATAGTAAATCCTAATTTGCATGACAACTTTTTAAAATACATTGCAGCAAAAAGTTTTCTTATTTTCCAAAAAATTGTTTTATTGTCTGTATTGTATAAATATTCACATTTCCTTAACGCTTTCTGGAACTTCCATATCTCAAGGTCAATTTCAAATGGATTTAAGAATATTGAGACATCCTTTTTAATCCCAAGACGTAATCTATCCTTTTCCAAATACTCCAAATATGATTCCTTAGAATTAATCATCATTTTAATTATTATCAAATTATAGCATATTGTATATTATTTCAAATTTCAGTTGATTGAAATAATATACTTAACGTTTTATTATTCCATTGCTTTTTAACGCTGCAATACATTTATATCAAACGATCCATCATTTTCTACTAAAATCCAGTCCTTAGATTCTGGATAACTATGCCAAAAGTCCTTTGGACATACTTTTATTCCATTGCTAAGTAATGCAGGTTTATAAGAAAATGAGCTCTTACTTGTTATCAATAAATCAGCATAAACCATGTGTAAAAATGAATCTTTAGTACTCATATCCAAACAATAGTGAATGTTTTCGAATTTTCAAAAATATCGTTTTATTATCTATATTATACAAATACTCACAATTTCTTAATGTTTTTTGGAACTTCCATATTTCATATCAATTTCGAATGGATTTTTAAAAATGCTAGTTCCTTTATTCTCAAGCCCAAGTGCTTTCTTGTCTTGTGATAAATAATTAAAAAAACTTTTTGGAACTCAATCATCTGTGAAATATGCTATATTAATTGATTTATAGTGAACCCGGTTCTTGCTCGCAAGCAGGCCTTTAAAGGCTGCACACGAAAAGCTATCGCAGAGAGTTTACGCAGAACTTTAAGAGTAAATATAGAAAGTTGGATCATTGTTTCTTTCCGTATAATATAAAATTGAGAACGTTTGACTTTTCAAAGATACGATGTGTCAGCACACATAAATATGCAATGGAAACAGCAATCACTGATATCAATACAAACTGAATAAACAAATTACTTCCTGCTATTTCAGAAACAAATAAGATTTTAGACGTTAAAAAAAATTGCATTACATAAATAGCTAATGACTCTTTTCCAAGCAATTGAATTTGTGAGTCAATAATATAATATGTCCCCTTTACTTGCTGTGTTAAATGCAGTAATGCAATAAATGCAACTGTAGAAATAATCACTTTCAATAAATCATCTATTGTATTTCCATGAATTGACCAATGAGCAGCCAACACTAAAAATAAAATCAATGAAGATGCAAAAACATATTTGTTCATTATAAATTTTTCTATATTGGAATATCTTGAGATGAAACTTCCCATAAAGAAAAAAAGTGTAAATAGAATCAATGTCATAAAATGGGGTTTATCTATCAACAAATAACCAATTACTGGTAGTATAAAAATCAAACCTGCAAGTATAATGCTTATATATAGACGACCCATTTTATTCAAATAATGGTTTAATAAACAAAAAAATCCAAATAGTATTTGTATTTCAAATAGTATTTGCAGAAACCATAAACCTGGATGTAAGAATGCGTTCAATATGTCATCTATACTAATAACTTCAAAATGCTGTGCAAAAAAATATTTACCGACAAACAAAGTCCATGTAAGCAATGGTAAAACTAAGGTATATATCTTTTTCCATAAGAAGTTTATGAATGATAAACGATTTACAATTTTGTCCCACCCCCTACTTGCAACATAACCACTTAAAATGAAGAACAAAGGCATGTGGAAAGAATAGATTAAATTAAATAACTTATTGTTTGTTCCACCATCTAAGTTGTTAAATTGAATAATATGACCAACAATTACCAAAAGAATGGCTATTCCTTTCATCCGATCAATAAATTCAAGTCTAGTCTTTTCCATAAATACATTCAGTTTTAATCCAATTCAAAATTTCCATTCTCATCCGCCAATATCCAATCTTCAGTTTCAGGATAGCCATGCCAAAAGTTTTTAGGACAAACCTTGATACTTTTATTGAGTAATGCAGGCTTATAAGAGAATGAACTCTTACTTGTAATTAATATGTCTGCATAAACCATATGTAAAAATGAATCCTGAGCACCCATTTCCAAACAAAAATGGATGTTGGGGAAATGCTTAAAATCCTCAAAATCTTTCTCCGATCCCTGTGAAAAGAGATAAATAGCAATTGGCTTTTCTGTAGCTTTTGTTTTCAAAACATTGGATAATACATTGGCAAAATAGTCGTTGTTCTGCCAGCGCATCAATAAACCGGGGTCATGATTCTCCTGCCCAATCACAATATCTCCCCTGCGCACATGAATGGCGATATTATAATACTCTTTGGAATAAATCAGTTTATCCCCTTTGCGTGCTTTTGCTGAATAGAACTTATCTTTAATTTCATTCATTACTCCAAACTGATCAGAATAATATTGATCTTGTTCTGCAAGAAAAACTATTTTTTCCCCGGCATAAGAATTGATAATTAATTTATTTAATTCTACCTCTTTTTTTTTCTTTTCATCAAACAACGGAAGTTTTCTCACAACATAGCCTCCATCAATTAACATATCTACCATGATTTCATCATGTCCAAACCCTAAAAACTGTTCCCAAGGGTCATGTACAAAAGGGATGTGCCCAAAGTTTAATCCAAATTGCTTACTAAACCAATAGCCTGCTATCCAATTAGCCATTTGATGTCCGATTCCAGCTCCAGGATGAGGTCGTGCACTATAATAACAACAACTATTTAGTGTCTTTGTATTCTTTTTATGAAACAAATAATGCCAATAAGATCGATATATATAAGGATATACCCTTTTCACACGAGTATATGAAACTAAGTAGAACCACAATTTGGCTTTTGCTTTTAGAATAAATAATTTAGGGATCATATTAATTTCTCTGTTGGTTCATCTTCCTAATCTCCATAAAACTTCTTATTTTCAAAATACTAAGTTTTGTTTATATTTTCTTCGCTATTGAAGGTTTTGCATTTTCTTCAAAGAAATATTAAATCGAATAATCTATAATAATCTCATTCCTTTTGAAGATTTTAATTACTTGCTTGTACCATTTCCCACTTATAACACTGGTATTAATAGAGGGTAATAATTGAAGTAATCCAACGTTCTGACATAAAATTAAGTAAGAGGCCGAACAAAAATATTTATAAATTTTAATAATAATTTATGTTAGTAGTTACTAAATATTTTCTTGATTAAATGGATAGCTTTCTTATAAATGACAATTTATTTAATTTCAATAAAACTAATGTTACTGATTAAAATGCGGTTTTCCTGTTTTGTTAATTTCTTAAACTATTGCTTCAATAATATACTATTCTCCAATTAAATTATACAGTTTATAAACTCTCCATATTATTTTAGTGTAATAAATATATAAAAGTGAGATATTTCTCAATAATTTTTTTCTGTACATCCAAAGTTCTAAAGATGAAAAATGTAAGCAAATATCTTTATTCAAATCATTAAGAAACAGATTAATTTCATTAATATCTTTAGCTCTTAACGCGCTAATAATACGAGCACGAATATCAAATTTAAGAAATTTCAAATAGCTTTTATTTTTACATTGACTATTAATCCAACCATTATACGTTATATTGTAATAATTAACAATGTCTTTTTCATAAGAAATATTTTCCCCTGAAGAAACTCCTGTAATTTGTCCTTTTACATTATTATTCCTAATAGCAAGTGGAAAACCGACATAAACTAATGGAGCAAGAAAAATAATCCTATAAAAACATGAAAAATCTTCAAAAACTCGTTGTCCTACAGGGAATCCTTCTCCATTTTCTGCAATCATATTAAATAGTTTCTTAGATACAACAATGGCGCTTGTATGTGGAAAAGTTCTAGGATTTCTAAAAGAATCAACAATTTTAATTTTATATTTGTATTTTAACACTGTTACTTCTTCGCCAAAGCCAGATACATAATCTCGATGCCAACTAGGAGTTCCGTACATCCCTGCATTGGGAAATAAATCGATTGCTTCTTTTATTTTTTCTAAAAAATAAGGCAACCATTCATCGTCACCGTCTATGAATGCAATATAATCATATTTTGAACAAGCCACACCTTTATTGCGAGCAGCACTAACCCCCTGATTTTTTTGTTCAATTATCTTAACACGAGAATCGTTCGTGAAATTCTTTATTTTTTCAACTCCATTATCAGTAGAACCATCATTGACAATAATAACTTCAAATTCTTTAAACGTTTGAGTTAACACTGTACTTAAAGTCCTTTCAATGACATGTGCTTTATTATAAAGCGGTATTACGACTGAAAACATAATTTCTACGTTTTAATTATTAAATGGTTTAAATTATAATCGCAATTTGGAAGTTATCTTATTTGTTATCGTTCTTAATAATAGTAAAATATGTTCCTTCTCTCCAAATGAAAGTCCAATCATCCAAACAAAAATGAAAAATGAAATTGTACTGGTAGCACAAACTAAAATTAATCTCAGAAACCCTTCATGTAAAAAGAAAAACGGAATTAATGAGAATACAACTACCAAAACACAAGTTAATAAACTCGGGAATATAACTTCTTTTAAATACAATGATATTGATAAACCACAAACTTCTTTTGTAAAATACAAAGTTAATATCCCATCGCAAATGGCATAGCCAATAAATACAAGATATAAAGTATATGCTGGAAAACCGAATTTAAAAAGCACATAAGCAATAATTAAAGGAAACAAATTAAGTATTGTATTATTAATTTGATAAGACCGAATTTTCCCTACAGCGACAATTGAGTTCCCCATGGTCACATAAAATTGTTCTATAACATTTCTAATAAGTAAAAGTCGACAAAAAATAACAGCATAATCTGGGACTGATTTTAGCCAAATATTAAGAATGTAAGGCATTTCAATATACACAGGGATTATAAATAAAATCGATAAGTAAAAAGAAATTTTAGTTCCGGTCATTGAAACTGATAACATTTTTTGTCTATTTCTAGATCCCTCACTTTTGTCAATTACAGGATTAATTGCCTTTAACATATTCATTGCAAAAGCACCAAGCTGCCCACTAACCTGACCGGCGATCCCCTGAGCTGCATTGACAATTGTCCCAAAAAACATATTGACAACTATACCTTGTCCATAATTAGCGAGTATACTACTTGATGATCCTAAAAATGTCCAGCCGGCAAATTTCGTCATTTCATTAAATACTGGTTTTTCAAAATGGTTTCTAATATCAATTTTACATTCATAATACATTTTATTACAATAAATTCCCTTAATCAATAAAAGTATAAATGAAATTGCGGCTGTCAATAGACCAAATATAAATAACTTATCGAAATTTGCGTAAGTAATATAGAATGCTATTGCCAGCCTTAAAACTGCTTCAATTATTCCAAATACTGAAAATACTAACATGTTTTCTCTCGCATTTAATGCAGCTTCATAAGGCACAGAAATAACAGTAAAAGTTGTACTTACAATCATAAATTGATAAATCAATTTAGCGATATGTAAGCGGGCCATTGGAATTACTAAAACACTTTTAAATAAAAAATACCCAACAATTTCAAGCAACAAAACTAAAATAATCGCTATACATAAATGTAAAAGTACGCTTACATTAAATATCACCTTAATTTTCTCATGATCTCCCGCACCTTGTGAAAACGACATAAACCGCTGTGTTGCCGAAGCCATTGCTGAATTTAAAAAAGTAAGCATGGCTATTGCACCAGCAACTACATTGAATATCCCAAAGTCCACAACACCTAAAGCAGCCAAAACTAAACGAGTAGTATACAGAGAAATAAAAACAGTAATTGCCATTTTGGCATAAAGAAATCCTGTGTTTTTTGCAACTCGGTGAGCCGTATCCATTTGAAATATATTAAATTACGAAGTTATTATTTTTCTTCTTTTCCGTAGCCATATTCGTATTTCTTACCTAAACCATGCCGATAACCGGCTTTGTTATTATCAACATCATTTAGCACAAAATACATATTCTTCAGTTTCTTATGTATAAATAAATTGCTCGCATCTTCAATGTTTCTTTTGTGTGTAAAATTAGCTCGCACAACATAAATATTAACATCTGCAAAACGGTTCAGAGCAAAGCCGTCAGAAACTACTCCAATTGGTGCACTATCAATAATAATATAGTCATATTGTTCGCGTAGTTCAGTTATCAATTTATCTAATGCTGGTTTTGCCAATAACTCATTTGGATTTGGAGGTATGGGTCCGGCAGTAATTACGGAAAGATTTGGATGAATTCCTGAAGGTCTAATTAGTTGATCTTTTTTAAGATGTCCAGTAAGAAATAGTGTAATACCGGATTCATTATTTATAGAAAGGTATTCTGCTAATTTTGGTTTTCGAACATCCAATCCAATAACTATCACCTTTTTATCAAGTAATGCCAAACTCATGCCAAGGTTCAGACTTACAAATGTTTTACCCTCCCCACTAACACTTGATCCGATATTGATTACCTTTTTTTCTGTACTATCCAAGACAAACAATAAGTTAGTTCGTAAAAGCCTAAATAATTCAGTGAAACTATCCGTACTATTTTCCTTGATAATTGCATTTTCTTTTCCTTTGGTTTTTGAAATTTCACCCAATACCGGCACAATCGACAATGCCTCAAGTTCTTCTTTATTTTCAATCTGATAACGGAGTAAATCACGTATCATAATTCCTATAATTGGGATGACAAAACCAATGATTAATGCAATTATTAAAATTATCGATTTCTTTGGTGAAACAGGACTACCGCTACTGCCCGGATTATCAATCATCTTTGCGATTGGTTCTACCACAGACATATTCAGATATTTTTCTTCCTTCTTCTGAAGCAAAAACAAAAACAATCCTTCTTTAACACCCTGCTGACGTTTTATTTCAGTGTATTCACGCTCTTGTTTAGGAATAGCTCTAATATGAGCGGCATTTTCACTACTTCTGTTCAATAGGTCTCGTTGTGCAATTTGCAAGTTTTTTTTCTCGTTACGAACACTAGATTGAACAGTACTAAACATTGATTCTATTTGACTCGTTAAATCCAACATAGCCTGATTACTACTTGAAGCAATGCGCGAAAGTCGATTTCGTTCCAATATTAATTTATTGTAGTTATTAATCAATTCACTTAAACCCGCACTTGACATACCCGCACTTGCAGGAAGAAGTTGATACCTATTCTCTTTTTTAACCATATAATCATCGATATCTGACACTATTGCCAATTGAGTTTCGAGATCGAGTTGTTTTTGATCAATATTTCCTGTTTGCTGAATAAACATATTCGCTTGTGATTGAATATCAGTCAACCCCTGAGCTTGTTTATAATTTTCAGCCTGCGATTCAACATCACCAAGCTCCTTGGTAAGCGTGATAAGACGATCATCAATAAACTGTGCCGTTTTATTAGCCATGGCTGCCTGATCATCCATATCCTCCCTATTATAGACTTCAACCAACTTTTTCAAAAAATCTTTTCCAAGTTGTATATTAGGTGTAGTAAATGCAATGTCTACAACAGAAGTTGTTTTAGAAGTCAAGTCCATTTTTAAACTCCCTAACATTTCTGCAGCTTTATTCATTGGGCTTTGCATGTCAACATCAATTACCATATCTTCTGTTGGTCTGAATTTACCTCTAGTAATATAAACTTTGCCAAATGGTAATATCACCTGATTATCTGAAATGGAAGCTTTCACTTCATACTTTTGATCTTTATAGATACCGGAAAATATATACTCACCATAGGGATGAACTAAAATTTCAAACTCAAATCCATTACTCATATTTTCTAACACAGTATCCGGTAAACGCACAAGAATAGGGCATTCAGAACCATAAAGTATTTTGCCTTTAAATGTTCCAAGTTTTGGATATTCTTTATTAATTCCAAGATTTTTTACAACCTGAAATGTTCCTATATTCGTGTAGTTGGTATAAATTCCCAATTCTCGTACGACTTGCTCAACCAAAGTTGATGTCTTTAGCATTTCCAACTCGTTGTCCACATTGTTTTTTTGAGTAAAAATCCCCAATTCTTTAAAAGCATTCATCTCAGGCTCACTACTCCCTTTTTGATCATCTTTTAGTAAAATTAAAGCTTTTACTTCATAATATGGCAACGTGAATCTCAGGTTCACTACGGCTATAATTATACATATAACTATAGTGGCAATAAACCATTTCCAATAAGATAAATAATTAAAGAAAATCCCAAGAAAATCTATTGGTTTTTCGAATTCTTCATCTGGGTCTGAGTACTTATTCATAATCAATTTATTAATTTTATAAAAATGAATAACCTACGCCACAAGCGGGCGGGGTATTGGGGAATAGTATCTATTCGTCGCAAACGACGGGGAATTAAACCCTGAGAGATTAAAATAATGACCGGATAATTGATATCCCTGAAAGTTCTAATTGGTGATAATTTCATAAACGAAAATGTTTACGTCTTGTGTAAAAAAACTATTTAAGTTTATTGAGAACTAATCTGCCAATTAGATTTTCCAAAAAGCAAATTTAAATTAGCATCCTTATTAATTTCATATATATGTAATTTTGACTTGGTAAAAAAAGTATTTTGAATAGATGCTCTTTCAAGTTCCTATAAATCTATATTATATATATCAGGTTCTTAACTTAGCACATAATACTTATTAAATCATTTGATTTTATAAGTGCTTCGATAATTGAGCAAAATCAAATCATAAATTGTAATTCTCAAAGATTAATGTTTTAGAAGGTAGTTCAGTTATTTTGAAATCTAGAGAGATATTTAGTCATTGATATTTATTGAATACCCCCTTAGATAATTAAAATACAAGCAAAAATATCAAGTTTCTAAACTCTACAATAACATTTATTTAAGCTCAACAAACTAATATAAAAATTTCTAAAACTATAAAATGTCTTATTTCTTACATAGTAATGTTCGTCAGTCCCATAGGAAACAACGAAATAAAATATCTTCAAGAATACTATCTTACTCAATAAAAATTATTCATCAACAAATCTTGAAGCCATTTCAATATCATATTTATAAAACAAATAAAAATTGATTGATAACCTAATAATAAATCAAACCTTAATATTACTGTCGTTTCAAAATATTTATTTTGCTTCCACAGATTTCTTCTGCAGATAAAAATAATCAATTAAATTTCTTGAAATTATCCATAGCTAATTTTTTTTCAATGAAAATAACATCCGATATTATCATTGAAAGAAAATCTATACTTCATTAATCAATAATGTTTATCAATTGTTGCTTCTTCTGAATAATTTAAATGAAAACACCTCAAATTACATATATATTAAATTTTCGTATTATCATAGTTTAGTGGGAAACTTTATGAAGTGATTTTTAAATTAGTTATAGGCCAGTATACTATTAACAATGGGAACATTAAAAAAGTTTTGCCCAAAAAAATTAAATATATCCATTGTTTTGGAAATTTAGTTCATGTGTTATAATCTATTTTTAGCTACTTCATTGATTTATAATAAATCTACATCTATAAACGGAACAGAGAAGAACATAATTTAAACTATTACAACAAATATAAATCTAATAAAATTAGTGTTTAAATTATTAATATGTTAAATACATGCATGTTTAAACGCAAATGCCCTATATCAGCGAGTCGAAAATATAGAAAAGTAAGGGGAGAAAACATTTAGCAGTTTCGACATATTTCATCGAAGTAAGTTTAGAAGTTTTCAGCTTACAAACGATAGATTTTCTGAGTTAAATTGTCAATAATTATCTCGCAACTTCAGATTTTTATTGTGACGGTGACCAAAAGTAAGAGCAGTACTCATTATTTTTTTGCTCACAACAATTGTTTTGATGCAGAAATGGAAAATACCAATTTATTAATCCATCTGTGTCAAAAACTACAAGGAGGATGTTTTAGAGGCAAAGACACCTTATTTAATTTCATATCAGGTTATGCAAAATAAAATTATTTTTGTTTATTATAAGCAGTCAATCTGAGATCGTTGTAAGGTAAATTATATATTTAAAAATGAAAACAAAACAAACTATCGGATTACTTAGAACTTATACTGCTCACCTGAGATAATTACTTCAATTTGAAAAAATAATGCGGAATTCAGGCTCAAGAATGGCACATTTAATACAAATTGACTCTAAAAAAACATTGAAAAATAAGCTTCATGTTTTACAAAGTCAAGGTTTTATATTCAATACACTTTTAAAAACAAAAACCCTCCAAAATCTTGAGATTTGAAAGGGTTTAGCAAATAAGTTTGTAGAATAAGCAATGAACTCAATGAATCATCAACTAGTAAAATATCAATTTTACAATATAATGTTGCTCGGAGTTTGATTCCAACTTCATTTAAAATAATAAATAGTCACACGTAAATAATTTATGATTTTGCTATATTTAATCTTCCATTTATCTTACATTTTAACCAAATGCAAAATATGAATTTTCTAAAAGAAAGAAACGAATAATGCATGAGAGAAAGAAAATAATTCTATTATAACGGAACGTAGACTTGGAAGAATTAAAACGCAGGATGTTTTGTCTCTATTTATTTCTATTTCTCTAAAGTAAAAATTCAGAAGAAATAAAGCTTCAAAAATTAATTTTTTTGTCAATAACAAATTTCATCTAACAATAATTTTCCGCGTCTCTACTGTTTTATTATCTTTAGTAATCATTACTAAATAAATACCGGTAATCAAATTACTGGTATTTACTTCAGTCCTGCTACTGTTTATAGATTGCTCAATTATTTTTTGTCCACTTAAATTATATATATTAATTATTTCATTATTTGGAGTTTCTGAAGTAATAACTATAGATTTACTAAACACTGGATTCGGGAAGATTTTATAATCTGTATTGGTCTGAATAGAAGTTGTTCCGGTAACCACTGCTTTTGCTTTGGCAATATCCTGAGGGAGAATGGAAGCATTTAATGTCGGGTCAACTACATTAGTCGACTTTCCTATAGCGGGAGTACAATTACCTGGTATATATTGTAATGCTATATACGATTGCTCTTGACCTAAACTATTCACACAATATCCTCTATTATTTTGCCATGTGTTATCGTGGCACGTTGTAGAATCTCCATTAATTGAAAAGTTGTACTGGATATACCCGCAAGCAGCAGAGGCTGCTAATGCCTTAGATTGATATACTGTATTATTTTCGACAACACAATTAGTTGCCCCCGCATTACCAATCCCAACTTGATTTACAAATATATTATTTTTTACATGAACATAAGAGCCACCACCATCTCCAAAAGTGATACCTCCCCCTGTATGATTTGCCTCACTATAATCTGCACCTCTAAACCAATTCCCAATGATTTGTAAAGAATCGTTTGTTGAGCTATAACTCGAATTTATATTAACAACGTCATCAACTTTTGACTGGTTAAGTATCCCCTCAAAACTATTATAGTTTATCTGATTGCCACCACCCCCATTCACCCTACTAAATAAAATAGCATGATGACCAGGAAAACCCCCAATCATATTTTTAAAATAATTGTGAACAACTTTAATACCAGAGGATGTACCATTATTATAAGGATTAGAGGGATTACAGTTTATTAGTATTCCATCTGCAACTGAATCAAATACGCAGTCTTGAATTATCAAATTTTTAGAATTCTCAGCTGAAATAGCCCTAAAAGCAGACTTAGAAAATTTACAATTTTGAATTGTAATATTTGAGCATTCACATAAAGTGATATTAATTTTATCAAGTCCCGTGAAACTTAATCCATCTATTACCTTATTACTCACACCCCCCCAAACAATTGCACTTGATGGAGTATATGTCCCGGTGTATCTTGTTCCTTGACCGTATGAGTAACAGTAAAAAGAAAATATTAGAATAGCTATTATAATAAAGTGTTTTTTCATGTTTTGATAATTGTGTTTTAATCGTTAAATTAAGCTCATATGCTATCTTCATTATTTTTTGATGAATACCATATCCATAATCATTTTCGGTTTTTAAACTTGTGTGAATTTCATAAAACAAAGATAAGCAAAAGTGCGTATCTTTCAGACAAATAAATAGTTGTGGCATTTAATTGGCTACTGTAGCATTATCTGCTACACTGTTTTACTCCTAACTTTTAGGAAAAACAAATTTACATGTTCTAAATCTGCTTATTTACAACCAAGAAAATAAAATAATAAATGAATTGGTTGCCTTTTAAATTGAGGGATTGAGCAATAAAATCTACAATCAATTCAATACAATGTAATGATAACTCCATTGTTATCATTTTATTATTGCATTATAAAATAAAATAGTTACAACTAACACTGTAGATATAAATAAATTAAGAAATATTCAAGATGTAATTTAATCTATATTTCCAATATTTAAATAATAATCCGCAATATTTAAATTACATTAACTGTTCGGTTTGGCCGTTTTGCCTTGACAAAAACCATTCTTGTAAATTATTTGACAGTGTGCAATCAGAATAGTTAGGAGGAATCACTATTTATACTAATAATAAATATTAATTAAATCAACTGAACGAATTATTCATTTTATTTATAGGAAAGTCGGAATTAAATTTAATTAAAAGGCTTAGACAAAATAGTAAACTAAGTTCAGGCTTAGGGATTGACAGAAATATCAAAAGTGGAAAGTTTCTTGCAGATATTCAAGATTGGATTTTTCTCCAAAATTAGTCAACAAATACGACAAGCATTCTTTGAAATTCTGAAAACAAATATTATGTATCAAAAGGTATCCCATTTACAATTGATTTTATACCAAAGAATATCAATTAAATTCAGTTCTGCTGAATAGGGAGGTAAAAAGAAAATCAATACACCTTTTTCTTTATTTTAACCGCGAAGAATTTTAATATATGAATTGAGAAATTATCTAGTATCAACAACGCCCTTTTTTTACCATCTTTCCCACAAAACTATCAATAGAACAGATAACTTTATCAGTGCGTAGGTAGTTTCAAGCACTTCACAGAAAAGTTTATTTGTTGGGTCATTAAAAACACTGTCACATCTAGAAACTTACCATTTGCATCAGTTAACAATATTAAGTTTCCCTTTGTTTAACATGGTTAATGCACATTAGGTGTAAGTCCAAAATGACTTACACCTACAAAAAAATAAGGTATCCGTATCTCCCAATCTCTTAAGGCTACATACAAGGTTTCACTCTCTACCAACTCTATAGAAAGCGATTCGACACCTTTTAAAAGACAACTATCAAACCATCCTTCGATAGTTCAACGGACTTACTACAATAAATCCATCAAAGACCTATTATAGATTGTTTTGCTGCAATAAAAGAATACATTAACAACGTTTTCTGATAGTATTATTACTGTTAGTTTTGAAGGGCTGTTTCAATGCTTCCATTTCTTCTGAATTCAGTCTTATAAATCGAAGAATTAGATGAATACACCTATTCCATTTTGATAACACCAAATACATATAACATTGCATTATTCATATTACTTAGTTCTTCATGAGTATTAGATTGCTAAATTGAGTATTCTTGAAGCAAAAAAACCTCCAAGAATGTTGGAGGTTATTTTCTATTTGAAAAGACAATAGATTATCGTCAAAGCTACAATATGCAGAAACTAAATTAGAGGATTAATTTCTCAATTACCCTCAGTATTACTTCCATCAATTGAATTAAATTTTACTTCAAGTAAAATAAAGTTACCAGTGCCTTTGAAAGTTAATCAATATGATTATCATAAGACCCAATCTATTCGTGAATACACGAAAACGAATATAAACTCTCTTTTCTCAACTTTATGACCAAATTATTATTCATTAAAAAAAGTATAGGCTTTTAACATATATAAAAAAGTATATTTCCAAATTGAAATATCAACAATTTAAAATCACTAGCGGTCTTAAATTCATTACGAATTATAATCATCTGTTTCCAACATAATCGCTAAACAAAAAACTCATCTTGATTTAATGTCGAATAAAAGATAATAAGAAAGTAATTTTTAGTTAAAATATAACATGATTATTTTAAAACTACATCAACCAAAATTAAAGTCTAAACAATAAAAAAATCATTATCAATCTTCAATCTATTTAAATAGTTAAATTGACTTTCATTTTTTAAATTAAATTTTCAACACAATAAAAATCAAATTTGTTAACGAAAATAAAATAGACACCGTTGAAATACCAAATGATTCTGCAGCTCCATATTTAGATGAATTTGCTCTTGATTTATTTGGCTCCACGTACACCACATCATTCTGTTCCAAATAATAAGCCGGTGAATAAATAACATCTTTTCCAGTCAAATTTATTGATATATATATTTTAGAACCATCAGCATTCTCACGCAAAACCTTAACATTGTCACGTCTCCCATAAATAGTTAAATCTCCTGCGAGAGCCAATCCTTCAAATATGGTTAATCTTTCATTGTCAGTTTCATATTTCCCTGGTTTAAGTACTTCACCTAAAATATTAACAGAATAATTTAGTATTCTTATTGTTACAATCGGTGTTTCTTTGGAAAATGCGGAGCGAAGCTTATTATGCAATATTGATTCAAGCTCCTTACGAGTGAGTCCAGCAACCTTAATTTTTCCGAAAACAGGAAAATCAATATTTCCGTCATTATCAACAAGATATTTTTGTAAAATTGGTTGAGCTGAAAGTGTATTTTGACTGTTAGATCCCTCAGTCTGAGGGACTATGAGGTTATATATCATTGAAGCCTGTGGTTCTGAACTTACCACCGTGATACTTAGTAAATCTTTTGGTTTTATATGTGCATCATATAAAGCATGTGCTTTATTATTCTGTTTTAAAGAATCATAGGGAATTGTATCAATTTTTTGAAAATAAGCAAGATTTTTGACATCAGAACAAGAACTCAACAAGAGTATACTTAAAATGAAAAAAAATGGAAATTTTATTTTATTATAATACATAAATTTGTAGATTTTGTCTTGTTATGCAAATATTTAATTGATATTTTTATTCTTAAATTAAATCAAACAACAATGGTCAGTCCTGAAATAAATAAATATAAATTCGTATAGATTTATATTGTCTGAACAGACTATTATAACATAAATTCAGTTCAAAAGACTTTCAATCTAAATTCATCCTAAGACATGTAGATATTAGCTGAATGCCGTATTTTTAATTGTCACACAACCTTTAAACAATAAATTTCAGTACAAGCAAATAATATATCCCATTTATTGGAACTTATCATTATACAAAGACCCTTTATCAAATAAAAAATAAGAGTTTAAAACCAGCTAACGAAAAATAACTATACTTAATGACTAACTCAGTATGTATAGTTAACACAGATTAAGTCAAAAAGTTCTATTTAGTTTGTAAAATAATTTGATTATCGCTGAAAGAAACTTAAGTTAGCACTTAAGATATGGTGATATGATAAAGTAAGCAAATATATAAAATTAAGCTATATAACTCATCAAATACATATTAAAAATTCTCAATAAAAAATTGTTCAGAAAAACAAGTGGTAAAAAATTAAATTGCAGATAATGTTCGGTATAAAGAAGCGGATAAAGCATTTTTATTGTATAACACAAGTTCTCGTCATTATGAAGCCATGTTAAAAATACCACAACTAAACAAATATTTGCCAGAAACATTCTAAACTTATCTGAAATAAATCTATCTAAATAGCTTTACTGACATGGTGTTTAGGGCACTTTTTATTCAAGTTGCCCTTTGGTTGGCACTATATAGAGCGGAATTATTGTTTTCTTTAGTACGTTTTCGGCTTCACTTCCCATAATGACATTTTCCAACCATTTTCTACTATGCGTACCCATAACGATGATATCAACATTTAAATCTTTAGCTGTTTTCAAAATCGTTTCAGAGATTTCACCTTCCTTTAAAACTGTTTGAATAGATTCATCTCCCAGATGCTTTTTTGTTTTATCTAAAAAGTCCTGAGTTGATTGCCTTAAATCCTGCAGAATATCAACTTCCAGTTCACGCATATACAAATAAGTAGAATAGTAAACCGGCTGTTCAGAAATTACATGTAGCAATAAAATTTGGGCATTCAACGCTTTCGCCATTGAAAATCCAATTTCAGCTACTTTTTGCGAAGTTTCATCATAATCCAACGCAATTAAAACTTTTTTAATTTCTATTGTTTCCATTTTTTGTCAGATTAACTATGAATAACACATAAAATCAAAAACTTAATAATTGAATTTCATAAACCATAATTTTCTTCTAAGTTTAAATGGTTTTCACATCCCAAACTGTAATAATCATTCTCTTCAACTTCAACACTGATCAATGGTACTTATCATCCAACTCTGGAGTTGGTACATCTAAGTCGCCACCTGACATATCTTCTTCAAAATCAAATTCACTGATGTCGCCAATAATAGGATTATCTTTTGTTTGACTAACATCTTCCGGGTCAATTTCCCACTCTTCTTTACATAGTTCTAAATATCCTCCTCTTTAGGATAAATAGCATAACATGATAAAATAATCCTTCTATCGTCACTTTCTTGCCTGATAAGTGGATATATCAGTTTTCGCTTGAATATTTTGTAATAAAGCTTCTTAGAATTATTTTATTTAGAGAATAATATAATATAATAAAGCTAATAACTGAAATTTCACTAATTCAAACTAGCAACTGGGATTTTATTTCTTACCAATGCTTTTATAGTATAACAATTTTAAATTATCAATAGTTGGAGCATAAAATATATTTAATTCATTTTCGGGTCTTTTGTAAGAGTTCCCAGAAACCGACAAGTCCCAATATTGTGTTGGATACTCTTCAGTAAACATAGAAGTATCAAATTCCATACTTTTCTTTTCAAAAACATATGCCATACTTTTGTAATACATAGCTTTTAAATTATCGATTGATGGCGCTTTAAATATCCTCAATTCATTTCCTAACTTTTTAATTGATTTCCGGGTACGTTTCAAACCTCTTACTCCACGCAAAGTATATTTTGAATAACTAAGTTCTGATTTCCAATATTTATTGTCAAAGAGATATGATACGCTTTTATTATAAAGTCTTTTTAGATATTCAATACTCGGTTTTCTAAAAATTTTTAATTCATCTTCTGTTCTCATAATCGTAATTTTTAATATTAATACATCAACCTCTAACTACTTATTTAACAAATATATACAGTAGAAAGTTTAGTCATTTTCCTTAATTGTTGGGTTTAAATTCATATTGATTATCAATAAATAGATAGCATAATTCAAAATTAATTTGCTTCTATTTTTGAACCCTATTTATAATTCAATTTGCATCAATAATTATTCCAAAAATTTTAATTTTTAGAGAAATATAAAAATTACTTTTATTTAACAGATCACGATTTATGTCAATCCATGTTTTTATACAACAACTAAACCTGTTGCAATAAGATATTTATAAGAAACAACTGCAATTCCATTTTTTTCACCACGCAGTGATATTACGTTTTACTGAAAACCGGAGTATTTCTTAGTCATTGAACAAACTGACCTGATAGTATCAAATACATTGCTTTAATTGCGGTACAATTTCAGCATGTCGGTGTGCACTCTACTATTGCACCTTTAAATTGATTAACAACAATTTACGAATTGTTGTATTGCCCATAATTGGCGAGCACAGTGGAATCTGAGTTACTGATTGTTCGCGATTTTAGCGTTGTTTATTCCCTTAATTTAAGAATTGGCATTATAAAAAACCGGAATATTAAATGTTGCAGATATTTCAGTTACTGTTGGTTTGATTTTTTTAGTCTTTTTACCAATTAACCCGACATAAAAATGATTCTCTGAAGAATAAATCCTAATTTTTCTTTTCATCAACATTAAATCTGAACAAAATTCAGGGATTATCAGTTAGTTCATAATAAAGAAACTTCTTTAATAATGATTAGTATGAATTTACTTGAACAACTGAGAACACATACAAAAGTAGTAGCCGACACGGGTGACTTTGCTTCAATGATTGCCTATAAACCGATTGATGCTACCACCAATCCGTCCTTAATATACGCTGCTTCGATGGATCCGAAATACGATTCACTAATTAATGAGGCAATTGAGTACTCCAAAAACATTTCAACGGACAAATCAATGCAGTTAAAACACTCATTAGATAAGCTGGCGGTAAATTTCGGGTTGAAAATTCTAGAAATAGTGCCCGGTCGCGTTTCTACCGAAGTAGATGCACGTCTATCATTTGATACGGCAGCGTCAATTGCCAAAGCACGGGAATTAATTGCTCTATACGAATCTAATGGTATTTCGCGTGAGCGTATTTTAATTAAAATCGCATCTACCTGGGAAGGAATTAAGGCTGCTGAAGAACTTGAAAAAGAGGGAATTCATTGTAACCTGACGTTGCTTTTCTCGTTTGCACAAGCTGTACGCTGTGCCGAAGCAAAGGTGACGCTCATTTCACCTTTCGTAGGGCGAATTTTAGATTGGTATAAAAAAGATCGTGGTCTGACCGAGATACCTGCACCAGAAGATCCAGGTGTAATGTCGGTAACAGAAATATATAACTATTATAAAAAGTTCAATTACAATACAATAGTTATGGGAGCAAGTTTCCGTAATATGGAAGAAATTGTGGAACTAGTAGGATGCGACGCATTAACTATTTCACCTGCTTTACTCAAACAGTTAGAAGGTTCTGAAGGGAAACTGGGGAAAAAACTGGATGCGGAAAAATCGAAATTACTGGACATAAAACCAATTAGTATGGACGAAAATACTTTCAGGTGGATGATGAACGAAGATGCCATGGCCACAGAAAAGTTGGCTGAAGGTATTAGGAATTTCACAAAAGACCTGATTAAATTAGAGTCTAAAATTGCAGCTTTACTTTAGAATTCAGAGCCCTTACAAACAAAAAAAAAGAGAAATACCGACTGGGGTTTCTCTTTTTTTTTGTTTGTAAAATACTTAATATCAAATATCTTTTTTTGCGACTAAATCAGAAAAGCTTTTTGCGGCATTGGTAAATTCTGAAGGAACAAGCACAATGGTAGTTGTATTATTGTCTATTCCGATTTCCGAAAGCATTTGCATACGGCGCAATTCCAATGCAATTGGACTTTTTTCCATTTCCTTTGCCCCTTGCGTCAATTTTATAGATGCTTCTAATTCAGCTTCGGCTTTTACTATACGAGCACGCTTTTCACGGATTGCTTCCGCTTCGCGAGCCATAGCGCGTTGCATAGCTTCAGGGATTTCCACATCTTTCATTTCCACCATTTCAATTTTTATTCCCCATGGTTCTGTGGCAGAGTCAACCATTTTTTGAAGTGTTCCATTAATTTCTTCACGTTCACGCAACACTTCATCCAACGTATGCTGTCCAATAATATTACGCAGCGCAGTTACCGAGAACTGATACACCGCTTTGTAATAATCGGCCACCTGAATAATAGCATTTTCGGGATTTGTAATTTTAAACCAAAGTACTGCATTTACTTTTACCGTAACGCTATCTTTGGTTATGGTTTCCTGTTGCTCAAGGTCAACCGTTTTTGTACGAATATCAACACGTTGTTGAGCGTCAATAAATGGTATAATCCAATATAAACCCGGGCCTTTGATGGATTGGTAACGGCCAAGCCGGAACACAACAGCACGTTGATATTCCTGTGCAATACGAAGTCCTGAAATTAGCAAAAGCACAATAATAATAAAAATAATAGCAATGATTTCCATACTGTTTTTGAATTAATAGTGAAAAACTAATTGTTTAATGTTGTGACAAATATACAAATTATTTTTTTACTAAACGTCAGCATATAAAAAAACCAGATAGAAGATACCTGTACCGAGAGTCCGGGTATAATGTCGGTAACGGAAATATATAACTACTCAAAACAAACACAATACCAAAGTTAAGGGAGCAAATTTCTTTTAAATATAAGGAATTGAGGAGCTCGCATATAGTAATACGCTAATAATTCCACTTACATTGCTGAGATAATTGGAAGGATCTGATGGCAAACTGGCAAAAAGCTGGATGTAGAAAAATCGAAATTACTGGATATAGGACTAATTAACATGGACGTGAAAACTTTTCGGTAGATGATCAACGAAGATGCTATAGCTACCGAAAAGCTGGCTGAATGTATTCAGAATTTTACGAAGTATTTGATTAAATTTAAAACTAAAATTGCGGCTTTACTTTAATTTCAATAATATAAATTTTGCTCGCGACATTCTTTAAAAAGATATAGGTCGAAATTCAGTTTTGAATTTCGACCTATATCATTGTTGTCTTACTAAGATTCGAACTTAGACAGGCAGATCCAGAAACTGCAGTGCTACCATTACACCATAAGACAGTATTTAAATTCAGAGTTCTGGCTTCTGAATTGGTTTAGCGTGTCAAAAATACTACAAATATTTTTTATAGGCAAACCGAAAGATAAGAAAACGGTTGAAATTCATTTCTGAATTTCAACCGTTGAGGTTTTGTTGTCTCACCAAGACTCGAACTTGGTCAGGCAGAACCAAAAACTGCAGTGCTACCATTACACCATGAGACAATCGTTGGGCTTTATTTCTAAAGCGGTGCAAA
>Ga0209123_1000186_pt1 | contig 94628 bp, 115 predicted proteins | sample BarGraIncu00431A_FD_184500 | JGI IMG/M metagenome (GOLD analysis project Ga0209123, IMG submission 184500) | Arctic peat soil microbial communities from Barrow, Alaska, USA - Barrow Graham LP Incubations 004-31A (SPAdes) (version 2) | ecosystem: Environmental > Terrestrial > Soil > Wetlands >... | reverse complement strand
GTTGAGTACAGGGCGTCCGCAGGGGACGTTCCACGGTATTCTCCCCATCGCTAGGTATCCGGGTAACCGATGTCCTGGCACTTTTTCGCGTTAGGCTCGGGTAACCGATGTCCTGGCATTTGTGACGTAAGGGTTGAGAACGGAAATGTTTTTTAGCGGATGGTATTGGATATTGCTAGGTGCATGTCGCATGGCAGATATGGCCAGCGGCTTGTCTTAATTAGAAAAATAAGGACTTTATTGTTTGTCTCCCGACACTGGTGGCTATGGGAGACTCAGGCCTCTCTCGGATTGCACCCGGTCATAGACGTTCAGAGCTTCGTCCATCGTCAGAAACCGCCCCTCTATCGCCTGAATCGATTGGATACTCGACGCCATGAGCCTGCGCCGCAGTACCGGATCGGCAAGGATGCCTTTGATATCGAATCGTTTACCCTTCATCGTCTGGGAGTCCTTGTTGTTTTCGGTTTGATCGGATTGCGCCTCGAATGGAGCCATGTCGGGCCGAAATCGTTACGGACTTGGCGCAGAAGGTGGCCGTCATCTTCCCGCGCATCGGCGCCGTTCATCCAAGCGGCGTTCAGTTCCTGTTTCCAGCTGCGCCCCCTCGAAATCGCGTAATGCTGAAGCGCTGCGAGTTGTTCCTGGTTCGGACCTTTCAGCAGTGGACAGGGAATCGGTTCCGGTTCAACCTCTCTACCGAAAGCGTTCGCTGTGGCGTTGTATCCGTGGTTCCTGATAAAATCAGTTGACGGGTCGAGTGGTTTCACAAGTAGGCCTAGCCAGCCATCTTGAGTGCAATAACCGATGACCTTCGCTGGGCCGATACCGTTTTTGATCATAACGAAGGATCCAGTGTCCTGAGGGTGGTTTGCACCTGACCATCGCGGGAGGTCGGTTAACGAAGGGAGTGACTTGCCATCATCGCCAAAAACTGCCTTTTCAAAAGCTGGCAGAAGGTCAAATTCTCGATACTTCTTATCGGTGTCACCGCCAATAACTTGATTTACCATCAAAAACCTCCTTGGTCTTAAGCCGCCCGGTCGAAGAGATCCAACTGTCCTACGAGCCTGACTCCCAGCATGACCGCTATTTTGGCGAGGCCGCGGGCCGTGATACGCACCTGTTCGGCGATGTATTCCTTGTCGGTCGCCGTCGGAACGGACGTCACCTTATGGATGAGCATCCCGGCCTGCACCTTTTCCCTGGTATCCCAGCCAATTCTTCTTGCCATGGCGCCGAAAAATCCACCTGTGCGTCTCCAGGCTTTGCGTAAGAAGGCGCGGAGCGATCTGGAGGACCTTTGCTGCGTCACTGAGACAGAAGGTCCCTGAAGCACCAGCAAGGCGGTCGAGAGCATTGGCCTTCGGCTCGATAGTGGCGATGACTGCCTTCTGTTGCTCGATCACTTCCGTCTGCGGCTTGATCATCTCACCGGCCAGGAGCATCGCCCGGGCAATCTGCAGCTCGGGTGACTCGACAGCCCGCGCCGTGTTGGCAAGAGCTAGCTCATAGAAAGCTTTCACCAGCTTTTTCTTGAATTCGCGGATGAGGGCATTGTTGCGCATAAAGGCCATCAGGAGCGTCGCCTAGTGCTCGTTGAGGTATGCGACCTCCCTATTCTGAGCTCCGCCAGCCGTCTCAAAGGGTTGGATTTCAAATCTGACCCTTCCGAACTCCTCTAAATCACAGAGGTAATTTCTGACAAGTTTGATGACACTCGCATGATTGTTGTGCGTGCCGTCTGCGATGGCTCCGGTTGTGGTGCGCCCTTCGCCATCCGTTATCACTACCAACTGGATCATACCCCCCCCTTTTTTAAGCCGCAGCCCTAAGGTTCTCCGAGAATTGACTGGGTAGCTTATCCCTGTTGTCGATCCACCACTTTGCTTCTATCTTGCCCTGGAGCCAGATCAGGGGGTTCGCGTCACCTGGGCGGTGATTGTCGAGGAGTGTTTTGATGATGTTCTTCCTGACTCCGACAGCCCAGGATAGTTGCTTCACTGAGCCTACCAGGAGCGTGGGAATGACGAAGTCCTCTCCGTCGATCTGGATGGTATCACCGCCGCCTCTGGCCTTTGTGCATGCCGGGCACTCGTTTTTTCCGAGGTTCATCGCCCAGCGGTCACGGTCGCGCCTTGAGCCGCCTTCCTGTCGTTTTTCAGTGTGACCGCAGGTATATCTGACGAACATTGCGTATTTGTATGTCTGTTGTGCCATAGCTGCCCCTCTGTAGACTGCCTTGCGAGCCAGGAAGAATTTCAAACATCCCACGCCTTAATCATATCATACGTTCGTATATTGTCAAGTATGAAACGCAAGGGGCCATCGCCTGAATCGTGTGGGTTTAGTTAGTTAAGCAGTTTTCCACAGAGGGTGTGGGTAACCGAATGTTTCATGCGTGTGAAGGGGATTTTCGCAACGGATATTGCTGAAGTCTAACCTTTTGCCTAAGAAATAGGCAGCGGAAAAGCAGGATTGTATCTCGCTGTTTTATCGAAGTTTGTCACGGAGCCTCAACCTCGCTTCGCGTCCATGAGCGCCCGGTCGATTCATGGGCGTTCGCAGGTCAGTGCAGAAGCGACTTTGGGGCTGGGGTTTCAATTTTTGCGTTGAAAGCTTATTATGTATGAGTATCACTGGCCCCGCTCTCTGCCCTCCTGGGAGTGGGGCATTTTTTATCCAAGAGCCGAGGCCACATCATGGGAATGATCCTGAACAAGGGAAATGAACATGGCTCTGCTTTTTATCAGAGAAGCATACCCCATTGATGTGAAGAAAGGGATCAACTTTGGATCGGCGGGGAAGAGGACAATGTAGTCAAAGGGGAAAAAGCTGGCTGCCGCGATTGCTTTTCCGTATACGATCGACATGAGGTAAGCAGACGCGGTCATCCCTTCCAGTTCATCGATAGGTTTCCCACGATATTGTTTTGATACAAAAAGAAGATCAACTAGCAGGTAGAATTTATTGGGGTTTTCCTTAGGCAACTAATGAATATTTACAGAAACGAAACCATAATCTCTTCTGTTGATTCGAAGCGCATGGATTTTAACCTGCCCCTTCTTGGCAAGGGATGCGCAAGCCTTTATGCTATCCTTCTCTTCCGGCCGTGTCCGCTCACACTGCCACCGAGACATGAAGGTGCCCGGAACTAGGTCTTCCCCAGTAACAGGTATAATCTCAATAGCCACGTTATTCTGTTTCTTGATTTTGCTCGGCTGATCGCTTCGCGATAGCTGCAGCTTTCGCTGCAAGAGCTAATGCTTCGGGAGGGGCTACAGATGTGGCTAGTTGCCTGCGGGCTTCCCGCGAAAGCTTCGGGAGTTTCATGCCGACAAAAAACGACGGGGTTGTTGAGAATCCTCTTTTAACTTTCATATGCAGAGCATACCGTTATCTATGCTATCGTTCAAGAAGTATTTTAGAGGTTGGTGCCAGGTCGATTGCGAGAGATAAGCTTCGCTTCACTTCACGTCCCTGAGCACATTCATAGGCCAGCACTGGACCCTAAGCGACCCGCTCGACCTCGCACGATCCGATCAAGCAAGTTTCCCCGACGGCAAGGTGCTCCATGGTCGCCTGCTCCTCGGCGGTGATGAGGCATTCGCCACCATTTGTATTCGCCTCGATGATGGATTCCATAGAGAAAGCTTCTTCGGACCTATCTACCTTAAACTTTTTCATGCTTTTCCCTTTTCATAAAGCCACTTGTGAATAATCAGCCGCGCTTCGCGTCTGTTTTGGTTCAGCGTGACTTGGACTTTCGTGCCGTTTGTGATAAACCATCGCAAACGGAGGAAAACAGATGCGAAAGAAGCGTCACAACTACACCCCAGAAGAAAAGGTCTCCATCATCAGACGTCACTTGGTCGACCGCATTCCGGTCTCAGATTTGTGCGACGAGTACCAACTGCAACCCAACCGCTTCTATGAGTGGCAGAAGCTGTTTTTCGAGAATGGGGCGGCTGCCTTTGCCAGCACCAAGAATAGCCAAACCAGTGCCGAGGCTACTCGGATCCAGCAACTTGAAGAAAAGCTGCAACGTAGCGAACAGAAACTGCAACGCAAGCATGAGGTGCTTTCAGAACTAGTTGAGGAGCATATTAAGCTAAAAAAAGAACTTGGGGAGCTCTAAATGGCAACTGGGTTCCCCATGATATTCGCGACGCGGTCGTTGATTTTGCCAAGTACTGGTCAGTAAAAGCCGAAATTGCAATTCATAATTTTGTCTCCTGGTTGTCGATCGCCAAGAGCAAATTTTACACCTGGATTCTACGATACGGGAAAGCCAATGAACATAACGCTCCGATCCCTAGGGACTTTTGGCTTGAAGATTGGGAGCGACAAGCAATCATCAAGTTCTATCTCGAGAATCCGCTCGAAGGATATCGCCGTTTGACCTTCATGATGCTCGACCAGGACATCGTCGCCGTTAGCCCTTCTACCACCTACCGCGTGCTCAAGAAGGCAAAATTGCTCAAAAAGTGGAACAACAAGAAGTCTCTCAAGGGAACTGGTTTCGTCCAACCGCTGAAGCCGCATGAGCATTGGCACGTGGACGTTTCCTACATCAATCTGTGCGGCACCTTTTACTATCTGTGCAGTTTTCTGGACGGCTGCAGCCGGTACATCGTCCACTGGGAGATCAGAGAACAGATGACTGAACAGGATGTGGAAATAATCCTTCAGCGGGCCAAGGAGAAGTTTCCGGAAGCTCGGCCCAGGATCATCTCTGACAACGGGCCCCAATTCGTAGCGAAGGACTTTAAGGAATTCATTCGGCAGTCGGGCATGACCCATGTCAGGACCTCGCCGTTCTACCCGCAGTCGAACGGAAAATTGGAACGATATCACAGGACGTTTAAGGAAGATTGCATCCGCCCCGGCGTCCCGCTTTCTCTTGAGGATGCCAGAAGAATATCTGCCGAGTACATCGAACACTACAACACCGTCCGCCTGCACAGCGCGATCGGCTATGTAGCCCCCGCGGACAAACTGGAAGGAAGAGACGAGGAGATTTTCAAAGAGCGAGACAGGAAGCTCGAAGAAGCCAGAGATCAGAGAAAGAAAAAAAGACAACAGGCCAGTTCTCAGGTCAACTACCTGGAAACCGACGGCATTCCCTTAACTCAAGCGGCCTGAAAGTCCATTTCCGACTGAGGCAAAACAGCGTCCATGAGCGCCAGGTAAGTCAGAGGCCGTTCACAGGCCTCCATCGGGGCTATCTGTAGGGGATCAACCGGATGCTCCAACTCACACTCCGGAGGGGCACCTGATCGCTTTTTTAGGGCTCTGCAGCCCTGGCATGTCCGATCCATGGTTTCCTCAACCTCCAATGTTTTGGCTCGGTTCGGGCTCGGCTGGCGCCCATTGTTCCAAAAAGGCTCTGCGAAGAATTCTGTACCGCCTGCCCCCTGGCTTTCTGTACCAGACGTAACGGCAATCTTCCTCCAGTAGCTCTGCCGCGACCCCCGATCCTTTATGCACCCACGTTCCTGCCATGAAGCCCTCGCTCAACCCTGGTCCGCCTGGCTATCGGGTTGAATCGCCTTAGACATCATGTCGACCACTTCCTGCGACGGCCGCAGAAGCGCCCCTTCCGAATCCTTTACGGCTGCCAGTACCACCCGCAGAGTCGTTTCGAGATCCTGTACCCGGCTGTCGCTCTCCCTTGGGCTGCACATCAGATCCAGTGCCTTCCCGACTTTCCTGATAGGGGAGTCATTGTCCGGGTGCTCCTGGAGATAGATGGAAGAAAGGCGTAGCGCCTCGCAGACCTGCTCTTGTTCATCATTCGTCAGAACTTTCATACATGCTCCTTTTTGCGATCTGCCTAATTCCCGGATGGTCCGATGAACGTTATATGGAAAACCCGCTTGACCACATATGCCAGCCCGAGGGCCAGCACCACGGCCCCGATGCCGACAGCCTCGTTGCCTCCTTTCGAGAGGAAGAGGCCGGCGCCGGATCCCAGCGCGCCGAAAGTCCAGCAATACGCCATTGCCATGCCGATCTTTGAAACGGTGTCGGATGATATCATTTTTTCTCCATCCCTGCTTTGACAAAAACTTACTTTTAGAGACTAGAACTGGGCTCTCGCCGGCGCGGCGTAGTAAGCATCCTCGGAAACAGGGAACAACGTCACTTTATGGAAGAAGCGCGCTTCGTATTGCGAGATATCATCGGAATGAATGGCAAAGAGGTTGACCTCTTGTCCAACCTGCCAGCCCGCCGAGAACTCGTTGATCTCGATCTTGTCGCGGTGCGGTTTCTGGCCTGGGGTCGTGTTGACGCCGTAGAACCACTTCTTGCCGCGCTTTTCTATCTGGTACGTCGCCTTGATCCAGCAGATATGTCTTACGCTTTCTCCCAACGGTCCACTCCCATAGCCGCGCGCCCCGCCTCGCGGAAGAAATTGCCCATCGACATATTGTGTCTCGCCACATATTCCTCGAACATTTTCTTGTCAGCAGTCGTCATGTGGATGAGCAGGGAGGCCGAAAGTTTGTCCTCGGGAGCGACGGGAGGTTTCCCCGGGCCGCGTTTCTTTTCCGATTCTATAGGTTCCAATGATTGCTCCTTGCCTTCGTTATTATGTAGTCAATTCATGCGGTTCCAGGCAGACCTGACACTCGGCAACATGCCCATGAATGGAATGTATTTGGTCCCTATCGCACTCGGGGCACCAGCACTTCAAGGTTGCCGGTTCATCTGATGTAGGCGCCGTGGCCAGCGCACGGATAGCCTGTGCTGCCGTCAAGTGCCCGACTATGCCGTTTTTTGCAGTATCCGCCACCTTTGCCGCTTCCTCAACCCCTTCGAGCCAGCCACTTTTTTGGCCGTCAGCGTGAATGGCTCTCACCATCGTATTGAAGTCTCCCCGCATGGCACGGAATCGGGTGCATTGTTCGTCTGTGAACTCTTTTAGCACTCTTCCTCCCTTAGCTGCGATCGTCGTAGATAAAGGGCGTGGCACGCTTGATCGCCCCTGCCATCTGTTCTACCCCTGTGACGAGGGTTCGAGCCTTACGAACCGAATCGGCGAGCGCCTCACACTGACTGTTGCCTTCACCGCGGAACAGGGTGATGATGTCGTCTACGAGATGTTTCAGGCATTTCTCTTCTATTTCGTCCATCTTGGATGCCTCCGTGTCTGTAATCGACATGCTATTCCCCTTCAGGTGCTGGAAGTTTGGAAGCATAGGACCTGAGTCATTCCACTGCCTGCTGGAGTTTGGCGTCGGCCGCTGTGGGGCTCGATCTGAAATTCGGGGGAAGCGCTTCGCCGGCGAGCATATCGGCAGCTTTAGTCATGATGGAACGGTATCGCGCCTTGCGTGATTTGGCCACACTGTTTCCTTTTACGTCGTGAAGGTTGGCTGCGTGGTATTCGCCCAGGATGGCTGCAACCTGCTTCCAAATGGCAACCTCGCAGATTGCGGATTGGGATTCCGAAGAGAGATCTTTGATTTTCTGGACGTCTCCGCAGACATCTTATGTCCAGGTTTGATCCCATTGGCCCAGACAGCGAGGTCTAAAAGGTGCTTATTGTCCAAAGTCATCCCCTTATTTGAGATACCGGCCCGGCCCGCCTGTGTCGTGGAGGCTGACAATTCCACACGCCGCCATCATTTCCAGTATTCGAGCCCCTCGGTTACACCCTATTCTTAACCGGCGTTGGAGGGATGAAACCGTGACAACTCCAGTTTCTCTGATGATGTCGACCGCTTCCTGGTACCGATCGTCTAGCTCTGGAGGTTCAATTAGCTCCTCAACTGGTACCTTTAGCAGTTCGCCCCGGCCCTTCTCTCTCCAATCGGCACCGTACAGCTCCCACATCTGCAGCATCCAGTGGATCGAAACAGATTGCTCGGCCTCCGGGGTGTCCTCCACAGTTTGGCCCAGCTTGCGGAGCCTGGTAGCGATCCCATGGCAAGAGTCAGGCGTTTGGCTCAAGATCCATCGGGTGTCGGTGTTCAAGGGGATCATTGCGATTTACCAGCCAGACGTTCGGCGGCGGCGACCGCTTGCTCTGCCCGCTCCTGCCAGGACCCTCGCTTCTCGGGGCAGAGCGAAGCATGAACCTGATTAATTTTCTCGCGAAGGAACTGGGCGTTTAGGGCGTTCTGATCCGCCCTTCTCTTCTCTGAATCGCCATCGGTCAGGGAGGGAAGCGGACGGTTTTGACTTCCGTGATTATTGATATGCATAGCCATCCTTTTGATGGACCATGGTGCAGTGTCTGTGGCCGATCCCGGCAACACGACCTGTACCGGTTTGAATATCGAAATTACCATTGGCACGAACCAGCACACGGCCGGTATGTATTCCAATTTTCTTCCCTTTAGGGACGTTGGCCGTAACCATATCGCCAGTCTGAAAACCGAAAAATTGCTTCTGGGCAGTCCGATGCCTGATGGGGAACCCGAACTTATCTGTGCCACACATCTGCCGGTTGCCATGACCAGAAGCCTTGGCGACCAGGGGGTGGAGGCCCGAAGGGATGATGACACTGGCGCCCGAGACTCCAACGCAGGCTGCGTCGATCCAATGTGCTTTGCCGTATCCTTGAATCGTCCGGTTGAATTTAGTTCTACCTCCAGATCCGGTCTCAACAGGCAGTCCTGTTAATTTCAGGGACTCGAACAAACGCCAACGCGTTGCATTGACTGCGGTTGCGTCCTTGAGCGGTTGCCTTAGCTGCCCCTTGATCTTTTTCAGGCGATCTGGTTTACCTGCCAGAAAAACTTCGATTGAGAGTTTTCCTTTCGCCGTGTTGCAGGGTTCGCACGCCAATGTCAGGTTGCTGATACGGTTGGTGCCGCCGTTGGTCTTGGCTTTTACGTGCTCAATCTGGAGTGGGATATCCTTAGCATCGCAGTAGGAGCAGGTGCGGTGCCACTTCTCCAAAAGATATTCCCGAACCTCATACCCAGCCAGCGTGCCCTGCTGATATTCGATGCCGCTTATATCTGGGTTCTCAAGCTTTTGGAGATCAAACTTAACCAGCTCTTGAGAGATTGCAGCGACCGGCGCTAGGCAAGAAAGCCTCCTGACCCAGGTCATCGTCGTATGAACCCGGTGTAATAGCGATGGCGCCAGCCAACCCTCAGGTTTTGTCGTGTTCGCCAATCCCGGCTTGCGGTATCTGGTGTTACGGTTTCTGCGGCCACTCCGGAGTACCCTACGGGATGCTAATATCGTGCTGATGGCCAATCCACGGTGAACCAATACCATAACGAAGACAACTTTCATTGTGACTTCGTTGACCAAGGCGATGCCTGTTTCCTTGGACCCCGGATCGATTTTCACCCTGACCGGTTGAATAACCCCGATTGCACGATCCTTTAAGATGATCGTGAATGGATAACTTCGGAACACAGCGGCCTTGCCTCCGGATAGGAGCTTCCGTGCCCTGGCCGGCGAGGTCGGCATAAGCGGCTGTTTGCTATTACTGATGACAAATACTCCGTTCATCCGACATCCTTTGATAGGTTTGGTCCTTACGGACCGTCTTCCCTTGTGGGAGTAATGTGTGCCTCGCCAATGATTAACAGCTTGTCAATGCTGGTCAGGTTCGCGGTTTACCCTTCGCCGTTTCTTCCTTATAGCGACCATCGGGATACTGGCAATGCATATCCTCCGGTCATGACCGTTAATCGTAGCCCCGTCAATCCGATCCGTTGAATTGGTGGCTGTGGCTGGTCGGATTAGAGCTTTTTCAAGCCCCCGGCAGCCGTGGGGTATCTGACTCAGCCGGTGGCTCTGAGATTTGCCGGTTGTCCTTGCCTCGGTGGCCAGGTCTGCCATTTGTTGCGTCCTGTCCTTGGACTTCGCTCTGAGGTCGGCGATCCGTTGAGCCGCCTCAATAAGGGACTGGATGCCTTTATCCTTGTTCATGCAGCCTCCTTCATTTCGACGAACTGCAGGTCGGCCGCGGCCTTCTTGCGAATGCGGGTCGGCTTCTTGGGAGCGAACCTTTTCCAGGCTTCTTTGTCCACTGCCATCGGGACGACGAGACCAGTTGATAGGTTGACAAAGAAAACTGAATGGTCAACGCCCGCGTTTCTGAACAGAGTCCAGAGGAGCTGCAACCCGAAGGTCGCGATCGTCTGGTTGATGAAGAGGTCCTGCTTCTCGAGCGCCTCAGCCAAAGAGCAGGAAGGTACATCATCTGATTCAGGGATGGACTCGTCAAGCAGAATCGGGAACAGGTCTGTCACCGTGGGCAACCGCATCGGCCTTTGGCCCGGCTTCTCGTTCTTTTTCAGCGGTTCCCCGAGGACGACCTGGCCGTCATGCTGCAAATTTCCCATGTCGAGCCAGTACGCCGCGCCGATTTCCGTGGTGAAATGGTGGATGTCCCTGCGTGCCTGTTTGGTGTCGACACAACCGATCACCAGGTCGAAGGTCTTGAGTTTGATGTCATTGAGCAGAACCGGGTGCGCCTTCCAGTTCAGCCCGTAATATGCGTTGAGCCTGTGAATCAGCACCGTTGCTTTGTTCACGCCGACGTCGGCGGGGCTGAAAAGTTGCCGCCCGACGTTGGAAATTGTCACGATATCAGGGTCACAGCAATGGACTTCAAGCCCCCCAGGGTGACCCAATGCTACAAGGGCAGTATGGAGCCTTGCGAGGCCGGAAAGGACCTGACTCCCCGTTCCACCTGCACCGACCAATAGAACCTTTACCCGACCCTGCAGCAGCCTTCTGTTGACGTCATGGCGCATGTTAATTCCCCCCACGGTTGATGCTTTGGATGATTTGAGCGATCGTCTTGTCTGTCTTGAGAAGCCTTTTCTCAGGGAATTTCTTATGCTTTCCGTCGAGAAGCTCATTCCAGAGACCGGCGAAGCCGCCCTTCCCTTCCACCTGTTTGGCGCCGTGGAAGTTGGTATGTGTGAAGTTCGAGGAGAAGAAGGCTTTCGTCCAGTCGGCTATGCATTCCGGGTCCACACTCGGCAGCTTGACGTTCCCCGTACAGATAGCTCCTGCGGAGTTCACATTCCAATAAGGACTGTGGAAGAGCTCTGTGGTCGGGGTAGGACGATCGGAACCTTTGACCGCGAAAACTTTCCAGCCGCCACCGCTGGCCATAAAGACGAGGCCGGGCTGAGGCGTCATGCCACTTCTTGTGCCGATGGCGGTTTTGCCGTCGCCGTCAGGCCTCTCCTTGAAGAAGATGCTCCGCGTGGTAGGAGCCTCCCACCACATCATGTAGTCGTAACCGATGCTGAGAATCTGAGCCGACAAAAAGGAGCCGTTATTTGCCCCCTTGCCGAGCATAGCAATGACGTTGCCTATGGCTTTCCTGCTCAAGGGAACCCCGGCGCCCAGGGTCGGCGCTTGGCCGTTTCTTTCGATGCCATGAGCTGTGGCATATCCTTCGCCTGCAGCCGATTTGTATAGGCAAATTGCTGATTCTAATACCAACCGACTGTCTTCCTGTAATGCGAGACCAAAGCCCATATCAACGCCTCCGTTCTATATAATATGATGATATCATATTATTATACTGCGTCAAGCGTTTGTATATTGTCAATGTTGGCACAGGCGGATAAGGCGGAGGTGCTCCTCTGCTGGCTGCTTGCTAGTTCAAGGGGTGATGGACAATGAAAAAACCCCACCAGAAGGTCTGGCGGGGCGAGGTTCTGCTTTATTGGGGGCGATCTCCGGGTTACCTCCTAGCGAAATTCCAGGAGAAAACGTAATTCCCAGGCTGGGCTACTCGATTGAAACCGCCTTCGAGCAACGCCCGGTCCACATAGTCGCGACCATCCTCGAAAGGTGCGCGTACCGGCGCCCCCATGGTGATGAGCTGCTTACTGGCATACTGTTCGCCGGATTCCCCGTTCCTGATTTTGGAAAGAGCGCGTTCTGAGACAACCTGACCACTACGACTTACTATCAGTTTCCGCTTGCTGCTTCGGCCTTTGTAAGCTCCCGAAAAAGCACGATAGCAGACGCCAGCATGTCCGGGCTTCACAACCGTAATCCCATCCTCGGCGTAGCGAGGGAGAGGATCAGCAAAGGAAACGACACCTTCCAGGGAGGGAATGGCCCTTCGAAGGAGCTTGAAGGACCTTGAGAGGAAGAAAGTTTCCGCATTGAAGCCTAGCTCAGGGGTGTCCTGCAACACGAGCCTCCCAAGCTCAACCCCCTGATTTTCCACCCCCACCCCGAGGTACTTGGTGATCACCCGGCCTTGCATCGGTACGGAGAATACCGCAACCCCGCCGAGATATTCCGCCCCAAAGGCAGGTTTCACCATGATCCCACACCGAAACCTGGCCGCCGGATAGCTCCGCGAGTAATGCGCTGATTCGATGAACCTCTTTGCGTCTGCTTCAGGTAGAGGGACGACCTCGCATCTGGAGGGGTTGAAAGAGGTGTCCCGAGGGACAAAGCGCGAGCAGCGCTTATTCCACCGGAGGGAGCCGTCAGAGCCGCAGATCTGATCGAAAGATAGTTGCCGCCAAACTTCTTGCATGTAACCTCTCCTCTTTTCTGGCTGCGATGATCAAATTTGCCTTCACAGATACGATGTTAAATAGCGGTTCAATCTCCACCAGGTAGTCCCGTGTTTTCCGGTTCTCCTGCCAGGCTAGAGCTTGACCGGTTTTCGCTACCTGAGAGATTCTTCCTCTCCCGGATTTATCCCCTTCGTGGAACTGGAAGAATCCTATCCCCCCGGGGCGAAGGACGTTGTGAGCGCGCTGAATCAGGAGCGCCCGATCATCTCGTTCTTGGATGACGTTCAGGGTGTTCGCCACCGTGACAGTGTCGCACTGGCCATCACGCATCATGGAAATCGCTGAAACATTGGAGTCCGTAGGCCTGTTGAAAGGATCGAAGGACACGTTCTGAATCTGGTGCTCGCGAAGGAACTCTGTGACATTGTCGTATCTGCCTGCGCCGATATCCGCGTTCTTGGTGAACGGGCACCACTCAACCAATTTGAACATTGCTGGGAGTTTCTTCCCGTTGATCGAGGTGACCACCGAGGTTATGGCTTGCGCTCGATCGGTCCAAAGTAAGTTTCGCGGGATCATTCCGGAATCCTGATCCCATTCCGGGCCAGCTGCCGGTGCCAGTTCTCCCTGTTTGAACCGTCCGCAGTCTCCTTCAGCTTTGAACTCCACTCCACGGCCCAGGCTTCGGCTGCAGCGACATCGAACCCCGTATAGTCCGGCATGACCCAGAGGTGCTTCCGGTGGTAGACCTGTTTATAGAACTTGATCGGCGAAGCGGTCCTCGTGGCGAGGTCGATTGTCACAGAAACCCCCACCTCCGGTTCGCTCGCGGTGTCAAAATCGGGGGACAAGCCGAACCTGAGGGTGTTCTTGTTTTCGTTCCAGACCAGTAGGTTGTGCCCAAGGCTGTCGGGCATATCGTTGAATATCTCCTTCCCGAGGGCCAGCACCTCCTCAGGGATGACCAGGGGGGCTGCCGTCTTGTGAACGTATAACTGCCCGCCAATCTTCTTTCCTGCGATGCCGCGGAATCTTTTCATATGTGCTCCTCTACCTGACTTGGTATGACTTGGGCGCCACGCCGTTCCCGGCATTGACCACCAGCGAATTGATCCAGAGTTTATGGCTCTCGTACCGGCGGATATGCCCCCTGCGGAGGTGCTCCGGCATGATGCGGCCATCGTGTTTTTCTCGTGATTGACCGGCGAGGTGAGGCTTCGTGTTTATGACGATCTCTTTGTACTCATCGAAAGGGATCTTTCCTGACCTCATCCGCTTTTGGTTGAGCTTCAAGGGAGCTGGCGTGCCGGAGATGGAAACATTCGAGCACGACAGAGCCACCAGAAGCCCGGCCACTGCCAGCGCCTCGTCGTTGGTGTCTTTGTGGGCATCTTCGAGTGCCCTTCTCACGCCGCATTGGTCAACGATGGCCGTTGCCATCTCGAACATCTGAGGAAAAGTTGCAACGGGAACGGTTGAAGTCTTCGCTTTTTCCCATCCCTTCGGGGGGTAGACTTCCGATCCCGCGTCCCTTGTTTTGCTGATGAGTGCAGTCCCGAAGGCATTTGGCATCCAGAGATCGTTGACGCAGTAGATCGGTATGATGATAACCCCACCGTAACTCTCGAAAAGGGGTTCTGATTCCCTTAAAAGCCAGCTGAAATAGGGGGAGATGGGAGCGGATCCCTTCGGGCTATCGAGACAAAGGGCGATCCGCTTCTCGACTGCCACCTCGTCGTCTTTGATCTTCGAGAAATCACTCACGCGGTATTCTAAGGCGCAGACCGGGAAGGGCATCCTCACGATCTCCGGCTCCAAAAGCTCTATCGCCTTGCCGAAGTCCACGATATGGCCGTTCTCGGGCAGGGCGAACTTAACGGCGCGCTGAAGAAGGTGACTCACTTCGTCGATCGTCCTGAGACATCCTTTCTTGCCCCTCATTCCCGGAAGAGTCCTGACTTCCCGGAGCGATTCCATGGCGTGTACGGAATAGTTGAGCATGGCGTCCTCTTAGGGTTCTACCGGCCAGGTTTTATCAGCCATCACGAGGAGCACAGTTTCGACACGGCGCAGCATCTCGCAATTACTTTCAAGTCCTTTTATTGCCGTTTGGAAAGATTCGACAGTCGGGTTGGCGAAGAAGAAACCCGTGAATTCCGTGGCTTCCTCGCTCTCGGCAATTTGTTGATCGTAGTCGTCCATAATTCGCTGCGTGTCGTCCTCGATGTTTTTCCTCAGAGAGGCGATCATGCAGCCAGGGTGCATATTCAGCCGCTCGGAAAAAGTCGGGGAAACGAGCCACCCTTCCCCGTTGAGAGCCAGAACCGCTTTGGCCAGAGCGCCAACCTCCCCTTCTACCTCAGTGAGGGCGAGAAGTTCGGCGTCGGAAAGCATGTTCTTGGGGTGAAGCAGGGCAGGAGTCAGCGAGGCTTCCAGGTCAGCCTTTTTATAGACATCGTATTCTTCCCCTTCTTCTCCTTCTTCTCCTTCGCCGCACATTTCCTCCAGGTATTCCGACTCATCATCCTCGCCCATCCAGTAGGAGAAACTACAAAGGCCTTGCAACTCCCGAGGATGTACCATGAAGGTAAATGAATCGGCGGCGTTATACAGGCGGTAGAGTGCAGTGCTGTAGAGGCCGGGAGCGAGTTTTTCGAATTTTTCGTCTGCCCCGTTGACGCTGAACTCGGCGAATTTTTCGACTCCCATCCCCAGGGTATAAACGGATTCGGAATCAATCCCTAGTTCTCTGTAAGCTTCAAGGAAGGGCGAGTCCTCGTAAGGGTGAATGCCCATCAGGGCCAAATTATCTGCCATGTAGAGGGACGGTCTTAAATGGTTGATACCAGAGGAAGCGTTCTCGAACCACCGAGCCATTCCGGCTTCGATGGACTGCTGAACCGTGTGGAGAGCTGCATCTTCTTCCGAGATAATTCCCATCTCGATCAGGGCCAGAGTGAGCTTTGCCGTCTTCTTCGAACTGTTCTGGTAGACGTACCAATCCGGCACTGATGCCGGAATGGTCGGGATTTCCATTGCGCCTACGGAAGGGGCGGGAGACTTTGCCAGGACGGGACCACGCGCCGCTGATCGCTTTGCGTTACGCCGAGGAGCGCCTGCATCAGCTGTATTGCGTGTTTTGACGCGGTTTTGGTCTTTTTGTTGTCCTTGCATAGAATTACTCCGTTCCCTTTCTGTTGTCCGCCCTTGGCGACTTTCTCCATGTCCGATTTGAGGCGATCAAGGGCGCTCAAGATCAGCCCTTGTCTTTTACTGCGGCAGTGAATAAATAAACCAACTTTCCTCTCTCCTCGACCGGCCCTTCCACCAAGCAGGTGTTCAGTTCGGGGTAAAGCAGGGAGTAGTGGCTCTTGATGTTCTCTGCCGAAAATGCAGCCCCTACGTCGGGGAGGATGCTGCCGTTGTATTTGAAGGTTCTTGTGAGCTTCTTGACTGCTAATGCCATGTGGCCTCCGGAAAGTGTGCGTTGAACGGTCTTACTCGAACAGGTCGATGCTTGACTGAGCAGGGCTGGACTTGCCGGTGGCCTTCTTGAGAGGGGTCGTCTTGCTGGTGACTCCGGCGGAAGTGAAGGCTTCCTTCACCTCTTCGCTTTCCTCGCCCAGTTCAGCCGCCCCCGCCTGTGCCGCCCCCGCACCTTTTTTCTTTGGGGCTTTCAGCTTTTCGGTTGCAGCCTTTACGGACTCTGCCATCTCGACCTTTGCTGCTTCGAGTTGGTCGATCATGGACGCCCTCACGATCGTGTGTTCTGCCAGTATTGCCGCGAATCCATCGTTGAGTTCTTCGGGCGTACCGGAGACAACTAGGGGGGCGAACAGGGGCATTTTGCCCTGCGACGGTATCGGCTCGGCAGTCACGGACAGGGTGCCATCTTCCTGTTTCAGGATGAGCATTTTCATGGTTGTAGTAGCGTTCAGCAAATCGTTTATTTGACGAAACATAGGCAATCTCCTCGTTGTAGTTCGTTGGCTATAATTAGATGATATCATAATATTATATCATGTCAAGCGTTTGTATATTGTCATGCTAAGCCAAGAGAATGGGCGCTGATATCCCGATGATACAGCGCCCATTCTGTTTTAAATATTGAGCATCTGCGGCACAACGCCTGTGAAATCGAACCCGCAGCCGAGGATGGACTTGATGAAATCGTCGCGCTTGCCGACTTTGACTTTGCTGTATCCCGCTATAATCCCGTCGATCTGGATTTCAGAGCAGAGGGACTCCAGTTCGCTCTTGGTCAGCAGACCGAGAAACTCTTTGTTGATGAAGAAATGCTTCGCCAGATCGACTTCCAGGAGGTCCAGAGCCTGCTTGACCTTTTCTTCGGAAAGGGCTTCAATCGCGGTGACAGCGATTGCCGTCAGCAGCTTCACTTGGATGTCCTCGTGGAGACCGAACACAGCGCAGAAGATGGACCCGTTCCCCTCCTTGTACGCCTTGCCGGTGAGTTTCTGGTAGATGTCCTTTATCTCGTGGCCCTTGGAGTTACTCAGGAGATTGTTGATCGCCAGGTCGATGATGAAGGCGCGTGCCCGATCGGGACTGGCTGCGAGTTCGCGCTTGGCCGCGATGTTCCAGATTCCGCGCCTGTATTCCTTGATTCTGTTGGAAATGGTGTGGACCGTGGGCTTTGCCTCGACCTTGGCGGGTACGACCGGGGATTTGGCATCCTTGGGCGTTTTAGCCGCCTTCCCGCTCGCCGTTTTTACCTTCTCGACCTTCTTCGCCTCCAGCTTTTCTACTACCGCAGCATCCTTCACGGCCATTGCCAGATCTGCGATCTTCCCTTTCCGGCAGTCGAGGGAGAAACACAGGGACTTGGCCACCTTCCCGACGCTCCCCGGCGAGGTGCTGACCGCCGCGCCGTAGTCTCCGCAGCCCTTGCAGGCACTAAACTGCTCGGCGCCAACCGTCTGCTCGGTGAGGGTTGCGAATGATGTGTCGCCCAGGCTCAGGATTCGCGTATGGGGGAATTCTTCCGCGAGTTCCAGTCGGATTGTCTCGACTTGGGCAACTTCCTTTGCATGGTAGCAGTCGGCGTTGGTGCAGCTGCCGTCAATCCCGAGATTCTCCGTAAAGAGCGACTGCTGGCGGGAAGTGTTGAACTGGCAGCCCGCGCATCCCTCCTGGTTGAAGATGGCACCCGCGAGGACGAGCACCTTTTTCAAGAGGTTCTCCCGGACGAACGATACGGTGAACCCGTGTTCGATGATCTGGCTCAGGGCGGCGTCTTGCTTGGCAATGGGGACGCTGGCGAGTATCTCGGCATGGCCCACCGTGATCGCCCTCGTATTCAGAGCTTCCTTGACCTTCTCGGAGAGGTTCTGCAGCCCCAGGCGGCGCGACAACTTGTTAAGCGGCCATCCGAGTTCTTTCGCGGTTTCTTCGAGATCTCCCCGATTTTTGGACAGGACCCTGGCCGCACTATCCGACTCCTCGGATGCCGACATGGCAGCTCGCTGGATGTTCTCCGTGAGACTGATCGCCTCCGCTTCATCATCGTCAACCTCCGTCACCGTGGCGCCGATCTCGTAGGTTTCGCCGTGAGCCGCAAGCGCAGCTCTGAACCGTCTTTCACCTGCGAGGATTTGGAATTTATCGCCAGCCGGACGAACGCTGATCGCCTGGATGACACCCTTCTGCCTGACGGATTCGGTCAGTTCTGCCATCTCTGCCGCGTCGAAATGTCGGCGGGGATTTGTGCCAGTGACAATAAGTGAGAGAGGGATGTATCGTAGGATACCTTGACTACGTGCGGCAGTTTGCATAGCGACTCCTATCTGGTTGTTTATGGACGGTTGTTGCCTCTTGGACATAATTAGATGATATCATAATATTATACTGTGTCAAGCGTTTGTATATTGTCAACATTGGTTTATGACTATTGAGAAAGATAATGATGATGTTGCGGAGTCGGCTTCATTGAATGGTTCTGTGGGTTTAAGAGAGGTATTAGGAGGGATACTGCGGTTGGAAGGAGCGATTATTTTGCTGGAAGCAGAGGATTCGACGATTCATGAGAACCTCTTTCCATTGTGCTGAAAATTGCATTCACATCATGGTGCATTTTAGCAATGTCTACAATAGGTTCTTTTCCGTGATCGAATGTTTGCTCGTAAGAGAGTGCGGGCTTTATGCATCCTCCAGGTATAATAGGATAACATGGCGGAGTAACAAATTTTTCCAGACTGGTTTTTTCTGTATAGCTTCCATCTGCTCTGATGTGAATACCGAAGACATAACTTTATTAACTAAATCAGCTTTTTCTATAAAGCCGGGTGTTACACATATTGAAGCTGCGACTCCAAAGATTGTGGTTACTGAAAGAGATCCAATGGTGATGCACTCAAGAAGGCTAAATCGCATTATCTCCTCCGTTGATGAATCTAGTTCTTACTCACAATTGGAACATAGGTCGCCAGGTAATCACGGCCCCATTTGGCCCACCTGATTTCGGATGGCGTTAGCTGTCCGACTGCCTGGACCGTACATTGCCGTCTTGCTCTTACGATTCACGGCACTGGCCGTTGCGCCATCTACAACGGCCAGTCACAGGCTCTCCCGGTTCCCGTGCGAGAAACTTCCATGCATGCTCGGGGTCTTGGACCACGCAGGGCCGTTCTGTCTCTCGCGATAGGGAGACAGCACGTGTTGCCTTCCGCGTATTTGGATAGCGTCGGCGCCCTGGATAAGGGTCTTTTCGCGGCTCGATATCCCGGCCTGCATGTCCCCTGTCAACGCTTGGCCTGCGTTCTTACGAACGCCCACCCATGACTCGGGGCCGATGCGGTTCGCTACTTCTTCATCGTATGGGACTTACACCCACTATCTCTCGCCGGTTTTAACCGGCGCACCCAAGGTTGACCCATCTAAAAAATAAAATGATTATATAACAGTAACATAGAAAATGAGGTGGGTCACCGTTCGGCGCCTAAGGTGGGTCTAACGTCGATTCTGATCCACACCCGATTGTACAAAAGTGCCTGACGGTCAACTTTTTTGCGATAATATTGATGCTAAGAATCTCTTTCGATGAGCAGGCATCCAGTCCACATAGCGTTTAAAATAGTCTTTTGCATTTTTCACTCCCACCCGACTGAGATATCCCTCAACAATTTCAGTGGATTCCTTCTCATTTGTGTAATTATGGGTACCAACACGCATCCTGCGATCACTGGTGATACACCGTAACTTTTTCTTTAGGGGTTCAAAGAGGCTTTCAGCTAACAATGTAAGCAACAAACCGCGATTGCTGAGTTGGCAATAATGGTCAAACAGTCTTTCACAAACTACCTCATCAGCAGCAAGGGCCTCAATCTCAACCTCATTCAGGGGCGTAAGCTTCGATTTGATATTATCTACAGTAGCAAAGATTTTAATTTTACATGATTCGATTTCATCTTTATTTGCTACAATACCTAGTATGGTGCCTAATTCTAGGAGAAGTGTCCGGATCATTGCATCTTGAAATATTGTTGAACCAGCCGGCCCATCAACAATTGAGTAATCTAACAAGTCACAGAGAAGCGGAACCTCCCCGCGGACTGGATCGCATCCCTCACCGACGATTGAGACAGAGAGAGGCCGTGAAAAGAGAGCCTCATCCCAGAACGGGCCCCGAGGCATCATACACGTTCCGTTTGGATGCGAGCCGTCATCGCATGCAGACCACACCCTTATTGCTTCTAGGAGGGACAGTGCGTCATTTTTCTTAATGTCCACGCGAAGTTCATTGAGTGACACCCGTAAAGACTGTAAAGCTGGCGCATTGGCACCGTAGTATTTCGCATCCAGCACAACATCCCAATGACGTTCCATGAAACAAAGGCTCATGGCTCGGCCGATAATTTGCCCTGCAACCTCAGGGCTGACTACACCTCGCTGTACTGCGCATTCTATGGTCGCACGAATATTGACGAGCGGCTCATACCCCTCCGCAACAAGCCAGCCGTGGCGAGGATTGAAAACACAAGGAACCGCAACCTCATCATCGCCCACCCACTCTCCTGAGGCAAACCTCTGATATATTTCACCTACACCGATCATGCCGAATTCATGGAGCTCCGCAGCTCTCAGGGCGCCAATGCTTGCGGCGCCGAAAACCTCGATTCCAAGAGATAGGGCATAGAGGATGTCCTTATGTAATACAGCCGGCTGCGTGTGGAAAAGTCCGTCTATGATACCAATTGCTCTGGGGTGATACTCTGCAATTGCGGCAGGTATATCCCCCCCAATGACTGGACCGAAATATGTTGCATTTAGTTTTAGACCGGCCTCTTCAGGAGAAATCGACAGCCCGATAAAACAAAGGATATCCATATCATATATCCTTTCTGCTGCGCCAAGCGCGATAGCTTGACAACCGTTTCAAAATGGGCCGATGATATCCACTTAGGCCCGGCACGAGCACCTTCGCAACAGGGATGCCGACCTGAGGCGATGTCATGTCGATTTGGAGAACACTTTGGTGCCCTAACTGTTGGAGGCGAGCGACGATGTATTCCAGGGCCTCATCAAGAGATGATTTAATCTCAGTAGCTTTATTTGGTGCCGGCAAAGGGCGAGAGGAAAGCGATGACTCAAACATGGCCCGTTCAGCTAGAACAGCGCCTACCTCATGCAGGAAGCGATAGTCTGCTCTGGAATTATCTTCCCGCGTACCGCTAATCATGGTGATGCGCCCTTGGGCTGCCTCAATGATCGCCCGGGTAACGGCAATATTAGGATCAAGGTGGGCACCATGGCCGACGTTAGTGAGACCCATGACAGCCTTATCTACGAGGTATACGGAATAACAAGATATTTCCGCTTCGTTGTCGTTCGAGAACACTAGAACTTCCAGATTGGCTGCGCGAACCATCTTCACCAGATCCAGAACCCCAGGTTGTTCGAAGCTCTCAACATCCATCTGAGGCCGAGGCAGTCCCTCATGTTCCATAAAATAATCAGCGCACGCATGGGCATCCCGCTCAATCACTTCCAAAAGCGCGTGAAGGGTCGCTTCAACTATTGAACTACCGGAAGCAAGGCCATTCGTTGTCGCAAAAGCGTGTTTAGGCCCTTTGTGGTATGTTCCGCCTCTCTGCACACATGTTATATCGTGAGGAACCCAGATTTCCCTGCCTGATACGAGATCGCGGGTTGAACACCAGGGCAGTTCGGCACGGGGAGAAATCGAGCCATGGATGAAATCCGCCAGTTCTAATGGATTTACGACACTCTCACATTGGAAAGCCGCAATGTTAGACCATCTGGGCACAGGCTGGAACCGCTCCCAGGATGCGTGTTCTATCGCTTCCATCGCCGCTGAAATTTTTGCATCAAGATGCGATCGCCCTTTGCCCTGACTTACAGAAAGAACAATAGCCGCGGGTCTGACTGCCTGCCACGTAGGAATTCCCACGACATCCAAGCGTGTTACATCTGCAAGCCGTGTAATGCCGGCTGAAGCGAGAACCCCGGAGATAACTGACCAGGCGACGTCAGGGTTCCAAAGTCTTAGTGTGTTCATTGCATTTTCGGAGTTGACGTTGGTAAAATTCATTGTGAAGCCGGGGGCGCATTTATGCTAAATAACTTCGCAGCATTATCGTAAAAAAAACCCTTTGTAATTCCACATCTTTCGGTGACATCGAGGAGTTCAAGAAGATTTTGGCGATAAAGCTCCAGGACATCTAAACCTTTATAAAATAGAGCTGCCGTTGGATAGTCCGATCCAAAAATGATTCTGTCGGGCCCTACCTCATCGTAAGCACGGGCAAGTGTCTTGGATGAATCAAATGACAGCTCGAGACACGCGCTTGGCAGCTGTCGGGCAACTGCGACGGCCTCCTCAAAAGGACGCGAGTGAAACAGGAAAACTGGACAGGTAAAAGTTTTAGGGAAACATCGGGATACAAGCCCTGCAGAACATCCTCTATTTCCTGTATGGATGGCCACTGGCACTTGCCAGCGTTCCGCAGCTTCAATAATAGGATTCATTAGCGTGGCGGTAAGATCGTAATTGTCAGCATAGGGGTGTAGTTTGATGCCTGCATACCCCGATGGACAAACGTTCTGATTTAATAACGATAGGGCAGCCTCACGTGTGGGAGAAATCCACAGCCAGCGCATAGCCTTATTGTGGGTTTGGCCCGAGAATACGGTTACTTCCGTAGATTTAAGAAAACGATATGACTCGTCCCAAGAGAATGGCGCCCAGATAAAACGTTCAATAGGAAACTTGTCACAGAGTGCATCCAAGTAAAATGGCGGAAAATTATGCTGTTCACCAAATATCCCGAGATGAGCATGCACGTCAAAAATGGAAAACCCTTGGGGAAATAAATGAGCGTGCTCGGTCATATACAGGCTCCACGAATTCGGGCTTGCTCAAGGAAAGAGAATACGTCTGACAGAGAACGTTCCATCGAAATACCAAAGCGTTCTGCCAGATCATCTGCTATCTCATAAGATTCTTGGCCTGACCAAACGGACTCAAGAATCTTTAAGCCAGTATCATCTACGACAAATGACCCTTTATCATCATCTTTGCCATTCACCCAAATGTGCCACCTATCAAGAACAGCTTTCACAATAACGCCCTCTGGTGCAAGCCCTGGCTGGACACTTAGCTGCGAAACCTTAGCACAAAGATCGTCAAAACGAGATAGACACCCGATCCGGCATTCCGCTTCGAGCACCGGATCACAGCATAAACAGCGGTCGTCAACTGCGGATTGTAACTGGTTTCGGAGACCGTTGAAGTAGCCTCTGGCATGACTTGTTGATTCAAACGAAAGGAGCGGAGCCCGAAATATCGAATTAGAGGTGCGTGCTGCGCAATAGGTGACATTGAGGTCTGGGAAAACATCAAGATTGGGTTGGCAACCGCAATCTCCTCCATAGCCTGCACAATGAGCTCTCAAATAATGATGCTCGTACTCGGTAAGGATGCAGCGCGGGATAGCACACAACTCTGAATTTACTATGAAACCATGCTCGGATAGATACCTGACCAATCGATAATAATGCTCACCAATCTCACGGCGGCCCACCATGCCCCAGAGCTTTCGCACATCAAGAGAGAGCCGAACACGCGTGATATCAAAATTTCGGTAGTGGCCAATCAGATAGTCGTAGGTATCCATGTTTCGGATTTCCCTGATCGTGACAGCCAAAGCAAGACGAGCCGTATTGGTTGGAACCACCGAAAGGTTCGATTCGAATTGCCGAAGGCCTATTTCGGAGTAAGTCGCAGGAAAGTCCGCATTTACTAAAAATTCTGATATGACCGAGTTACGCGACCACCCATTTATTTTGTCGGCGATATCAGCATTGAATAAAAAATTGGACAAGAGTGTAATCGAAAATCCTCTGCGGTGGGTTTCTTCAATTATTCGGTTGAATTGGGGATGTAAAGTAGGCTCTCCACCGAGGAGGTAGAGCATCTTCTCACCTGACGCCTCAGCAAATTCTAGGCAGCGCAAGTAATCTTTAACGCTCATGTGAATACGACTTTGGAGATTGCCTGGAATCAAGCAGAAGTCACAATTCTTGTTGCAGTGCTCAGTTATCAGAATATTCATGGCACGGTGGGAGTTTGCGTAGTCTCAGACGGGGTTGAAGAACTGCCATATCGGCTGTGGTAGGACGCGATCTCACAAATTGCTTCGGCCTTTCCGGTAGTCGAACCTGTCTCTTGGTAAATCGTAGCGATACATCGAGGACACGCGGCCACGAGGTGGCACTCTTTGCACTCGGTAAAAGACGCATTGCGAAGTGCGCGGATTTTGCGCACAGGATCGTTGAGGTCCGAGAAAATTTCCCTCAAAGGACCATGATGTACATTTCCAAGGCTCAAGGGAAAGGCTATACACGGCCGGACATCACCGTAAGAATCGATAGCAAGGAGGGTACAGGCTGCACCGCAGACTCTGGATTCCGGGTTTTCAATAGGGTAACTGGAGAGCCCATAGGCGTCTTCGTCTGATCTTTTTATCTGTGTGGACCCTTCAAATATCACCTCAGACATGACACCTTGTTCGTCCAACCACTTCAGGTCATCCGCAGAAATCCGTTCCTCAAGTGACGACTCGGCACCATCAAGCAGTTTAGTGACTAAAAGGTCGAATCCAATTGGAGATTCAATGGATTTCGCAAAATCGGTCAATCCTTTTAAGTGACGGAAATTTGAGCGCATTACGACACACGATAACCGACAACGTTGCCCGGCGACATGACAACGCTTTAGGGCATCAACCGTCTTTTCATGGCTTCCGTTTTGGCCAGTTATTGAGTCGTGCACCGACGCATTCATACTGTACAGGCTGACTTGGATTTCGGTGACGTGCATTCTCCGAATGGCGGCCAGCGTCGCACCATCGAGAAGTGTAGCATTGGTCTTGATGACGACTGAGAAGCGCAAGCTTCGTGCATATTCACAGACATCAAGTAAGTCCCTGTATGCCAGAGGCTCGCCTCCGGTTAAAATTACCTCAAGACAACCAAGGTCACGAAGTTGATCGAGAAGATCTCGGAAGGAATCCAGATCCAGACGTTCCCCGGAGGTTCGTGAAAACGGAACATAACAATGTGTACAACGCAGATTGCATTCCGGCGTCATCTCGATAAAAGCTTGGAGTGGAACCCCCGCTTCGGTGCAGTAGGCCTTAATGCTGTCTCGTGGATCTGAGGGTGCTCCGGGGGCGGAGAGAAAAAAGAGCGAAGGACTTGGCGCATAGCCATTCGCCAAGAGAATTCCCAAATCCATAAAAGAAGAGCGAATGTTGTTGAAATCTGAAGTGGCTGTAGCCTTATCGATTCCATAGAGGCGGCTTATCTCGTCGGGAACGTAGTTGTCTGGGATGCCTTTGTCAAGTATTTCGACAATTTTGCCAGCGGTGCTATTAAGAAAGACCATTTGACCATTGTCGGTGAGAATCAGAACGTAGCTGTTTCCTATTCTGCGATAAGCTATCGCATCGTTTAATTGGATGTCGCAAAACGACACACCAGTTTTGGCGAGGTCTGTGTCGGTCATCAGTTGCTCCCAGTCTCAGCAGCTAAAGCCTGCATACATTTGATATAAACTTCAAAGTCCTGATTTTCAGCAGTACGCTCGATAACTTTGAACCTTCTAACTCCAAGTTGGATATAATGCAACAGATCAGGATATGATGGTTGGATAGAACCGATTGCAATAGAGTCTTTGACTATAGATGGGCACTGAAATGTAGCTCGGAGAATTTTGCCACTGTTAACCAGAGAGTTATAACGGTAATGGCCGAGGCAATGAGGTCCGAAATTTATGCACTCGTTGTTCAAAAAAACTTCAAGCTTTGACCAGTTCAGGGGATCTTTCACCAATGAAAAGTCATTAGTGCGGTTAACGGGGCAAACGACTACATCGTATGCATTAAATAGATATGCCTCATCCCAAGTCTCCGTGAGAGCCCCGATGGATGAGAATATGAACCTAAATCCCGGGAAACGTTGGCGTATCTCCTCAGCTATCCAATGTCGAGCAACGATGACCCCGTTGCCGGGAGCATAGACGGCCTCGATCATCTGCCAAGTTGCCTCGTCTATACACACTTCATCTGGGGAAGCAACGGAATTACAGCAAAGGTATAAGGGGACGTTACGTGCGCCTAAAGCGGGGATAGCCGCATCGAATTGATATTGACCGCCATCCACAAGTCTGCCACCATCCAGTGAAAATTTCGGCGGCGCACCATAAAAGGAGACTTCGACCTCGGCACTCGTCAAAATTTTATCCATATGGTGTAGATCAAACTGACAGCCGATGGAAAGGTGTAACTTGTCATGACACATGAGAAGCATCCTAATGCAAAGACATAACGCCGGGCTCACGCCCGGCGCATTTTATGCCAATTAAGCTAGCATTTACAGGAAACCTGCTGCCACTGAACCGTATGGGTTGGACAACCGGCTCCAGACATGGAAGTTTTTCCTGTAGCACCGTTAATCTGAGGAGTTTCATAGGCTGGCTTATTTTCAGGTTCGTCATTTTCTTTAAACACGGGGTCTTCCAAAAGCCTTTTCATTACGTCCTCCTTTGCAAATATCAGATTTTTGACTGCGGGATTTAAATCTAACATAAACCAAGAACCATTAAAAGCACTTATTTTTGATTCATTTAAAAACTCAGTTCCTCGCATAAAATCATCTCATGGCATCACCACCTTTAATTAATGCGTGCACACACTAAAAAGAGTCACAACGAAGATCTCTACTGTCCTGAATGCACGGGCCACACATAATAGTTGTTAGTTTTAGTGCCGTAACTTTCAAAGAGGTTGTACATCTGCACAATCCTGGCGTTATCCGTGAAAGTAGGATATGTACTGCTAGACCAATAGTTGTCGGGTTGGACGTTTGTAAATCCAGCCGTTATAAGCTTAGGAGAGGAATATCCGCCAGAGACAAAGGTCCGAAGCTCATCAATAGTCGACAAGTGCCAGATACCAGCGTTGCTGCCATCTGACAATCCACATTGGCCGCTTGCCAGATTATTCGATTTGATTATCGCATTGTCCCAAGTTTGAAAATCGAAGCAATTGGCATTCTTTAACCAGGTCAGGTTGCTGACTTGGTCATAGATGGTGCCGTTGCCTTTATCAATAAAACGAAGAGTCGTCCCCAATGTAGTGGCGTTCGACTCATTTGTGTACCCAGAATCCCCTGCGGTATCGGTTGCCCGAACCCGGTAGTAATACGTTGTAGAGACTAAAAGACCAGTATCACTATAGCTAGTTACATTTGCAGTGGTTGTTCCGATCTGGGCATATATTCCACCAGTTCCGGTCTTACGCTCAATCTTAAAGCCGGCTTCGTTGTTCGAGTTGTCTACCCATACAAGGTTAATCTGATTGGCGGAAACGGCTGCAGCGCTCAGACCTGAAGGGGCTGCGGGCACGGGGATGACTCCCACAGCGGTCATTGTAACTGTACCGCAATCGTAAGTCTGTCCCGCAATCAGGGTTACACCGAGTACCGTGCCTTGATAGATGACGGAAGAACTTGAGTTCAGGCCCTGAAAGGTGATTGTCCGGCTGGTACCTACCGGCACGTCAGCTATGGAACCGGAACCGGCCGCTGCAACAAAATCCTTGGTTACCGTGGTCATATCGGAACCCGAGATGGACATCCTGACCGTCACCACCCCGGGAATGGCACTCTCGACAACCTTGGCAACCGGCCACTTAAGTTTGAATGTTATTCCTGCAGCTTCGCTGACCTGCGAACTATTTTCACGTGAGCCACATGAGATGAGCAGAGTACTTATAAGCATCAGAAACATCACACGAATTCCAGGGTGTCTGGGTGATATGGTCATAGGATCATCTCCGTTTCGGATATTGTTCAGCGTACTCTTGCCGGGTTAGGTTAGACATGCACGATTTCAGCGAGAGATATGATTACTTTCCCAATGTCGTCTTCATTGTCATCTTTCCTACCACCAAAGGGGGGTAAGAACCCACTTACCATGATGCGGTTACCGTAGTTCTCCCAGATGAGGGAGGAGTTGGTGTGATATTCGTGCCCGAACTGTGGCTCCCGCCCCCCCCTCCAGCAGCAACACCTCCACCGATCACAGCAACCCCCAACAGGGACCACCAGAACCACTTAGACACCTTAGTTTCCGTCACTATTCGCACCTCGCGTTCCGGTTCCATCTCAACAGTAGCCTGGTTACGGGTCACAGGCAGTTGCCGTTCCTCGGCCCCGACTGCGGTTGTCATAGACTGCAGCAAGATGGCGGCAAGTATGAATATGGTGGCGCCACGATTAGAATGTTTCATGACAGGCTCTCCCTATTAGTTCACAAAAAAGTTTTATTGAGAACGCACTTCGAATGGCGCGATAGCCAATGCGCGAGATTTAGCCGGTATTTTCGCTGTCACAGTAAAGAAAGCAGAAAGGTCGAACTTTTTTTGTCCCTTAAAAGCTCCCGCAAAATCAAACCATTCTTTAGTGGCAATTGCGATAAAGGTCTCAATCGCTTTTGTCTTGCCGGGTGAAGTTCTCGCCCGTAATCCGAATCCAGTAGGAGGGAAATAGCATTTCTCTGCTTCCTTCACGCAGAGTTTGGTAGGATAATCGCCGAAAAAGAGCATGGTGACATTTTCGTCCTCGGAAACATGGAAAAAGGATATATAAGCATCCCGACTCGGACGGGCGGTAAGGTTCACATCATCGCCGCTTGAATAGACGACCTTGTCAGTGGAAAGGTTTAGGGTAAAGTATGGGTCGCTAGCTGCCTGGCTCGACACGCAGGAACGGAGCCTGACGGTATAGGAGGGAATGGCTGGCTCTGTAGGGCTTAGCTTATGAAAGCCCTCACTCCAACCGAGTTCCTCTTTTTTTGCAATAAACCCTTCGGCGAGCGAAATAACGATATCTGTCAGGAGAGTGCTGTCCTTGACCACGGTTGCACCAGAGATCGATACTCCTGCCTGCTGTTCGACCGCAGCGAAGGCGGCGCGTGCCACGGCCAGTCTCCTAGCCTCTTGGGAAGAAACCTGGTCGGCGAAGGCGCTCCCCTCAGTTTCATGCCAAACACAGTCGTCGGCACACCAAGCCGGCAAACCGATTAAAAGCAGGATCATGGCAAAAGCGGCTGGATTCATTGGGTGTTCACTATTGTCAACCGCGAGCGATCATCAAGCTGTGCTGGCTTTAGCGACGGCACCTGTACTCGGCTAAGTCCGTAGATTTTTCGCGATTCTTTTTCTGTGTTTTCTTTCAGGTAACCGTAGAGTTCCTGGACGGTTATTCTTTTTTTATCACTCAGGGGGCTGCTTTGATCGACCAGCCCCTTGACGAGTTGGCTAGTGAAGAGTCCCAACCTGTCCCGCTCCGAGCCATTGCTGATTTGGGTCCCTTGGGAGGAGGCGATGCTAATCACTTTTTTGGATACGATTGCGGGGTCCTTGACGTACAATTCCACAGCCTTGACGTCCTTGGTAAGAGGTATCTTCTCTCCAGTAACTCGGCCGGTGGCACCGCTGAAACAGGCATCGATGAAGACGAAGACATTCCGAACAGGAAGTCGATCGAGAGCGGCATAGAAATCCTGCAAGGAGTAGCCTGTATTCGCCAGATTGGTGGGAGTGCCATCGTAGGGGAGTATATAAGGTGATGCCGTTTCGCCAGACTCACCCGAAGGGAGGGGTGCACCGTGTCCAGAGTAGAAGACGTAAAGCACTGCATTGTCCGGCAAGGAGTGGAGCTTGTTACCGAACAGGTTGCGCATGACCCCCAATGAGACCTTCTCGTTGATGAGCATAGTGATGTTCTGCTCCGGGATACCGAAACGCCGGATGAATAACTCGCGCATAATTTCTGCGTCGCGCTCGGCAAACCGTGCCGCCGGAGTATCCAAATAGTTCTCAATGCCGATGACCACGGCAAATTTGTCTTCATTTGGCTTAGCCGGAGGCAGACTCATTACCTGATCAAACAAATCATCAGGGAGTTTCACAAGTGAAAACTGGCGCGTGGAGAGCAAGGTGTCATCCAGATAGGCTCTGACCTGCCAGATCCCGGGAAGGCTGGCTGCCCGTTCGCTGTTAATATTTATACTGTGTTTCACTCTTGCCGAAGGGGAGTAGGAGTTTTCACTCACGCTTAATTTCACTGGGTTGGATGCAGTGTAGATATTACCATTAGGGTCGCGCCACTGCCATTTGAGGGTGTGGTCACCGGAGATGTTGCTACAATATATGGAGGCGGCAACCTCTCGATCTTTTTCATAGAACTCGGCCAACGCCATTTGATCGGCGACTTTGCCGGTGACAGTTGAACCGAGTTGAATGTCAGTACCGCAGGAAAACTGCGGCGTCTTGCGCACTTCGATCTGGCTGCAGGCAACATGAGATAAAATTACAGCCAAGTAAAGAGTAACTCTCAGAATAGACATAATTCCCTCCATACAGAAGGCGCAATTAGCGCGAAGCCAGAGACTTCAACATTACAGATATCGAGTTCATTTTTTGGACCCGACATAGTCAGTAACTCCGACCGGTGAGAGCGTAAGAGCCGGTAAAGCGGTTGCGTCGCTCACTTTTAAAGAGTTAACGTTGAAATGAATGTGTTGATGGCCATATATAAACATTTTCAAAGTAAATCTTGACATAGTTTAAGATCGCAGTCACAAACCTCGCACGTCATGATATATTTTGAATAATCTCGATAACATTTAGGGCAGGCCTTTCTGTCACTTATGGTTGATAAGCGCATTTTGCGGGCAGCTTGGGCCGACTGGTCGCCCTGCGCCTCAAGCTGATTGGCCTCGGCTATGATTTTCTGCTTTTCTGGGGTATTGTTGGCGGTTTTAATTAATTGTTCGAGTATCTTCTCTTGATTTTTTATCATCACCCTATAAAGATCCACAGACTGAACATAAAACTGAATTTGCTTAGCAACAACAAAAACACCAAAAACAAAAAATCCAACAGCTACAAAACCGATAATGGCTACCATTCACACACCCCTTTTTGAAAAGTATTTTACTGAAAATGCCATGCTTCAATCAGTTCCTGCGTCAGGTACACTATCGATTGTTCCCGGCGGGACACCATCCCGACATCGAGACAGGCGATCGAACGTGAGCAGTAGTCCGCGTACCAGGCCATACCTCTTGACAGACTCAACGGAGTAGATCGAACAAGTAGGTTGAAACCGACAAGCAACGTGACCATGGAGGATCGGTCGTCCAAAATGCTGATATTGTTCGACAGCAAATACATACACCCGTGCCGACAATTGTCGATCATGTGGAAACTGGGAATCTATTCCAAACCCGACCCCCAATCCAACCATCCAAGCGTATGGAACAAATCGCCTCCAAGACCTGCGCATTTATTGCGCTTTGAGCGGTGGGCGAGAGAACACGTAGACCAATATCCCAATCAGTGGTACGAAAAAGACAAAAACCATCCAACCCAAGGGGCTCTCGATCCCGCGGGCTCGGGCATCCTTCACGACCCAGACAAGGAATGCGACCTGAATAATTAGCGGCAGAAGGATCATAGTGGCTAATCCCCCGCCACAGACTGCACAGCCCCCAGCGGCTTTGGCATCATCAGGCCCCGCTTGTGCAACATTGGCCCAAAATAGCGTAGCAGCGGCAATGGGGGCACATAACCAAGGTTTCTTGCCGTTCATTAACTTCTCAACAATTACATCGGCTACATTCCGTCTCATTTCCTACCTCCTTTTTTGGTGGTCCAATGCAATTGCAAGTCTGTTGCTAATCTGTCCCGATTTGTTCGCCATTATCGCCATCCTGGATCCAGCCCAAGCCTAGCCTTTTGCTGCGCTGAATAATACTGTATTTATTAAATTTTTACCACACATAAAAGACCCAAAAGGATTGTCCCGAGCCTTTTGGCTCTTCACCCTCAAGTCTTTGACAATGGTCTCAGTTGACCTCAGTTACATAAGACGGACACCAGCTTAGAAATCTTCAAAACTAAGAAAAATAAATAACCGCTTGCAATACAAACCATCACTTACCCTCTGCAACCACCTGTCCCTCAGGCTGTCATCCTCGACAACAGCAGCATACACAAAACTACCGATGTCAACGCTTGGCTCAGAAAACATCCGAGAATCAAGCTTCACTTCACCTCAACGAGTGCTTCATAGTCAAACACAGTTGAGGGGTGGTTCGCTTAGTTGGAGGGCCGTGCTCTTTACCGCGGTGCATTCGGCAGCGTAAAAGAGCTGAAAGATGAATCCCTCACTTCATACCGAGTACATGACCCGGAATCTGCAAAACCGTTCAAGTGGACAAAGTGCGTGGAATCTATAATCGAGTCTGTTCAAAGAGTTAAGTAAATCGCGGAAGTTAATTTAATGAACTAACTAAACGCAATCTAAAGTGAGTTAGCATCAGCTTCTTTCATTTCTTCAGCCCATTTAGATACATTTCTAAATTCATACAAAACGGCAAAAGCATTCTTACCGTTATTTTCACCAGCAGAAAATAGTACAAGGCGAAGATTATCCCGTAAAGAGCCATCATCTTCCTCCCACCATATCATTGGACCATTCTGTTTATATTTGTTTCCGTACTTTTTTATTAAAGTATTAGTCAATTGAGTCGCGTACGTGTTGGCCGTACTGGCATCACCGATATTATCGTTCGTGGCTTTTATTTGGCATAAACCATGCTTGGTAGAAATAGTATATACATATTCAGCAAATAAAGTATTAGGTATAGGTGCAATCTTAGATTTATATGTATAGGTATCAACTTGGTTCAATCTTGATTGGATTAGGATTTCAATTTGTTTTTTGGTCAGTCCTTGTTCAAGTCCAAATGGTCCGGCAAAAACGTTGCTAGTAATTAGAATAAAAATAAACGGTATCCAAAGTGTTGTTGTTAGTTTTCTTAACATTGACGCCCCCTTTTAGTTAGTAATAGTCCTGATGAACCCCGTATGCCGTCGATGATTCAGAAACATTGCCTCCTCAGTCTGCCTTTAGTTAGAGAAGAACTGGAAATTCCATGCGGTCCTTAATCAGAAAATTATTCCGCAGGAATTATTTCTACTTCCATTTGCCATCCGGTTGCTTTAATCCACCGCTTGCCGATTTTATCGCCAATACAAATCTTGAAATCGGATCCGATAACATCGTCTTTGCTGCTATCTTTGCACATAAAGCCTTCACATCCATCCCAGTCCATTATAAATACAGATACGCAGCCACTGGAAAAGGTATGATTGAACCCGGCACCTCGGAAATCAGGAGTATAATTATTTCTATTCGCCAACAAAACCCCTATTTTCCGTTGTTTCGAATGTACATCTCCCGAGTTAAAGATAATAGAATCACGATTGTCTCTGACTACTACGTAAGAATCCGGTGCAGGATTCGAATCGTCATTACTATATGGCCCCGGTTTGATATCCGCAGAATTGAATGTAATTCGATACTCAGTCCCATTTTCAATTAATGCCCTTGATTTTGTTATCATTTTATTTTTACTCGATTCAATTGATTTCAAGACATCGTCAGGGTCCGCTGCTAGATTTGCTTTGACCCAATAACGGCTGCCATCCCATGTTTCATCTATGACTTCAGCCTTAACTATTCCAGATGTCACTGTGAAGATTTCATCCCGAGTCAATTGGAAATCCTTTATTTCAGTGTGACTTTCAAGATACGATCCTAATTCTTCAAGTAAAAGCCGTTTAACCTGTTTGAGAGCACTTGACCTCGAAGTTATTTTGCTGTCCTGTTCGCTCGCTTGATAGGTGTACTCCTTAACAAAAACTCTAGTTTCAGCGCCAGCAATAGAAATTTTAGACAGTAATATTACTATTACCAACATACATACAAATATCTGCGATTGCTTACATTCCATAAAAGGGAGCCTGCCAACTTAAATTCATATCACTGTTCCTATATTCCAAAGTTAACGTCGCACTTCATACCCCACCGCCTTTTCTATCCAGAAGGCTGGATTCAGATCAGAAAGCTCCTTCATTAGGTCGGTTATAGTGGTGTCACCCTTTGCACAGCATGAAATATTCTTCTTGTCTATTGTGGCCACGAAGAGGATGCTTTCTGCCATGCGACTTGCGCCCCTCGGAAGCCTCACCCGAAGATTGAGTCCCATTGCCCTTTGTTCTTCGCTTGGAAACACGAATTCCCGGTCGGCTGGCAAAAGTTGTCCCTCTGTGTATTCGTTAGGGTATAATTGAGAAACCTTCCCGTTCTGATCGATACTGAAGAGATGAAGCCAGACATTGTCATTAACCCGTGTCTTAACTTGGATTTCGTCGCCATCCTGCAACACCAGCCCGTTAACAGCAAGAGAGGACCCGTAGCGAACAACCGCTTCATTGCTCATCCGTAATTTGCTTGTCTCCCGTCCTGGCAGAGCCTTCACATGTGCGCGGATTTTGACCGCGTAGACGATTGCACTCCCACGTTTAAGCAACTCACCTTTGAGAATTTCCTCTCCGACGATCACCCCTCTCGTGGCTGATACGACCAGATCGCTAACCAGTTCAGCGTTATAGACTACCGATGAGCCATGGATAGTGGCGCCGGATACCTGTTCGATGGCTGCCCGGCGTGCGTTATTCAAGGCAATCAATTTGGCCTGCTGAGGTGTGGTGTCGTCACCCAAATTCGCCTCACCTTCCTTCTCAACAACCTGAACATTGCCTTCAGCAGAAGCCGAAACGGGCAGGATCAGTACGAAAAGAAGTATCAGTAGGTAGTTCCATCGGACACTCATTTCAGTCTCACCATCACCGCACCCGGGCTTCCAGTAGATGTTGGATTCTGCCGGTGCTGGGATTGTTCCGCCACGTTACGATTGACATAATCCTCGAGTTCCTTCTTGGTTATCACACCATCCCCATTTGTATCTGCCTTGCCACGCAGCCCTTGCAGAAAATAATAAGTGAAGAGGCCATGCCGTTTCTTGTCATACCAGCGGGCCACCTCTTTGCTGGAGGACGCAGAGAATTGAACACCGTTTTTCACCTTCAACATTGGATTCGATACCTCAAGCACCGCGCTGCTGACCCCCTTGATAAGAGAACCCTTCTCGGTCGAACCACTGAAGCAGGTATCCATGACTAAGGTAACACTATTGGCGTCAAGGTTTTTCAACTGCTCGTAAAGCTCCTTCAAGGCGATACCGGTTCTTTTGGTGGATTTGTCTCTGTAGTCATAGGGAGCCAGGTAGGCGTCCTTCACAGCCTCTTTCGCATCAACATCCGGCATGCCGTGGCCGCTGTAGTAAATAAAAACATCCGACACACCCGGCTTCACACGATCCCTAAGATCGTCATAAAGGGCCGTCACCAGGCTGGTCCGGTCGGCATCCCCGTCATACAACTCTATTATTCTATTGGTTTCATAACCAAGCGAGCGCACCAGATAGTTCTTGACCGTTTCGGCGTCCCTGCGCGCAAAATCCACCGACGGCAAGTTCTTATACTTGGATATCCCGATCACCACCGCCACCGCATCAGGATTCCGCATACCGGTAACGGGCGGGAGTTCCATGTCGTCATCACTTTTGAGATTGATAACGAGTTCCTCCCGCACCGATGCGTAGTCGGCGTTACGGGCTGTCACCATCACTCTGTTTTCCCCGCCCTTCAAAGGGACACTCACCACGACCTGCTTCAACCGTTCCGGCTTGGCCGAAAGACCGGCCTCTTCACCTAGAGGAATCGCCGTACCGTTCACCGTCACTCTGATCGAGTCGGGGGCGATGTTACTGGCCTGGTCCGAGACCTCAAAGGCGACACGGCAGGTCTCTTCTGCCGTTTCGGTCACCGCCCCTTTGAAGCGGATTTCCGGGCCTCCCGTTTTCCGCAGCCTGGTAACAAGGTCATGGCGTTCAGCATCTTCCGCCGTCACCCGGATAACTTCGGCCCCCTCTTCCCGAATAACAAGAGCGTAGTTCATTTTTACCTGAGGAAACTCGTTCTGAGAAATCTGAACGGCAATCTGGTTTTCACCCGCCTTAAGCCTACGGGTGGCATTAAGTGTGAACTTGATCCCCTCACCCGCGTTACCCGGCTTCACCCCACCGATCAACTCTTCAGATTTGCCTACGATGCGGAGGTTTTCATCCCGGCTCTCAATCTTCACCTTGACGCCTTCAGCTGGTAGGCTTCCCTCGTTAACGACTTGGAGATAAAGGTCAGCCCGTTCACCCTGTTCAATCGTATTGCCGCCCCCCTTGCTTCGCAGTTGTGCAGTATATGAAATCTTTGGGGCCTTCACCTCAACGGGAATGGAGATTATCCTGTTCATTGCGGGGAAATCGGCCTGACTGATGTCAATGCCAACGGTCGTCCTGTAGTCGGCATAGGTGCGGGGAAGAGAAAGTTTGAAGCGGGTACAAGGCAACGCGGTCCCCTCCTTGATTTCGCCTACGTCCAGTTTGCTGCGGGAAAGGGCCACGCCGGTACCGGCGCTTAGGGATACCGCCACGTTTCGCGCCGCGATCCCGCCCCTGTTGGCCAGGGTTAGTTCGACTTCGTAATCGCCGCCGTTGGTAATGCTTTTCACATCCTCACCATTGGAGAAAATCCGCCAGGCATACTCGATATTCGGAGATTTCTTCCCATAGGCAAGCGCAAGCTTGCGGTCCCCGCCCCCAACGCCGCGCACGTCGCTTACTTGCATATTTGAGGTGATCTCATTACCGTCGAAGTTGCGGGGTATCTCGAAGGCGAGTTTACCCTTCACCGTTTCCCCTGGAGGAATGGTCCCTAGCGATGTTTCGCTCCGCACCCAGCGGAGACCTGGTGAGAGATCCGCTCCCTTCAGGTCAACCCCAACTGCTTTCCCCTCGCCGCTGTTCTTGATGTACGCGACAACCTCCACCGTCTCGCCGCTTTCCGGGATACCATTGCCATTCCCCTTAGCAAGGCCGGAATCGCCGTCGTTGATCTCAGTGGACATGATTTCTAATTGCGGTTTTAGCATCCGTGCTGTCCGCAGAGGATAGACCACTTTCCGTGCGTCATAGCCACGTTTTTCCTTCAGGTTGAAGGTGAACGGCGTTTCCCCGTCGGTAATGTCAAGACCGGCCTTTACCTTTATCCGTATCTCTTTCATTCCGCCCGCCTGGATGTCACCGACAGTGATATTTTTATCGAAGGCGATCTTTTGGTTGTCAGCTGATATTTCCAGGTTTGTCCCGTATCCGGTACCTTTGCCGGTATTGGTTATCGAGACAACTATCTCGGCTTCTTCTGCGGCGTCGAGGGTGGTGTTAGGAAGGAGAGAGCCTGAGTCGGTGAATTTAGTTGTGAGGGAAAGTTCCGAGGGAAGTGCTAGTTTTTGGGATTTGGCTAGTGTAAAAGGGATCATTTCAGTTTCAACGTCATTAAACAGATCCCCAATAGCCGAATCCATAGCCGATCGGATGGGTCCATAGAAAGGTGAGAAATACCCTACATTATCATCACTACAGTAATAAGCTGAACCTGAATTTCTGATGCTATACCCGGAAGCAGTAAGGTTTTTTATGAAACCGTCTTTTGAATTAATCACTTGTAGACCAACTGTTACATTTGCAGCAAGGTCAAAATAGTCATGCTCTCCAAATTGAACGCCTATTTTTAACGCAGCTTCTTTATCATATGAAGTGCTATAATCGACGCTTGGCACCAACATTAAATCATAAGCATCTTCATTTTTAATACTATCAATACTTTGGTATAAGTCTGCTTGTTCAAAATATGATTTTACTCCTTTAGAAAATATTTCCTCAGAGACAAATCCGATGTTACTCTTGGAGTTAACATATCCATTTTTACTAATGCACTTACCATTACCCAAAAGACCAGCACACTTGACCTTACATTTACAAAAAATCGAATCAATTTTAACTTTATTTCTAAAATCATCACTTATAATAAGCGCAACTTTAAGTGGAATCTTGCCGTTATGCGGCGTAGGGACAGTAGAACATGCTATCAACAAACCTGCTAGGACCACCATCAATACATGTTTAAGGTTTATTAACTTCATATACATCCTCTCTTATCCTTTTCCACTCACAAGTCATGCCGCGAGGAGATTCATAATCTCATAAGATCCGACTCTGCCAATGGATACATAATTTCGGTTATTGCGCTCATTTTTCATTTTAACCTCACCACAACCTGTCCCGGAAGCCCTGTTGCCGTTGGGTTCTGTTTAAACTGCGTCTGCTCGGCAACATTTTTACTGATGTACTCTTCGAGTTCCTTTTTGGTAATCTCGCCATCACCGTTGGCATCGGCCTTACCGGACAGCCCCTTGAGGAAGTAGTAGGTGAAGTAGCCATGCCGCTTGGCCTCGTACCAGCGCGAAACTTCCTTGCCCGACGAGGCGGAAAATACCAGTCCATTTTTCGTCCGCAGCAACGGGTTAGAAACCTCCAGCACCGCACTGATTCCCTTGATAAGTGTGCCATTTTCGGTTGTACCACTAAAGCAGGCATCCATGGCGATGGTAACGCTCCGGGCGCCCAGCTTTTCCATCTTAGCGTAAAGCTCCTTGAGTGGAATCCCGGTTTCCTTTGTAAATTCCGAATCAAAATCGTAGGGGGCGAGATACGCGTCCTTTGCAGCCCCTTCGGAGTCAACGTCCGGCATACCATGGCCACTGTAATAGATGAAAACGTCTGATTTCCCGGGAGACAACGCTATTCGCTTTCCAAGTTTATTGTAGAGGGCAGTTACCAGCGATGTCCTGTCAGCCTCTTCATCCAAGAGTGTCAGAATCCGTGCCTCATCATAGCCCAGTGTGCGCACCAAATATTTCCTTACAGTCTCTGCATCACGCCGTGCATAGTCAACCGAGGGCATCTGCTTGTACTTTGATATCCCAATGATAACTGCTACAGCGTCCAGGTTTCGCATGCCCGTGGTGACCGGCGGCGAATCGACGTCGTCCTCAATGGTCCTGGTGATAAAGAATTCTTTGCGCGCCTGATTGTTTTCCGTGTTGCGGGCTGTGATAATGAGGGAATTCACCCCTTCCCGCAGTCGCAGTTCGATCATAAGTTGCTTCTTCCGCTCCAATTTTGTTGTAGCTCCGGCGTCTCCATCTAGCGAAATGCTGACACCGTTAACTGCAACCTTGATTGAGGCGGGCTCGATATTGTGTGCTGGATCGGTTAAGTCAAAGGCAAGGCGATAGCTTTCTTCAGTAGTTTCCACGGTTGGGCTCTTCAGGGAGATGGCTGGGCCGTTAAGGTTGGCGGGTGAGATTAACACACCTGTAGTCTTTGACCGCTCTTCGGCAGCCACGTCGATGACATCCGCCCCCTCTTCACGAATCGCAAGAACATACTGTTCCGCCAGCGGCGCAAAGTCGCGCTGTTTAACATCAACTGCCAAGAAGGCATCGCCAATAGCGATCCGCCTGTTGGACGATACAGTGAATTTCAGTATTTCACTCCCGCGGGGAAGGATAGAGCCGACGTCCTCACCGGTCTTGCCGAGAACAGTCAAATAGGGTGTATTGCTTGCAAGTTGCACCTTAACTCCATCGGCGGGTAGATTCCCTTCATTCAGTATCTGCAACTCCAGAATGGCTTGCTCCCCCTGCTGGAGTGTATTACCGCCTCCCTTGCCGAGCAGGGTTGGAACGTACCTAAGCTTGGGGCTCTTGACTTCGACCGGCAGTGTGATGGCGCTACGTGCTGAGGGAAAATCAGCCTGGGTTATATCGACAGCAATCAGCGCTTCTTTTTTCGTGTATGTGCGAGGGAGCGATAAGGTCAGCCGCTGAGGAGACCCGGAGGCTTGAGGCTTCACCTCCCCTGCATTAAATTGTCGATGCGAGAAGGTTGCTCCGCTATCGGAGGAGATGGATACGGCTACATCCCGCGCCGCAATCTGGCCTCCATTCTCTAAGGCTAGTTCAAGCTCATAGTCGCCCGCATTGGTGATGCTCTTCACCTCGGCCCCCTTGGAGAAGATACGCCAAGCAAAACGCAATTCCGGGGCCAGACGGCCGACTGCAAGCGATTCTTTCCGCTCAGCATTTCCAGTTTCCCTGACGTCGGTAGCCTTAAGGGCGGAAGTAATTTCCTTTGATTGAAAATTGCGGGGAATGGCAAAGGCGAGTTTTGCTTTGACCGTTTCGCCGGGGAGGATGTTCCCCACTAGCGCCGAGTCCCTGACCCACTGGACCCCAGAGGTAAGCTCCGCGCCTATAAGATTGACACCGATGGCCTTGCCAATGCCGCTGTTCTTGATGAAGGCAATCAGTTCCACGGTCTCGCCGCTTTGGGGGATGCCGTTGCCGTTCCCTTTGGCAAGGCCGGAGTTAGCGTCGTTGATCTCGGTGCCGACGATCTCCAGTCGAGGCGCCTCCAGTCCTGCGGTCGGCAAGTTCATGACGACCTTTTTCGCGTCGTAGCCACGCTTTTCCTTGAGTTTCAGGCTGAACGTTGTTTTGCCGTCGGCCAGATCAAGGCTGGCTTTGAGGCTTACCTTGACTTCTTTTGTTTCGCCTGGGGCTATGTCTCCGACTATAATGCTCCGGTCAAAAACAATCTTTGAGTTCTCGGCGTTCACTTCCAATATGGTGCCGAAGCCGGTACCTTTGCCGGTGTTTTTAACCTTTACGGTCAATTCGGCATCTTCACCCGCATCTAGGGTGTTATTGGGTAGGAAAGCTGAGGTATCAGAAAAATTGACTGTGAGGGTCAGACTGGATGGCGATGCACTATTAACTAGATAATTATCAATCTCAACATTTAATCGAGATGAATCTGATATTTTGTCACATAAACTTGTTATAGCGCTATCAACTACTCTACCAATAGCAATTCTACTATTCATTTCTCCTTGTATCATTGCATATGTACCTAGGGTGCCCAAGGTAAGAATAAGATTATGCCAACCGAATGGCATACTATAAACATCTTGGGTTCGATAGTTTAATGTCTCTGATGTGTTATTGAATGTATAGGATAGCTTAGTGTTAATAGTAGATGTAATATCGGACATATCTCCACTTGCTTTTTTACTTGTTATATATAGTTCTATAGGCATCACGATAAGTTTATTGTTATTGCTTTCATGTTCATTTGTTATTATATTTATATTAGTATATTTACCCGATAGTTTTTTATATAATCTATCCACAAACACATCGCTATATGCTTGTTTTTTGATATTAATTGTGTTTATCACTACTGGTACATCTTCTTTTGACATAGGAATATTATCTATTGCGATAGTTTTAACTGTGCTACAACCAGATATAACAATGATCAAGAATAACGCGATAAGTATCCTAGAGATAGGATGAGTCATTTTATGCTTCCTCCTTTATCTCGTCTACGAGCTTTTTACCGCCTTCTCTGATCACGGTCCCTATTCAGAATTACTTCAACTACTGCCCCCCAGCCTCAACACTCTTCTGCAAGTAATACTTAGCCACCGAATTGTTCGGAACTTCAGCAAGAATTGCCTTGAGCTGCTTGGATGCCGCCGTGTATTGCTTGCTCTCGTAAAGTGCCATAGCGTCCTGAATTCTCTCTTCCATGGGCTTTTCCAAAGCCTTTGCTGGCGACGGCGCAGTCTGCCTTATGGGAGCGGTTGTCGGCCCGGGTCGGGTTGCCTTCACAACTGATACAGGTTGTCTGCCACCGTATGCTCTAGGTCGTTCAACAGCGGGCCCCTTTGGCTGCAGCGACTTCTCAAGGGTCACCTGAATATCCGGGTTCTTTCCTTCAATTAAGGAAATCTCGACATTACGTGCCTGGTACCCTCCCTTCTTGAAAGCGATGGTATGTTTTCCTGCTAGCAGGTTCGCGGCAGTGTGGGGCGTGTCCCCCACATCTGTACTATCAATCGCTACAGCCGCACCCTTTGGGGTCGAGAAAATGCTAACTTCAGCAAGTTTTGATGGCGATGATTTGGCTGAGAATAGTTCATACGCGCCGACGACAGCCAGGAGGAAAGCGAGTACAACTGTCGCGTATATGCCCACTTGGCTCTTCTTAGTCTCTCCAACTTTCAAATTTTGGGAGGGCGAGGTGACAACACTAGCACTAGGCGGGCCTTTATGTGTGTTTTCAGGAGAGGATGAAGTCGCATCCTCAGGGAGGTGATTGGCAGAATTACTAATGTTGTTCTTTTCTATCTGAGGCTCATACGGAGGTATGGGTGGAGTTTCGGATTGTCTAATTTCTGAAAAACCAGTATCCGCCCTTCCAATATCAGCGACGTTGTGAGCGTGAGGGTGCTGGTGAACCGGCTTCTTGGTAGGAGGCTTTCCGCAAAAAGGGCAGAAATTGACAGGCGCCGCGAGGCTTCGCCTGCATGAATTGCACAATATTTCGGTGTCATCTAGATTTGGGTTCATGCTTTGTTACGCGCAGTGTTACATAAATAAATCATTCCCCGCCTGCGCGGACTCCTCCCGTGCCAGGATCCATATCACATCACCTTCCTAGTTATCTTTTTTCTGTAACTGCTCCAATTCGAGGTCTATTTCACAGATCTTCCTGCTTTTCTTAATTACCCCTGGACGTGAAAAATATTGTTTCGCCTTATCAGTGATTGCCATCAAATTTTCGCCACTGCCGACTATCCGGATGTTTTGTTCGAAAATCGTTCGGTCGGCGCCTTGAGTTAAATTCGCAATACCCTGAACGATTTGGTTTTGAGCATCATTTCCGGATCCACTTTCCTTCTGAAGACTTGTTTTTATCGACTGCGACAGGTCCGAGCCCCCGTATTCGCGATAAAGTTTGTCCAGCATCTCCTTACGTTCCGTTCGCAAAGATATTATTTTCTTTGCACGGCTTTGGGCGTTATCGCAAGCCGCCAAAAATATTAGAGCCATAAAGACAGAAAGGATCGTCAAGATCAGGTGCTTAAATTTGTATGCCATACAGCCTCCTCAAATCAGTTTTTTATGGTAGCCGCAGCATCCTTTTTAAAGAGCGTGCCAAGCCAACTGTGTATTTTATTGGAAATATCAGAAAGAGTTTTCTCAATATTGCTACCGCCGATACTCTCCACTGTTTCGCCTTTGAAAACGATGACTGCGCGGCGATTCTGAGCGAGTTCTTGCGGCGTCTGGGCATCGGCAATTACAGGTCGCGAAGCCCCAAAGCCCAAGGCTTCAATACGGTAGGGGGCAACCTGCCTCACTATCAGAGCATCCTTGACCGCTTCCGCACGTCGCTGGGAGAGTTTCAGATTGTATTCATCTGTGCCGGTGCTATCGGTGTGCCCTTCTACGGTGATTTTGCAATTAGACCGCAGTAGGACAGGCTTTAGCGCGTCAAAAAGCTCATCTGACTGCTTGAAAAGTTCTGAGGAGTTCACCGCGAATAGTATCGAATCGTTCATCGTCGCACGAGCACCATCAGGACTATCGGTGAATTTAATGCGTCGGGTCGCATCAGTATTTCGTCCCGTGGTGGCACAAGAGGCAAGACTAACGAGCACGAATAATAACGTAAATAATCTGGTAAGGCTTTTCACTGGAGCTCCTTTAATTTATAAATAATTGCTCTCTCAGCCAAGTTTACAAATCGCAAAGTGTTTGTCAGCAATCAGTCAATTCGAAATAAAAATACCATTTTTAATTTCACTCAAAATAGCAGCGGTTCTAGTAACTGAGACATCAGGATAAGGAACATCTGGAGTAATTCCGTTTCCATTGCACGAGGTATTATCAGGGAAGCTAATACCAAGTGTAGTTAACCAGAGCCCGCCATGATCGGAAAGTGGGAAAAGCGCCTGCGATACGCACTTGCCATAACTCCGCTCCCCCACCACACGAGCTACATGATGATGCTGAAGTATCCCAGCCAGAATTTCCGCGGAACTCGCAGTGCGCCGGTCTATGAGAAGCAAGACGCGACCTCTCTGCTTCCTCCCTGAAGGCGACCGATATATCTGTATCTTTCCTGCCCTATCATTCGTATTAACCATGGGGCGACCGGCAGGAACAAACATTCCAGCAACCTCCAGGGCCTCGTACAAATCGCCTCCTGAGCATCCGCGCAGATCAAGCACTATCCGGCTCCCAGGCCGCATCAAGGCTGAAAGCCTGGCAGAGATTCCGGGGGCAGTGTCATGAGAAGCAAATTCACTGATGCGCAGCACTAGATCAGAGCCCATGCGACGCCAGGTGACAGAAGGTGGTTTAAAGGCAGACGGTTTGACCTTGTAAAGCCTCTCCTTGCCACCAGAACGTTTGGCAACAGTGAGATTGGCATAGCCCTTTTTCAGTGCCATATCGAGCCGGGTGGAAATAAGGGCGAGATCGGTACCCGGGACCTTGCCATTGATTGCCAGAAGTTCGCTGATTTCCGGTACTCCTGCCTTATCCGCAGGCCCGCCGGTGTCCGGTCGCACCCATACCCGGGACTTGTAGGCAAAAACCTCTATCCCAAGATGCAAAGCATGCGGGAGGTTGGCAGACTGAAAGGACGTCGGAACGTAGCGGGCATACGGATCCATTGCCTGCAGGCCTGCGTCAAGATTGGTAATGTTCAGTGCTGCAAGCGATTCGGACGACGGGGGCAGCAGTGCTTTTTGAGCCACTATAGTGCGTATTTCATCGATACTGGGTGCGGCATATCCCGTCAGTTCAAAGAGGGTTAAGCATATCCCTGTAAATAACGCACAGATCGGCCATCGCTTCGGCGGTAAGCCGACATCATTTCGTGGCATCGGAAAGAGCTTGGGAGTATTTCAGAAGTTTTTTGTATTCGTCAGCCAGGCGGTTCCGCTCCTGCTGCAGAACCCGGTAACGCTCAGGGTCAGCAGACCTCCCTCCGGCTTTTTCTAATGCTTTTAATGCCCCCTGCTGTGATTTCATTTTCTGTTTTTGAGTTGCAATTCTACGCTGCAGGGCGACAATATCAGCCTTTTGTTGGACTGATTGAGCCTTTAGTTCGTTAACATCCGACTCCAGATTGGCCAAGTTGTCATCCATTTCGTCTAATCGCTCATGTTCAGAGGCGGCCTCAGCCTCCCAGGCTTTGGCTTCTTTATCAAGTGCTTTTGATTGATCAGTCAAACTCTGATTGATATTCTCCTGGCGGTTTAGCTCCTCACCGCGTTGTTGTATGCGAGAGTCGTATGCACCGGAGTTAATGCCACTCAAGCCTCCGAAAAACCCACCCTTCCTCGGATCATTAGACACGCAGGCAGCCAAGGCGGCAGAGGACAGGATAACGACAAAGAGGTTTCTGAACATAGCTATTTCCTCACAGAAAGTGATTTAAGGAGCTTGGCCATTTGCACGCTGTTGCTATCGAGCAAGGCTATATTCTTTTTGAGTAGATCAACTTCCTGTCCGAGTTTTGCCAGTTTGTCTCTATCCTGGGCTCGGCTAACGCTTTGTATATACTTATTTAGGGCAACTACTTCCTTGTTCATGTCACTTTTATGCTGGTCGGCAACCTCAATCATTGATTTTATTTCTTTCTTCTTTGCTGCTATCTCGGCTGCTTTTGCTTTTTTTGCTTTTAATCTAGACTTGAGATGGGTGACTTCTTTATCCAAATCTGCAATTCGAGTCGTTGTTTGATCATTGAATTCCTGGAGGTTTACATTTGATTGTACGACGGAATTAATCTGTCCATCCATTTGATCCTCAATCTCTACGTACTCTGCTTTTTTTTCAGCCACTGCATTCCCCGCTATATAGCCTGCACCGGCACCTAAAGCTGTGCCTATCCCAGCTCCAATCAGTGCACCATTTTGTTTACCGATCAACGCTCCAGCCCCCGCACCAATGGCGGCGCCAAGCAGAGCTCCAAAACCGGTGCCCTCCTCCCTGGTACGGCCCCCATCTGTAGTCGCACATCCGGTGAACAGGCTTAAGATGACACTCAAGGCAACCAGTCCGGGTAGAAAGCGTTTCATATCAGCACCTCCATGTAGTGGCCCTTATGACCTAATCGACAAAATCACTGAAACTCTGGTTGAAGTCTGAGAGTAATTTCTTGGAATTCACTTTAGAATTATCGCGCAAAGAATTAACATGTTTTGCGAGCAATTCGGCGACGACCTTTTCGCGAGGTCCCTGGTCACCGTTCTTTATTAATCCCATTGCATACGAAATCTGCTCCGGGGTGTAGCGACCTAGTTCAACGACCTTCTTAATGTAGGCCATCAGACTATTGTCCCGATTTTTACGAGTGGCTATAACCGTACTTTCTGCTGAGGCAATCTGGTCCTGGTAGCGGGGAGAAATCTCGCCAAGGCTTTGAGCTGCCTGTCGAACTTTCTCCAACTTGGGGAGTTTTGTGATCGCAACCGAGAGATCAGTCCCCTGCCTTAGGGCTTCGATTGCCAGGCCACGGGCGGCTTCACGTTGGCCCTGATTTTGTGTAATAGTTTCAGGAGGTTTTTGTCTCCCTGGAGCCTCAACGACTACCCCATTTGGAGTCACATACCCCGGCTTGCGGGAAAGAAGATAGCCAGTTATGCCTACTATCAATACAACAACGGCAATGGCGACCCATTTCCAAAGCTTTGGCTTTGGATCTGGTTTTGGTTTCGGTCCTGGCGTCGGTCCTGGCGTCGGTCCTGGCGTCGGTCCTGGCGTCGGTCCTGGCGTCGGTCCTGGCGTCAGTCCTGGCGTCAGTCCTGGCGTCAGTCCTGGCGTCAGTCCTGGCGTCGATTCTGGCGTCGGTTCTGACGTCGGTTCTGGCGTCGGTTCTGGCGTCGGTTCTCGCGTCGGCACTGGCGTCGGTTCCGATGGGCACTCCTCTTGTGTTCTACAATATGGGCAATATTTCACTGGCCCATAGAGAGGCTTCGAACAGGAGTGGCAAGTTAAAGGATAAATAGGTTCGGGCATGAGCAATTACAACCTTTTGTTATTAAGTCAAGGCAATATGTTTATCTGAGAAGCGTTCTGCTCGTAATTCTGACTTTTCCAGGTGGCACGTACTTCATGGGCATCTCCTGCTTACTGTAGCTTTTTGTACCTTTCCCCTTGATATCAGACTGTTTGTACACACTTGGCTGGTAGAAACCTTCAACCCTGATTTTACCTTTTCGTTTATTATCTATACCGGTATCCTCTTTATACTTATTCAGGCTTGGCCTTCCTTTCTTATGCTCAGTTAATAAAAAGGTGCCTTTCTTTATTCCGTTCTTGCCTATATCTTCTCCGGGTCTAATCAATCGGGTAAATGGCCGCCATTTGCCGTTCTTTTTAATCGGAGCCTTACCCATGGCCTCCTTGTTCTGCTTCATAAGCAGTTTTTCCTGCCTTGACTCACCTTTGCAGTAAGCTAGGTCGGGCAGAGTGGCAGATCCTGCAAAAACAGCTATCAGCACAATTGAAACCGGAATTATACATTTGGACATTCGTCTCATTTCCATATCGAGCCCCGTTCAGGTTCGGAGTCTAACCCAGTAGAGGAGGCGGAAGTATCGACTCACCCGATTTTTGCGGGACTCAGCATTCCGGACAGAGGTTCGGACGGCCTTCCAATTGCCTACCGCAAGCCGAGCAGCATTTGCCCTCTGACTTGCTGCCAACTTTGGCGAGTTTCCTCTCTAACCACCCCGAGTGGATAAATTCACTGGGAAGTTTCCGCGTTGGATAATGTGCCCCGCCTACCTCGTAGTCGTAGACATCACCCTGTGAATTAAGGATTTCATTTGCCCCGTGAGTTGGGACCTCCAATTTACCAGGAAACTCATGTCCAATAAGACGGACAATCAGGTCAGGTCCCGCATCATAATATTTTGTTCAAGCTTTGTCCGTGCCTGTTCACTTATGTACGAATTGCGCCAAAGGAATTCGTCTATGCGATAAAGAAGCACAGGCTTGCCACGGTCACCCCACGTATGCAACTAGGATACGTCGCAGCAGTCTGAGCGCGGTCTCCACCTAAGGTCCGCCCAAGGCAATAAATAGTGTGGAGTTACTCCCATGAATACGGTAAACATGAATCAACTTACATAGCTTTTCCACACTCTGGGCAGAACTTCGGAGACCCTTCTATCGAACAACCACAGTTGCCGCACCGAAGCCCCCCCCCCTGTTTAGCACCACATTCTGGACAAAACTTCGGGTTACCGACAATAACGCAGTAGCAACTAGTACACTTATTCCCAATATTTCTCTCATTACCACAATGCGGACAAAACTTAGGATTTCCATCAATTTTACCTCCGCATGTTGAGCAAACATTGGACGGCTCATCCCCTCCTCCTTTAAACTGTTTTTCCAGCCACCCTGCTTGAAAAAATTCAGGCTTCAGTATCCTCTTGGCTCTATGTAAACTACTGACTTCATTTTCATATACATCAGTCTCAGAGCCCTCAATTTCAACAGCCCAAATGCCCAACGCCTTAAAATCTTCCCACCTACCTAAATTAACAGTTCCTTTCAGTGAAGATAGCAGATCATTTAGGTCTGTATCAGACGAATCAGATTTTTTTGTCAGCACCTTCCTTGCCTCTTCTCTGAGTTTGCTACACATTACGTTGCTAAAACCGTAAGACAAAAATTCACCTAAGTTTTCGCTTTTTATCTTTGCTGGCGGATATACGCACTGAGAATAATATTCGAACAATACTACTAGTGCGGCATATTGGGTTGGAGTTTTAAACCGGCCAAGTGAGTCTGTGATTTTTTGTTGTAAATATACTAGGTGCTCTGGTGCGATGCCATCCAATCGGATGGTTCGCTCATTGCCAATTGAAAGTTCTTCGCCTTGCACAGCTATGCAATACACACGCTCATCTGGATCTTCTAGTCGAAGCTTTAGAACCCCAAGCACAATTCCTTGGATATACAACCTGAAATGATCAGCTAGGCTGTCAAGTGCGCCTGCACTTGGTGCAATGGGATGGACAAAGAGCGTCTTATCTTTGTGTGTATGTACCGGAATTTTTTTGCTCTCGATATTGTAGTTTTCCCGCCAGTTTGACAGCATGTTTAAGGCCGGGAGTGGCAAACCACTCAATTCAACATAGCAGGTCAGCTTGCCAGGGACACCTGATTCAAATTGAATCTGCCTAGGTGTCATATGTGTGCGGGCGGGGATAGAATTCCTAATTTCGTCACCAAAAATTCCTGTTTTCCATATCTCAGGTTCGTCCACACCAATTATGCATGAATACTGGCTAGGCGAAACATCCCAAACACCTTCAAGATTTGCCTCTACCCAAGGCATTGCCATATCCATACAGTGCTGAAATAATTTTCTTCTCTCCGGATCGGGCATATCTACAAGCGCTTTGAAAAGAGGATTTTCAGTGCCACTTCTTGTGGCCGGCAACTGGCTTAATGCAAGCCCACGCAATTTGCCGATCAATTCAGCTCTGCTAATTTCGTTTTCAAGTTTAGTAAAAATTTCGCGAGAACCGCCAAGGTTTTCAAAAGCTTTATTGGCCCACTCCAACGCCCTTACAGGATCAAGATTGCGAGCAGCGTCAAGTTCAGCTGTTGATGCTTTTACGATCTGGTACGCTGCATGCCCTTGTTTAGTCGCTTCACGCGTGCGAACGACCTCTTCTTTCATACTTGCCATTATCTCTACGACAAGTTTTTCATAGCCTGCGAGCTTTCCAGCAAAACTTTCAGCGGACCAGCGTTTACGATTGGTCCTTTCATCAATGCCTTGATGCTGTCCGAGCCAAGCGGAGAGATCCTTGAGCAGAATCTCTGCTTCTTTGCAGGCAACCTCACGAAGACGCGCTTCAGCATACCAACGAATTGCCTCACCCATCTGTTGGAGTTTGGCTTCAGCATGAGATTCCTTATTACCAGCAAAACTGAAAAAGCCTCCACCCTTAGCCTGATTGATATGCCCCCTAATAACTTGAAGTTCACCAATCCGCAACTTTTCGCAAAGACCTGAGAACCACTTCCGAGCGGTATCGAAATCGCGCAGCAATCCAGTAACATCATTCTCGATACAATCCTTGATCCGCTCAATAAGTTGAATTGTGTAATCCAGTCCTCCTTTTTCCTTATTGTTGACGGCTGCCCAAAGAGCTTTCAACAGAGCAGAATTTCCATCAACAATTCCTTGAAACACAAATTTCCGACGTGCTTTAATCGACTCTTCAAGCCCCCGAGCCCCGGCATCAGTCGCACCACCCTCAATACCTAAATCACGATCCAGTTCAGTTCGAAGTTTCTCCACTCGCAATAGTCGTTGATCTTTCTCCGTAGATGCAAGAATCTCATCAATTCCATTGTTAATACGGTCGTGGATATGCCCAATCATTGGTTGACCACCATCAACCAATAAATGATCCACTAATTTAGGCATAGCGAATTCAAGACCTTCTTGATAGGGTGCGCCATCCGAAACAAATTGGTAGGCAATCTTAAAAATCTCTTTATTACAATAAACCGGTTCTTCTTTTAGTAAATTTCTGCCATCATCAGGAGTGGGCGGAGGTACTTCTCGACCACCGCCTGTATCTGAAGCAATGCCAAAAAACACCTTCAGCATGTCGTTAACTTGGTTGCAGGCAATTTCGTCCCTTCTCTGATCTAGCTGCGTGTCTATTATTGATTGACCGAAAGCAGAATACGCCTTCGAATACCTCAACGTCATTGATCCGTACTTTTTGCTATCAACTGGTAGAAATAAATTATCTGTTTTATGCACGGCATATTGATTTGGAGCTATGGACCGCTTTCGATCAGCAAATTTTTCGGACGTAAAATCTTCGAATAAAATGTCGGCGACCATGTCGAAGACATCTTCTTTTTTAGCAGTTTTTTTCATTGCAAGGTTGATGGTGTCAAACAGAAACACATCGTCATAGGGCTTAGTTGGTATAAATTCTTCCACCTCGCGAAACTTCCTCCACCCCTGTACGAATTGGAATTCTTGACTAAAGCATGTCTCCAACTCCATTAATGCTCCATAGGTATTTGCTTCCGTGCGGCTTCCTGCCAAACCGGAATACCCACTTGGGAGCATAAAGCAGAGATCAACTTTTGCACCTTTTATGCGTTTATTCGCTAATCCTTTAGCTAGGTATCCCATGTCAAGAAAAGACCCTGATCCTGTCCCTCCTGCACTGGAAGCAATTACAACCACCCTCAAGCTTGAATCCTGGAGTTCCAATCCTAGGCGATCTGTCTTATTTTTGTTAGAAACCCCGCTAATAAGGGCATCAATTTTCCCTTCAATCATTGGCCTAAGTAAAGGATACTTGTCAAAAAAATAAAGACGCGACAGCGAACGAATTTGACCTGCTCCTTCTGGGCGGGTGATATTAAGCTCCAGAGCTTTCTTACGAGTCAAAGGAAACCAAGACGCGATATGTGGATACTTGTTTAGTTCTCCATCCGTGCGTATATACTTGTCCATGTCCAGTTTTAATATCAGCTTTTCTTCATCGTTGAATTTAACTAAATTCGCCAGAGGATCAGTGTCTGACGACTTTTCACTTTCTGTTTTAGAGCTAGCATCAAGATCAAAATTAATGAATTGTGCTAAAGGGAATTCAGCCAAACTAGCAATACGTAATGGGTTGTTTCGACTGCCCCAAACATTATTAAGTATTCGTCTCCTCACTCTGAGAGCGATCTCCATTCCCGTCCCACCTACTGCGATAAAAAGAGTCGGCAATACTTTTTTTAAGGGCTCGTCTGCTTGAACGTCTTGTGGTACTTCCACCTGGTCTGGCATTACATACCTCCAATCAAATATACAAAACAGTTAGCGCTTGGAAAGCAAGGCGACAATAAACATCACAAGGGATGCCAGAATTGCCAGACCTATTGGAATCAAGTAAGCAAGTGACATAAATCTAGCCGAGTCGAGTATTGCCAGTGCCGCTGTTATAGCAGCAAGCAGCAAAATACAGAAAAGTGCCCAACCAGCCATGTCAGCTGACCGTGGAGATTTCCTATAACTTGCCACAAGCATCTTCGATACTGCATTTTTTATGAAAAAGAAGATGATTGCTGCTACCAGTATGCCGCCAAAGGCTATTACCATTTCTTTGGTGCCGATTGGCGAACTATCTGTTGAAGGGATCGACTCTGCGCTCGTTCCAGTCTTTTGAGACTCGCTCGGAGTCTTGTCCAAATCAGGTAATTTCAGATTTTGGTCGGCCACGTAGTTCTCCTTTTCACAATGTAATTTATAGAAACATTACAGCACACTAACCCGTTCAGAGCGTCCGGCTTCAAGCCGTGAAGTTGGCTTGCCGAGACCGCGTTTAAGAGATCCTATCCGCTCTCCACTTTCTGAATAAAATGGACATTCACCAAAAGCCTTAAGAGCGTAGGTTTTTTGCATGCCATCCACAACTAAGGTGTACTTTCTTGACTTGGTGATGGCTGTAAACAACCATACCCCTCCACAAAATATCACAAGTGCCAGTAATGCCAATACGACCAATGGCCATACCGGGTACTCCACTTTGACTAATAGTGGCCTTGAAGTTAACGATTGTTTTGCCGAGTCCCCAGGGACGAATATTTCTGGTAAAGGATCACCCGGGAACAGCGCATTCATGCGCTGCAAAAAAACAGGCGACAACTGCAGTTGTTGATTGGCTAGGGTAAATTCCATTACTGCTTGGGCTTGATAGCCGCTCTTAAAGATGATCTCGGGGTGACCCCACATATTGGGCAAAGGTGGTATCCCTATTTTAACGGCAATAGCAGTAGACTGTTTTCCTGCGGCAACTGGGGTTAATTCATGAGGTTGAATTTCAGACTGAATACCGTGATTCTCCCCGCTGAATTTTACGTCCAACGAAACATCCGCCGATCGTATGTCATACGGAAAGAAATCATTTCTAAATACGCCGCTGATGGCAGCCATTTCCGGCTTGCTTGACGAGTCAAACTGAATAACCAATGTGCTTCGATCAGCCCCCAAAGATACGTTGAAGTTACCTTGTTTGGCGACCCCAGTCGGCACGAATGTAACGGCATCCGCATTCAGAGGCTTGAGCCTGGCAGGTTGATCCTCAAAAGGGAGCTTGGCAGCAATTAGCTTTTCAAGTAGATCATTTGCTGACTTACCGTAAGAAATTGCGTAGATCATAATGCCATTGGCTTGGTAATATTTCCCTTTAACTGGCATAGGATAGGGATATGCGACAATACGCTTGATATTATCTTCGTTCTGCAACCAACTGTAAAACTCCTTGTTCTTAGCGGCAGTTTCTGGACTATTCTGCGGACTGTTCCTATTGTTTGTAAAAATCCATAGGATACAAGGATGACCAGGAGAATACTGGCTTATAGAACCGACGATTGCTTCTTTAAAATCTGTATCGGCATATGAATTTCCGCCAGGTTTCTTGGCTAGGTTGATATTTTGAAGAGCCGTTATAACCTTAACCGGGTCGCTTCCACGATACGCAAGCATCGGGGAGCGATTATTCCCGGAACTTTGATTGAAACTGGCTACAACAATCTCGTCCCCTTTGTGGCTTATTTTTTCGATAACAGCCTTCACAAGAGGCTTTAATTTTGAATTGCTATCGGCATAGAATGGTTCCATCCAGCCCGAGTTCTGAACCATGAAAATGTTGGTTACTGGCAAATCTGCTGCTATCGCTCTCACATTTGGTGAGAAGATAATCACAATAAGTAACAAAAGTTTTAGCCTGTTGGAATCCATATAATGTAAACCTTGCATCATTTCAACCTCCACTTATAACAAATGGCTTCTCCATTTGAGTACAAATAGAGGCTGTGTTGATAAATAAATAATCGAAGTTCCCATGGAGTATGGACGTTGAAGGCATAAGGCATCCGTAATTCTACATGTAGCTCATTGGGAAATTCAATTCGTAGGTCTGTTTGATACATTTTTCGTCGATCTTTTACGATTTCGAGGATTGGTGAGATCAATCCTGTACCAAAATGAGCAGTGATTGTGGCTTTACTTATTTCATCAAGACAAATCAGTGGCACTCTTATTGATTTAGCCTGGTCTTGGCCTTTCTTTGTCCATGGTTTTTCCCAAAGATCATAAGCCTTTGCGTAACACGAAATACCAGATGAAAAACGTCCGCCATCAACGTCCTCTCGATCACTCTCGTCACCATTTAGCTTGTAATATCTGAATGCTCTCAGATCCTGAGAGTTGTCATAATCATCATAACAAATCTGCCAAAAATTCCCGGAAGAGTCCTGATACGGAGGTCCAAGTTCAGGCACAGCCCGGCAGGGGTATTCGTCAGTCTCCCAAGGCCTCCACCCACATGTGCCTTTGGCCTGATCAAAGGAAAGAAGTCCATCGATCCCTACCCAGTAAACAATACGGCGTCCAGCGTCAATGACAGGCACTGAATAAAATCGTGCTTCGCCAGATTCCCGTATCCCATCTGACAGTGGTTCTCCAATTTGACCCCACTGAGAATCAACAAAATCGTAGCCATGAATAGCGAGCATTCCCTCTACTACAACAGGACCAAAAATTTGATTATCTAACACTGCCAGTCCACCTACTGCCTCTCCGCTTCCGAATGACGGAGAGCATGTACCTTTTGACCAATCAATTGCGACCCAGACCGGGCCTTCAGCAGTAGGTACAGCAATACCAGCTTTACCACTTAAAAATGCAGCAGACCAAGACCACTCGGGGAGTTTTGACTCCCCGACCCTGCGACCAGGCGCAGGAACAAGGGATATCCATTTATTCTCTGCTGGGCTGAAATAATCAAGTAACCCCGTAGTGCGGTCAAAGGTAATAAGTGCGGGGGATATGGTTCCAAGGGAACCTACGATAAATTCGTAGTCCCCACGGGGGCGCGGAAGCGAAAAGGTATCTTGTTCCTGGTCTACCCATCGTTGGGCATTTTCTTTCATTATAGGAATAGAAGCGACTTCAATTGGCTTTGACGGCAAACGGAGTCCGCTTCCACCACCATAAGGTGGCATCCACTCATCACTTTGATTCTTACCTAAGGCCAGCGTCTTGCCGCAGTAAGGACAATGACTGAATTCCGGCGGAAAGAACCCGCCACACTCAGATCCAAAACTTGAATGCCAGTTCGAGCCAGCAATAACATCGAGCCCTGACTGATTGCCCTCAATTCCCCCTGTGTCTCGACACAGAATTAAAAACCGTTTATTATCGTCATCCTGAACCCAGTTGCCAGAAGGTCCCTCCCATATTGGCTGATCACCCATAACATCCTCTTTTTTAACGATTGCCGTAAATATATTGATTAAATTATCGTCAGGGTCAAAATTGATACAAAAAACGACAAAGGCCGTACACGCAGAAAATACTAATCGCGCTGTACGGCCTATTTATAACCAATTTGGACGCAAGTCTCCCGCGTAAGCATCACAAACCTCCCACTACATAACAATTTATCGCGACAAACTCTTTTGCGGGCATTCCGCGCTGGGAGTCTTTAAAAACCTTCTATGAGAGATACCCCATTTCCTTATATTTTTCAAGTCCTTTGTCAATATATCGTAATGAGTACGCCTCATTAGTTTTTTTTCATTTTCAGAGGCTTCCACTCAAGGACTATTAGTAACGCTCGTACAAACACTTGCCAAAGCTAAATGCCGAACTGGCTCCACACATGGAGGACCAGTCCTGCCTTCCCCCTTCATATATTCGGTGGCTTGCAGCATTATCTAATTATCTAGTCTTGCGAAAGACGAAATCACCACCCTCGTGACCCGAGTTGCGGATTACCTTGTACTCCGGCAATTGCTCGGCCCTGCCGGCGACAGACTCCTTCAAATGACGCGACATAAGCTCCTCTGCTGTGAAGACCTTGTCAAAGGGCTCGGACAGGGCATTGATCAAGCTGTCGGCAAAGACCGAGTGACCTCTCCTCCCCCCAGCATCGAGCACCGGTTCATTGCCACCACTGGCGATCAGAACGCGGGAAGATTGGTCCAACACCTTCTGCAGGTACTTCTCTCGGGAAACCTTGCCGGTAAGTTTGCCACCGGCACTTCGGGTGATAGTGCCGGAGAAACAGCTGTCGGCCACCACCAAGATGTGTCGGGCCGAAATCAATTTTAGTTGATCGGAAATACTACGAGATTCGATCCATTTGGTCGTATCATCCCGGCTAGCATCAACCGGCAGCCAGTAAGAGGTTTCGGTCTGGGCGTTGTACTCTCCATGGCCCGAATAGTATATGAGCAGGTTGGCATCCTCGGTCAATTTGCGCCGCAGGTCATTAAGCGCACTCATGATAGCATCGCGGCTGGCCTCCTCGTTCAGCAGTATTCGTGTTTCAAAGCCATATTTTTCACGCAGGACCTGGCCAACCACAGCAGCATCATTCGCGGCATTCTCAAGCATCGGCAACCGCCGGTAGCTGTCAATCCCAACAATCAGGGCATAATACTTGGGAGGTTTGACCGCCGTCCCTCCTTGTGTAGCCAACGCTTCAAGCAAAGGCTGGCTACCCTCTTCCTGGGAATCGATGGCCGGCAACGGTGCTGGAGTAGGAGCGGGTATTATAAACTGCTGGGTAGGCCTCGTGGTACGGTTCAATCCCCTGTCGACGGCATCGAAGGTAGATTGAATCCGCACATCAACACCGCCTGTTCCCTCTGACGCATAGCTGCTGATACCTACTAGCAGAGAGAACAGAATTGCATATATCATGCATCTCATCGGGCATCCCTCCTTGGACATCGTTTATCACTCGCACATCCTTTAATTTAACGGGCATACTTAGTATTTTTCCACATTTGGTAACCATACGCATACACTAAACCAGGTCACTCATTCGTCTACTTTAAGTTTAGAACCGATACCCTAATGTAGCATATAGCTTATACAGTGTGTCTGTGTCATGGATAATTCTTGTGGTATCGACGCTGGTAGCTGTTTCTGTCACTATATCGACATTCATTGTCCTCTCGCTCACGTTTCCTCCGAGGGTAAGGTATAGCCCATCATCTCTAGTCGCACCGAAGTAAAAATTATACCAAAGAGCTAGATTAAACATGACTGAACTTGTATCAACCTTCTTATTCGCTACCTTTCCCCAGTCAATAGCTGTGTTCAAATGGTTGTCATAACCAAACCGAAAGGAAAAATCTGCATTAATGCCAGGGGAGCCTGGATCCATGGTCTCGATTGAAATCAGGATTCCGTTTGTTTTATATTCAGCATCATAAACAACTGGTTGGTTATTGATGGTAAAAAGCGTTGTATCGGATGGCCGGCGCCACTGCGAAAAGTATTGTCCAACGCGAAATTCATGAGGTGATAACTTTACTACCTGCCCCATTTTGATAGGCATATCAAACGACCAGAGAGCAATCGAAATTTCGTTATCCACAAATTCGGTCCGCGCCGTTACTTTTTCACCCTTTAACAATGGACTGCTCCCACTGACAGTCCTGTTAGTATAATCAAGAACTGCGGTTTTAGGTATCAAAACTGCACTAGTAAGAGCTGTAGCATCAACGAAAAACAGTTCCCTTGTGTATTTATAACGCACCGACAGGAGTCTTTGCAATACCTTGCCGGACAGGGAGTCGCCGGGAATCAGATAATCAACCAACGGATCCAGCCGTACGACTCCAAGGAATTTTTCGGCAATGAGTTTGGACTCTGAGGTATTTGTGCTCAGCATTTCATTCTGCTTTTCCGATCTAACAATCGGGGTTTCATAGCTCACGTCAAAGAAAGCTTTTGAACCGTATCCAAGACTTCCGCGTACCTTTGCAGCCTGAAGTCCTTCTGTTTTGTATTCGAGGACATGGTTTTCGCTGTCATCGTTTATCTTCCATATATTGTCCTCGTATCCCAAATTTATATCAGAAAAAAATCCATAATGTTGAGAATCACTTGCAAAGGTGATATTTGGGATACAGGTACATAATATTAAAACACAAAATATCCATCTCATAGCAACCCCCCCAACTCGTTATTTACAATTCACTGAACTAAAAGTACACAAGGACGTAATTAACCTCAGTATTATGATGTAACGGTATTTGAAAATAGGTATGCCGTCTTTTCATTTATTTAAGAACAAAAGCCACTTTCGCCGCGCTAAAGAAACCGCACTTCTGATTTGCAGTGTATACCTTGGCAGAATCCTCATCACTCAACTGCAGGTCTGCCCTGCTGGGCGAGCCATCGGCCTTAACAATCAGAGGGTTCTTTACACCTCGGGTCAGCAGAGCAGCCGTGGCTTTGTTTACGCTGCTTGTGTACTCACCGCTCCCCAGCTCGACCAGAACCTTCTTGCTGATCTTGGCCGGGTCGTAAAGCACCTCGCCGTTGGCGGAAAACAGCCGGTTGATGAGGGCTGGCTGGAAGTTCTGCTCAGTCGCATCAACAATCAAGCCATCGTACAGTTCATCCAACTGCACTGGGGATGCTTTGAATGTGGGCTTAGAGGACATCATCTCCGTCATCAGGTTCGGATCACCCACCATCTTTTCGTAGATCAGTGAGCCAAATCCGCGTGGCCCATGGAGTCCCAATTTGACGATGGCTATGGCCATTCCCTTTTCTTTATTGTACTCTTGGAATACTACCTGTACCCCTTTGATAAATGCGGTGACAGAAGTGCGGACAACATCACTTTGTGAATCATTTTTTGCCACCAATGAATCGCCCACCAGGGCAAATCCCTCCAGGTATTCGGCCAACCCCCGTTTGGCGACAACCTCCGCAGCACGCTTGGCGCTAAGTTCTCTTTCCGTAGGATCATCAGCCCTGCTTCGGCCTTCACCCAGAAAAAGGATCGCCTTCTGGCTGAATGCCACAGTATCGTCTCGCCCACCGCTAGAACTCCCGGTCAAAGAAAGGTTCTCCTTGCTCAGCCATTTCTGCGTCCGGGAAAAAGTCTCGTCAACCTGGACGTTTCCTGGAGTCTCATCCGCCGAGGCAGCAACCACCATACTCATGAGAATGCATATGCTTAGCAATATTTTTTTCATTGTTCATTCCCCCCTTGATCAATAAACATTTGTCTTTTGCATGAGTACCCTGATTGCCAGTAACGCCTCGGCCCCCTCCAACTGGTCGGCAAGCCGGAATTCGCCGGATATATCCCCTGCTTCCATAATTCCGCGGCTTGTCATGTTCATGACCGCGTTATAGAAAGGAGAGGTAGCCCTCACATCGGGAAACGGCGATTTTCCATTTTCATAGTAGACTGTTGAAAGTCTTTCATCTCCTATCATCTTGATCAGCACATCTTCCATGACCAGGGCCATCTCACCACGAGTAACATTGTCCATCGCTCGGAACAGAAAGGCGTTCGTGGTCTCATCGAATTTCGGCTCAAGCCCCCGCACCTTCCACTTCATTAGTGTCAGCACTTCATCCTTGAACTGGTGATTCACAACATCAGCAGGGGTAAACTCAGCTTTTCTGCCAGTTCCTTGAGAGTTAACCGGAATTCTACCGGCGAAGAGATTTTCAACCTTCAACTCATCAACGAGCAGGGCCGCCAGATCACCGCGAGAAACATAATCCTGCGCCGCGATCTTCTTTCCCACGTCACCGACCGTTATCCCCGCCATGGCACGTACGATCTTATCGGACTTCTTCCATGCCCGGTCCGCCTTCTCATGCCATTTTCCCTCCCGTTTCGCGTTCAGGACATCGGCGAAGCGGTCGCGGGCCTTCTGGAATTCCAGCCCTTCCAGGTAGGCCCCCCCCATGAAGTACTTGAGTGCCTCGGTCCCCTGGTAGTAGGCAAGGGCACGCTCGTCAACCGTCAGTTTCTCGCCTTTCTTGAAGGCCTCCTCGGACTCTTCCTGCCAGTTCGTGTTCTTGATCAGGGTATTAATGCGAATCTTGGCCGTGTAGTAATCGAATTTCTCCCCAGGCTTGTCGGCGTACTTACCGGCCTTTTTTAGGTACTCGAAGACCCGGTCGGTCTCCACCTGCCTGAATCCCGCGTCAACCTGGTCTTTTGCCTTTTCGGCGGAAACAATGGCAAGCCCCGCGTATGCCTTGGCAAATCGATCATCTAAGTAGATCGCCCTCTCGAACTTTTCCTGGGCCAAGGCGACCTTGCCGTTTTCCAAAGCGGTCATTCCGGTCAGGTAGTGGTGCTGGGGATTGTCTTCAGGCGAAGTGCTGCGGACCTGGGGTCCCGAGCAGCCGGCAATCAGGGTCATTGCACTTGCAAAAGCAAGCATAATTAACGTCACTCTCGACCTCATCTCTGCCTCCTTGACCTGTACCTTTTATATAAAGCATTCCATCTCTACTACTGTGAGACGGACAAACCTGAAATTCCCCTTAAGTTTTCACTGAGCAAAATACACCATCCATCCACTTACCTGCTCGTCACGGTTAATGGTGAATACAATTCCCGGATTCTGATAGATGACGGAACGTCCCTGCCGCGATGGAAACTGACGGGTCGGCTGACCGTACTTAGTATAGACATCACGAAAAGAACTACCGATATTGATGCCTCGAGAAGTCGTCCCGGGATAGCCAGGATCGGTTGCGAGCATGGTCAGCAGCCTGGAACCCATGCCCACCTGACTTTCTTCCCAGTTCTCGCGTAGGCGTGTCTTAATGGTTATTGCCGGCAGTCCAGGCTCCTTTTCCCCTAAAATAAATGAAGCAGTGTCCTTATCCTTGACGAAGGGCTCTCGCGGCGTGCGGCCCCCAATTGCTTCCCGGCGGGGGCCATCTACTTCGCAACCTGCAGCGGTTTGCAACTCCTTCTCCCCCATTAGTACGGAATGGTTATAGGCTCCGCTGGCCAGACCATGATTACGCGCTGCAGCGAAATCCATGAGTGCCCGGCCACGGTCGCCACTTTCGGCAAGGGCAATCCCTCTGGCCACCAGAGCTGCAGCCAATGCCTGAGTTTCGTTTTGTCTTTTTGCCAAGGTGACCGCACGACTTGCATAAAGCAGAGCCGTATCGACCTCGCCTTGAATGTTTGTTACCGCCGCCTGGTTGGCAAGAGCCGGGACATACTCCCTCTCACGTTGCAGAGCCTCTTCGAAACATTCGTTTGCCTTTCTCAGGAGTCGTGAGCAACGCTCCTCACTGTCATCGGCAATAGAACGAGTCCTGTTTTCCCTGCCATGCAAACGGGTCGCCGCATCATACTCAAATGGATAGATAAAACGTAGCTTTCCGGGAGGAAACAAATGGATGGCTTCCAGGGCATAGGCAACCCCAGCGTTGTTGAACATCTCAGGGCTAGGAAAGGTGTGAGCCAGGTAGTCAAAAAGCCGGGCAGCCTCTTCGTAGCGTTCTACCACCAGCAGGCGTACTCCGGCGTCGAAGACAGGCACCATCTTGCGCAAGTTTGCCTCGGTCCGCGCTGCTATGGCTATCCGGTCAGACCGAGAGGGGTAATTAGGAACTTGGTCTGGCATGCGGTAGGCTGCATAGACCATCTCAAGCATCCGTGGTGCCACAGTGAGGGTATTGTAGCCAGCCAGATAGCCATAGAAACCGCCGAAGTAATCAGCTTCGGTTTCCAGCTTTACTGCCTGCTCGTAGTTAGCAACCCGTTGCATCTTTTTCCCTACATCGAGGGAGGCAAAGGCATTACCAAAATCCCCCACCCAGCCATGGCGCAGGTAGTAATGGGTGAGTTCGTGACCAAGGAGAAAGGCCAGGGCATTGTCACGATCTCCCCCCAAGGAGATCAAGAGATCATAGACCCTTTCCTCGATGGCGATATACCCTTCCAGGAGGTGTCCTGAAGCACCCTCAACTCCAATGCCACCCTCGGTCCCCGGTTCGCACCAGGCAATCATCATTTGATGGACTGCATGGACAGGCACTACCACAAGCCGCGGCGGAGTTCGGCCATTACCAGCGGCCCGGGCAACGTCTTCATAGACCTTACGAATCGCCTGGTATTTTGAATTATCTGTGGGCAACGACTCAATAGCTTCTGCCCGTCCGGCGCAAATCACATAGAGATAGCCACAAAATAGCCATTCTAATAACCTCAGAAACGATTTTGAGCTGACTGAAGACATTGTCTTTTTCCAATTCAGAAGAGGACGCGAAGGGTGAAAATCTCCACCGTAACATTACCTTTGGTGTCGGCAACACTTACCCTGATCCGGTAGTTTCCAGCCGGAATGTTGACATTTTCCATATCGATCCCATAAGGAGTCAGATAGGGACGCACTCGCGGGGTGAGATCAATATTTATGATTTTAAGGCATTCGACCCGCAAGGAAGAGAGATCAACCTTACTGCCAGTCTGCGGCCTAAAACGGACATCGAGCTTAACGGGTGAATGCAGTTCCCGGTCTTGATCCGGAGAAATGAGCTTGATACCCGGGCCATCCTTCTGCAGGTTATCGCCTGCAAAGCCGAAATCCTTTGCCTCCTGCAGGGTGGCCTCTTCCTCGGTTAGCAATTTGACTACGGCTGGTTTCTTCGGATTCAAGTTTCGAGAAGTTTTTTCAGTACGGGATGCCATCAAGGGTGCAGACGGGGTCACCACCTCCTTATCTGCCGCGACAACAGAGCGTATTTTGCTGGGAGTTCCCGCGGGAACTGCCAGTTGGGTCAAGGTTGAAGCTGGGCCCCGAGAGAAGATGCTTAGGGAAAGAACTGCAACCACAGCCACCGCAGCGGTTGCAGACGCGTAGTACCATACCTTTCGCCATGAAATGTTCGTTACCGGATGAGCCAGTTCACTGGCCATCGTGTAAACCTCGCGACAGCGCGAACAGGCGGCCAGGTGGCCGAGAATCTTGTCCCTCTCCTCATCGACCAGAATTCCATCTATTAGCATTGCAAGCTCTTCGGTGGATGGGCACTGTTCGCCACTTTGCTTTTGTCCCAAAACACTGGTCAGACGTCTTCCCAATATTTGATCACGATCGTTCATATATTCACTTTTTTGTATGGGGTTGCGGTATTCCTGCTTGAAGTATTTAGACGGACTATTACCACTGATCCCTCGAATTAATCAGGTCATCAAGAGAAAGCCCCTTTTCCATCACATTCTCTCTGAAGCGAACGAGGATCACTCGTATCCTTCCTTCCACCGCCTTTTCGGTTAGACCCACCAAAATGGCAATCTCTCGCATCGACTTGGGCTTTTGCTCATCAAGAGGAAAACGGTAAGAAAACATCAATTTATCGACGCCACTGAGTCTATCCAGCTGTTCTTGCACGACTCGTTGAGATAAGTCACGACGCTGTAGTGAAGAGAGCATCTCCTCGGCATTCGGCTTCGGGTCATGCTGTACAAGTTCGACGCCCTCGTCGGTAAGGATTTCGTTTGCCGTTACCAGCAGGGTGTCGCAGTCGTCTGCAACAACAAAGACCTTCGATCGTCCTCGCATATGGGTCAACATCTCATCGAGACGCTCAATACCCTCAGTGACGCCAAAGCTTTCTTTCAGCACTTCATGGGCCGCACTGAGAGGCATCCCATGGACAAAAACCAGGTCATGTAGCCGCTCTGCTGTCTCACCCAGCACCTGGGCTCGTTCCAGGGAACGGTCACGCCCCTTTTTACTACGGATGATGTCCACCAGCAGATTGGAGATAATTGTGGAAATATAGGTGGTAAGCTTGGATTTGTGTCGGTATTCCCTTAGTGCTTTATAGTCATCCTTTCTAAGCCGGTCCAGGACCTCGTTCAGCAGTTCGTCGACCTCGTTGGCAAGCATCGCCTCACTGGGATCAAACCATTCATGGGATACTGCCTTGCAGCACTGTTTCTCGATAAAAGGGAGGTTATCTATGATAAGGCGAGAAAACTCATTGCCGGTACCGGGAGGCGGACCAGGAGGGGAAGGTCGCTTAAAGCGGATTATTTTGGAAAAAAGCGTCATAGCAATACACTCTGGCTAGGCAAAAAAACATGTCCATAAGGCACTTCGCATGCCCCCGGTGGGGACCAATTATTACTCACCGTTTATACATACAAGAAACTGCCCGGTCGACACCTCGCCAACGCAGACAGTTTTTGCTTCAGCCATGAGACCCTACCTCGGACCACGGCTTCCTCCTCCTCGTGCAATAAAATTAAATATCGTTACAGATCTGGCACTTAAACTGTCTACTGCATTAGCACATTAAAATCAATCAAATTCCATAAAAATTCACGATCTTCTCTTCATATGAAGTGCACCACACCCTTACCTTCTTCGATATTTTACTTACCCTGACTTTGCAACAGCCTAATATTCCGACTTTCTGACACGATCAGAGCTCGCACCGCCTTTACTCGGCCGCAAAGATGCGCTCCTATCGCGATATTTTCCCTGAGGGCTTTTCATCGCTCTGTCCGTCTATTCGAAGGGAAGGAGGGAGGCGAAAGAGGCGGAAACCACCACGATGGCGCACAAGGCAATCAATCCCACACCAAGAGGAGAATGAACATGATAAACGACGGGAGCAAGATCTTACTAATGACCAGCTTCATCATTCTCTCAGCTTGCAGCGGCAGCGGTGGGACTGCGAGCAACCCTTCCCCAAGCGCAGAGAGTGCCACCGTCGCCGGCGTCGACGCCGACCACGATGGCGTACGAGACGATGTCAACCGATACATCGCCGCCACTTATCCGAACTCGGCCAAATCACGTAGCGCGCTTATGCAATACGCCAAAAGTGTTCAAACATCTTTCGTCAATGTCTCCACGGCCAGACATGCTGCCACCCTTGAGCCTCAGCTTCTTCGTGCTGGGGCCTGTGTCACCGCCACAATGGGCTCAGCCACGGCGATCACAGAAATCGATGCCCGGATGGCCAATTCTCCTGCCCGTGTTAAGGCTCGTAGCAATTACGAAGGCTACCTCGAAGGCAAGGTCTTTACCATCCCATCAGGCGACCTTGCGACGCTCTGCGACGTCAATCCAGCATCGTTATTGAACTAATTACTATCAATCACAAGGAGGGATTTATGCAAAGCTTCATTCGTGGGATGCAAAAGATCGCAGTGCTCCTTACCGTCATCTTTTCCATAACTTCGACCCCAACCATTTCTTTTGCATCGGTTACCACGTGCGCCACGGCAAATTACTCAGTCATATACATCAATGGCATATGGACAACGGATGCCAAGTCTGCGGCTCTTGAACTGCAGCGAGCAATTGGCACCACTTACAATGGTCAGGCTGTCAAGGTTTCCATAGCTTACAACAAGACCCATGGAAAGACATCCGATCTGGCTGAAGTATTCCAACAGAAACTCAGTGAATACCCGGGGGTAGCTGCGGAACTCCTGATCAAGGGACTCACCTCAGGTATCGGCTTTGGGCTTCCAGACCCGCTGATTGATTTCATCCACTCCTACAATATGGGAAAGATTCGGGATGCGGACAGTGTTGGCTACAGTGATGAAGACCTGCGCGATATCGTCGGCTTTATTCGGGGTTCCATCACCGAGAACCAGAAAATCCTCCTTGTCCCCCATTCTCAGGGCAATCTTTACGCAAATTCTGCTTATGCAGCGCTTACCTCCGGCTCCGATGCGATCCCGGCCGGTTCAATAAAAATCGTGGGCATCGCTTCGCCTGCAGCCTATGTCGGAGGGGATGGCGACTATGTCTCCTCAACCAATGATCTGGTCATAAATGGACTCCGCGCAAGTAGCCTGTCAGTTCTCCCCGCAAATTTAGCGGTTAGCATAACGACCGACGACCTAAGCGGCCACGGCATGACCGAGGTTTACCTCAATCCAACCCGCGAGGGACGCGCAGAGATCATTAAGCGCATTAAAAACGCCCTTTCCTCACTCCTGGAACCTGGTGGCCAGGGAGGGCAGGGCCCAATCACAGTTACTCTCACCTGGGGAGCACAACCGGACGTTGATCTTCACGTCTTCGAACCTGATGGTACCCATGTCTATTACCAAAACAAACAGGGGACCGTCGGCATGCTTGATCTGGACGTGACGGACTCTCATGGTCCTGAGCATTATTTCACCTCATGTGGTTTGCTGCAGCCGGGTGCATACAAGATAGGGGTCAACTACTTTTACGGGAACAGTGCCGAAGTAGCAACAATCACTATAACCACGCCTCTAGGCTCGGTAACCAGAAACGTCCTACTCAACACGGTTTTAGGCACAACAGGAAACTCATCACCCATTATGGTCAGTACCATTGTCGTGACACGAAATGTGAATGGAAGTTATGATTTCCAAGTGATCTAAGATTGTGGTCACAGAAACCAACTCCACAAACACAAGAGTCATAATATTTAAAATCGACTTTTTAGCCAAAAATTTAATAGGAGGATATGGCAATGAAAATGCGAACAGGGCTTTTCTTCATCCTTGTCTTACAGATTTTGATGCTGGCTGCAGGATGTGACGAGGGCCACAACGGAAGCCGAAACGCTACGATTTTGGATAAGACAGCTGCCACTCGCCGCTAATAAAGGCAAACAGACAAACTGGTAAAAGAACCGGTATCTCTGATATTCGGCCGTATTGAATTCAAATCTGCGGGCAGTTAAATTCTGAGGAGGGAAGCAACCAATGAGGAAAATTGTTTTGGGGAGTCTGATCGGGTGCCTTTGGGTTATTTGCGTTACCCTTGGGACTGGGCATGCTGAAGAGTTGACAAATTACAAATTTTTGGCATCTGCCAAACCGGCCAAGACCATCACAGTGGATGGCGTGGAATACGTACTGAAGGGGAGTGAGAAAAGCTGCACAGGGAATGGGAATTCTGAAGGATCGAAACAGCAACGCTCCGGTTCCAACCGGTCCGATTCGGAAGGCAAAATTTACGGCAGCCTGGAAAACTTTTCCATGAAAGGGAAATACAGCGCGGGGCTTGAAGCTTCAATTGTCAATCTGGGGATCGGACCGTCAGCTGAGTATTGGTTGACCGACAACATCGTCGCTTCAGGACATTTAGGCTTGGGGAGTTTTGCTACATACGGCATTCGCGGCGATTACGTCTTCAGTAAACCACTGAAACTTTATAACTCCTTCAAAGCCGAACCGTATGTCGGGCTCGGCTATACCTTCATAAAAGGGCCCGAAGAGTCATTTCCTGGTGGTTCGGTAAAAACTGAAGGTTCCGGCGTAGATCTCCACGCTGGATTGTTCATGCCGGCTCAGTATATTTACAAAAACGTCGCCTTGCGGGCAGAAGTAGCTTACTCAACTGCCACCGTCGACGCTACTGCCACAGCAGGTGCCACAAAGGTGACGGTCTCGGGTGATTTCAACTCCTTCGGGTTAGGCTTCGGAGTTTACTACTTTTTCAATTAAGAGAACACAAAAATAGATTTTAATACATTGGTGAGCCACTTGATTGTGGCTCACCTTTTTCCAGCACGTTCCACTGTTAAACTTCAGTTGTTTCCTCTCCCCCTCTTTCTACTCATCCTCCAAGATCCAGTGGTCGGCAAGCTTGAAAACAATCCCGGGCACTCAACCGCCTGCATCAAACTAACATTGCGATTTCGCCTCAATCTTCGCCATCCAACTTCACTAACCATGGCGTGATAATCTGCTACTCAACATATTTTTGTCACAGGTGGTGGCCCGGCTTGGTGTCTGTTACGTGCCAGTGCCTTGTGGATTAGAGAGTCAATCTTCGAAGCCGATCCACAAAGTGTGCGTTTTCGCATTATATAATGCCCGAAGGAAAGAATCGGAATTCCACCCTCTGGGTACCACCTGACCTGCCGTTCTGCGTGCATAGTGCAATTGAGTATTACACTATGGGAGTCTAATTAACAATATAGTTTTTGCTTTTAAACACCTACAAATCAGTTAAATATTCCTTACTTGCCCAGATTACACACCTTCTCCTTTGAGACACCGCGGGAGTTCTTCACCGACAGTATCCGGCACGCGGCCGTCGCCGGCTCGTATCTGGAAGTCGATGACGCGCTCCCGGAGAAGTCCTGCGCTCTCGACATGCCCGGAGTTGGAACCCTGTCGCTCAGAGGATGCACCGCATGTTTCCAGGGCATCCGGGACCGCAGCATCCTTGGCGCACAGAAGAAGCGAGTTCGTCTCATCATAGACCTTGCCGTTGCCGACATTGATCGCGATGATGACGAACTTACGGTCGACCACGGTGGCCGGGTCCCTCGGTTCTGCCGACGCCCAAAGGGTCTCCCCCCTGTTCGGCACCGCACTGATGTCTTCGTCTATGGCTTTGTCCAAGGTGGCGAAGCGCAGTACCGTTCCCTGCTCCACCTGGATGCTGCCTCCGGGCGCCGCGCCCAGGATCCTCAGCCTTCGGTAACGCAGCACATCTTTCATCATCTGGCAAAGCTCTGAACTCTGGATCTCGTCTTTTTTTATGTTTTCTCCTCGGCAAATCGCCATTATGTGTGATTTGTCCTTCTGCCGGCGAGGCAGTGCGTTCCAGCCTTCCAGAGCTGACTGGGGGGTATCGCCGACCGGCCCCCGCGCGCCGCAAGCTGGACAGCAGATCTGGTAGACATCCCCTTCAGTCCCAAGTTCGGAATTTGGGTCGTGACACCCGTGGCAGGGAGCCTGCAGTTCCTCGGCATAGGCGCGATCAGCCCACCTGTAGTCTTCTTTGGTCAAAACCATGATCACCTCGCCTACCGGCCAGAGAAATCCGCGAACACGTAGCTGGTTCCGAACCGGGCGTTCATGCCGCCTCCCTTTTGCTCTTGCAGGTATCGGACGGCTCGCGGAGCAAACGCGAGGTGTGTCCGGCATATACACTGCAAGCCTTCCAGTACGCAGCCATAGGGGCTTTGTGGCCTCTCCAACATTTTTCTGCTTTCGCTTGAGCATCTTTGCGAAGGTCCAGGAGCAGCACACGAAGCGCTTGTTTTGCCTCAGCCGGCAAATCCTGAAGTGCCTTGGCGCTCGCCAGAGCGAGGAGTGGATTTCGTACATCAGGTTTCTGCGATCTTTCCATTGCAACTCCCTATGCCGCGATCTTCTGGCCCCTCAACAACTCCCAGGCGGCGTTGAACCGCGAAATGTAACTCTCGACGTCAATCCCGTATTTCAGCCAAAAAGCGGCCCCACCTTCCTTATAGGTTTGCCGTTCATCATGATGCATCCGGCAGAGAGGGACGACGCGATCGTCTCCGGGGGTGGTTCCCATCCCTCCATGGCCGGGAAGCTGTTCATGGTGAGGATCATCCGCGGGCATCCCGCAGCAAATGCATGGGAGTGTTTTGACCCAGGTCTTATACGGCTCCGACCGCCAGGGCAGCACCTTGAAGAAACTGCGGGTGAAAGGCCGTGGCACCGGCGCGCTCAGCGGTTGGATCAGCGGTTGGATGAGCGGCCTATCCGTCGGCGCTGGGAGCAGAATGACACCCCGATCTCCGCCGACCTGCTTCACTGGTCTGCGTATTGGTACAGAAACCTCTGCCGTCTGGATGCTCACATACCAGATGCCTGCGTGCTCGCTTACTGTCACATTCTTCGGCGTACCGGTGAGCTCGCGACCATTCCGATATCGCACCCAGCCCAACTTCGGCAACTTGATCCGACTGGTCTCCTGTTCCACCTGGAACTCAACACAGCGTCCATCCGCCGCCACCCGGCGCAGTTTTCCCTCCATATCCGGAGTCGTCCGCAGGCGAAATTTATAGGCTAAGAAGGCCATCAGCGCCCCGTGTCGGACTGCTCGTAGGTCTCCCATGCCTGAACGCAGCTGAGAAATTTGAGGAGTTCGCCGCTAAAGAGGAAATCCGACTCAGCCATCGGAATGTTGAAGTTGTTCTTTACCCCGTCGATCGACCTGACGCAGGTAATGGCATACCCGCTTCTCCCCTCTTTCACATATTTCTCGACCGTGACAGTGGTGAAGATTTCGGTTTTGACACCCTTCTCCTCCCTTTCGATCTTATGTACCGTTGACGGCTCTTTGAGGGAAGCTGCCGACCGGACAACCTTGGTTATTTTCATCCAAAGGGAAAATGCTTCCCGCGGCTCCATGAGAAACCGTATCTGCTCCTGACTGCCGTCTTCGATGAAGAATCTCATGCAGACCTGACCGTGCTTCTTGCCGTTGCGCTTGACGTGCTCACAGATCTCGACACCTCTCGACACGCCATCCCTGCTTTTTGCGTAAATAGTGTCCGACCGTTTTCTTACTTCCATGATCCGCCCCGTTCTAATGCCGCAAAAACATTACTTCTAGGTTCTAATCATATCATACGTTCCTATATTGTCAACATCATCCGATATATTGTCCTGATATTACAGAATTTTAGACGCAGAAAAAGGCCGGGAGTTTCCTCTCCGGCCTTTGGTAAATCAACTGGGTTCTTTTGTCGGATTACCCCACCCACAGGTAGGCGATTACCACAGCCGCCACCGCCCCGCCGACCTCTGCCAGCAGGTACTTCACGGGGATCTTCGTTCCGCACTTGTGGCATTTCCCCCTGAGGACCATGTAGGACAAAATCGGGATGTTGTCATACCCTCGAATCGGCGCAGAACAGGCAGGGCAGACTGATCGCTCATTGCCCCACCACTTCATTCCCTTCTGGATGCGCCAAGCCACGCAGTTGCCGAAGGACCCAACCGAGGCGCCGCTGATGATGGCTACGAAGGCAAGGGCGACCGTCACGGACGGTAATCCAGGATGTCGTTGGAGACGGCCGGCGCGCAGTTGCACCCCCGGCACTTGGGCATCCGGGCCATGAGGTGATCTTTGGCGGCGTTGAACAGGTGGATCTCGCGCATCTCGGGGTTTCTCGCACCCACGCCGGCCATGGTACCGAACATCGCCTTGTAGCTTATCGCCCATGCCTGTTTGGCGCAGAAAAAGTCGGTGCCCGGGTCGGTGTAGCGATCGACTAGACGTTCCAACTGACGAAGACGCGGTTCCAACTCACACATATCCTCGAAGTCGGGTGACAAAAATTCTCTGACTAAAGCCTGTTTCATGCTCTACCTCCTGTTATGGGTTAATGTAGCCAGCGCTCGGAGCCTTCTCCAAGCATATTGATGTTGTGAATGCACGCATGGTCCTCGACGACTTTGACGACCGCTTTATAGTAGGGAATGAGCTGCCTGACCATTTCCGCATGAGGGGAATTTGTGCCGTACTGCTCGATCATCTCCCTGTATCGTTCTGGCAAAGTAACCGTTTTGCCCGTGGAGTTCACCCGCAGGTCGCAGTAGGTCAGGTACAGACTGACCGGCGACGGGCACTGCGGATTGACCCTGGTGCTGTACCACTCGCTGGCGCTGGGGTGCAGCCGGGCTAGAGCGCGAGATCCGGACACCTCGAAGAGAGCTCTGACTACGGAATTGGGAAGACCTACCGACTTTGCCCATATCGCGCTACGAAGTGGCGTGAAGTCATAGTCCCCATCCAGGTGCCCGCTCACCCCGATGTTGTGGTAGTGAGCAGCGAGGCTGAGAAGACAACCTGCGGTTTTGGGGAGCGATCGAGAGAGCTCCTTGGCAACCGCGACCATGCCTTCCGTCCGGTCGGTTTGATGCGAATTCATCTTGAACATCCCCATCAGCACAATAGATGGCGACTCTTGGATAGTCATTTTGGAATAGCTCGGAGCGGCAACATGCATTTGTCGCGGAAGTTTCATCAGGGCATCTCCGGTGTCATTGTCTAACATCAATATGCCCAAGAGGGCAGACACTTTTTCGGAGAAATGAGGCTGGAGCACCTCTAAAAATTGAAAAAAAAACCCCGGAGCATGGCAGCTCTGGGGCAAAGGGACACCACCTTCTTCAGGTGGCTTCTGTCCCAAGGATGTCGGAGAAAACTGCACTCGTCAACACAAATTTTCACACGGCGAAATTATCTTTTTTTGGTATACCAAATTTTTTGCAAAAAAAAGGGCGCTCTCGGTTTCCCGGGGCGCCTTTTTTCACGTTTAGTTGAAGCCAAGTTCGAATTTCAGCAGGACCGATGTGGGGGGGTCGTCTGGATCCTCCGCAGTGTTCAGTTCCACCTCCATCGTACCGGCCTTCACCTCTACTGGAGGCAAAGCCGATCCTGGCGGGTAGCTGGACCCGGTGCTCCAGGCCATTCCGAACCACTTCTCGTCCCTGGTTACCTCGTTTGAACGCCGGGAATCATCCAAGGGGGGTGTTCGCCCCCAGGGGCTTTCCGAATTGTGGGTTTGTGGTTAGTATGCCAACGAAGGCAGACACTTTTTGCCGATTTGCCGATTTGCTGATTAGCCGATTATCTCGAGCTCTCGTGGCGTGCAGTCGACAAGCTCGCCAGTGAATTCGCTTTTAACCACCACCTTTTCAGTGGTGAAGTTGTATTCGATCACAGTGCCAGTGAAGTCGTTGTGCTGCCCCGCTTCATCTTCATAGCCGATGACGCGTTGCCCTTTTCTGAGAACTTTCTTTGCGCAGTCGCGGCACGTTCTGCCTAAGCTTTCTGTGGACATGGTGTCCATGAGCATGAGCAGCTCCTTCCAGATCCGCTCATAGGCATTTAGATGGAAGTTCAAATCCCTCTCGCTCTGGTGGTTGAAATACTTTGCGTCCAGAGTGCCCTTGGTTTGAACCGACATTTTTTCCCACTCAGCGATCGCCACCAGACATTCCGACCTGGTGGTAATGTACATGGGCATATACCGGAATCCCCTCAGATCGCTTCTTTCCCAGTAGATTTGCGGGTACTGGGCTAGCACCTCGGCGGGAACGCTATCTCCCCGGAGAAGTGCATATGCGACCTGGACTTCGTGCCGGCCATTGCTCGGCGTTTCTGGCTTGAATTCATATCCGTTATGGGTGTAGCCGTGAAGCTTGAGGAAGGCGTTCCCGGCCTCGATGCCGAAGCTTATGCTGATTGCATAGGCCTTGTTTATGGGACTGTGGATCGACTCCCAGGCTTCCCGGGTCATCTGCCAGACTTTCTTGCCGAGCAGTCCGGCCGGCGGGTTGGCAATCTCGTCGAGGATCCGCTGCTCGCGATCCTGGGAAGCTTTCTGTGCTGCAGCTTCGACAAGATGGAGGCGGGGATTGGCGAGGGTGAAATCCCCCAGAGAAAATAGATTTTCCATCGTTTACTCCTTAGGAGGACACGACAGTACCCCGAGGGCAATGTCGTGCCCTCAGGCTAGAATTAATTGGTTAGTGCAAAAGGGTGGATCGTTAGTTGCCGTCGATGTGCGAATTTGCATTGCACCATGCTTCCTCTTCCGAGTTATACGACGTTTCGCCAATCTCGCCGTCCAGGTTCATGAAGGAGAATTCCCCTTCCTGCCCTGGGGTCGGGATGACGATGTACCCAGCGGTCTCTGCTGCCTCCTTGCACTGCTCGATGTTGGCAGCAACGTGCTCCCAATAACCTCTCCTGGTATTTCCGGCGGAGACTTCCTCCTGCCAGTCGGATTTGGAGAAAAAGGGGAATTCGCCCCAGGCCCCATCGTCCCCGCAGTCGAACTTCTTCTTGATGGACGCGACGTACTGCTCGAATGTCATCTTTGCGGGTTCGTCGGGTTCTTCGAGAGGCATCTCCTGAAAGGGGCAGCCTTTAGCGTCTTTCAGGCAGCCGGCGTCCCCGGCTTCGCAACCTTCACACTGGTCCGCGTCAAGGAGAACATCCATGCCGTAAACGTCGTGCGCTTGGTCTGCAATTGCATCAAGCAGGTTGGTCAGGCCGTCCAGGACCTGGTGGCGAGAAGACGAGAACTTCTCTGCTTTCGCTTCCTCGGTCAGTTCCAGGATCAGTTCGCGCTGCCGTTTGAACTCCACGGCATCAAGGGAAAACAGGAAAAGCTTTTCCTTGCCTTCGAATTTGTTGAGGATCCGGTAGTTGATTGTATCGTCGCCCTCTTCCAGCGTACCGTGGAAAGCGCGGGCCGCGGAGAAGTCATCCTCGGAGAAACCCTCCTGATTGCAGAACTCGGGATAAGACGTCCCGAAATTCTCTTGCACCAGCTTGACGAAACAGGCTTCTGCGGCTGCCGGGTTTGCAAACAAGAGCGGAAGGCCGGGTTGACCACCAAATGTGATTAACTGCAAGATACGAATTTTCATAGAATTTCCTTTTACGCGGAGACCCCTGGCTTTAACCGGGGAGGAAGCGCGCTGTTTGGTGTGTACTCGCTCTTTCGAGTAAGAGTAATTTCCTCACTGGAGCTGAGGCGTGGATGCGATTCCCACTAATGTCTCTCAGGTCGAAGTATCCGGTGGATCTCCTTCCAAAAACAAAACACTCTTGCCCTTGGAAGGAAACCTTGTCAAACCGCTGGAACCCATGAACTAATCTGGGTGCGGTGTTAACCAAATGGCTCCTTGGACCCTTGAAAAGTTTCCGGTTGCTTTTGCGGACCTGCCTGATCAGCAATTGGCCCGATCTCCCCTGATCTGTCCCACCAGCGATATCAAAAGCATCGTTGACATGGGATTTTTCAAGCTTGAGAGCAATCCGGCCGCTCTTGGTCTTGTATCCGTAGGTATGTTCGGCGGCTGTTTCTTTGACCAATCGCCATCGGATCATGGACATGAATGTTTCAGCCCTGAACCCGTTTGTCTTCTTGATTTTCAAGACAAGTAGACCCTGATGGTGCTTGTTATGACAGGTCTCACACAATGTGATCAGGTTCCCCGGACGGTCGCCACCGGTCTTACGGCTCTCAATGTGATGCACATTCAGGATTTTGTCCTTATGCGAGCACTTGGAAGCTTGGCAACGATGGCCGTCCCTATAAAGAACGTATTCGCGTGTATTCCAGAAACCAACTTGGTCACCGTTTTGATATCCAACACCCTCAATATCTGGGTTTTTTATCTTTTGGATATCAAATGCGGCGACCTCGATTATCACTCTGCTAACAGGTAGAATCTGTTCAACTCTGCCAATCAACTTCTTGTGGCTGTCAAGTTTGTGCTGGATCGATGGTGCCAGCCAGCCTTTAGGTTTCTTCCGGTTGTCGAACCGCGGTTGCCGATACCAGGTCTTTCTGTCTCTCCTGATCCGACGATACATTCGACGCTCGCTGTTTAGCCCCACGATGTCATTGCGAAGCACAACATCGGCGGAATAAACCTCCTTTTTCTCTGTTACAGCGGACAGCCCAATATGGATAAAACCGCTATCCACGCCAAGTGCTACCGGCTGAACATACCCGCTGCTGCCTTTCTGCAACTTGATCACGAACGGTGTCCTGGTCGTGACCACTGCTTTCCCGGCTTTCAAAAGACGCCTCGCTTTGCCTGGAGAACATGGCATGAGGGGCTTGTCGTTTTGATTCACAACGTAAACCATGTTCTCCTCCTTTTTGATTTGTGCCGGTTAAAATTGAACCGGCCAGCCTAGTTGCCCAGGCTGTTAGCACCGCATCGGGATTGTTGGATTGGTTTGTCGTGCTGGCGGCACCGTCCCTACCCTCAGGACTTTTAACCACCAGCGACAGTTGCATGGAGCTTGCGGAATACCCCATGGTGTCATGACCATACCAACTGCTGCTTCGTGAAACTGAAGCTCCCTAGTCAACCAAGGCTCACTCGGTTTCCCGAAAGCCTCTAACGTAAAGTCTGGGGTTGTTGACCTTTTACGCTCCAGAGTGATTAGCCGAGGGGCTCCCCTTCCGGGAAAGCCCCGGTTGGGGTAGATGGTGGCTGCCGTGGCAGCGTTAGCTGTTGTAGACTACGAGGTCGATCATGATGCGGTTGCTCTCGTACCCTCTGAAATACCTCTCACCGAACACGCTTTCATAAACTCGCTTCGGGCAGGCTACGGTCGCACCGTGGGCCTTCAGGAGACTCCTGATCTTCGAGGAAATCGGCCTGAGGTCGGCCGTACCCTTGTATCCTTTGGGGAAGTGCCTTGAACCACCGTCGTTGGTGTCTATGGTTGCGATCAGGGTGAAAGTCCTTTGCTCGCGGTCCCAGTCGTCGACCAGGCAGCCTTTGAGCTCAGGAATCAGTTGAATCTTGGAGGCGAGGTCCCTTGCCGTTTCTAGGCGGCTCATAAGACCGGCTCCCCATTCTCGTAGATGGTGTACAGGCTCATCACATACTCCTCAGTGTCTTTGCCTACCAGCTCTTCGGAGGCATTCACCATCGCAGTTTTGACTCCCTGCGGGGTGGCTCCCTCTTCAAACCGGATGACGCAGATTTCAGTGACATCGGAGCACATGTTCTCCACGGCCGCTTCGCCAAAGGCTTCCCGAATCAGTTCGGTATCGAAAAGATCATCTAGGTCTACGCTGCAGACAAGGACGACGCCTTTGGGGTAAGTGGCCTTGATATGGGCCTGAACAAGGTTGCCGATCATGATAGGTTCGGCACAAATAGCTATTGTCATACATCCTCCAGAGAGGCCTCCCCTTCCGGGGAAAGCCCCGGTTAGGGTGGTGAGGTCGGTTGTTAAGGAACGACCGTCAGTGCGGGTTTCGCGTATTCATGGTTGGCCATGAACTCGTTCACCTTGCGCGGGTCAACAAAACCCTGAATCGGCATCCAACTCCCGTTGACAAAGTCGATCCTGGTCATATTATGCCGGCCGTTAACCTCGCAGATCAGGTTCCAGTAGTTGCCACTGTATCCCTTCTCAAGTTTCTTGATGATGCAAGCCTCACGGTCTCGGTCGAAATACCATCTTGAGATGTCAGCATCAGTGACCGCGCGGTCTTCTACTTCCCACCATGCCCAATCGAGCCCTGAACTTTCGACCCAACGGGCGTTGGTGGTGCGAGTTTCGCCCTTGTCGGTGAAAGTTATGCTGATGCTGCCGCGGCCGACAGTTTGTATGTCCATAATTTTCATAATATTTCTCCTGCAACTCTGAGTTGCCTCTTAGGTTTTTATGTCGGTCCAGCATTCTCGCCATAGGCGCCAGCCGGCAGCTTCCATGTTCCTTCAGGCAGAATTACCGGGCCTTCGAATGTGTCCGAAAGGGCGGCTTTTATGTCGTCGGGGTGCATGTTGGGGTAGGGCTTGCCCAGAGCAATCATCTGGGGGACCGAAAGGTTTCTGTTTATCGTTTTGCCGAATTCCACTTCATACTGACAGATTCGTTCGACCTGTTCCGGGTAGATCTGTGAGAGAGATGCCCACTGGTCTTTACTGCCAAAAATGCAAGAAGAACAGCTACATCTACCCCACCCAAGCTTGTAGCAAGGATGAGGGGTTACGCTGTAGCGTTCGATGATTTCCCAGACCTGGGACTCTTCCCATTGGTGCACCGGCCGCCACTGATCGACATGGCGTTTTTTGGTTGAGGTTCGATGCTCCTCGGCTTGGTGATAGCATGCGCGCGAGGCGCTTTCCTGTGCTCGTTCGCCGGTCACCATGAGCACTCGTTTGCCGTTGAAGCGCTCCTGGCCTGAAATCGACTTAGAATTTACATCGATTTTCAAATAACTACTGCACCATCGCACACTTAGCGAGGCGGCTGTTTGAGGAAACATCCGTCTTGTGGAGAAGGTTCCTCTTATGCCGCCTGATTGCCGAACGCCATCAGGTGTCTCGTACATAGTGGGTGCGGTGAGGGAATTTTCGCGCAACATTTCCCGTTCCATCCCTCCAACTTTCCATGAATAGTAAATTGGGATACCGAAGGCATCGGCAACAGCCCGGCAGTAATCCCTTGTGATCGGCCAATCCATGAGCTTGCTACCAGAACGTCCGTCTATATCGTTATGCCACAACTCTATTACCGACCGGCTTACCCCTAAATCAAGCAGGTGAAGCAGGCAAGCGAGGCTATCCTTCCCACCTGAAAAAGCTACTATACAGTGGTCATAAGAATGGGGATCAATAACGATTTCGGGTACGAGAGGAACTTGAGGCTCAGGAGAGAGATCGAACAATGTTAGTTGCATTGTCTTACTCCTCTGGAGGAGACAAACCCCCACACGGGAGGTTGTCTTCTCCCGGTAAAGGTTGCCTGGCCCTCTGAGGAGGACTAGAAAATGATGCGGATCAAGCCGTCATGGCCGCCAAAGCGGATATGGCTCGTCGCATCGTGTCTGTAAATGGCTCATTGCCTTTGGAGCAAGCCAGCGTGTGACCCCAGGAACTCGAGCCAGCATCTTCCTCGCAACCGTAATGCATTACGAAGTAGAAACCACGGGGACTTACTTCCACAGAAACGCCACAAACCCAACGAGCGTCGGGGTGACAGCCGTTCAACGAAACATTAAGGCCCTTGCCTCGCGACATTTCCAAGAGGTTTTTCAAGGATTTTTCTATGCCGGATTCAGAGTCTAAATTCCCGCCGAACGGGGTGTAGTGGGGAAATGCTAGCCATTTTTCTGCTTGGATGGAAATCCCATTTGCCTTTTTCCACGAGGTGGCCAGGGGGACCTCTTCATGCGCCAGTAGTGCGTAATGGAAGCGGCGCCGAAGGTCATCCAGGCTGGTGATAGGGTCGACCTGGGTTGCATTGAGGCACGAAGGCCGCATGTTCAGCAGGTCGCGAACTCCGGAGGACCCGTAACGGGTGTATTCCTCGCCGGTAGTCACCATCCACTTGAAAAGATGGAAGACTTGTTCGAGAGAGTAAGGATAGGGGAAACGATCCGGGCGCAGTAAATCAAGGAACCGGACCTTCATTTTGGATCTGAGTTTTTCCATAAATCCTCATTTTCGCATTTGCATAAATTAGTAGTGGGTGAGCGCATGGTATTTTTCGCACCGAAAGTTCTCAGGGACAACTACTACCCCGTTGACCATCATGTGCGAGTCGGCTGTGTCATTTGTCCCGTCTCTGTACCCAGGACGCTGTTTCAAATAAACCCATCCGGTTGCCATGACTTCGAAAACCTGCGGTGACACGCAAGCCTTGAAATACTCTTCTTCGGAGGCAGGCTGCGTACCGCTGCGCCTCATTCGTTCAGAGTAATCTGCCGATTGCCGATACCAGAGCGAACAACCAACGTGATTCTTTGCTCCGGCCCGGCGGGCGAATTCACACACCGAACATTTGTTGAAGGAAGGCCAGGGTTCCTGCTGGAGCCTCAACTTCTCTCTTAAAACCATCATAAGTTTGCCGAGATGATTCTCCCCCCTCCCCTCCCCTCGCAGACGCCCCAGAATGTGTCGCCAATGCTGTTCCCGTAAATCAGGGGAGCGTCACCGGTGGCCAGCAATCTGTCGCGCAGCTTGGGAGAGGAAAATTTCAATTTCAGGCAGAGACGCATGACATCGAGCTTGATCCCCTCCCAATTACTGCGAAGGGGGACGTCACGGCTCAACGCGGCAGCTTCGGCGGGCGTGTTTGCCCCGCGGATTTTATCTCGCATGATTTTGTTGTCGGATTTAAGAGCGCTGAAGAGGTGAAGAGCTGAAATCCAAAGCCGGCCGTCATAGTTGATTGGCGACCCCATCTGCAAGAAGGAGAGCGAGAGGAATTGATGTTCCTGGATAAAGTGGTCGATGACTTGAGCCATGACTACGCCCCGCGATACAATTCTTCGGCCACAAGCTGGACGAACCATTTCATGTGTTTAACATTGTCGAAGATCTGACCTTTTTCGGCTGCCAGGTCGAAGCATCTTGCATCTCCCCGCTCGATGGCTCTTTCAGCCTTGTCGATGGCCTTGTCTGCAAATATTATTTTCATTTTGTCCTCGCAAAGAGGGCACGACCTACCCAGAGGGCGAGTCGTGCCCTCGGGCTAGATGTTGGTTAGGTGGCTCAGGAAATCCTGACCACCGTATGAGGACCGCAGCTGTGGTCCGTGAACGACTCCGCGATTTCGAGGCTGTCGATCTTGGCTACCGCCTCCTTGAAATAACCGTTGCGGTCGTTGAAAAATGACATCGGTACAGTTTCTGTCTTTGCGCGGCTAAAAACACCAATGTAGCCGGTGCCCCAAAAGCCTTGAAATGTTTTCATTGCTGCCTCCTCGTTGCTGGCTTGTAGAGGGAGACGATACCCCGCCTTCAGGGATAACGTCTCCCCTGAGGGTTGGGTGGTTGCTATGCCGCGATTCTCAGCGGCTCGAGGTGCGAATCCTCGATCGGCAGGGCGAAATCGAGATTGCTCTCCAGGGGAGGCTTGGTCTTCCTCGCTTCCTGCAGGAGATCAGCTTTTTTCGCAATGACAGTGTAGGTTCCCTGGGCGATGATTTTGTTCGTTTCACAGAACTCTCGCCAGGATTCCTTCTGTCCCCATAATCCCTTCACGTTGCCGAGACCATGCTTCCCATCGCGAGCGGTATCTTCCATCACCAATGCTCGCTGAAGTAAGTCAGGATGCTCTGCAGCTAACCACATGACCTCCCACGGCTTGGAACTGCAGCAGTAGTAGCATGCGCTTTTTAAGGGGACCACGAGCCCGGCTTTTTTTATGGCCAGAATGCAGTCCTCTCTGACCCATTTAAGGTCTCGAAGGGGATATTGGTATATGAAGTTTTTGTCTTCGGTGAGATTTACTGATCGGCAACTATCCGCGGGTCCAAAATCGTACCCTAGAAGTTTCACAGGGCGCTTCCCGTGTGACAGCGCTTCAATGGCTGGTGCCCACCCTTCCCTCTTATTCGGCCCCCGGGAGATTCCCAGGAGGTAAGCGTCAATTACTGCTGCTTTGAATTTGAGAGTACAGGATTTTTGTCGGAAGCTTATAGACGGTAAAGTTTCATTCGAAAGGCAGTTACCCTCTAAGGAATTGTAGGGTGCTGTTGCCGGGATATACGAAACCCGTGTGATCTTTGGAAAACCATGTTCTTGTAACCATGCATCAAAATAATCCAAATAGGCATAAGTCTCAGGCTTCTCGCCTTTTGGATCAGCGAATATTATTAAATCTGGACGTATTCCTTGCTGAACCATTTCAATAAGCAACGAAGTAGAATCTACTCCAACTCCGTAGTTCAGAACGATGGGCGCACCCTCTGGCAATATGATCTTGGGAGTGGGAGGTGAACCGATGCACCAGTCGTCCAGCAGGCGGATGATGCTCACCTTGGACAGATGGTGTTCCACCGAGATATGTCCGCAGCCATTGCACTTGGTGTGGATGGCTTGGATATCCTGGTAGGTCACGGTCACGAATTCCCCATTCCCCTCGCAGTGCGGGCAGATGATGAGTTGCTTACCGTAGGACTCGAGGAGTGCTTGCATCTCACACCTCCAGAACTAAGACATCAACCTTCTTGATGTCTTCAGGAATCGGGAGACCGCACAGCCTCATAAGGACGGCTGCCGTGCTCTTGACCCCACTGGTGGTTTTGTTCATCTTTCCCATCACCACACAGCGCCCCTGCCAGGCAGATGAACCCTTGGAAGGATCCACCTCGGCAAGACCATCGAGTTGAGACAGGTCGGTAATGTACGACCCCAGGACACCCAGGGCGTTCAGGAAGACGGCGTGTGAGACAACGAATGATTCTCGCATCTCCTCGGCGCCCATCTTGCCTTCGAGCATTGGTTGCCAAAGCGGGATCAGGTCCAGCTTCGCGCAAAAATCGACAACGAAGTCGACCTTGGCGTCCAGATTGGCGATCTTGCCGATGTTCTTCTCGTTCAGCTTCGTCAGCGTGCCGACGAAAATATGGAAGGCGATCAGGCTCCAGAGATGCGAGCTTTTCTTCGCAGGACTGGCTGCTTCCATATCCAACCGAGCTTTTATCTTCGGAAGGCGATTGAGGATGGATATGACAAAACCCGCGGACGGGTTCCGCATATCATAGAGCGCGCTGATAGACCCGCTGGGCTTGCATGCGTTGTTGTTGATGTCGCAGAAGAGCTGCTTGCTGGCCGACAGGCCCTGATCGTAAAAGATCGTGGCCGAGACCGAATGGTCTGCGAGAGAAGGATCCTCACGCAAGGCGAGGGCGATTCCCATGCGCCGGTGCTGCCCGTCGTTTATCAGAAGGCAGGCGTCCATTGGGATATGCAAAAGTCCGACTTCGACATCGGGGTGAAGCTTTTCGAACTGCATCGACTGATCGCAGCTCACGGTGATGGCCGGGATTACATACGTCTCGGGGTTGTTGACCACGTAGTCGCAAATGCCCTGGGCGCGGCCTTCGTTGAGTTTCCGCTGGGCTCTCAGATCAGCCGGTACTTCTTCTTCGTCTGATTTGAAAAGCCGGTTAAGAACCTTAAAAGGAATGGTGGCTGTGAAGAAAGGTCTTCCTGCCTGGATCCCTCTGGTAGCAGGGAAGGTCAGATCGTATGCCATGATGGTGCTCCTCTTGATCGCTGTCAGGAGACAACACCGCCCCAGGGGGAGATGTTGTCCCCCGATGGGTTAATGGTCAGACTATTGGGCCGGCAGGTAGCCGGTGACCTGGTCCGGGCGGAAGTAAGCGGGAGAGAACCCAAGAGGGTTCTTCTCGAGCACAACCCCGAATCGCACCCAGTGACCGTAGGCGACCTCGTATTGAACGATTTGCCCGGGCCCGTGAGGGGTGATGCAGGGTGTCTCGGGTACGGTGTAAACCCCGATTTCTCCGTATTTCATAACTGCACTCCTTGTCAGTATTGCGATGCGACGCAGTGACCGTGCGAAAACTTGTAGTCCTGCACTTCCTGGTCGGTCATGTGGCCGTGCTTGGCGATTACCTCGGCGATTACCTCGGGCAAAAGTTTCTTGCCCCAGACGCCCAGGTTACGGTCGCCCTTGTCTGCGTGCTTCTCAATTTTCACCCGTTCCAGCTCGATCCATTCGGCGAGGTCCTCCGGTAGAAACCGGTGAAGCCACAGAAGCTCGATCTCCCCGAGAAAAGGGCAGATTTTGCAGTTTGATGGAGGGGGTACCGGAAGTCCGGTGCTGGCCATGTACTCCTGGCACCCCTTCCGGTCGAGACCGAGGGGGATGAGGGGATACAGGACCTGAACAGACTCACGGCGCCAGATTGGGCTCATAGGAAACAGCAGAGTAGTGATTCGCTTGGCTTCCTTGATGAAGTCTTCCGCTGGAGAGAGAACCCTCACCTTCTGCTCGAATTCCTTGACCATCTTACGAGCGGCCTTGGTTTTCGTGGGGAGGGTGAGACCGGCCTTCAGCATGTGGCTGATGGTGGCCAGGCGTCGGTTAAAGTTACTTTTCTCAACTTCGGGAGTCGGCGCGCAGCGCGATTCTTCGCCGGCGGCGATTCCGATTAGCATCGAGATCTTACTCTCGAACTTCTCGACGAATTCGCCGAAAGCCTTCTTGTTCTTGGAGCTGCGAGTAAATCCGTATTTCTCGCTGAGGTAGTCGTTGATGTAGCGATAGATAGGCTGGAGCTTCAATTGATCCGTGCATGACTTGACGTATGCGCGGCTGCCAATGGTCCCCTTCAGGTGGTAGAAGCCTTTCAGCGACTGCCACGAGTCTGAGTGGTACCCCATGTCGGCGGTAAGGTGAACGAACTCTATCCCATGCAACAGGCAGAACCCCTTGAGGAATGTGACGTGATCCAGGGTGGCCTGATGCTCATTGCCGGTATCGGACATTAACACCAGCAGGTTGCGCGGTGCGTAACGTGCTCTGAATGCCGGATCGAGGACAAGCTTGTAGAGCAGGGCCGTGGAATCTTGGCCGCCGCCCAGACTAAGGATAGTGAGTTCACTTGGTTGAAGTAGGGGCTCTTGGTAGGAAGTGACCTCTGGGAGAGCCGTTTCAAAGAGGGGTAATTGAGCAGCAGCTTCAACTCTGGCCATGGTGACCTCCGTTGATGCTTCGCGGATACGTTTTTTTCACTTGGGACTCCATTTTGGCGGAGATCCCCCCTTGCGGGAGAGATCCCGCGAGGGTAGTGAAGCCATTGTTTTAAGCGCGCCTGGCGCTCTTCCGCTGCCAGCGATTCTCCTTCTCGACGATTTCCATGATGGGTACCTGACAAAGCCAGTGCATCATCCTGTTGTGGTCTTTGGGGAGCTTCGTGGCCTGCTCGTAGAACCAATCGTTGGCGGTGCGTGAATCCCCGGAGTTTTCCAACCTTTGGTCGGAGAACAGTCTGAAAGCGGGGATTTCACCTGCAGCAACTCTCGTGTTCAGCTCTTTGTCGGTGGCAACCAAAACGGCGGCCGACTCCATAGTGCCGAGCAAAAACGGTTTCCTTTCCGTACAAGACACTTTGCAGGAACAGATTCTGCAGACGCAACTGGTTGAAGTAACAAGAGTACCTTCAACTAGCCTTCTGAAGATTTTACAGTCCTTAGTGCTTGCGTGGTGGGGATGGCCGTCGACGAGAACAACTGATCCGACTGCGTGGGGTCCATAATACTTTTTTGCGGGTACGGTCTCGATGTGCATGAATCATCTCCTTTTGAGGAGGCACGCCGGTCCCTTGAGGGATTTTGGTGGCCCTCAGGTTAGTAGTTCGGAAACAGAAAAACCCCATTTAAAAGAGCAATCAAGCCTCTTTACGAATGGGGTTCGTTAATAAAAAAAAGATCCTTGGCCAGTAGGCGCAAGCATCCCGTTGTGTTTCTGCTTCCATTACGACTGTAGACAGGTTTCTCGAAAAAAAGACGGAACAAACAGTGATTGAGCCGTTTATTACGAGATATCGAAAAGCCGACTGCGGGGTCGGGGGTCTTCATCAGGGATGATGAAGAGAGGCCTAGAAGGCAAAGAATGCTCCCAATATATATTTCCGGCCCTCATTAGTCAAGGAATTCCTTCGATATTTCCGATGTTTCCGTGAATTTTGGACGAAAAAATAGCCGGTCACCCTCCGAAGAGAGTGCCGGCTTTTTTTCACTGAGCGAGATGACGACATGGGCCAGTAGGCCGGGTTGTCAGAAATGCTCCTCGCTTTTTTCTCGGTTCTACTGGGAAAAGAAAATCCAGATATCCTCATCCTGTTCGACCAGGTCGAGCAGCGAAAGAAACCTCTCCATATCCTCCCAATCAGTCTGCCGAATGGCTTCACGAAGGGCAGGAATGTCGGTAGGCCTGAACCTCTCGTCGTTGTCGAAGACGACCTTATCCCAATCGATGATTGACGGGAATTCGTGATCGCTTCCACCACGCCGGACAGGATCCCACTCCGGGATCTCTTTCCCATGTTTTGTGACGCATATATGGATTCCCATAGTTGCCTCCATGCTACTAAGGAAGGTGATTAAATAGAGTGGCCCGTGATGAGGCGGTAGGCATCGGGATCGTGAGCTTTAACGATTTCCCGGGCTTCCATAGCCGCTATGGTGCAAAAGGCGTTTGGGTTCCCGTACTGCAGGAGCAGTTTTGTTAAGGCCCTTACTGCATGATCCCGTTGAGCAGCAACCTCGTCAATGGTTTCTGCAGGCGGCAGAGCCACCAGAGTTTCAACCACAGCCGGCCTGCGTTCAGGCGTGGCATTGGCGATCGCTGCATCCACCAGGCTAAGAACGTCACCCGGCACATTGCACTTCACCGCGGCCCAGGCATCGGGCAAAGCAGCTCTTGCCTGTTCGAGCGCATTCACGAGCTCGTCATGACAGTTGCTGGCATGGATCAGGGCGGCGGCGTTCTTTACCCCGAGAACGACCGCTATGCGCGTGCCGTCGTCGTCCATGATGGCATTCATGTACCTGCGCAGGGGTGTTTTCATGCTTCCACCTCCGCCGGCAACCCTTGTGCGGCCAGATCAAGGCAAAGACCCTTGATGAAGTCCCCGAAATAACCACGCGTGGGATACTGTCCCCAGGCGGCCTCGTAAAACTTCCGGTAATAGGTCGATGTCTTCTTCTGCAGCCAGGCATATCTCTTGTCCAGAACACAGATCGCTGCTTCGGCCAGTGCTTTTGGCGTTTCGCGGGGGATCTTGCTGCAGTTCTTGTCGTATGCGACGGCGAGATTGTGGAGCCTTGTCGTTTGGGCGTGACTCAGGTAAAGGTCCCACTCCATTGCCGCGGCGAACATCGGCGAGGCAAGGTTCGCCTCCATGGCGGCCACCAGGGGAGCCATCTCTTCAGCGGGGCCTGAGAAACAGAACCCCATTGAGAAATGGTTGAACGACCCGGCAACAGTGACCTCGTCGCCCTCCACCTTGATGTGCTTCAACCCCCCACGACGTTGTTCGTAGTTGGTTTCGAGCGGGAGCTTTGCGAGACAAAGAATCATAAAAGAGGGAGTCATCTTGACGCCCTGCTTGTGTGGTGCATAGCTGTAATGGGTTAGCATGGTCGTTCCTCTCTTGATCGGGAAAACGAACCCCGGAGGGCTCGTTGCCCCAAGGGTTAATTTACAGTCAGCTCCAGGGAGGAGCGAGATCTATCCTGACGTTGGAAGACTCGAAGAGACTGCCTTCCGGCAGGTCCTCTTCAGCTTCTTCTGCGAGAATCAGTTTCTGCCCACGCGAGAGCCCATCCCATTCTTCATCGGAAAGGTTGTGAAATGCCATAATGCTACCGATTGTTTCTATGGCGTCTTCTTTGAGTTCCTTATTCATTCCTGCTCCTTTCGGAGTAGACAAACGAACCCCGGAGGGCTCGTTGTCCCCCCAGGGTTGTTTGAACGGTTAGGCTGCTTCTTCGCAGCTTTCTTCTTCGTCGTCGTCAGTGACGCCGACGCCTTTGTACTTGAGCTGACCGATGATGCATTCGGCTTTGGTCATATCCTTGCGGACCCCTTTGAAAACTGGCTGGAATAAATTCCCCCCAGCAAATTTTACATAGAGGTACTCGATCTCGACGATGGTCCCGACTGGTGGGATGTCGCGATTAACCGGGATTGTAACGTTGCCGACGCTTGCGGTTGCGCCCGAACCGTCCAGAAGACCCAATTCGACAGATCTCTTTCCGGGGCGGCCGCCGATGACGAAACAACTGCAGGACTCGGTAAACTTATCCTTCAGAGCGTCGCCGCCGCTGTTAGGCCGGCCCTCGGTGTAGGAGGAGCGGAGGCGTTTGTAAACCAAGCCTTCGCCGCCTTCAGCCTTGATCCGCGCATAGAGCGCATGTTTTTCTTCAGTGGTGATCGCCATGGGGACCAACTCGAGGCCCTTTCCGGTGTGGCCGTCCAGGAGTCTCGCGAGCTGGTTGTACCTGGTTACGACGGTCTTGTCGGCGAGCGAGGTGGCGCCCTTAGACACAAGGTCGAAGCAGTGCAACGTGTCGCCGATGATTTCCCCGTCCATATGCAGGCTCAGGCCAATCGTCAGCAATGAGTCCCGGATGCTTTCGGGAAGATCAACAAAGTTTTTCAACTTGTTAACCCCAGCGATTGCGGTGACAGAAGACGTCTCGGTCACCTCAACGGTGCGAGCCTCTCCGTCTTTCTTCTCTTGCGCGCCCCAATCGGGACTGTTCAGGTAGTAGGCCGTCGTTTCCACGATGGTGTTCGGCTGCTGCCGGCCGAGACCCGCGAATTTAACGGGGGCAGGCGGAGCAACGGGCCGTGGCGCCGAGGTTGTTGCCGGAGCAGACGAAGCTGTAGGCGCGCTGCCGTATCTTGCAAAGCACCTCCAGCCATCGCAGCCGGAACGTTCGTAGTAATCCCCCTTCGTTTTGGAAGAGACTACCCCGTTGAATTCCTTGATCGCGGCAGAGAGGGATAACCCCGAGCTTTTGATCTTCGGATTCAGTGAAGCGCCGATCGCGCCAAACGCAAAGGCAACATCATAAACGCCAGTTGAGGTTTCGATTATGGCGACATGGTATGTGGCCCTGCGGGAGGTATCGTTTATCAGGTCAATCTGTCTCTCAATTCCCATTTCTGAATCCTCTCTTTTAAAAGAGGACGCAGGCCCACCCCGGAGGGTGAAACTGCGCCCTCCGGGGTGGTACTGCTTAATTGGGTATGAAGGTCAGGCCTCGAGTTAAAGGCGCATCGGCATCACGACGGCCATGAAGTCTTCTGTGGAAGCAGACTTCACGACGACGGGTGCGAGTTCGTCTTTGAACTGCAACTCCACGTCGGCCTCTCCGCCCATGGACAGAAGAACGTCCAGGATGTAAGTAGCGTTGTACCTCGCTGCGAAAGCCTCACCTTCGTAATGAACGACCAGCAACTCGGTAGCATCGCCGAGCTCGGGGTTGTTCGATGAGATGACCATGTGATCTTTCGTCATGGCGATCTTGACCCCTTTGAATTTGTCGGAGGCGAGGAGAGCCATCCTTTTGAGCGCGTGGAGGAAGGAGTTCTTGTCCGCCAGCACGATCTTCTTGTTCGTCGGGACGAACTTGCTGTAATCAGGGAATACCCCGTCAACGAGCCTCATGACCACGACAGAATTGTCTTTCTTGATGACGACGCTGTTGTCCATGAAGCCGATCATGACTTCTGAAGACTCCTCGTCGACCATTTTCTTCAGTTCGGAGATCCCCTTCTTCGGGAAGATGACCCCCTTGGCCAGCTCGGGATTGAGGCCTCCGGAGATTCCCTTTTCCGATAAAGCCATCCTGTGCCCGTCTGTGGCGACCATGCGCAGGACGTTCTTTTTGCCAACCTTGTCGGTCTTGATGAAGACCCCGTGAAGGTTGTACTTGGTTTCGTCGTCGCAGACCGCGTAGTAGGTCTTCTCGAGCATGTCCTTCAGGAGGTTGCACTTGAAGGTGATCAGGGATTCTTCGTTCACTTTCGGGAAGTAGGGATACTCTGCTCCCGACAGTCCGACAACGTTGAAGCGAGCTTCGCCGCCGAGGACTTCGATCCAGTCATTGTCCTTGGAGCTGAACATGACGTCTCCTTCCGGCAACTCCTTGATGATCTCGTGGAGTTTTTTCGCCGGGACGGTGATTGTCCCCTCGCCAGCCATCTCCACCGGATAGGAGCTCCTCATCCCCACCTCGAGGTCGGTCGCCGTTACGAACAGCTGGTTGTCGCGAACTTCCAAATGGACGTTGCCGAGAATGGGCATGGTGCTCTTCTTCTCGACAATTCCCTGAATCAGTTGGAGAGCTTTGGTGAATACGGATTTCGTGATGGTAAATTTCATGCGGACCTCCCGGTCTTGTGGAGGCGGCACAAACCACTCCAGTGAGGAGTGGATGTGCCCCTCAGGGTTAGTGGTTAAAAGTCAGCTTAATCGCGCTCTTTGAACGCGGCCGTAGTAGGGTTCAGCAAAAGCCAGTAATCGCCATTGGCACAACCGGGAAATTCGGAAGTGAACCAGGCTCTGTAGATGCCGTCGTCACAAACCTTCATTTCCACGGACAAACTGCGCCCCTGGTGGCCGTTGGCTTCCATTCGGTAGTTGTATTTCTCCTTCTTCTCGAAGGCTTCTTTGATCGATGCGAGCACGTAAGGACGGAACTTGCCGGTGATAGAGGTAACTGTGTAACCATAATTCCGGTAGTAATGGTCCGGGTCGACGGTGACCTTCTCGCGCAAATCGTCCCAGGTACCCGGGAATATCCGGTTAGCCAGAGCCTTAATCCTCAGCGTGTCCCTTTCTGCCGCGGCATCCGGCATGATCGGTTCGATGCATTTGATGAATGAGATGTGATCGCAGCCGAAGGCGTACCCCGTCCGCTTGTGGAAGGTGTAGCAAAGCTGCGTTTCCCCATGGAGGAAGACGCGAACCGTTGCCTCGGTGGCGACGATGGTCGTTCTTCTGCCCGTATTCAGAGTCATCGGCCGGTCAAATTCAACCCGAAACTTAGTTTCGTAGATTCCGGCGTCACGTAACTCTTGCTTCTTCGCGGCCCATGCATCAGTGATTTCCTTCAGGCGGGCGTGGTACGGCGCGCCGAAAAGAGTATCTGCAGCTGTTACCGTGAAGTTCAGCTTGTGGTCCGGGAGCGTCGGAATGACCACTACCGGGGGAGGTGCCGGCGCCGGAACCAGTTTTAAGATCGGCGGGCTTGGAGCTGCTGGGACGGGCTCTTCCGAGAGGATCTCGAAAAAGTCCATCTGCAGGGGATTTGTTCGCATGGCTTACTCCTAGGAGGGCGCATACACCGGTCCCGAAGGAGGGTGATGCGCTCTCCTTGCGGGAATGGGGGTTCAGTTAGATTTAGATGTTGTTGAAGACGTCGCGGATCGCTTTCTCGATCTTTTAAGCTCGGCGTAATGTTGCCTGAGTTCAATCATTTTTTGCGCTTCCGAAGGGGCCTCTTGCCCGGTCTGCCATGAGTATTTCAGTTCATGAATATTTTGCATCGTGGATCCTTTTTAGATGTGAGTGCTCAGTCCCGTCATTTCCGAGAAGAACCGTTGGAGGTCCTCGGCGTAAACGAGTTCGTGCTTCGCTATGGGCACTGTCTTCCAGTTGCCCAGCCTTTGAGTGATCTTGATGCCCTCGACGACATAAGTGTCGGTTGCGCCATCCAGGGTGATGGTCACCCTGTTGATCCCTTTCTTGGCTAACCTGGCCGGCAGCCGGAACGAGAGGGAATTTTCGTCCCCCAGGTAGTTCTTGGCACCGGTCATCGCCGTGAGGCGACCGCGACCGCCGAGTTGGGCGAGTATCGTTTTGGCTACGAGGAGGTCAGACATCGGCCGACTCCCTGGTTCTTTTCTTCAACTGGCACTCTGCCCACAATACGTCGTTGCAGTTACTGCAGAGAGACGTTGTGTCATGTGCCAGTTCTGGAATTAATCCGTTGTGACATTTTTCCAAATCGTTAGATTCGGGGGGGGGGGTGACATCCGTGGACACCTCTGCGATGTGCAACTTGATCGCAGACAGCAAATCCCCGACCTCGACGTAGTTGGTCGAGGTCAACTTGCGGAAGAGCTCCTGCAGAGCGTCGGACTTCGCAGTCCTCAGTTTGTCGATTGAGGGCTCGTAGATTTCCCCGTTGTGAGTAACGGAGATACGACGCCAGCCGTCAATCCACGCCTGGTTGCAATTGTCGCAGCCCATTTCCTGAGCAGCGAATTTCCCTTCAACGTCGAAGGATTCACCTGTAAGGCCCTCTTCATTGCAGAAGGGGCAGTTCTCCCCGCCGTTGGTGATGTAGTTTGCGGCCATTTCGGGAGTCATTACCTTCGCGATTTTGAGTATATTTGCCATTTTTCCAGCTCCTTTCGGGGAGCGGGGACAGTTCACCCTTGCGGGGTCTGTCCCCGCGCGGGTAGAGGTTATTAAAGTCGTGTTAACATTGGGCAGTGCTCGTTTGACATCCTCCCACGGCTAAAAGCCTTGGGATTCTGAAAGCTTATGCTGCGATAGCACGGCACCTCCAGTTGGTTCCTGCTTCACAGAGCCTGTTACTTCCTGGTGCTCTCCACAGGCTAAAACGGCCAGTCCGGCCACTAAAATGTTTTTTGCAGCATTTATGTCGGCATGTTCTGTAAACCCGCAACTCAGACAGATAAACTTCTGATCTTTCCGGTTTCCTGCATGGACATGTCCACAACTGCTGCACCTTTGACTCGTGTACGGAGGGGGAATCTTTAAAAGCTTCCCGCCCAGCCATTTGAGTTTGTATTCGAGTTGACGAGCAAATTCGCCCCAACCCTGGTCTAGGATTGCCCGGTTCAACCCGGACTTCTGTTTTACTCGTTTGCCAGGTGCCGCTATACTCCCCGATGCCGATGCCGTCATGTTTCCAATCTTCAAATCCTCCAGCACAACCAAACCGTGGTTTTTGGCGATGGTCGTGCTGAGTTTATGAAGAAAATCCTTACGCATGGCCGCTATTCGACTGTGAAGTTTCGCGATTCTTGCTTTACATTTCTTCCAATTCTCCGAAAATTTCACCTTCCGAGAAAGCTGACGCTGCATCCTTGCCAGCTTCCGCGATGCTAATTTGAACGCATTCAATGGCTGAATCAGCGTGCCGTCAGACATCGCTAGAAACGAATTAATGCCGCGATCTCCGCCTATCTGCTTCGTTGACTGGTGAACCGGCTCGACAACTTCCTGCTCCGTCTGGATGCTGATGTACCAACGCCCATCGCGGAGACTAACTGTCACATTCTTAGGTATGCCTGTAAGTTCCCGACTGTCCCGATATCGCAGCCAGCCCAACTTCGGCAATCTGATCCTGCTATTACCATGATCCACCTGAAAACCTTGTGGAATCCGAAAGGACTCAGCGCTTTTGCCTTTCTTCTTGAACACCGGGAAAGCCTTCAGTGGCTGCTTCTTGTCGAAAGCATCCTTCACTGCACGATCTAAATCCTTCAACGTTTGCTGCAATGATTGGGCTACCGCATCTCCCGACAAAAAAGGATATTTGAGTTTTGTCGTCAAAAGGTCAGTGCAGAGGTGTTTGTAACCTGGACGTTTTTTGTCAGCGTCGAGAGCTGATTTGATCGCAGCAAGTCCGTTATTCCAGACAAACCTGCGACAGCCCGCCATGCGGCGGAGTTTTTCCTCGACCAATGGTGTCGTCCGGAGACGATATTTAAAGGCTTTTTGTATCAGCATTCCCAACTCCTTTTGAATTATGATCAACCGATTTAGAGGAGTGCCACGAAGTCGCCGGCCGAAACTGTCAGACCGGATTTGGAAATCTGGGCGGTCGAGCCGTCGTAGGTGAAACAGTTGTTATTGCCCTTCGACTGCTGAAAGGCCGCAACGACTGCGCTTTGCGATGAGATGCCGACATACGTCTGCATTTGACCGGTTTCGAGATTCATCACCGAAACGACCTTACTGCCCGAAATTTCCATGATTACCGTGCTTCCTTTATGTGTTGCCATGGTCCTGCCCTCTTGTTAAGCGCATCCCTCCCTGCGGGGGAGTGCGTGTTGCCAATCTCTCCCGCTGCAGGACGGTGCTCCTAAGAGCGTTTCATGAAGTACCAGTTGCACCCGCCGTCTCCGTAGACGGAAATGCCAGAGGACTTTGTCAGGCCATTCGCACCGAAAACGCGTGCGACAGCGCTATTAGGACGTCAGCGCAGAATTCAGCTACCTTTCCCACAATATCATCGGGATTGGCGATATAAACGGTGCAGCCCGACAGAGCATTCTCGCCCTTGCTGATAAATTTAGCGCTCAGGCCGACATCGCCATCTTCAAACCTGATCAGCGGCTTGACCTTCGCAAAGTCCAGGCCCCTGAAGGTACGTACAGAGCGTCGAGCAATAACTGCGTGGGAGACGTCTTCCGCTGCCTTCTCCCAACCGTGCTTAACCAACTCGGTTATTATTTGGTCTGCTTGAATTTCTTCCATTTTGACTCTCTCCTGAGCTTTGATGGTATGGTATGCCGCTAATAGCACCCGAACGTTTCCGCCAGGGCCATTTCCCTCGCTTCTTCGTCAAGGCGCATTTCGTGGGCCTTCTTGCACTTGTCGGAGCAAAGCCGGACCCCATACCGCGGATCCTTCTCGACTTCGGTGGCTGTGCCGCATTCCCAGCAAAAGGGTGCGTTGAGCCGTGCGAGATATTCTTCCGCTTTGGTCATAAAGCCTCCGTGTCTTTGAGTCTGGTTGTACCGGCGGCCCTCGCTTTGATGAAGTCGAAGACCGCCCCTGACACGGCGAAACTCATGTCCAGGGGGGAGCGAAGAATCAGTCGGTTATCCTCGAAGCGCCAGTCGGTCAGTCGTACAGACCAGGCCATTTCGCCCCAGACTTTCGTCAGGGTGAGAAACCAGCGCTTGTTATCGAACACAATCAGAGATTCATGCCCTGGCTTCGGGAGGCTCCCGCCGGCGACCTTTTTTGCGTCGGCGGAGGAAAGACGGTAAAAATCGTTGTCGATGTAGGTCATCGACTCAGGAAGATTCATCATCTTCTCCTTTATGCGGCCAGGCGGGTTTCGTTCCCGTCGCCGTAGGTCATTAGGCTAAGTGTGAAGCGGCCGCCTTCGATGAACCAGGAGGCGAGGTCGCTTCTTGCGTGGGTGACACTGAAGATCGTGTCGAGGATGACCAGCTTGTCTGTAGGGTCCTGCTCTTCGTAGAGGTCGACGGCCAGCTTTTTGAGCTTGTCCATCGCATAATCGGAGATCCGGGCGGCCCCATTGGCGTCGCAGGCATAGTCACAGAAAGTGTCTATTTCCTCGTCGTTAAGGTCAAAATCTTCATCGTCGAACATATCGCGGGGATGCCACTGGGTGTGCCCCATGATGGTCGTGTTGACCGCCAATCTGTGGATATTGTCCAGGACCTGAGCTTCGATCCTTTCAAGCCCCTTGACGTTGCGGACAAAACCGACAACGTGCGACTCGTGCCAGATCTTCCTGACCCGGGCCGCGGGGACCAAACGCCACGGCTGGGTTTTATGCCGGCCGCTGCGGAACTCCTTCACGATCTGTCTGACTGTCTCCCATTCTTTTTCACAGAACGCCTCGATGGCGTCGTATAAGCTGTTTGCTGACATGATTGCCTCCGAGGCTTAGTTAGGGTTATGAGTGTGCGCTAGGTTCTCTCAACGCTGCCTCTTTCTCGTCGTTGGCCAATTTCAAGGCCCGGACCTTTTCTTCCTTCTCTCTGGTGTGTGCTGCAATCCAGGCATCGATCTGCCCTTCGCACCGAAGTGAGATGATGAAGATGGCGAGTCCGAGCCAGGAACCGAGATGATTCATAATCTCACTCCTTAGCCGACACATTCATGGTCGAAAGCCTCACCTTTGATCGCGCCGTCGGCAAAAACTCGAATCCCCCGGTGACAATCTTTGCAAAGAGCCGAGAAAAAAGACTCATTGCCGAGGTTGATGAGGTAGCCGGTGAACGTGGTCATGCGGTGATCTTTCGATTTGCACGTGTCCATCGCTTTCTTTTTGATGTTTTTGATGTTTGGCACCAGGGCCGCCTTCTCGCTCATGCCGCACCTCCAAAATCGAATCCTAGGTTCGTGCTCTCATCTATCGTGCGGAGGGCTTTCGCCTTCTTTCTGATCGGGATTGCATAGAATGGTCTGGGAGTTGGTTCGGAGGGCGCTTCTGATTGAGGAGGTTCTGGCTGGGAGACGGTTTCTGCTTCAGGCTCAAGCTGAATCCTGAATAGTGAGATGCTTCAGCCACGACCGGTTGCGACATATTCTGACGCGGTCGCATGGTAGTGTTCATGGCAATCCATCATAAGGAGTTGCCGTGAAAAACTACATTCAGTTACAGAAGGGCCT
>Ga0209123_1000185_pt1 | contig 94906 bp, 66 predicted proteins | sample BarGraIncu00431A_FD_184500 | JGI IMG/M metagenome (GOLD analysis project Ga0209123, IMG submission 184500) | Arctic peat soil microbial communities from Barrow, Alaska, USA - Barrow Graham LP Incubations 004-31A (SPAdes) (version 2) | ecosystem: Environmental > Terrestrial > Soil > Wetlands >... | reverse complement strand
ACAACTGTTGAATCAGCTTTTGGAGCTTCTTCAGCTTTTTTAGGTCCGCAAGATGCGAAAGCTAAAGCTACAATGCAAAACAAAAATACTTTTTTCATTACTTTAAACCTTTAAAAATTTAACATGTTAATTTTGTAATTCAAAATCGCTGCAAAGATACATCAATTTCTTATAGTACATTAATAAATGTCGACTTTTTTTTGGAATATTATTCAAATTGACAATCATAGATTTTAAATTGTACATATACAGCCATTTACAATATTCATTTTCCAGTTGAATATAAATATCGCTTGATGCTTTTTTTTGGAGTTTTTTCAAATTCGTGAGGATAAAGTTGAATTTTAGAAACATTTTCATACGAAGCCCCGATTGAATTGAGTAATTTCCTATTTTCTTCCATTAAACTTTCCAATTGAACCTGATCTACATGTTCTGAATCCACAGCTTCGTAATCGGGACAAACTAAAGCAATGAGTTTTCCATTACTTTCCATTACTAAACTCTCCATTACAAAAGGCATATTATTCAATTTTGCCTCAATTTCCTCTGGATAAATATTTTGCCCACTGGCTCCTAAAATCATCGTTTTATTGCGACCTCTGATAAATATATTTCCCTCTGAATCAATAGTTCCAAGATCGCCTGTGTGAAGCCAACCATCCTTATCAATTATTTGAGAAGTAGCTTCCGGGTTTTTGTAATAACCAGACATTAAATTTTCACCATAAACGCAAATTTCGCCAACTCTAGTAGTTTGTTCAACATCAATTAATTTTACCTGCATAATATCTAAAACCTTTCCTGCCGATTTCGCAATAAAATCTTTTGCGTGCGAGTAACTAATTAAAGGTGCACATTCAGTCATTCCATAACCTACAGTATATGGAAATTTTATTTTATTGAAAAATTCTTCTACTTCAGCATTTAAAGGTGCACCACCAATCACGATTTGTGAAAATTCACCACCAAATGCATCCATTAGTTTCTTGCGAATTTGAGCTAAAATTGGTTGATCTAGAAATGGAATGCTTAAAACCCATCGCATGGAAGGTTTTGCCAACAAAGGTTGTATTTGTTTTTTGTAAATTTTTTCAACGATTAATGGAACTAAAAATACAACGTTAGGTTTAATCTCTGCAAATGCAGTCAATAAAATTTTAGGAGAAGGAATTTTTCCAATAAAATGAATATGACATCCTGCAACAGTAGAAGTTAAAAATTCAAATGCACAACCATAAGCATGAGCAAGAGGAAGAAATGAAATAATTCTGTAGCTCTGTGCAACAATACCGGTTCGCAAACCAAATGTGATATTTCCTGCCAAAGCGTTTCCACTGATCATAACTCCTTTGCTGAAACCAGTAGTGCCGGATGTGTAATTTATGGAAACTATTTCCATGTTAGGTTTGTCAATATAGCGAACATGATCTCTGAAAAAACCATGTGGAAATTTGGCATGAAACAAACTATTAATATAATCAGGCTGTAAGTACTTTAACACCAATTGCTCAAAAATTTGATCTTCAACTTCATCAGTTTTTGGTTCTTTGTTTAATAAAGCTATGCAATTGAAACTTGTAAGCGAAAAAACAGCCTTCACAGTTGTCAATTTTTCTTCTTCCAAATTTTCCCAAATATTATCACCTACAAAAAGCAATGTTGATTCAGAATGATTTGTAATATGATGAACGTCATTCGGATTAAAATCCTGCAGAATAGGCACAATTGTGGCACCATAAGTCACAGTAGCCAAATAAGAAATTGCCCAGTTTGCATTATTTCTGCCAATAAGAGCCACCTTGTCATTTGGTTGCAATTTACATTGTTCAAATAGAATATGAATTTTTGAAATACGTTTCGCCACATCAGCATAAGTCAACGTGAAATCTTCACCATAATTGCTGTAAGCTGGTAATTCCCAATTATTTCGAAATGAATCTTCAAAAAGGCGAATAAAATTTTCCTGAATCATATTTGCTTGTTTAGTTGGATTATTGAAATTAGAGCACACAAAAATAACGAATAATTACACAATTAGAGCTCCAATGTGCAATATTTCGACTTTAATAATTTGAGTTCGTTGAATTATTAACCATACGATTTCAACAAAATCATAAAACTAACTCAATAACTACTGATTTTTGAAAAAAGTTGAATTCCAAAACGCTAAAAAAATCGTATCTTTGTGGCTCAAAAAATTACAATTAAAAAATCATATGAATATCTCGTATAATTGGCTAAAACAATATATTAATATTGATATTACGCCGGATGAATTGTCAAAAGCATTAACGTCAATAGGTCTTGAAGTTGGTGGCATAGAAGAAGTACAAACCATTAAGGGTGGATTGGACGGATTGGTGATTGGTGAAGTTCTAACTTGCGAAAATCATGAAAATTCTGATCATCTGCATGTTACCATTGTGAATATTGGAACAGGCGATTCGCTTCAAATTGTATGTGGCGCACCTAATGTTGCAGCAGGTCAAAAAGTGGTAGTAGCAACTGTTGGAACAAAGTTGTACTCTGGCGACGAAAGTTTTACCATCAAACGTTCCAAAATTCGTGGTGTTGAATCGATGGGAATGATTTGTGCAGAGGACGAAATTGGCATAGGAACCAGCCATGCAGGCATTATTGTATTACCTACCGAAGCCAATGTTGGAACGTTAGCTAAAGATTATTACGGAATAAAAAGTGATTTTTTAGTGGAAGTTGATATTACGCCAAACCGCGTAGATGCAGCTTCTCATTTCGGGGTGGCGCGTGATTTAGCTGCATTTTTTGCTTTGAAAAATCCTACTGTAAAACTCAAAAAACCGTCTGTTGAAGCATTTGCAATTCAAAATACACATTTAAATATTCCTGTAACGGTTGAGAACTCGGATGCTTGTCCACGTTACTCTGCTGTAACAATTTCAGGGGTAAAAGTGACAGAATCACCTGAATGGTTGAAAAATACTTTGTTGACAATCGGACTCAGACCTATTAATAATATTGTTGACATTACTAATTATGTATTACATGAATTGGGGCAGCCGCTTCATGCTTTTGATGCCGATAAAATTACCGGTGGTGAAGTTCGTGTAAAATGTATGCCGGAAGGTACTCCGTTTGTGACACTTGATGGCTTTGAGCGAAAACTAAGCAACGCAGATTTAATGATTTGTGATACCAATAAACCAATGTGCATTGGCGGTGTGTTTGGTGGTTTGGATTCTGGAGTTACAGAATCAACTCATAATATTTTTTTGGAAAGTGCTTATTTCAATCCGGTGACGATTCGGAAAACTGCCAGGCGTCATGGATTGAATACAGACGCTTCGTTCCGCTACGAACGTGGTTGCGACCCGACAAATACAATTTACGTGCTTAAACGCTGTGCTTTGTTGATTCAGGAAGTTGCAGGTGGACAAATCTCGAGTGAGATTGTTGATGTTTATCCACAAGAAATAAAACCCTTTGAAGTTGAAATTTCGTTGCAGAAAATCAATTCGTTAATTGGGAAAGAAATTGGTCGGGAAAATATTGAAACAATTTTGACGGCACTTGAAATGAAGATTGTAAGTCAAAATGAAACAGGTTATGTACTTCATGTTCCGGTATACCGGGTTGATGTACAACGCGACGTGGATGTAATTGAAGATATTCTACGGATTTATGGTTATAACAAGATCGAGATTAGCGAAAATTTAAAATCAACGTTGAGTTATAGTTCAAAACCTGATAGTTATAAACTACAGAATTTAATTTCAGAACAACTGACAGCACAAGGATTCAATGAAATACTCAACAATTCGCTAACAAAAGGCAGTTACTATACTGATTTAATTTCTTTTCCAGCAGCTCATAATGTAAAAATATTAAATGCATTAAGTTCTGATTTGAGCGTAATGCGTCAGACACTGCTTTTTGGTGGACTGGAAAACATAAATCGCAATGTGAACCGGAAAAATGCGGATTTGAAATTTTATGAGTTTGGAAATTGTTATTATTATAATACTGACAATAAGAAAGATGACGATACGTTGGCTGCTTATTCCGAAGATTATCATCTTGGATTATGGCTCACTGGTAGTAAACACGGTCAATCATGGACTGCCACAGACGAAAAATCAAGTATCTACGATCTTAAAGCTTATATCGAAAATATATTTCGTCGGTTGGGATTTGATCTACGAAAATTGATTATTGGCGAGTTTGCTGACGATTTGCTGAGTGAAGCATTGACTGTTTATAGCAAGAAAGGAAATAAGTTGGCAGTTTATGGAATTGTTCATCCAAAAATTCGCAAAGCGGCTGACATTGAGCAGGAAGTGTATTTTTCAGACTTAAATTGGACTACAATAATTTCAGAAATTGGTAATCATTCAGTTCAATATAGTGAAATTTCAAAATTTCAAGAAGTAAAACGCGATTTGGCTTTATTGTTGGACAAAAATATCACATTTGCAGAAATTGAAAAAATTGCTTTTGAAACTGAACGTAAATTATTGAAGAAAGTAAATCTTTTCGACGTTTACGAAGGTAAAAATCTGGAAGTCGGAAAGAAATCATATGCTGTAAGTTTTTTATTGCAAGATGAGACTAAAACGCTTACAGATAAACAAATTGATGATATTATGAAGAAATTGCAAGGAAATTTCGAAAGCAAATTGGGAGCAAAACTACGTTAGAAACAGTATAATGGAAGATTTATCATTTGATGGAAAAATACTACACACCCCTTATGCAAAAGAAGATGTTTATGGTGCTTTGAGTATGCCTGTTTATCAGAATGCTGCTTTTGAATTTGCAACTGCAGAAGAAATGGAAGCTGCTTTTACAGGTCGTTCTTCCAATCATACGTATTCGCGAATAACCAATCCAACAGTTCAATATTTTGAAGACAGAGTTAAATCGATTACGGGAGCATTAAGTGTAACTGCTTTAAATTCAGGTATGGCGGCCATAACAAATGCCATTATTACGTTAGCTCAATCGGGCAGTAATATTGTTACTTCACGTCATTTATTTGGAAATACATACTCTTTTTTTGCTTCCACTTTGGCAGCATTTGGCGTTGAAACACGATTCTGTGATTTGACAAATCCCGAAGAAGTTGAAAAAAATATTGATGCAAACACTTGTGTAGTTTTTCTTGAAATTATAACCAATCCACAGTTGGAAGTAGCTGATTTGAAAGCAATTTCAGCTATAACCATGAAAATGGGCGTTCCATTAATGGCTGACACTACAATTGTTCCTTTTTGTGCTTTTAAAGCTAAAGATTTTGGAGTAAATATTGAAATCGTATCAAGCACTAAATATATTTCTGGTGGTGCTACTGGTTTAGGTGGACTAATTATTGATTATGGAAACTTTGACTGGAAATTATCGAAGAAATTATCAACGCTAGTTATAGATTTTGGAACTGCTGCTTTTACTACAAAATTGCGAAAAGAAATCCACAGGAATTTAGGTGCATACATGACACCGCAAGCGGCATATATGCAAACACTTGGATTAGAAACACTTTCGCTACGATTTGAAAAATCAGCCAACACATCCCTAAAACTTGCTCAAAAATTGGAATCGGTTTCAGGAATTAAATCAGTAAATTATACCGGATTAAATTCCAATAAGTTTTATGATATTAGTAATTTGCAATTTGGAAAACTACCGGGATCAATGCTTACTATTGACCTGGAATCGCGTGAAGAATGTTTTAAATTTATGAATAAACTGAAACTAATTAAACGCGCAACTAACTTATTTGATAATAAATCTTTAGCAATTCATCCTGCAAGTACTATATTTGGTTCATTTTCTTCAGAGATACGTGAAAAAATGAATGTATATGATATTACTATCAGAATATCAGTTGGATTGGAAGATGAACAAGATATATATTGTGATATAATTCAAGCCCTTATGTAATATTAACATATTTGTTCGTGTATTAAATTAAACCATTTCTCAACAAAAACGTCCAATATAACGAAATTGATTAACGTTGGTATTATGTCGCAAGATTAATTTCAAATTCTTGCGACATTTTTATGTATAAAAATTAAAAATGTATTATATATTAAGGTGTAAATAATAAATAAAAAACAATGAAAAAACTATTTATTTTCCTCTCTGCTTTTTTTCTATTAAGTCTGTCTACGACAGCTCAAAAAAGTATCCAATCCATGGTATTTGATTCAAAAAATGGATTACCATTAGAATTATGCGCGGTAAAATTGATACATTTACCTGATTCTACTTTGGTACAAGGCGCCCAAACAAATTCAAGCGGTAGTTTTATGTTAACTAAAGTTAAGCCGGGAAATTACGTTCTTGTTATCAGTATGGTAGGTTATGTCCCTAATCGTCAAAATGTGGCTGTAGCTACTAAGGATGTTATTTTGAAAAATATTCAATTAAGAGAAGATGCTCTTATGCTGAAAGAAGTAGAAGTAAAAGGAACAGCTGCTCAAATGACTGTAAAAGGTGATACAATGGAATATAATGCTACCGCCTTTAAAACAGTTCAGAATGCAGTAGTGGAAGATTTATTGAAACGCTTACCAGGTGTTGAAGTAAGTTCAGACGGTAAAATAACAGTAAATGGACAGTCAATTACAAAGATACGTGTTGATGGTAAAAAGTTTTTTGATGGAGATATCGAAACTGCTACCAAAAATATGCCGGCTGATATGATTGAAAAAATTCAGGTATTGGATCAGAAATCAGATCAGGCTTTGCTTACAGGTTTTGAAGACAACAACACAGAACGAATTATCAACCTTACCACTAAAGCTAACAGAAGAAAAGGTGTGTTTGGAAACGTTACAGGTGGTGCAGGTTTGGATATAGATGGAGCTGCACGATACGATGGGAATACAATGATTCAAATCATGAACGGTGCTACTCAAACTGCTATTTTAGGCGGTGCCAATAATACCAATACAAGTCGAAGTGGACGTAGTAGAGGCGGATTAGGAGGCCCTAGCGGTGGACTAACTCAAACGCAAAATATTGGATCAAATATTAATACCGAAGTAAATAAATATTTAAAATTAGGTGGTGATGCCTCGGCCAATCATTCAACAAACGAATCGATTACTGAAAACAATACAATCAATTATCTTTCTGGTTCAACATTTACCAATCATTCATTCAATAATTCTACACCTGAAAATTGGGCTGCCAATTTACGTTTGGAAGCCGAATGGAAGCCAGATAGTCTGAAAACAATTTTAATCCAGCCTACAATAGGATATAATCGATCATTTTCAAACAGCACTAGTAGCTCTTCGTATCTAACAGGTATTGACACTACTACAATAAGTAATTCAAGAAATAACGGGAATACAACCTCAATCAATGCAAACTTGAATATCACTTACAGTACAAAGTTCAAATCAAAAAAAGGACGTACCTTAACTGCCTTCTTTCAATCAGGATTATCTCAAAGTAATGGAGAAAGTACAAATATGTCAAATAAAAGTACTCATGGCTTACTCACTGCTGTTAATCAACATACATTGAACAATCAAAACAGATACAACGCCGGATTAAACTTGACCTTTGTTGAACCGCTTTGGGATTTGAAGAATTTTCTGAATACAACTGTATCTGCGTCATTAAATAACAGTACATCCGAAAAGGATCAATATAGATGGGATCCATTAACAGGAGGATATACACTTAAAGACAGCGTTTATAGTAATAATTTTGATAATCAATTTTATTCTGAATCCATCGAGTTGAGTTATAAACACGTTGAAGCATTATGGAATGTAACAGTAGGAGGTAGTGTACAACCATCGCAAACAATTAATAATACTGTTTATGGTGATGGTACTAGACGTGATGTTGCTCCACTATATGTTGTTAACTTTGCTCCCACTGCTCGTTTTCAATATAACTTCACCAAGAGACAATTTTTGCGTGCAGATTACAATGGACGTTCTTCACAACCAAGTATAGATCAGATGCAACCTGTTAAGAATAATTCCAACTTAATGAGTGAACCGGTTGGTAATCCTAGCTTAAATCCATCATTCAGTCATAATTTAAGACTTATGTATTCTGCTTTCAACGATGTTGCATTCTCATCTTTCAGTACTTCCCTGAACCTTCAGGCAACTAAAGATGCCCTTGTTCAAAATAGTATCTATGATCAAACAGGTAAATCTTACAATCAGACTGTAAATGCTTTATCAATGCCATATAATGTCAATGGAACTGTAATGTTCAATACTCCTTTAATTGCAAAAACTTTACATTTCCAAACTGGTACATCATTTGGGTTGAATCAACGTTACGGATATTCATCTAAAAATGTAAATTCTCAAACAATTAATACAGATAATTTAGCATTGGGAGATATAAATTCAACATTCACATATAACGGAGGCGAACAATTATCGTTAACGTTTACTCAAGATGCATTTGAAATTGGAGCTAAAGGCAGTTACATGTATTCTAACAGCAAAAACAGTTTAAATCCCATAAATCAAGTAACAAAGAACTGGACCGCAACAGGTAGTCTTGTTTTACATTTACCTTACAACATAAACATTGGGAGTGATATAAATTATTCAACCATAATAGGGTATACTACTGTGGATCAAAAACAACTTATCTGGAACGGTTATATTGATAAATCAATTTTTAAAAGTAATAAAGGGGTTATAGCTCTTAAAGTAAATGATATACTTCATCAACAATTAAATTACAGACAAACAATTGGTGACAACTCAATTAGTTATTCTAAATTTAATACACTTCCAACTTATTTCATTCTAAGCTTCTCTTACAAAATCGCCGATTTCGGTGGAAGTAGTAACAGACAAAATAGAATGGGAGGAGCAGGAGGAAGAGATTTTAATCCTGGTGATATGCCTCCAGGTGGATATCAAGGTGGTCAAGGCGGCGGCGGTCGTATGGGCGGCGGAGGCGGCGGTTTCGGCGGCGGTCGTCAAGACTAAGAAATCAGAGTTCATATAAAAAAGGTTCGGAAATTTATTTTCCGAACCTTTTTTAATACCCGAAATTTCGAAATGAAACCCGTATAGGATAATTGCATTGTCGTTGTCATAGTTGGTCAGTTCAACGTAAGCGGTTGTAAATTTGACAATGCCAATCATTGAACGTACGAAAGCATATTAAAAGTTTATCAAATTGATCGATAAGTGAGCGTGGAATACTTTTCAGACTGCATAGTATATCGTTGAGCGGGCGTGGTATACTTTTCAGACGGCATTGTATATCGATGAGCGAACGTGGTATACTTTTCAGACTGCATGGCATATCGTTGAGCTAGCGTGGTATACTATTCAGACGACGTGGTATATCATTGAGCGAACGTTACGATATAAAAAAAAGGCTAATCTGAATTCACTATCAGGTCAGCCTTTTTATAAACTATCAACTATAAATTGTAAACTTACTTATTATATCCCTGTTCGTGCACGCTGCTTACCGAACGCCCAGAAGGATCATTCAAATTTTTGAATGCTGCATCCCATTCTAAGGCAATTGGTGTGCTACAAGCTACCGAAGGAACCGAAGGCACACACAATGAAGCTGCGTCAGATGGAAAGAAATCGGTAAAAATAGTCCGGTAATAATATTCTTCCTTGTTCATGGGTGGATTAATCGGATAGGTTTCATTCACACGAGCCATTTGATCGTCCGAAACCATATCTGTTGTCATAGATCTCAATGTGTCAATCCAGTTGTAACCAACGCCGTCAGAGAATTGTTCTTTTTGACGCCATGCCACACTTTCTGGTAAATAACTTTCAAATGCCTTACGCAGAATCCATTTCTCCATTTTACCGTTTGCTCCACACATTTTATCTTTCGGATTCAGACGCATAGCTACATCCATAAATTCTTTATCCAAAAATGGCACACGTCCTTCAACTCCCCACGAAGCTAATGATTTATTAGCACGAAGACAATCATAAAGATGAAGTTTATCAAGTTTGCGAACCGTTTCTTTGTGGAATTCCTCGGCACTTGGAGCTTTGTGGAAATACAAATAGCCACCGAAAATTTCGTCAGCTCCTTCGCCAGAAAGTACCATTTTTACGCCCATTGATTTAATAACACGCGACAACAAATACATCGGTGTACTGGCACGAATGGTAGTCACATCGTATGTTTCAACGTGGTAAATCACATCACGAACGGCATCCAAACCTTCCTGAACAGTAAAATGAATTTCGTGGTGTATGGTTCCAATATGTTCGGCCACTTTGCGGGCAGCAATCAAATCGGGTGAACCTTCCAGTCCCACTGCAAACGAGTGAAGTTGTGGCCACCAGGCTTCTTCCTGATTTCCTGATTCGATTCGTTTTGCAGCGTGTCTTTTGGCAACGGCAGAAATTATAGATGAATCCAGTCCTCCTGAAAGCAAAACACCATAAGGAACATCCGACATTAACTGACGTTCAACAGCATCTTCCAATGCCTGGCGCAATTCATCAATGTTCGAAACATTATCTTTTACTGCTTCGAAACTTTCCCAATCGCGTTTGTACCATTGTGTCGGTTTGCCATCAGGGCTATAAAGGTATTGTCCCGGAAGAAATTCTTCGATTTTTGAGCAATATCCTTCCAACGCCTTTAATTCTGAAGCCACATAATAGGTTCCTTCATCGTCCCAACCCTGATACAGCGGAATAATACCGATATGGTCACGACCAACCAGGAAAATATCTTTTTCAATATCATAAAGTGCAAATGCAAAGATTCCGTTTAAATCCTCCAGAAAATTTGGTCCTTTTTCACGATAAAGTGCAAGAATCACTTCGCAATCGGATTTAGTAAGAAACTCGTATTTACCTTCAAATTGTTTACGAATTTCCTGATGATTATAAATTTCACCATTCACCGCCAACACTAACTTGCCATCTTTGCTGAACAACGGTTGTTTGCCAGATTCAGGATCGACAATTGACAATCGTTCGTGTGCTAAAATAGCATTATCGTCAGAAAATACACCCGACCAATCCGGCCCACGATGCCGTACCCGTTTTGACATCTTTAATACTTGAGGACGCAAAGCCTGCACAGACTGTTTTATATCAAATGCACATACAATTCCACACATAATATTAATTTTTTTTAGCCTCCTAAATCCCGACCTCACCCCAACCCTCTCCTTGAGGAGAGGGAGGAAAATGGGACTTTTGAGAAGCTCATTATTTTATTTATTAGATTTATTGTTTTTCAGTTTAATCAGAAGTCCCCAAGGGGAATATAGGATTATTTTATAATGAATTATGAATGTCTTCGGCAACTTTGCGGCCTAAAGCAATAGCACGCACTACTAAACTTGCACCAATTGCAGCGTCTCCTGTGGCAAAAACCTTGCCAATCGAACTTTTACTTTCTTTGTCAGTAGCCACATTGCCGCGTCCATCGAAATTTACACCAAGCTCGGTTAATAATCCTTCATGAACCGGATGAATAAAACCAAGTGCCAGAAAAACTAAATCGGCTTTAATAATGTCTGTTTTACCTGTTTGTTTCATACTCATACGTCCGGTTTCATCTTTCACCCATTCTATTTCTTCAACCAATACTTCAGTCAACTGACCATTTTGTCCAATAAATTTGTTAGTATTTAAACTCCATTTACGAATACAACCTTCCATATGCGAACTTGAAGTTTTCAGAATGTTTGGATAAAATGGCCAAGGTGTTTCCGGGTTTTTTCCAACTGGTGGTTGAGGTAAAATCTCAATTTGAGTTACTTTTGCAGCGCCCTGACGAATAGAAGTTCCTACACAATCGGAACCGGTATCACCACCTCCAATCACAAGTACATGTTTGTCTTTTGCATTGATGATTGATTCTTCAGCCACAGTTTCGCCCATAATGAGCTGGTTTTGTTGGCTAAGGAAATCCATTGCAAAGTAAATTCCTTTCAAATCACGTCCCTCTGGAGTTATATTGCGTGGGTGTCCGGCACCAATAGCGAGACAAACAGCATCGAAATTTTTCATAATTTCTTTACCTGGGATGTCTTTACCTACTTCAGTGTTTGGTTTGAATTCAATACCTTCTTCCAGTAATTGTGATAAACGGCGATCGATAATGTTTTTGTTCAGTTTAAAGTTTGGAATACCATAACGCATCAAACCTCCAAGTCCATTGTCTTTTTCGAAAATGGTTACATTATGGCCTTTGCGGTTTAATTGTTGTGCAGCAGCCAATCCGGCAGGACCGGAACCAATTACAGCTATCTTTTTTCCGGTACGGGTTTTTGGTGGTTGCGCTTTTATCATTCCTTCGATAAAGGCAACTTCAGTTACTGCAGCTTCATTCTCCCGAATCGTAACTGGTGCATCATGAAGAGCAAGCACACATGACTTTTCGCATGGCGCAGGACAAATACGACCAGTAAAATCCGGAAAATTATTGGTTTCATGCAATACTTCAACTCCTTCTTTCCACTTTCCTTTGTAAATTAAATCTTGCCATTCCGGCATTTTGTTACCAAGCGGACATGCCCAGTGACAAAACGGAATACCACAGTCCATACAACGTGAAGCCTGTAATTTGCGGTCTTCACGATTTAATGTCTGTTCAACTTCCCCAAAGTCGTAAATTCGTTCGTTTACAGGCCGATAACCTGCATCCTTGCGGGGTATATTTATAAATGCTCTAGGATTTCCCATATTGTAATTTAGCCCCTCTAAATCTCCCCGTAGGGGAGACCTTTTGGTTAGCTTATAAATTGTTTACACTAATTTTATTGTTTATTTTCCTAAATTCCCCCTTCGGGGGTTAGGGGGCTTTCTTAATAATCGCGTTCAACTTGAGCAATCTTTTTATTGATTGCTTCCATTTTTTCTTCCTGCAATACTTTTTTGTATTCAATCGGAACGATTTTTTTGAATTTATCAACATAAATACTCCAATTGTCCAAAATATCTTTTGCGCGTTGACTTCCTGTATATTTCAGGTGATTTGCAATTAAACCCTGAACCTCTTTTCTGTCGTGGCTGTCTTCAATAAGCGATAATTCTACCATTTCCATGTTGCAGAAAAAGTCAAAATCACCCGATTCGTCAAGCACATAGGCCACACCACCACTCATGCCGGCAGCGAAGTTACGTCCTGTTTTTCCGAGTACAATCGTCCGTCCGCCTGTCATATATTCGCAACAGTGATCACCGGCACCTTCAACTACAGCGATTGCACCTGAATTACGAACACAGAAACGTTCACCTACCACACCATTTATATACATTTCGCCCGAAGTAGCACCGTATAAAATGGTATTCCCGGCAATAATGTTTTCTTCAGGTTTAAAAGTACTTTCTTTTGGTGCTTTCACGACAATTTTTCCACCTGATAATCCTTTCCCGACATAATCATTGGCTTCGCCGGTTAGTTCAAAGTAAATTCCTTTGCTTAGAAATGCACCGAAACTCTGTCCGGCAGAACCTGTGAAGTAAGCTTTAATTGTATCTTCCGGCAATCCGGTTTGACCATAACGCTTTGCAATTTCGCCCGAAAGCATTGCGCCAACAGTACGATCAGTATTTTTGATTTTTGATTTAATTTGAATTGGCATACATAAATCCAATGCAGGAAGCGATTTCTTGATTAATTCCCGATCCAGAACAGAATCAATTTTATGTTCCTGAGTTTTAACCTGATGAAGATCATTTTTTCCGTTACCTGGAACAAACATGATTTTCGTTAGATCAACTTTATCAATTTTAGCCAAACCATCTACTTTTTTTCGTTCTAGCAATTCCGCATGTCCGATAATTTCATCCATGCTGCGAAAACCCATTTGAGCAAGATGTTCACGAACATCTTGAGCTAAAAACTTGAAGAAATTGACTAAGTATTCATGTTTACCGGTAAAATGTTTACGCAATACTTCGTCCTGTGTGGCAACACCAACAGGACAGGTGTTTAGATGACATTTACGCATCATTACACAACCTAAAATCAATAAAGCACTTGTTGCAAAACCATATTCTTCTGCTCCAAGTAAAGCTGCCATTATTATGTCGCGACCAGTTTTTAATTGACCATCAGCTTGTAATCTGATTTGACCACGCAAATTGTTTAATACTAATGTCTGTTGTGTTTCTGCCAACCCAATTTCCATTGGAAGACCTGCATGTTTGATAGAACTGGAAGGACTTGCACCTGTACCACCTTCGGCACCACTGATTAAGATTAAATCTGCTTTTGCTTTGGCAACACCTGCTGCAATTGTTCCTACTCCGGTTTCTGAAACCAACTTCACACTAATCATAGCTGTTGGATTGATATTTTTCAAATCGAAAATCAGCTGTGCCAAGTCTTCGATAGAATAAATATCGTGGTGGGGAGGAGGCGAAATCAATGAAATTCCCGGAATTGAATGACGGGTTTTTGCGATAATTTTATCTACTTTATGACCAGGAAGTTGTCCACCTTCTCCCGGTTTTGCGCCTTGAGCAATTTTAATCTGAATTTCGTCAGCATTTACAAGGTATTCGGCTGTTACACCAAATCGTCCGGAGGCAACTTGTTTAATTGCACTACGAGTGCTCAAACCGTCTTCACGTTTTTTGTAACGTTCAGGATCTTCTCCACCTTCTCCGGTATTGCTTCGTCCACCCAATATGTTCATCGCCATTGCCATTGCTTCATGGGCTTCACGACTGATTGAACCATAAGACATTGCGCCTGTTACGAAACGTTTTGTTATGCTTTCAATAGGTTCTACTTCATTGATATCAATAGGATTACGTTTATAATCCATTAAATCGCGGATAAAAATTGGCGTTGGTTTGTCATCAACAGCCTGCACATATTCCTTGTATTTCTGATAATCGTTTGTTTTTGTAGCAATTTGCAAACGGGCTATTGTTTCTGGATTCCATGCATGTTTTTCACCATCAACGCGGTAAGCATATTCACCCAAATTTTTCAATTGGTTTGTGTCAACTCCTTCAGCAGGAAAAAAAGCTTCAAAATGAGGTTTCAGAACTTCGCTTGCAACATCTTCAATGTCAATTCCCTGAATGGCTGAAGTAATTCCTGTAAAATATTTATCAAGAAGTTTGGATGAAATTCCAATTGCTTCAAAAATGTGAGCACCACGATAGCTTCGCAGCGTAGAATTACCCATTTTCGATAATACTTTCAAAAGACCTTTGTTTACAGCTTTGATATAGTGTTTTTTTGCAGTATCTAAATCCATTTGAATATCACCGGCTTTAATTCTATCACCAATAATTGCAAATACCATGTAAGGATTTACGGCGTTTGCACCGAAACCAAACAGTAAAGCAAAATGCATCACTTCTCTTGGTTCGGCTGATTCAACCACAATATCAATTTGCATTCTTTTGCGTTTTTGAACCAAATACAAATGCACAGCAGAAACCGCCAATAGCGAAGGTATTGGTGCATGAGTTGCATCTACGCCTCGATCACTCAATACGATGTAGTTTTTACCATCGTCAACTGCTTTTTCAACTGACAGGCAAAGTTCCTGAATTGCTTTTTCAAGTCCGGCGGCTCCCGATTTAGGATCAAAAAGCATTGGTAATGAGATGGTATAGAATCCTTTATAATTGAGATTCATTAAAATGTCGAACTGAGTGTTGGTAATTACCGGACTTTTCAGTTTTACCATTTTGCAAATATCATGAGCCGGTTCAAGTAAATTTTGGTGAACAGATCCAATATAACCTGTCAACGACATTACTAATTCTTCACGAATCGGATCAATAGGTGGATTGGTTACCTGAGCAAATTGCTGGCGGAAATAGTTGAATAAACGTTGTGGCTTGTCAGAAAAAACTGATAAAGCAACATCATTTCCCATTGAAGAGGTCGGCTCGAAGCCATCATTCGCCATTGGAAGAATTAAACGTTCAAAATCTTCTTTTGAATAACCAAAAGCATTTAGTAATGTATGATAATTAGTTAATTCGTTTTTAATATTTCTACCGGATGAAATATCGTCAAGATTTATACAGTTTTGTTTCAACCATTCTCGGTATGGGAAAGCTTTTGCTAATCCTTCTTTTAGCTCATTATCGTAATAAATTTGACCTAATTCGGTGTCAACCATTAGCATTTTGCCCGGTTTCAGACGACCTTTGGCTTTAATGTTGGCAGGTTCAAATTCAATAGTTCCTGTTTCGGATGCAATTACCATAATGTCATCATGTGTTACTAAATAACGTGCTGGACGAAGGCCATTACGATCTAACATACCTCCGGCATAGCGTCCATCACTGAAAAGTAAACTAGCAGGACCATCCCAGGGTTCCATAAAGGTACTATGGTATTCGTAAAATGCTCTCAGATTATCCGAAATGGGATTCTTTTGATTCCAACTTTCTGGAACCAACATAGCCATTGCATGTGGTAAGCTTTTGCCTGACATAACAAGGAATTCTAATGCATTATCAAGAGTTGCACTGTCACTCATGCCTGGTTGGCAAATTGGATAAAGATCTTGTAAATTACCAAGCTGGTCTGATTTTAACACACTTTCGCGGGATTCCATCCACTGGCGGTTGCCCCGTATAGTGTTGATTTCACCATTGTGACCTAACATACGGAATGGTTGGGCCAAATCCCAGGTAGGAAAAGTATTTGTGCTGAAGCGTGAGTGAACCAATGCGATCCCGCTTGTGAAATTTTTGTCTGATAAATCGGGGAAATATTCTCTCAATTGTAATGAGGTTAACATTCCCTTGTAAATCATTTGTTTGGTTGAAAGACTAACAATATAAAAGCTGCGCTCCTTTGCAATTGCCGATTTTTGAATGGCATTTTCAATTTTTTTGCGGAGAACATACAACTTAAGTTCCAGTTCTTGTTGCGAATTGCTGCCAGTAATGAAAATTTGTTTGATGGCTGGTTCGTTTGAAGCGGAAATTTCACCAAGAATGTTGCTGTTGACGGGGACATCACGGATAGCCAATAAATTTAAACCTTCTTTTTCAACGTGTTCTTTAATCACATTCAGACAAAGTTCTTGTTTCTTTGCATCTTTAGGAAGAAAAACAAGTCCGGTTCCATATTTGCCTTTGGCTGGAACAGGGATGCCTTTTAATAATATAAACTCGTGTGGAATCTGTAATAAGATTCCGGCACCGTCGCCTGTTTTATTGTCGGCACTTTCTGCTCCACGGTGAACCATGTTTTCCAGAACCTGAAGTCCGTTTGCAACAATGTCGTGAGATTTTTCGCCGTGAAGACTTAATACAAGACCAACGCCGCAGGCATCGTGCTCGTTCTGTGGTGAATAGAGCGAACGCTGCTCATATTCGTCGGATATAAATGGATTTGAACTAGACATTTTTTATCTTTTTTATACGCTTAAAAACGTTTGAAAAACGGTTTTTTTCGTTTTTTTGTTTTATTGTGAAAAATAGTGAGAAATCCAAAAAGGTTTTCCCACTATTCTTAAAATATAAATGGTTTAAAACCTTTTTGTTAACGAATGAAAAGTAATTCTCTGTATTTAGGTAGAGTCCACATCTCATCGTCAACAATTAATTCAAGTTTGTCAATATGATATCTTATGACATCAAAATATGGCAAAACAGAATCATGATAAGCATTTGCTTTGGCATCTTCATGTTCAATTATATTTGCCACTTTGCGAGCAACAACCAAATCATCTGCATTTTTCTTGATAATTGATACATGTTCAGCTATTTCTTCGATCAATGCCAAATCGTTAGCGCTGATTATATCAGCTTTAGCTGCAGAAAATACAGCTTTTGTTTTATAAACATTATCCAACAAAAGTGCTTGGTATCGGGTGGCTACCGGAATGATGTGGTTAACTGCCAAGTCTCCTAAAACACGTGCTTCAATTTGAATTTTCTTAACGTAAGTTTCCCATTTTACTTCGTTACGTGCGTGTAATTCAGTTTCAGTAAGAACGCCCAGTTTGACAAATAGTTCTATGCTGCTTTTGCTAGTATATGCTTCAATGATTTTTGGAACACTTGTTTCACAGTCCAAACCACGTTTTGCTGCTTCCACTTTCCACTCTTCACTGTAACCATTTCCATCAAAACGAATAGCTTTAGAAGCTTTAATGTAAGATTTGATAACATCAAAGATAGCTTTTTCTTTTGTTGAACCAGCAGCTATTTTAGCATCAACTTCTGCTTTAAATTCGATTAACGATTCTGCAACAGCCGAGTTCAAAGCAGCCATAGCTGAAGAACAGTTTGCAGAAGAACCAACTGCACGGAACTCAAAACGATTTCCAGTGAAAGCAAAAGGAGAAGTTCGGTTACGATCGGTATTATCAAGGAATACTTCAGGAATATGAGGTATATTTAATTGTAATTTCTTTTTGTCATCAAGGATGATTGCTTCTTCGCTTGTGCTATTTTCCAATTTATTCAGGATTGCGGTCAATTGAGTTCCTAGGAAAGCAGAAACAATTGCTGGAGGAGCTTCATTAGCACCCAAACGATGAGCATTTTGAGCTGTCATAATAGACGCTTTCAATAAAGCATTATGTTTGTAAACCGCCATCAATGCATTTACTAAGAATGTTACAAATTGCAGGTTTTCTTCAGCAGTTTTTCCAGGAGTAAATAAACCAACGCCGGTATCAGTACCTAACGACCAGTTGTTGTGTTTTCCAGAACCGTTAATTCCTGCGAAAGGTTTTTCGTGCAATAATAAACGGAAACTGTGTCGACGTGCTACTTTTTTCATAATAGACATCATTAATAAGTTTTGGTCTACTGCCAAATTACATTCGCCAAAAATTGGAGCAAGTTCAAATTGGTTTGGTGCAACCTCGTTGTGACGGGTTTTTGCAGGAATACCATATTTGTAAGCTTCAAATTCAATATCTTTCATATAAGCAGCTACACGTGTTGGAACTGATCCAAAATAGTGATCATCCAATTGTTGGTTTTTAGCTGAATCATGTCCCATTAAGGTTCGTCCTGTTAATACTAAATCTGGACGAGTTGCATACAAACCTTCGTCAACTAAGAAATATTCTTGTTCCCAACCTAAGAAAGCAACTACTTTTTTAACGCTTGGGTCAAACATTTGACAAACTGCAACAGCTGCTTTATCTACTGCATTTAATGCTTTCAATAATGGGGCTTTTAAGTCAAGCGATTCACCGGTATATGAAATAAAGATAGTTGGAATTACCAAAGCATCGTCCATAACAAATGCTGGAGATGACGGATCCCATGCAGTATAACCACGGGCCTCGAATGTGCTACGAATACCACCACTTGGGAAAGAAGAGGCATCTGGTTCTTGTTGTGCGAGCAACTTCCCGGAGAATTCTTCAATAATAGCTTCACCTGGAGCGCCTGCATAATCAATAAATGAATCGTGTTTTTCAGCTGTTCCGTCAGTTAAAGGTTGGAACCAGTGTGTGTAATGTGTTGCTCCTAATTCAGTAGCCCAAAGTTTCATCCCTGCTGCTACTTGACTTGCAAGTGCAATGTCTAAAGTAGCACCTTGTTCAATTACGTTTTTCAACGCCTTAATAGTATCTTTTGAAAGGTACTTTGCCATTGCAACCTTGTTAAAAACGTATTTTCCGTAATATTCGGAAGTGTACTTTGCTGGCGCAGAAACTGCAACTGCTTTTTTCTTAAAAGCTTCTTCTACTGCATTAAATCTCAATGATGACATAATTATATTTTTTGAGGGTTATATTTATTCTATTTCTATTCAATTTTCGCTAAATCCTGTCGTATTGTAATAAATTCCTGACAAAAATAATAAAATTGATAGTTATAGAACATAAATTAAAAATCTTTATCAAAAAAAAGATAGCTTGCTTTCAATTTAAAACAAAATAGATTACATTTGTGTCAAAATGAAATAAAAATGGCAAAATAAATTATAATACAAATTATTTAGTAAGGATAATTATTCTTGTACAAACTAAAATTGTTTTTAGAGAACGTACTACAAATATACACATAATTAGCAATAAATAGTTCAATAAATCTCAAATTAAAGCCTTCGATGACAGTATTTGATATTTATTGAGCTTTGATAATTAATCAAAAACGGTGTAAGCTGTTTCTCCGTGTTGAGTTTCATCAAGTCCGATTGCTTCGTGAATATCATTAGCTCTTACACCAACCAATTTATCAGTCAATTTGAATAATAAAAATGTTCCGACACCCGAAAAAACAATGGTTACGCCGACCGCTAAAAATTGAATCCATAACTGATGCCAATTGCCATAAGCAGCACCACTGTATGCAGATTGAACCATTGGTGTTGCTAAAACTCCAACTAATATTGATCCAATTGCACCACCAATACCGTGAACCCCAAAAGCATCCAACGAATCGTCATAGCCAAATTTTGGTTTTATGTAAGCCACCATGGAAAAACAAATTAATGACGAAGTAATTCCAATTATTAGTGCACCTCCAACGCCAACAAATCCGGCAGCTGGTGTAATAGTTGCAAGACCCGCAATTGCTCCGGTACTAATTCCAACAACCGTTGGACGTTTGTCGATATACCAGTCCATCAAAGCCCAAGTTAAAGCTGCTGTTGCACCAGCTAAATGGGTCACAATTAATGCATTAACAGCAAGTCCATCAGCAGCTAAGCCACTTCCAGCATTAAATCCGAACCAACCTACCCAAAGCATTCCGGCCCCCATAACCACATAGGTAATGTTATGGGCAGGAATAGCGTGACCTTTGTAATCACGTCTTTTTCCAAGCATTATGGCTGTGACAATTGCAGCAATACCCGCATTTATATGAACGACAATTCCTCCAGCAAAATCAAGTGTTCCTAGTTTATAAAGCCAACCGTCTGAAGACCAAACCCAGTGAGTAACTGGATTGTAAATAAATATTGCCCATAGAATTGAAAAAACCAGAAAACCTTTAAAATTAATACGTTCGGCAAATGCACCAATTATTAAAGCCGGAGTAATGATAGCAAACATTCCCTGATAAACTACAAAAAGTAAATGCGGAATAGTTCCGATAGCTTTTCCATCTGATCCTATTTGTGAATGTGAAACGAAATAAGGACTTAAATCACTGATATTTATGTTGTTCAGAAACGCCCAGTGAAACCCTCCAATGTAAGGTTTCAATGCTTCAATCGAATTACTTCCAAATGAATTGCTGTATCCAAAAACAATCCATTCAACAGTAATTACTGCCACTAAAATAAATACTTGCATAAACACGTTTAGAACGTTTTTGCGACGAACCAGTCCACCATAAAAAAGTGCTAATCCGGGAATTGACATTAAAAGTACTAAAGCTGTCGCAACAATCATCCAAGCCGTATCTCCGGTATCAATTTTAGGAGTTGCTGAAACCGTTGCTTCAACTGTTTGCGCACTAAGATTTGTGCTAAATGCCATGCATATAGCCAGAAAAGAAATAATATATTTTTTCATGCTTATTATTCAAAATCTAAATTTTACAAATGGGTTATTTGTTGAAGAGTGCGTCAGGTCCAGATTCTTTGGTGCGAATTCGGAATGTTTCAAGAACATCGGAAACAAATAATTTGCCATCACCGGTTTCGCCGGTCCAGGCGGAATTAAGAATCGCATTGACGGTTTTTTCCAAATTTACATCCCTGACAACAATGGAAATCATTCGTCTCTGAATGTATCCCGATTTAAATACCTGACCACGAACTACCTGTTCTTCAGTAGATTTGCCTAATCCTGTAATGTCCCAATAAGAGAACCACTCGATGCCAGCTTCGTGTAATGCAAGCTTGACATCTTCGAATTTAGATTTGCGAATAATCGCTTCAATTTTCTTCATTTTAAATCCAGTTTTTTAGTTTTATTGTTTCGTTATATTGTTTTAATGAAGATGAAATTACTGACGTTTCAGTAATTGTTAGTGAAAATGCAATTCAATCTGTTGTTATTGATTCAAAAATAATAACTTTTTGATATTTTGGGCGCAAAAATACAATAATAATCTAATTGTTCAATAGGTTTTGCTTTAAATAAAATATAAATCATAAATAAAAGATACAAATATGTAATCAAGTATATCTAAAAACTTTCAATATGACAATATTGCTGACAAATTTCCAAAGCATACAAAACTAAAACAGACCATTTCTCACGAAATAGTCTGTTTAAAACAATAAAACTAAAAAACACACGATTAGCTTTTGACTAATCTTGTTTTTTGGAAAAGTTTTTTAAATTTAATCAAAAATAGTATATGCCGTTTCACCATGTTGTGTTTCATCGAGACCAATAGCCTCATGTTTATCTTCAACACGTACCCCGACTAATTTATCAGTAATTTTAAATAAAATAAATGTGCCGATTCCGGAAAAGACAATTGTTGTTCCGACAGCCAATAATTGAATCCATAATTGATGAAAATTCCCGTAAAGTGCTCCTTTGTACGATGCCTGAATAAGTGGTGAAGCGAGAACTCCTGTAAGAATTGCTCCAATAATTCCACCGATTCCGTGAACTCCAAATGCATCCAAGGAGTCATCGTAACCAAGCTTTGGTTTAACATATGCTACCATGCAGAAACACACCAGCGAAACGGTAATTCCAATAATTAATGCACCACCAATTCCTACAAATCCAGCAGCAGGTGTAATGGCAACCAATCCGCCAACTGCTCCTGTACTGATACCTACCACAGTTGGACGATGATCGATAATCCAATCGAGTAAAGCCCAGGTAATTGCAGCGGCAGCGGCTGCTATATGTGTCACCATCAATGCGTTGCCCGCAAGACCGTCTGCAGCTAAACCACTTCCTGCATTGAAACCAAACCAACCAACCCAAAGTAATCCTGCTCCCATAACCACATATGTAATATTGTGGGGTGGAAGTGCATGATCTTTATAATCACGGCGTTTACCTAACATTATTGCAGTTACAATCGCAGCAATACCCGCATTGATATGTACAACGGTTCCGCCAGCAAAATCCAACGCGCCAAGTTTGAATAACCAACCATCAGCTGACCAAACCCAGTGTGCAACCGGATTGTAAATGAAAATAGACCAAAGAATAGAGAAAACAACAAATCCTTTAAAATTAATACGTTCGGCAAAAGCTCCAATTATTAAAGCAGGAGTAATAACGGCAAACATACATTGGAACATAATAAAAATTACATGAGGAATAGTTCCAACCTGAGTTCCGTTCGCTGCGGTTTGTGAATGAGAAATAAAGTATGGACTTAAGTCAGTAATATTTATATTATTTAAAAACGCCCAATCAAACCCACCAATGAATGGTTTTAAAAAATCAATTGAGTTGGAACCAAATGAATTACTATAGCCAATTATAACCCATTCCACACTTATAACTCCAACAAGGAAAAATATCTGCATAAAGACATTTAATACGTTTTTACGACGCACTAAGCCTCCGTAAAAAAGAGCCAATCCGGGAATTGACATTAAAAGTACAAATGCGGTTGCAACTATCATCCAGGCAGTATCGCCTGTATCAATTTTAGGCGCTACAGCAGTCGTTTGAGCTAAAACCGACGAACTAAATACTCCAATTAAAGCTATGAAGGAAATTATATATTTTCTCATATTAATATTCTTATTCTAAATTTTACAAGTTGGTTATTTATTGAAAAGAGCGTCAGGTCCGGATTCTTTGGTGCGAATGCGGAAGGTTTCAAGGATATCTGAAACAAATAATTTGCCGTCACCAGTCTCGCCTGTCCATGCTGAATTCAGAATGGCATTGACGGTTTTTTCCATATTTACATCTCTGACCACAATCGATATCATTCTACGTTGAATATATCCGGATTTAAATACCTGACCGCGAATAACTTGTTCTTCAGTTGATTTGCCTAATCCAGTAATATCCCAATAAGAAAACCACTCGATGCCAACATCATGCAAAGCCAGCTTGACATCCTCGAATTTAGATTTGCGAATTATCGCTTCAATTTTTTTCATTTTTTTTAAATTTTATTGTTTTTGATTGAATAATCGACAATGAATTGATATTTATATAAAATAATTGATTCTTAGTTATTTTAATTGCTACGACCATTTATTAATTTGACTGCAAAAGTAAACGAATTTTATTGAATTACAAAGCAAAGTGACAATAAAATATTTAAAATGGCTACATTTAGGTATTAAATGTAATAATAATATACATAAATGTAGGAAAAAGGAAAGAATTGTTGACATAATATTTTAGTCTAAATATGCCTTTGGCAGGAATATTAGGAGTTTATTTGGTTGATCTTTACTTGAGTTGTGAGTTTTTTTGATAAAAAAAGCAGGCTGTTTCATTTGAAACATCCTGCTCAGATTTATAAATTGCTATGTAAGGTTAATAAAATAATTTTTCGATACCCATATAAACAAACGCTCCTGCAAAATAACCAATAAGCGCCAACCAACTGATTTTTTTTATGTACCAGAAAAAATCTATTTTCTCCATTCCCATGGCAGCAACTCCGGCAGCAGAGCCTATTATCAGAATGCTTCCACCGGTTCCCGCACAATAAGCTAGAAACTCCCATAAATAACTATCCATTGGATTTTGAGCCAAATTATACATGCCTTGTGTAGCTGCGATAAGTGGAACATTGTCAACAATTGCAGAAGAAAGTCCGATTGACATTACAATAACACTTATATTTCCAATTGTTTCTGATAACCACATGGCTACAGTACTTAATATTCCGGCACTTTCAAGTGCTGTTATTGCCATTAGTATTCCCAGAAAGAAGAGAATGCTCGATATATCTATCTTGTGCAAAGCATTTGCAAGCGTTAAATACTTCCTTTCAATGTTTTCGTGGGGTTTATGCATAATTTCTGTCACCACCCACATTACCCCAACTCCTAAAAGCATACCCATAAATGGAGGAAGATGTGTATAGGTTTTAAAAACTGGAACCAATATCAATACTATTATTCCCAAAATTAAAATTGTAATCTGTTTGTTTCTGGGGAGAATACTTACATTGTTTTTGGGTTTTAGTTCTGCACGTTCAACTTTTCCGCGAAGTTGAAAAGATACAGCTAACAGTGGAACAATTAAACAAACCATGCTTGGCAAAAATAATTTCAACATTATGTTGGCTGTAGAAATTTGTCCACCAATCCAAAGCATGGTGGTGGTAACATCTCCAATTGGTGTCCAAGCTCCACCAGCATTGGCCGAAATAACTACTATTCCTATAAAAAGTAATCGATCTTCTTTGTGTTTAATGAGTTTCCTTAAAAGTGAAACCATCACTATGGTTGTGGTTAGATTGTCGAGTATTGCAGAAAGAAAGAAAGTAATAAAGCCAACTATCCAGATTAATTTTCGCTTTTCAGTTTGCGAAATATAGTGCGTTAAAATTTCAAAACCATCATGCGCATCTATCAGTTCTACAATAGTCATAGCTCCTAAAAGGAAAAAAAGTATACCAGAAATGTCTCCCAAATGTGTTAGCAATAATTCATTTACGTCTGATTTGTTGGAGGTAAAAAATATAAAGACTGTCCAACACAATACGCCTGTTATAAGTGCAGATGCTGTTTTATTGATTTTGATGGAATTTTCGAAAGCTATTGCTGCATATCCAATTCCAAAAATGGCGAGTAATATAAACATCATAAGGAAAATATTTAAATGAATTGTAAAGATAGTAATACGATTCGAATTTAATGCCAAAGTACTTAAAAAAACAAGCAGGTTGTTTTAGTTGAAAATTGCTTGTTTAAATAATAAACTAAAATACACACAATCAAAGGTAGACCATTTTACCGCGTATGTGAGTATTTGTTAATCGTCCGAAAATTAAAAACTTATATTAAAAGTGGAGTCTCTGAATTTTTGTCTAATTTATATGTACTTTTTCATATGTGTTTGAGTGAGATTTATATTGGTTTCGGGGTAGGTGATTTTTGTTCTTTAGTAGAAGTATAAGTATGCAACAATTATAATTGATGTGTTTTCACCACATAGTCCACAATAGTTTTGAATATCAGAGATAAGACTAAGAACACATAGCTTGTCCCGAGAATCGAATAATTTCAGCCTGCGTGATAAGTATCGTCAGATACTTATGCTCTGTGAACTAAGTTTTTTTTTCCATCTTTAATTTCTATGTGTTCTATTGTGTTAGAAATATATCATTAAATATTTAAAACTACTTATCTGTAAAAATAAACAGACCATTTCTCACGAAATAGCCTGTTTGAAACAATAAAACTAAAAAACACACGATTAGTTGTAAGCAGTTTCACCGTGTTTGAGATGAGGTGATTTAAATTTTTGTTTTTTTTATTTACAAATAAAGCACCTACTGAAATTTATATATATGAATTATACCTATTCTTTTTTATAAAATATGGTGGAACTTATCACCCACAGTTAACGCTTTTGTTAACTAAAATTGAAGAAATTCCACCAATTCTTTTGCTTACATATTTTCTTTATGAAATTTATCTTGATAGTGGCGTTTCAGCGTTTTTGTCAAGTTTGATACCAGAATATCCTTCAACACCTATTTCATTAGCATCTAATCCTGCTAATTCAACATCTGCTGATACTCTGTTGCCAATTACTAAATCTAGTAATTTGAAAACTACAAAACCTGCAAGACCGACAAAAATTAAGTTTGTGGCAGCTCCAATGAATTCCGCATAAAATTGTCCAGCACCACCACCGTAGAAAAGTCCGCTTACATTACCGCCAATTCCATTCAATCCATCTCCATAAGTTCCATCTGCAAATAATCCAACTGCCAAAACACCCCAGATACCGTTGGCACCGTGTACTGCAATTGCTCCAACTGGATCATCAATTTTTAATTTTCTTTCTACAAAAAATGCAACTTCAACAACAATTACTCCGGAGATTAAGCCGATTGCAAGAGCACCTGCAGGTGAGACAAATGCACAAGGAGCTGTAATTGCTACCAAGCCAGCCAAAAGACCGTTACACATCATACTTAAATCAGGTTTTTTGCCTCTGATAAACCACATCCATAAGGTTGCTATAAATGCACCTCCACAAGATGCTATCATAGTATTGAATGCAACAACTGATAATCTTAAGTCACTTCCAGCAAGTGTTGAGCCAGAGTTAAATCCAAACCAGCCGAATGCCAATACCAATGTACCAAGTACTGCCATTGGGATGTTGTGTCCTGGAATAGCATTAGGCGATCCATCACGGTTGTATTTTCCAATACGAGGTCCAAGCATTTTAGCTCCAACGAATGCTAATACACCACCAGTTAAATGTACTACTGATGAACCTGCAAAGTCAATATGTCCATGGCCAAGTCCGAAGTTAGTTCCTAGTTGAGCTAACCAGCCGCCGCCCCATACCCAGTTTCCGTATATTGGGTAAATTAAACCGCCAACAATGAATCCAAAGACTGCAAATGAAGCAAATTTCCAACGTTCTGCCATAGCCCCTGTAGGGATTGTAGCAGCTGCATCCATAAATACAGTTTGGAAAAGGAAGAATCCAAGTACGGCTACATCGGTCATACCGTTCATAAAGAATCCTTTTGTTCCAAAAAGCCCGAAGGTGTGGCCAAAAAGATGAATGCTTACTTCTTGATTCAGCCCATCGAATCCGCCTAATGTCCCGAGAGCTCCAACCCCCCCAAACATTATAGCAAAACCACATACAAAAAAGGCAAGCATACCTGCTGGATAAACAAATAAGTTCATTGCCATAGTGTGAGAAGCATTCTTTGCACGCGTAAAGCCGGTTTCTACAAGTGCAAACCCAGCTTGCATAAAGAATACTAAGAATCCAGTAATTAATAGCCAAGTCAAATTAATTGCTATTTTGTTGTGACCGACTTGTGCTCCAATTTCATCAAGTGTTGGTTTGCCTGCCGTTTTTGCTGTGACATCGGTAATTGTTCCTGTTGTAGCACCGCTCGGGTCGGCGACTTTCTCTGCATATATGTAGCTTGAAGCAGATGCTGTTACAAGCATTAGAAATATTAATAATATATACTTTTTCATTATATTTTCTCCTATTTTAAAAATGAGTTGCTTAATTTATTTTTCTGAGTTGTATAGTGATGTGTCACCTTTTTCGCCGTTTCTGATCCGGTAGGATTCATCTATTGGGGATACGAAGATCTTGCCATCTCCTATTACACCTGTTTTTGCAGCTTTAAGAACTGCATCTACAGTTTTTTGTACATTTATATCGCGTACAACGATGGTAAGTAACTGGCGTGGGATAAAGCTTGTGTCGTAGACAGTTCCACGATACGAGTGTTCTGCTTTTTCAATTTCATTTCCAACACCAGTTACATCGGTGTATGAAAAGAATTCAATACCTGCTTCGTGAAGGGCGTCTTTAACCTCTCCGAATTTTGAGGTGCGGATAATTGCTTCAATTTTTTTCATTTTGTTTTATAGTTTTTATTAATAATATGTCTGTATGTGAATTCAAATCAGCTATCTTAATTTCATATTAGAAATTAATGTCTAACTGGGTTGTAAATGAGTTTGCATTTACATTGTTTGTGTTGTAAAATGCTTTTTGATTATTGTAAATGTCGTACCCGAAGATAACTGATACATTTTTAGAGAAAGCCCAGGAGAACCCAACGTTTAATGCTCCTAAGTAATTTTTTCCTCCCTGATAATCTACTGCTAACCACAATTTATCGGAGATCTCGGTCATTGGTCTGTCCCACGATAGAAGTAAACCTGAATTTGCTGCTTTGCCAGTTTCATCAACCAGTAAATTTTTATTTCCCGTATAATAACCAACTGAAATACGACCAACAAACGGAATTGTTTTTGCGATAAGTGCATATACAATATTGTAGTCTGTTAAACCTGATTTTAATCCGAAATTATATGCTCCGAAAGCAACTGCAGGTGCACCTTTGAAAATTGAATCTTCGGGCATTGCAATTTTGCCATTAAAGTAAACCGGATGTAAATCGTAATTCTTAGCATCTAATGTGGCGTTATCACCCATGTTTAAATAATCAATCCCAATTTCTGCCTGAACTTTAGTAAAAGGTGAAATTCCTGTAGTTAAACCAATATCATATATACCAGAACCATAAACGCCATTGGCATCTTTTTGGGTACGGATATAATTATCAATTCCAAGGTGGAGTGATTTGAATGCTTGAATGTCTGTGGATGGAATCCAAATTTGAGTTGAACCAGTTGCATTTGCAACGCTAACTACTGAAAACAATGCAATCATGCAGATTGCTAATAATTTAATCTTTCTCATACTTGTAATTTTTAAAATTATTGTTAGTTAATAAATGATTTCCTATATTGTTTGTGTATTATTTCAACTAATTCAATTGTTTTGTCATTATGTTTGAAATACGTTGCAAAAATAAGCATTATGATAGTAATATGTAACTAAAGCTATCAAAAAGTAATAAATAAAATCCAAGTACTTTCAGTATGGTATTATAAATATGCGTTGTGTATTAATTTGAAATAATATTGAATGTATATGTGTTGAAATGACATTTATTTTGAATTCCTTATTACCATTTTTCAGGTGTATAGTTGTTTCGGGAGCTAAAATATCAGTTAATTTTATGATTAGATTCGTCGGAAATCCTACTTTTTTGGTTTTTATCCTACATTTTTAAATGATAATTGTATTAATCTGATCTTCATTTTGCTTATTTATTCGTAAATATTCGTGATACAACATTATATTTGTACTGCAACTTAAGTTGGTTATTGGTTGCTTAGCTCAACAAAAACAAATACCTTTGTGACGGGTTTATTTAAAGTAAAAACAGTAATGAAAACAAAGATTGCAATTGTAGGACTCGGTGGAGTAGGAGGGTATTTCGGAGGAATGCTGGCAAAACATTATGCTGAAAATCCGGAAGTTGAAATTTATTTTGTAGCTCGAGGTGAGCATTTAAAAAAAATAATAGAAAATGGGTTGATATTGATAACAGAAAACGGAACTTTTCATATTTCACCAACTCTTGCCACGGATAATGTTGCGGAAATAGGAATAGTCGATTATATAATCATGACCCCAAAAAGTTATGATCTTGACTCAACCGTTGCTCAGATTAAACCAATGATTGGAGCAAATACGGTCATTCTTCCTTTATTTAACGGAATTGATAATTCGGAACGAATAAGAGTATTATTGCCCGATACCGAGGTGTGGGATGGATGTTGCTATATTGTTGCCAAAATAAATAAGCCGGGTGTGGTCGAAAATTCAGGAAGCGTTCACCGACTGGTTTTTGGCAATCAAAACCAAACAAATGAACGTTTGCTGGCTTTTGAAAAAATATTAAAAGAAGCCGGACTTGAAGCCGAATTCCATGATGACATTTTGACTTCAATATGGAGAAAATTTCTGTTTATTTCGTCAAGTGCTTCGCTTACTTCTTATTTTGATGTGACATACGGTGCATTATTAAACGACGAATTTCGCAAAAAGACTTTTGATGATTTATTGATTGAATTTCTACAAGTTGCCAATGCCGAAGGGATTGCAGTTGATAATACAGATGTTGAAAGGCTGATTCTTCAAATTGAATCGCTGCCTTTTGAAACCACCACATCCATGCACCGTGATTTTAAAGCCGGAAAAAATACCGAAGTTAATTCCCTTACCGGCATTGTCGTGAAACTGGGCAAGAAACATGGAATTGATACTCCAACATATGAGAAGATTTACCATACCCTTACAGAAAGAATGAAGAAATAAAATTAAAAAGGCAGTTTCAAACCGTTTGAACCTCTTTTTTGTATGTCGGGCATAGTACTTATTCTAGCGAGGTTTAAGTCCTCGTACACGCCTCGTTGAAGGGAAGTGTTAGCGAATGACAAGGGTGTCCATCGTGAGGCGGAATCTGAAAGAAGTCATCAGCAAATTTAGCGTTCTAACGCACAGAAATCTGATATAAGGCTAGTAAGCAGAGGGTGAGCGAGCAATGGATCGCGTCTAGCCCAAACTTCAACCGTATCTGCATACAGTAAATCAGGTAGAACCTAAAGAAAGACAAGAGCTTTATCCCGAGAGCTCTTGCAATGTGTCCAATACATGTAGGACAAAGCTATTAGTAATAATATTTCAAGCATTGCAAGAAGTCAGCAGAAGCCATAGTAGTTATCAGCAACGAGCTACTGCCCGATATAAAAGGGTTGAAAGTGGTGGTCTCACAAGAAGATGAAGGGCTGAATCTTTAAATTTAGGGAGCAGTTAGTTCAAAATACCTACTCAATTAAGATTCGATAATCTTGATTTCAGATGTCACTTCAATGGCTTTCCGATAAAGTGCTTCCACGCCGCAATAGGTTTCTTCCGACATTTTCACCGCCTTTTCAAGTTTGTCCATGGGCAGGTTTTTCCCGGTAAATTCATAAATCACATGCATGTTGGTATAATGTTTCGGATGTTCATCGGACACATCACCCTGAACTTCAATAGAACATTTTTATAAATCCACGCGCATTTTTTTTAGAATGGAAACCACGTCCATGCCCGTACAACCACTTAAAGCAACGAGTTGAAGTTTTTTTGGACTTGGACCTAAATCGTGTCCGCCGCCTTCAACAGTTGCATCCATTATAATTTTATGACCGTTTACATTGGCTTCGAAAGCCATATCGCCTTTCCATTCTGTTTTGATACTGTGTTTGTCTGACATATTTCTATTGTTTAAAAGTTGAAATGATAAATTGTTTAATTGGCATTTAAACACAAAAATAGACTCTTTTGTTCCAACTTTGTAATGTCATTCAAATATTCGCTAAAAATCGGTACTTTTGTAGTCAATTAAAACTCAGGAATATGAAAAAAAATATTATTTTTCTATTAATATCAGTTTTCACTTTCTCATTATCAGCCCAAAGTAAAAGCTATAACTTATTAATCGGAACGTACACAAATACCGGCAAAAGCGAAGGTATATATGCCTATCATATTGATATGAAGACCAATGAAATTAGTCAAATATCAGTTACAAAAGATGTTTCGAATCCAAGTTATCTCGCTTTAACGCCCGATCATAAATTTATTTATTCAGTGAATGAAAGCCCGGAAGTCAGCGCTGCTAATGCATTTGCGTTTGATGATAAAAATGGAAAACTGACATTGATAAATCGTTCTTTGACAAAGAGTTCAGGTGCTTGTGATATTTCGGTTACAGACAAACACGTATTTACAGCCAATTATGGTGGTGGCAGCCTTACAGTTTATGGAAGAAATGAAAATGGTTCGCTGACTGATGTTTTGCAGGTAATTCAACATATTGGAAAAAGCATCAATATCGAACGTCAGGGCGAACCGCATGTGCATCAGGTAATCGTTTCGAGGGATAAAAAATACGTTCTTGCCAATGATCTTGGAACAGATAAAGTAACTGTTTATCAATATAATCCGACTTCCAAAACAGAGATTTTAATTCCTTTCGATACATTGACTGTGAAATTGGGAAGCGGTCCACGCCATGCCGTTTTCAGTAAGGATGGAACAAAGCTATATCTTGTTCAGGAAATTGATGGGACGGTTTCGTTGTTGGGATTTGAAAAAGGAAAACTGAGTCTGATTCAGGAAACAACGGTTGAAAGAAAACCGGGAATTGTAAATCGTACAGCTGATATTCATCTTTCACCGGATGAAAAATATCTGTATGTAACCAATCGTGGAACAGCAAATGATATCACCTGCTTTTCAGTTGGACAGGATGGGAAACTGGAATTTAAGCAACAAATTTCTACCAAAGGTGATGGGCCGCGCAATTTTGCCATAACACCTGACGGTCAATATATTTTTGTGGCACATCAATTTACTGATAATGTTACCATTTTCAGTCGTGACAGTAAAACCGGATTTCTGACCAATACAGACAACCAAATTAAAGTCGGAGCACCGGTTTGTCTGGTATTTTATTAATATAGAAAAAAGAAAACGGCTCAAATTTATTGAGCCGTTCTTGTCTAATATCTTGGTTATTCAATCATTCATTTGTCTCAGCAATACTTCCGTACCGGTGATATTCAAACGCAATGCTTTGTTCTTTCAGGTAATGAAGTAGTTCAATCCGACCTTCAATAACTGGTTTTGCCGTTGCAACATATTTTCCTAAAACAGCTGCTTTCCGATAGAATTCTGCCGAAAGTTCCGGACTGCATGTACGGATTCGTTCGTAGTTTTCCATTTGATTTAAAAATTTTGTTTCAGTTTGAACAACTATTGGAAATTCATTCGCCAGAGCTTTCAGCTTGTTATCATCTTTGTTTATGCTTATGGTTAATGGTGTATTTGCTTTTTTAGCAGCGATAATTACCATAATCAAATCACAAAGATTATCGGATTCAGAAATGCGTAAAGCCATGCTTTTCAGAGGCAAATAGCGGAATGTATTCCGTTCGCCCATTAAATTATTGATATCAAGTTCTTTCGAAAATTCATTTTCCATGTTTAGTTGATAACTATCAGCAGCCAATTGAAAACGTAATTTTTCTTCCGGATTCAAAGCCAATAAATAATTTTTCAATGCAGGGTTTTCGTATATTTCGGACTCTTTAATTTTATTTTCTTCAATATTTACAAAGCACGAAACATAGTTCCGGCCACCGGCTTTAATTCCGCCACCAAATGCCGAACGTTTCATGCCACCGAAAGGCTGGCGGTTGACAATGGCACCGGTAATTCCACGGTTGATATACAAGTTTCCGGCTTCCATGTTGTTTTTCCAGCGTAATTGTTCTTCTTCATCCAAACTTTGCAGCCCGGAAGTCAAGCCATATTCGGTATGATTGTTTACTAAATCAATTCCATGATCCAGATTTTCGATACAAACTACCGACAATAACGGTGCAAACAATTCATTTTTAAACGTGAAACTGTCCGGTTTAACACCCCATTTTACGGTTGGTTTCAAAATATAGCGTTTTTCATCAACAAATTCGGGTTTAACAAGCCACCATTCGCCTTCATCAAGATGGTCGACGGCATGCAGCAATTTGTCATTTTCATTGGTAATCATTGGACCTACAACGTTGCCGCCATCCCAAACACCGCCGGTTTTAATACTGGTAACCGCATCAATCAGTTTTGTTTTAAATTCTGGATCGTTATAAACTTCCTTTTCCAGCAAAAGCAACGAGCAAGCCGAACATTTTTGACCAGCATTGCTGAACGCAGACGTTACAATGTTCTGAATGGCATGATCGCGGTCGCCGCTGGCAGTAAGAATAATGGCATTTTTTCCACCTGTTTCGGCTGAAAGCGGACAAGTCGGATTATTTTCTAATAAACGGAAAGCCGTATCAGTTCCACCGGTAAGGATTATATGTTTAATCGAAGGATGTGCAGTCAGATAATTAAGGGGTTCGCGACCATCGGTGCAAACCACCTGCAATGCATCTTTTGGCACACCGGCATCCCAGAAACTTTGGGCAAATTCCCATGCAGCAGGCAAAGCCACTGACGCCGGTTTCAAAATAACCGTATTGCCACCGGTCAACGCTGCCACCACACCACCAACAGGAATTGCTAACGGGAAATTCCAGGGCGGAATAACCAACACTATTCCTTTCGGAGACAAGGAAACAGTTTCCAATTCTTCGAAAGTTTTCATCGAGATGGGATAGAAGCGGCAAAAATCTATCGCTTCCGAAACTTCTACGTCGCCTTCGCCGAAAGTTTTTCCGGTAATGGCGGACATGCAGCCAATCAGAGTTCCGCGTTTGGCAGCAAGATTATCAGCCACTTTGTGAAGAATGTGATTCCGCTCGGCTAACGTTGTTTTGCGCCAGTTTGGAGCATCATTTTCAGCAATGGAAATAATTTCTTTTATCTGATTCAAATTTGACAAACTTGCTTCGCATACGCAAATTTCTTCCTTTTGGCTGCGATCGAAGAAACGTAATTTCTTTTCTGTTTTCAATTCAGTTTCACCAACCTCAACCGGAATATGATACGGTATATTTATTGCCGATTTTTTCCATTGATTCCTAATGGTATCGGCCCAAATGCGGTTCGGTTTTAAATCAAAATTAGTATCCGGCTCGTTCTTAAAAACGGACAAATCTGAAGTCCCCTTTAGGGGGTTGGGGGTCATTCTGTCTTGCGTTCTAAACGGTTTCGTCTCCATCTTTTCTTTCAACGCAAACGCTTCCATAAATTGCTGTTTCAGGAAATTCCATTGTTGGCTGTCGTATTTCAGGTTGAATGAATAGCTCAGGAAATTATCTTTTCCGGTGTTTTCGTCCATACGGCGCACCAAATACGAAACAGCATTGAGGAAATGTTCGTTTTTCACAACAGGCGTATAAAGGATAATTTGCTTGCCCAGACTGCGCATGACGCGTGGCAAATGGTTTGCCATTCCTTCCAGCATTTCAAAAGTGACTTGTTCTTCTACCTTGTTTTTCTTACTAAGCAGAAAAGCATAGCCAATGCTGAAAAAATTGTGAGATGCCACACCAATATGAAGCACTTTTGCATTTTCAGGTTCAAGCGCACGATCCAAAATATGCAGATAATTGGCATCCACGTCAATTTTACTTCTTAATATAGGGTTTTCCCAGCCTTTCAACGACGAAATAATTGATTCCATTTGTAGGTTGGCGCCTTTCACCAATCGCATTTTTAAAGTTGTTCCACCTTCAGCGACACGTTTTTTTGCAAATTCGAGTAGCTCGCTCTGGAAGTTCCATGCATCCGGTAAATAGGCCTGCACAACGATTCCAGCTGTGTAGTTTTTAAACTGTGGCAGGTTTAATACGGTTTTGAAAACATCGAGTGTCAACTCGGTGTCTTTGTATTCTTCCATGTCGAGGTTTACAAATTTGGATTGTGAAACACCGTTTTCGTCTACAAATGGAAAATCGATGGATTGTTGGTAAATGCGCGTCAACCGTTCGCAAAGTTCCGTTTTGTTTTGGACATAATTAAGCGGATTAATCTGCGCGTAAATACCGGATATTTTGATGGAAATATAGTTGATTTGCGGATCTTTAAGCGCTTCGAGGTAATGATGGTAGCGATGATTTGCTTCACCGTCACCAAGCACCACTTCGCCTAACAGGTTTACGTTCTGGCCAATATGTTGTTTGCGGCGTTCGGTGAGATGATGGTTCAGAAACGAAGCTTTTTCGTTGATAATCACCTTAGCGGTATCTGACCGCAGACGGTATTTAATGATTGGAACAGCAATGGAGTAAAACCGATAACCAAAAATGTTGTATAATTTAAATAGAAAATTATCCGTTGGGCTTAAAAACTGCGGAATGCCGTAATGCTTTATTAATATCTTAATGCGCAGGGCTAATTTTTTGTTATCATGAATTTGCGACGTTTCGTCAAGCATTTTCGAAAGCAACGTTTTATCGTTCGGATTCTGAATTAAAATGGCATATTTCTTTTGTTCTTTTAATTCTTCAGGTGTGATCTCTTTTTCTGATTTTATGAGAAAATCTTTTGCCCAATCAAGGACTTCGTTTGTGCTTATTCTTTCCATAAAGGCAATACTTTGATTTAAAATTGTGCGAAAGATAGCAGAAAAGTATTGAATCTGTATGAAAATTTAATTCTTTTTTTAAAGTAGTTTTTAACTCGTTTCTTATTGATTATTTTTCAATAGTCATTAGATTAAATTATCAGATAATGAGGTAGGTTTAATTTCAAATTGAAAAAAAATTAGCAAAATAAAAAGATATTACAGCCAAACTTCAACATTTATTTAAACTTGACCTCTGAAAACATGATAAGTATTTGATAATGAATAATTACATCTTATTTTTGTAACTATTTTTTTGAATGAATGAATTTTTCCTCCTGATATTTTCTGGGAAAGTTAAACAAATAAAAGCCCGCAAATCTATGATTTTGCGGGCTTTTACTACATTTTGAAATTCTTTTTGCGGAGAGGGAGGGATTCGAACCCCCGGTACCTTGCAGTACGGCGGTTTTCAAGACCGCTGCGATCGACCACTCTGCCACCTCTCCATGGCATGCTTTATTTCTAAAGCGGTGCAAAGATAAGGCTTTTCCTGAAACTACCAAAGATTTATTTTAGATTTTAATTTTTAGAATAATAATTTCTTGGTAAGTAATTTAATATCAATCTAAAATCGACTATTTAAAATTCTTTTAAACCATTTTCAGATAATTCACCACATTTTTTTCAATGCGATCTACAATGTTATTCACATCAGCTTTGTCGAAGGCTTCACCGGAGATATTTTCGAACAATTCAATATAACGTTCACTGATTCCTGCTACAATTTCAGGAGTCATTTCGGGTACTTTTTGACCATCTTTCCCCTGAAAACCATTGTCCATCAGCCACTCACGTACAAATTCCTTCGAAAGTTGTTTTTGCGCTTCGCCTTTATCAAAGAGTTCCTGATAACTATCGGCATAGAAATAACGTGAAGAGTCTGGCGTATGAATTTCATCAATCAGGTAGATTTTACCGTCGCGACGACCGAATTCATATTTAGTATCTACCAAAATCAAACCGCGTTTAGCGGCAATTTCAGTTCCGCGATGGAAAAGAGCCATGGTGTATTTTTCCAGCATGTCGTATTCTTCAGCTGAAACAAGTCCCTGACTCAGAATTTCTTCACGGGTAATATCTTCGTCGTGGCGACCCAATTCCGCTTTGGTAGTGGGAGTAATGATAGGTTGTGGAAAACGTTGGTTTTCGCGCATGCCATCAGGGATTTTTACACCACAAATTTCGCGCACACCACTTTTGTAAGTTCTCCATGCACTTCCGCACAAATAACCGCGTACAATCATTTCTACCGGGTATCCTTCGCAACGAAGTCCCACAGTTACCATTGGATCGGGACTGGCCAGTTTCCAGTTTGGAACGATATCGGCAGTAGCATCAAGGAATTTGGCTGCAATCTGATTCAGCATTTGGCCTTTAAACGGAATTCCTTTGGGCAAAACCACATCGAAAGCCGAAATTCGATCGGTGGCTACCATAACGAGCAAATCGTTTTTTACGGAATAAACATCACGTACTTTGCCGTGATACACATTTGTCTGTCCATCAAAATGGAAATCAGTGTTAGTTAAAGCGTTCATATTATTTAGTTGTTTTGTTTATTTGCTTTCTTCATATTGAGTATATTTCCAAAATCCTCTTTCATTAATTGATAGAAATCCTTATCATTTTGCTTGATTTCTTTCCACATTATTTGATTCTTCTCAACCTCTGCATATTTGATAAATGTTATTTGAAAAATATTTTTATCTTTATCGTAATCTGGTGTCTCAACAACATATAAACGAGATAGTTTCAAATTATTTTCTACAAAATTGGGGTTTAATGCCATGTTAACACCCTTAGATTGAGTTTGTACACTAGGATACATTAGAATGTCAGTACTAAAATTATGATCAGAATATAGAGCTCGGTATGCTAAGGATGCTGATAATGAATAGCTTCCATCATTTATAAAGTTTGTGTCTAAAAACTCCAAGTACTCTAAAAGCCCCTTCTCTCGTTCTTTATCTAAATTTTTATTGAGACTTTTTTGAAATGGTTTATTAATATTCTTATTGAGATTATCTCTAACAGATATATATTGATTTTGTTTTGGTAATTTTGTTTGTAGAAAGGATTGAAATATCAATTCTTCATTTGGAGATAATAGTTCCCATTTTGAAATACAATACTTCTTATCTAAAAAATTTATGTCTTTAGCAACCTCTATTAATGCTGTCATTGGGTTGTCTGAGCAATAAAATACTGGGAATTTAGGAAAATTACATCTCCCCATTCCTGTTGAATTTATTGGTGGATAACTATGTTCTCTAATTAAATTGATATTTGAAATTGTTTCGATATCTCTTGCTCGAAAGAATTTTAAAGCTAATTCCTGATGTCTGAATTTTTTTAATAAATTTGGTAAGATACCGAATTCGTTAGTTAGAATTTTAGAAATACCTTCTACGAACTTCGCAACATCTATATTTTCTTCAAAATCAGGAAATCCATTTTTCTTGAGTTTAATGATAGAACTTTCAACATCTTTAAATTTAGGAAAGTTTTCAAATTCCATTACAATTTATTTTAAGTGTAATTCATATAAATCATATTTCTACTTCTTCAATATCAAAAGCTCTTGTTTATCACCGTCTTTCTCCACTTTAGTGGCTGGGGGTTCTTTACTCCTTTTTTCATAAGCTTCCACAATTCGTTGAACCAACTTGTGACGCACAATGTCTTTTACATCAAATTCAACTTTGGCAATTCCTTTTACGTTTTTCAGCACTTCCAACGCATCAATTAAACCCGATTTTTGAGCGTAAGGTAAATCAATTTGTGTCATATCACCGGTAACTATCATTTTGGCATTCAGCCCCATGCGTGTCAGAAACATTTTTATTTGCATAGTGGTGGAGTTTTGTGCTTCATCCAAAATAATCACCGCATCACTTAATGTTCGTCCGCGCATAAAAGCCAGTGGAGCAATTTGAATAGTGCCATTTCCCAGATATTCTTTCAGTTTAAGCGGTGTAATCATATCTTGCAAAGCGTCGTAAAGCGGTTGCAGGTACGGGTCAATTTTTTCCTTCATATCGCCGGGAAGAAAACCGAGTTTCTCGCCGGCTTCTACTGCCGGACGGCTGAGGATAATCTTTTTTACTTCCCTGTTTTTCAATGAGCGAACTGCCAATGCAATGGCTGTGTATGTTTTTCCTGAACCTGCCGGCCCAATGGCAAAAAGTAAATCGTTGGTTTCAAAATCTTTGACCAACTTCTGTTGGTTGGCGGTGCGGGCCATAATGGATTTTCCATTTACACCGTGCAAAATCAGGTTTTCAAACTTAATTTCAACCGGTTCGCTGCCTTTTACAATTTCAATAATATTCTCTTCTGTCAGAATATTATTATCAATGCAAAACCGTTCCAGTTTCTCAAGGATGGAATACAGATTGTTTATATCTCCTTCATTTCCTGCTAATTTGATGATATTTCCCCTGGCAGAAAATCGCACATTGGGAAGTAAGTTTTTTATTAAATGAACATTATTGTTGTTTACTCCATAAAAAACAGTTATGTCTGTCAGCTCGGATAGTTCGAAGATTCTTTCAATCATAAAAATAAAATTAACGGTAAGCAGTAAGCAGCAAGCGGTAAAAAACATCTGCTTCCAATTTACCACTTACTGCTTACCGTTGTTTTTTATTGTGCAAAAAGCGGAAATTTTTTCATTGTTTTGTTTACGCGTTCACGAACTGATTTGATAACTTCTTCGTTTTCAACATTTGAAAGAACCGTTTCAATCATTTCAGCAATTTCCACCATCAAATCTTCTTTGGCACCGCGGGTTGTGATTGCCGGAGTTCCAAGACGAATACCTGAAGTTTGGAATGCGGAACGGCTGTCGAAAGGAACCATGTTTTTGTTCACGGTTATATCGGCTTCAACCAGCACTTTTTCAGCTACTTTACCTGTCAGTTCAGGAAATTTTGAGCGAAGGTCAACCAACATAGAGTGATTGTCTGTTCCTCCTGAAACGATAGTAAATCCACGTGCAGTCAAAGCATTTGCCAGGGCTGCAGCATTTAGTTTTACCTGTTTTTGATATTCTTTATATTCAGGTTGCAAACATTCGCCGAACGAAACTGCTTTAGCAGCAATCACATGTTCCAGCGGTCCACCTTGAATTCCGGGGAAAACAGCCGAGTCGAGTAGGGCAGACATCATTTTGATTTCGCCTTTTGGAGTTGTTTTGCCCCAAGGATTTGGAAAATCTTTTCCCAATAAAATAATACCACCACGTGGTCCACGCAATGTTTTGTGTGTTGTAGAAGTAACGATATGCGCCCATTTCAAAGGGTTTTCCAATAATCCGGCTGCAATTAAACCTGCAGGGTGAGCCATGTCAATCATTAATATTGCACCTACTTTATCAGCAATTTCGCGCATGCGTTTGTAATCCCATTCTCGTGAATAAGCCGATCCGCCGCCAACAATTACTTTGGGTTGTTCGCGGATGGCAACTTCTTCCATTTGATCGTAATCAACACGTCCTGTATCTTCTTTTACGTTGTATTCGCATGGTTTATAAAGGATTCCCGAGCTGTTTACCAACGAACCGTGTGATAAGTGACCACCGTGAGCCAGATTCAAACCAAGGAATTTATCGCCGGGATTTAAACAAGCTAAAAATACAGCTGCATTAGCTTGAGCTCCAGAGTGCGGTTGCACATTGGCCCATTCTGCACCAAAAATTTCTTTCAAACGGTCGATAGCAATTTGTTCGCTTTCATCCACCACTTCGCAACCGCCATAATAACGTTTGCCGGGATATCCTTCTGCATATTTGTTGGTTAAAACGGAACCCATTGCTTCCATAACTTGTTCGCTTACAAAATTTTCTGATGCAATTAACTCAATTCCTTTCAATTGACGTTGTTTTTCACGTGCAATAATGTCAAAAATAACCTGGTCTCTTTTCATTTTAGGCCTCCCTAAATCCCTCCAAAGGAGGGACTTTTAATTAATTAGTTTGTTTATTATATAATTATTTAATTTATTTCAAATTAGCTATTTAAAGCCTCCCCTTTGTGGAGGTTGGTGGGGCTGAGTAGTTCCTGAAACCTTTCAATGAATTTCCCTACATGAAAACCATCCATCAGGGCGTGATTGGCATGGACATCAACCGGCATCCACATTTTATCACCATCTCTCGTTATTTTACCAAAAGTGATTTTTGGAATGCTTCTTCCTTAACTCAAAATCCGTGCATGATTGACCGATGTAAAATCGGCCCATGGAACGGTTGAATAATGTATAATGTTTTCATCGGTTTCAGGAAATTTCAATCCGCGCTCAACTTTTACACGTTCCACTTCAGCACTCGCATCTTTCATAAAAGCCTCAATATCTTTGTTGTAAGGCATATAACCTACTCCGTAAGTTTCATCTTCACGAAAAATGGTCGGTCCAGCGCCAATGCTGTCATAACAAACGACCTTATCATCTTCGATGCGATAACGAAATTCTTCAATCTCGTTCGCAGCTTTCATTGACAAGTATAAATAATACAATGAAAATGAATAACCTGCCTCTTTTGCTTTTTTATATGCAGCAGAGCATTCAACACGAACAGTTATACCAAATAAAGGTTCATCAAAATTCCGGAAAACTTCGAAATGTTCGCGGCGTTTCCATGTTGCAAGGTCTATTTCGTGTTTCATATTTCAGTAAACAAGTATTTAGTTAACGAGTAGACGTTTATGGATTATAGATTTTTTAATTGGCACATTGGCATATTGAAAAATTAGCACATTATTTCTTCTTTTGAACTGTCCAACCGAATTTTCCAATTTCTTCACCGAGTTTGTAATAATGTCCGTGAGAATAGGCTATCAGTTTAGCTTCGGATAATTTAAACGTATCAGTTTTAGGATCAATATATAGAGAATCCGCCTGAACATTTACAACATCTGCAATAAACATATCGTGCGAACCAAGTGGAATAATTTCTTTCACTTTGCATTCTATACTTAACGGTGATTCATTGACAATTGGAGCATTTACTATTTCTCCTTTGACAGGTGTCAGTTTCATTTCCGCAAATTTATTGAAATCCTTACCACTTTTCACACCGCACCAATCTGTTGCGAAGGCCATTTCTTCATTTGTAAGATTGATCACAAATTCACCACTTTCTTTGATTAAATTGTATGAGTGACGCTCTTTGCGGATCGAAATATAACACATAGGCGGATTCGAACAAATTGTTCCCATCCAACTTACAGTCAGCAAATTATAGTTTTCAGGATTATTTCCACACGAAATTAATGCAGCCGGTAACGGATAAATCAACGTTCCGGGTTTCCAATGTACTTTATTCATCTCGATTATTTTATTTTTACATCCTCACGTTTTACTTCCCGTTCGCAATAATGGCACTTCAGCATGATTTCTTCGTTTATTTTCAAAACATGAAAAAACGTTGTAACGGGCTGATTGTTAGTGATACATACAGGATTTGTGCACTGTACTATTTCGCGAATTTCTTCGGGTAAATTTAATGCTCTTTTTTCAACAACCTCAAAATTGCGAATAATATTAATTTTTGCATTTGGAGTTATTAGGGCAATTTTATTGGTTTCATATTCTTCCAAAGCACGGTCTGAAATTTTTACCAACCCTTTCGATCCGATTTTTGCGCTTTCGAGATTATTCGCCAACGTAATTTGGTTTAAACATGTGTCCAAATGCAGAATGGAAACCACTTTGAATAATTTATCCGATGGAATATGGTCGATAACCGTTCCGTTTCGAAGTGCTGCAACTTTTAATTTTTTTTCCATGATAATAATATACTAATGTGCCAATATGCTAATATGCCAATTAAGAATTGGAATTTTGGTTTTGCCTAATATATTTTGCTGTTAATGATTTTTAAATTTTATTCCCATTGCCCCTAGTTTTTAAATGGCACATTGGCATATTAATTAATTGGCTTATTGCCCAAGTACTTTACTCACAATTGCTTGTCTGACATACAAACCGTTCTGTGCCTGACGGAAATAGTATGCTTTCTCATTACCATCCACATCTGGATCAATTTCATTGACGCGTGGAAGTGGATGTAAAATACGGAGATTTGGTTTTGAATTATCCAACATCGAGTTTTTCAAAGTGTACACATTTTTCACACATTCGTATTCCATTAAATCCAGAAAACGTTCTTTCTGAACGCGCGTCATATAAAGGATATCGGCATCATTGAAATTATCATTCAGTTCATTTACTTCGGTAAATTTAATGTTGTTTTTACGACAAAAAACCTTGTATTCATCTGGCATTTTTAATTCATCCGGTGCAATAAACTTAAAAGTAGGATGAAAATGCGACATGGCCATGATAAGTGAATGTACTGTTCGTCCATATTTTAAATCACCTACCAAACATATAGTAAGATTTTCGAGTGTTCCTTGTGTTTTTAGAATGGAATATAAGTCCAGCAAAGTCTGTGATGGATGTTGATTTGCTCCGTCACCAGCATTAATTATCGGAACCGGCGAAACCTCTGCTGCATAGCGCGCTGCGCCTTCAAGTGGATGTCGCATCACAATGGCATCGGCATAACAACTAACCATGTGAATGGTATCGTTGAGTGTTTCACCTTTCGACGAACTGCTGGTGGCAGCGTCAGAAAATCCGATAATCGAACCACCAAGTCGAACGACCGCAGTTTCAAAACTGAGTCGGGTGCGGGTAGATGGTTCGAAAAACAAAGTGGCGATTACTTTTCCATCCAACGTTTTTCGGTTTGGATTAGCCTCGAAATCAGCTGCAGAATCAAGAATAGCCAGAATCTCTTCTTTACTGTAATCGGAAATTGATACTAAACTGTTGTTGCTCATTGTAGTTTATTTTAATTCTTCTTATCCTTTCATCTCCGTACTTCAAAGTGATTATTTAAAGAAAAAAAACCAACATAAATCTTTGACGGATTTATATTGGTTTTTTTGAATTTCTTAGGGGCAACCTTTCTATACAACTATTTTGCTGTGAGTTGCTTGCTTCGAAAAAATATTTAAAGTTTCTCGTTTTCATTTTCGACTACAAAGATAGTGGAAATTTTGGGAAAATGAAAATGCTTTTTTAGCATATTATCGTTTATTTTTCCTCATTTTATTAGTCAAAACTTTGATCTCATCTTCTTGAATCCGATATTTTACGATTTTTTCTATCAAAGCAGCAGGAATTCCACTTTTAATTGGAAGCTGAATAGCTCCTTTGGATGTTTTGTAGGCTGTCAGATCGTCTTTGAAAACAACAATTGGTGAGGATGTTGGGTAAAAACCTATATGATTTTTATTGGCAACAAAATATACAAGAACGCTATTAGCTTTAAATGCGGGCATACCGTAACTTATCACTTCAACAGTTAAAGGAGCTGCTTCTTTGATAATTTGTCTGAGTTCTTCCAACTTATCTCTTATACTTTCAGGTTGAGCGAAAATATACTCATCAATAGAATTAAAGGTTATTTTTGAATCCATTTTCGTTTATTTTTCTATTTGTACACCAATTATTTTCTCCAACTTTTCTAATAGTAAAGGAGCATCCTGCATTCGGATAGATAGTTTCATACTACATAAATTATCAAAAACCTGACTTATGATATGTGGATCTAACTCTTTTATAATTCGCATAACATCATTCAATAGTATATATTCGAAATTAATGGAAATTTGTTCATCAACCGTTTTTTCAATAATTTCTGCCTGATTCAGTGCATTGGCTGTAGCTTCTTTATATGCAGTTATGAGTCCACCAGTTCCAAGTAAAACCCCACCGAAATAACGAATTACAATGATTAAAATATTCGTAAGTTCGCGCGAATTTATTTGCCCTAGGATTGGTTTTCCTGCTGTTCCGGAAGGTTCGCCATCATCGTTGGCTCGCCATACTTTCCGATCTGCACCAAGCATGTATGCATAACAAACATGACGGGCATCAAAAAAACGTTTGCGATAATCTTTTACAATTTCTTTTACCTCATCTACACTGTTTATAGGAATAGCAAATGATAAAAATTTACTGCCTTTTTCTTTGTAAACTCCTTCACTTGAGGTTTGTATACTTTTATAAGTATCAGACATTTAGTCGTTGAATATAATTATAAGCCTATCGTAGCAAAGACTTTTGTGCAAAGGTACAATTTTCAGACATTTATTCATTATAAAATAAAAAAAGTGAATTATTTTGCTTTGTTTCTAATCTCAAACCAAAAAAACCTTATATTTGCACTTAAATACTGTTAACTGATAGATGTTGACAGTTTGCCTCTTTAGCTCAGTTGGTAGAGCAATTCATTCGTAATGAATAGGTCGCGGGTTCGAGTCCCATGAGAGGCTCTTTTTAATTCAAATTGTATTATATGTTGATGTTTGAGAGCGGTTTATTAGCTACTTTTATCCCTGAGATTCTTATGGTGATAGGTTTCCTTCTGTGCTTACTCACACCAGCTTTTAAAGCGAACAATTCAAGTATTGAACAAACTCCGATAGTTGCTCATATTTCCAATTTTGAACGACAACAAACTGCAACTTACGTACTTTCGGTTTCCGATTTTTATACTGATGAACAGATTACTGAAACAAAATACTCACTTCCACATTTTATAGAAAAACTAATTTTCAATAGATTTGAATTTCACTTTTCAACTTCTGAAGGTTTAACCTATGTAGATTTCTCACGACCTCCTCCCACATTTCTTTCATAAATAATTTATTGAATTAACTTCTTGCTTATAGATAAAACATATTTATCTGAAGCTGTTTGCGGCAAATTTTATGTCACATGTTTTAGTTATATTAATTATCAAACTGAAAGAAAAATGAAAAAACAAATCATTTTAATATTATTTTCAACAGCTTACTTTGTGTCAATTGCTCAAAATAAAGCAGATTCTATACAAGCTGTTAAGTTGGGTGAAGTAATCGTAAGTTCATTAAAGGAAACATCACCTCAACAAACACCTGTTTCGTCAAGTATTTTATCAACAAATCAAATAAATGCTGCTCAAATTTCTAATATTAGAGAATTAAGCGGACAAGTACCAAATTTTTTTATTCCAAATTATGGTTCGGCAATGTCAACTACTGCTTATATTCGTGGAATTGGTTCACGAAATAGTGGTCAATCAATGGCATTATATGTTGATAACGTACCTTATTTTGATAAATCTACTTTTGATTTTGATTTTTATGATATTAAACAAATTGAAGTACTTCGCGGTGCTCAAGGTACTTTGTACGGTAGAAATGCTGAAGGTGGAATTCTAAATATATACACACTCTCACCATTAAGTTTTCAGGGAACGAAAATGTCTTTAAATGTTGGAAATTATGGGTTGGTAAATTTCAAACTGGGTCATTATGCTAAAATTGCCGACAATTTAGGATATTCAGTAAGTGGATATTACAATCATTTTAATGGATTCTTTACCAATTTATTTACTCAGAAACCTGCTGATGCAAGTACTTCGGCAGGTGCTCGTGCTAAACTTGAATGGAATATATCACCCGACTTTAAAGCACAATATATAATTAATTTTGATTATGTTGATCAGGGTGCATTTCCATATGGAGCTTATAACCCGACAAATGGCAAGACAGCTCAACCGAATTTTAATGATCAAAGTACTTATAAACGAAGTATGCTTACGAACAGTTTATTTTTGCAATACAAAACTAAAAACTGGATATTGAGTTCGGTTACATCTCATCAGTATTTTAAGGATGATATGAAAATGGATAATGATTTTACACCTATGTCATTTTTTTCATTGCAACAAAAACAGAAACAAAGCGCATTTAATGAGGAACTTATTCTGAAATCAAATTCGAAAAGCAATTATCAATGGAGTTTCGGTGTAACCGGTTTTATTCAACAATTGGATATCGATGCTCCATTTAATTTGGAAAGTGATGCGATTAAATATATGCTTCAACCATCATTTACCGGAATGGGGATGACCATTGCCGATTCAATTTTATCAACCCCGGGACTTTACAATACAAAAACTTCAGGTGGGGCAATTTTTCATCAATCCACTTTCAATAATCTTTTTGTGAAAGGTCTTTCTTTAACTGCCGGTTTACGCGTTGATTATGAAAAAATTGATCTTGACTACAACACTGGAAGTGCTATGCATATTAAAATGGGACAAACTACCTATTTATTCGCTGATACGTTGAAAAACAATTTGTCAGTTCAATTTTCCGAACTATTACCCAAAATTGCCTTGAAATACGAATGGAGCAATCGCCAATTTGTCTATGCGAATGTTTCACGTGGATACAAAGCCGGTGGTTATAATGTTCAAATGTTTGCAGATTTGGTCGATAAAGGAATAACAAATCCTGCAGCCACTCAAAAAGATGCAATTATGAATTCAATTTCGTATAAACCGGAATTTAGTTGGAATTACGAATTTGGAGGACAATGTTTATCTTTCAATAATCACTTAAAGTCCTCAATTTCCATATTTTATATGGATTTAAGTAATTTGCAGTTGACACAGTTTGTTCCTAAAGGATTAGGTCGTAAAATATCGAATGCAGGTGCTGCAGTCAGCAAAGGCGTAGAATTATCGTTTGATGCAAATGTTGGTGGGGGCTTCAGTATAGATTTAAATTATGGATTTGCTAATGCAACCTTTACAAATTATACCGATTCTGTTGGAACTGTGAATCCTACGACCCATAAAACTACTTATTCAAAAGTGGATTATAATGGAAAATTCGTGCCTTATGCTCCGCAAAGTACACTGAATGTAAGCGCCATTTATGAATATGCGTTTAAAAATTGTTTCATAGATCAATTAATGCTGACAGCTCAGTATACGGGAGTTGGGAAAATTTATTGGACGGAGGCAAATGACATATCGCAGGACTTTTATTCCCAGGTTAATGCTAAAGTGGCTATAAAAAAAGGTGGAATAGGGCTTGAACTTTGGACTAAAAACCTCTTCAACACCAAATACAATGCGTTCTATTTCAATTCATCCGGAAGTCAGTTTTTTCAACAAGGAAATCCTGTGCAATTAGGTGCTACTTTGAAATATGAATTTTAAATTCTAAATTTGTATTCCAATATGTTTGTTACATGTTGGAATACAAATAAAATATCAACAATATAAAATTTAAAGAAATGAAAATTTATTCAATGATTGGATCACTTGTTGTAATCTTTGCACTAATATTTTATTCGATTGGTTTTGCCAAAGAACAACGTAGGAAAACAGTTAACTTAAGCGTATTGCTTTTCTTTACATTAGGAGTTTTTTTTGATATTTCGGCAACTACTTTAATGATACTTGGTTCGAGTAAGGGGATGCTAACAATACATGGATTATTAGGGTATTCATCTCTTTTAGGAATGTGTACCGATACTTTTTTGTTGTGGAGACATAATAAGAAAAAAGGACCGGAAATTAATATAAGTAAAAGTTTAAATATTTACTCAAGGATAGCTTATATTTGGTGGGTTCTTGCATTTATTACCGGTGGACTTTTGGTTGCATTCAGACATATTGCATAATGCATGCAGATTTAAGAGTTGTAACAATATTTTAGGTCTTATATTTGCTAAACAGGCTGAATACTATCAAGTTATTCAGCCTGTTATGTTTTAATTTCAGCAGAGTAAAATCTGATAAGGATTTAAAATTCTAAATACATCGCTTTATTTTAATTCTGTTTTTACAGCATTACGATAATTGTCAGAATAACCGGTATGTGCAGTAAAAATGTACTCGGCTTCAGGAAGATTGTTTATTTTATCAATTGTTTTGATGGCTGTTTTCATATCTTTACTGAAAAATGAATTTGGTTTTTCAATTTTACCGTTTTTAATACCGAAAGCATCACCAACAAACAGGTATTTATCATTCACTAAATAACTCATGGAGCCGGGAGTATGACCCGGAGTGGCAATTCCTTTAATTCTCAGATTTCCAACAGTAATGGTTTGTTGATCGTCCAGTAAATTATAGTTAGTCGTGGAAATTTTATTATGGAAATTCATCATTTTAGCTATTTTTCCATTAATCATCTGTTCTTCGTCTTTTGACAAATATACTTTTGCATTTTTAAATAACGGAAGTGCAGCCACATGATCGCCATCGGTATGAGTTAACATAACCACCGTTACATCTTCAGGATTTATACCAAGTGTATCAAGTTGATTTTCAATTGTTTTTATGTTAGCTCCTACATCAATAGCCACATAATTATCACTATCTCTAATTAAAAACATGTTTACAAAATTATCTTTAACGGAATATATATTTTGTACTACTTCTTTGGTGTTGATTACTGTCAACTTTTTTAATTCCGATTTCATTTTAAAATAAAAACCACCCATTGCAATAACAAGAACGGCAATTAATATACCTAATCCAATTAACACGCTTTTTAATGCTTTGTTCATAATTTTAATTTTTTGATAGTAAATAATAAGATTTAATTTGACTTGTAGGAAAATGATCTGAATTTATTGAAGAGAGTTTTCTCTTTGTTTTGATTTGAAAGTCAACGGAATAAATTTTGGTACTTCCTGTTTATAATTTTCATATTCAGGATATTTCTTTAAACTAATGCTTTCGGTGAACTCAGAGCTACCTACAAATAAAAGGATAAGCAATACCGGACCAGCCAATGTCCAGTTTATCAATTGACCCGAAGCGGAAACTCCAAAAAAGTAAAATGAAACCCAGATTAATTGTTCAGAAATAAAATTGGGATGACGAACATGTTTCCATAAGCCTTCAGTCATAAATCCTTTGGATAACGATTCTTTGAATATCCCATTTTGAGGGATTTTATGAAGTTTTTGCTGATGAAAATTAAATAATTGATTATCGGCAGTAGTTTCAATCAATATAAAAAGCAACATAAAGAAAGCAGCCAGATAATCAAGTTTTGAAGAACTTGTATTTGAGTACTTTGCTGCTAAAATAAGCGGAGTAGAAAACAATAAAATGAGCATATTTTGATAAAACGAAATAAACAGCAGATTGAATAACTGAATTCGTATCCCTTTCTGAAGTAACGGCTTTTGTCGTAGAATATTCCAGCGATAATCTTCTTCTCCTTTCCAAGGAACAATGTTATATCCACCTTTCCGGTAAAAATTGTAACTCAGCCGAAGCCCCCAAATCGTCACTAGAATAGCCATCAACAAAATTCGTGGTGAATTTGGAAAAGCTGATAAAGTTATTCCGCTATAAACAATCGGCATTAGACTCCAGATTTTATCTACCTGGCTGTAATTGTGTGCCAATTCGCCTACTATGAAGCAGATAACTGATGTAATTATCATTATTGTAAACAATTGATTGAAAAGATGATTTTTGGTAGCCAATAATTGCCAACTGACGCTTTGGATAATTAGCGAAACTAAAACCATTTTTTTTATGTGTTTAAAATTAATGTTTAGAAGTAAACATTTAATAAAACAAACAATACAGACAAAATGTTTAAAATAGATTTAAAATATAAACGGAATAAACATTTTTGTATGTTTCATATATTCTTTGTATTTATCTCCAAAATATTGAATGCACTCCTTTTCGTCATATTGTGAAGTTATATACAACAAAACCGTAGCTGTATAAGCAATTACGCTTAATTCAATTGTAGGATTTTTCAGACAAATACCCCATGTCAGAAAGATTAATGAGGCATAAAGTGGATGGCGAGTATGCTTAAAAACTCCGGTATCAATCAATTCAGTTGTTTTCTCGAAACCGAAAAGGTTCTTTTCGTCACGAATGTGGCTTGGTTTTCCTACATTCTTTATCAATAACAATCCTGCAATCACTAAATATGCCGAGTAAATGAGCAGTGTCCACGAAATGAGTTGATTAATGCTGAATGGATTGACAAACCACCATTTATAATTGGCAGCAAAAAGCCACGCCATACATTCCCAACCAAAAAAGCGATAAAAGCCATGACTTTTAGTGTTAAACAAAGTTCGCCACGAAATCAGTACTATCGCCAAACTCAGTATTCCGAAAATGATTAATTTTGACATGATCTTATAGATTTAATGAATGGATTTTATATTTCGCTCACCCTAATCTTTTTCGTTTTCAATTTGCTATTGTTAGTCAGATAGATAAGATCATCAATTTTAGAAGCTAACACACCAACAAATGCACAATCTTGTTTAATTTCAATAACTCCAAGCTCGTCTTGTCTCAGTTTTCCTTGCTTTTGGAATAATCCGGCAATATCGCCTTTTGAAATCTTGTCACGTCGGCCACCAGAGATATAAAGTGTTTTCCAAACCGAAGGCAACGGAAGAGGAGCGGGCAGAATTTCTTCAATTGGAGTTTTGCCAATAAAATCAGGTAACTCTTCGTTTTTCCATGCTAAAATATAAGCAGTTCCATCGCTGTTCATGCGGGCTGTACGTCCGTTTCGGTGTGTAAATTCCTGGCTTTTAGATGGGAGTTGGTAATGTAAAATAAATTTTATTTCGGGAATATCCAATCCGCGTGCGGCAAGGTCGGTAGCCAGAATCAATTGATGCGTTCCGTTCCGAAATTTCACCAAAGTCCGTTCACGGTCAATTTGTTCCATACCTCCGTGAAACGTGCCGTGACTTATATTATTGGCAGTCAAATGGTCGCTAACCCGCTGAATAGTTTCTTTAAAATTACAAAAAATGATACCCGGTTGATTACCAATGTGACTTAATGCATCCACCAATGTATCCAACTTGTCTTTCGTAGGCGAAAGAATGGTTTTAATGGTGAGTTGAGTAATGGCTTCATGTAGATAATTGATGTATTTTGGGTGTTTTAAACCAACGAAAGCAGGAATCTTCAATGCTTGGGTTGCCGAGGTCATTATTTTTTTCTTAACGCTGGGCAATGAAGCTACAATTTCAGTCATTTCGGCTTCAAAACCTACTTCCAGCGATTTATCAAACTCGTCGAGTACCAGCGTTTTGATAAATTCAGTGGAGAAGCTTTCTTTCCGTAAATGGTCGGCTATTCTGCCCGGTGTACCAATTAATATAGCCGGTCTATGCTTCAAATCTATTTTATCCTGCGAACCTGCACGACCGCCATAAACTGCATTCGTTTTAAAACCGGTTCCCATTTGACGGATAACTTGTTCTATCTGATGCGCTAATTCGCGTGAAGGTACCACAATCAACACCTGAATTTCTGCACATGTTTCATCTAATCCGTCAATTATGGGCAAAAGAAATGCTACCGTTTTTCCTGTTCCGGTAGGTGAAAGTAAAACAACTTCCGAATTCGATTTGATAGATGAAAATGCTTCTTTTTGCATTGGATTGAGCGTTTCGATGCCCAATTTTTCGAGAATATTTTGTTGGTTCATGCTGCAAAGGTACGACAATCAGATCCATAAAGTCCGGTAATCAATTTTACACTGGCTATTTTCTTCCACTTCTCAGCCAGGCCATCATCATTTTTACTTCGGTATAATCCAAAAAGGAACTCAGCATTTCAAAAATAGAGCCGGTTTCGGTTCCGGTTTTAATCAATTCCATTGCTTTCTGACGTTTTTCGGGCGATACGAATTCGTCTATATTTAATTCGCCTGTAACAATGAATTTTTCCAAATGGCCGATTATGGTGTTTTTGCTCAAGTTGCGTGAAAAAGCAATTTCGTCAATTTTTTTGCCCTCTTTGTACATGGCGAGTGAAGTTCGAAACGTTTCTCCAACCGGTTTTTTCTCTTTCTTTTCCCGTTTTGTACCTTGTATTTCGCCCATTGCCGATGGCAGGTTGTTTTCCTTGCAATAGGCCAAAATTATTTCCAGAAAGACATTGCCGTATTTCTCTACTTTAGCCGGTCCAAAACCATTTATTTGAAGCAAATCTTTCTCATTTTGGGGTAAATAATCCGCCATCTCCAGCAAGGTTTTACTTCCGGCTACAATATAAATAGGCAAATCGTTGGGTTCGCAAAGTTTGTTCCGAAGCGTAAGCAGTTGATAGTATAATTTTTGGTTTTTTGATGCAACTGCTTTGTTCGAAGTAGTTTTTGCATAAGCATTTACATTAAAGTCGGGTAGGAGGAAGGTGTTTTTCAATACGAAGTAATCTTCTACCGAAAACGGATGTTTGAGCGTTTTCAACACATGAAGTTTCTGTGCCAGAAAACCAAAATGATTCCGAATCTGATCGTTATAATCACGCGCATTGTCCCGACTATCAGTAGTTGCAGGTGACTGGCGAAGGGTTTCCAAAAGATTCTCAATTTTGGTTTTGAAAAAATCTACTGCTGCTGTCAGACGTTCTTGGAGATAGTCTTCGTTCAACGGATTTACCATCAAAATATTTTGAATCTGATGTTGAAATTTCGTTGCTACATCTTGCAGATTTTGAGTTTGTTTCAAAATATTCTGTAAATATGGAATTGTTTCTTCGTTGAACGAACTTTTCACTTCTTCCACTTCACGCACCAATCGTGCCGCGTGTCCCACCGACGTTTTAAAATCGAAAAGCAAACCCAACACATATGCTCTGAATTGATTACGCGATTCATTCAACTGTTTTTCCAATTCCTGAATAGGCAGTTTATTCTGTTCATGTTCCACAATTTGCCGGTCATTCTCTATGCTGTATGGATTTATTTTGCTCCACAGAACCATACCTTCCAACGATCGGCAACGGCTTAACGCTACATAGACTTGTCCCGGTGCAAAAGCATCTCCGGCATCAATTACTGCTTTATCAAACGTCAATCCCTGACTTTTATGAATGGTAATGGCCCACGCCAACCGCAAAGGAAACTGTTCAAAAGTGCCGATTGTTTCTTCATCAATTTGCTTGGTTTTTTCATTGGTGGAGTATCTCAGATTTTCCCAAACCATTTTATTTAGTTCAATATGATCTTCATCTTCAGGACATTTTATGAAAATTGTATCGTCTTCAATGTCTTCAATCGTACCAATCTTTCCATTAAAAAAGCGTCGGATTGTTTGATTATCGTTTTTGATAAACATTACTTTTGCACCAATTTTCAATACCAGTTCTTTTTCAGTAGGGTAGCTTTTTTCGGGAAAATCACCTTTTATATCAGCTTTGAAAGTAAAGGTTTTTCCTTTCAGCTTAACAAGTTCTTCAGCGTTTGTTTTATCCGCTTTGTAATTATGCGTGGTCAACGTGATAAAAGTATCATCTTTTGGTGGCACAAAAAGCGGATTGTACCGACTTTGAAGTAAGTTCAGTCCTTCGGGGGAGAGGCAATTGTTTCGTACTTCGTTGAGCACTGAAATGAAATCGGCATTCGTTTGTCGAAAGATTTTATCAAACTCAATGTAAACCGGTTGCTGTTGGCGAATAACCTGACTATGAAAGAAGTAAGGACTTGAATAATAATCTGATAGCAATCGCCATTCGCTTTCGATAGCAACCGGCGAGAGTTGAAACATATCACCAATAAAAATCACCTGCACACCACCAAAAGGCTCATTGAACCGATACCTGAAATGACGCAAAATGGTATCAACGGCATCGAGCACATCGGCACGAACCATACTAATTTCGTCAATCACCAGCAGTTCAAGCTCCTGCAACACTTTTCTGCGCTGACCTTGCATTTTAGTTTTTTCAATCAGGTCTTTTCTTCCTTCCACCGTAGGGATAAAAGGCGTAAAGGGTAATTGAAAGAATGAATGCATGGTAGTTCCACCTGCATTAATAGCCGCAACTCCGGTTGGTGCCACCACAGCCATTTGCTTTTTAGTTTCGGACTTTAATTTATGCAGAAAAGTAGTTTTTCCGGTTCCTGCTTTTCCGGTAAGAAATAGCGAACGGTTTGTAAACAAGGCAAAATCGTGCGCCAGTTGATAATAAGGGGTGGTATCTTGCATAAATTTTTAATAAATATTATTGGGAGTATTGAAGTTACTTTCTCGGTTAGATAAATATTAAACGGGTTTTGATTATTTTCCCTCTACAATCTGTATTTCCTCTTCCGTTAAACCATAGAGTTGATAAACCATTTGGTCTATTTCCCAGTCGGTACTGTCAATTTCGGTTTTAATGGTGAGGGCATTAATGGCTTCTTGCTGGAAATACGTTTCCCATTCAGCTTTCTGATGTAGTGAGAGTTTTATCTTTTGTTTTTCCAGTTCTTTGATAAATTCGGCATAACTCAATGTGTACCAGTTTTGGAATTTTGATGATAAAGTTTCCAATGAAAATTCCCGTATCAGATTTCGCTGGAATTTGCCGCTAACTTCCTGTAATTCCTTGTTCAAGGATAGCATTTGGTCGGTTTTGGTGATAAATGGTTGTTGGTCGGCTAATGAAATCTTTTGAATGTAAGTGTTTTTGATATTGGGCGCAGAATATAACAAATAACCTCCAGACATTCTTAAACCATCAAAGAAACATTCAAAAAGATAATTATACAGTTTTGAGTTTAGCCAGCACAATACATACTCTGGTAGGTATTCATTGTTAAATGAATGAATACAATTTGTATTTATTGAGGCAAATTCGCCTTGTTTATCGTAAAAGGCTTCACATTGCAAACCAATTTTTGAAATAATGATTTTTGGAGAACTGTATAAAAAATTCCGATTCTTTGAAATAATTATGTTGTCTTTAGGTAAATATGGTTTTAAAAACTTCTTTCCTTTGTCTGTTAATGAGTCAGCTCCCCATTTGCAAATATAGGGATCAATAGTTCCTGTGTTAATTAATTTATAACCACCTATTTGATTTATTAAAGTTGAGTAATCATCTGCTTCTTTTGCTGTAGAAGTTGCATTAATTTTCCCAACCTTAGATAATGACTCACTTAATGAGATTATTTTTTCAGATATTTCAAGTTTATCGTTCAATAAGAATCCAAGAATATATTCATCAAGTATTTTTAATTTACTTGACGGTATATTTTTAGTGATAAGTTCTTTTGTTTCATCGTCAAATTTACCTGTGAGTATTTCATAGTTTTCACCAATCTGTTTTCTAATTATGGTGATAACGGGATATGTGCTGGCATCTGGAAAAACATTTTTATCTGAATAATCAATTAATGCTTCGATTTTATAATTTGAAATCAAATATTCTCTCAACGCAAATCCATAACTTGCAGATAAAAATCTATTTGGTGTTATAAATGATAAATACCCATGTTTTTTGATTATTGATAATCCTCTCTCAAAAAAATAAATATATAAATCAACGGTTCCTTTTGCCGTAATATATTTATCTTTCAAAAAATCAAATTCTGTTGTTGGTAAATTCTTTTTTAAATCATTTGCATTTACATACGGCGGATTACCAATCACCACATCAAAACCTCCTTTATTTTCGGGACGAAAAGCATGTTGTATGTTGCATACCATCTGATTAATAAGTGGCTGTAAATCCTTATTGATGTCAGTAAGTTCGTGCTTCAACCGATTATTTTCAATATAATTTAGGGTATTGTATAACTGTTCTTCGCTGGTTATTTCTTTTTTTCCGAATTTTTGCGTCCATAGTTGCGTTTGCGTTTCGCCGTGTGTGGGCAACACCGGCGGTGTTTTCAGCAAGTGGGCATGCCCACTTGTTTCGGGAGATGGGGTACCGGATATATCCGAGGGGGCATGCCCCCTTGTTGAAGGAATCGTACGTCCCATAGCGATATTGCATGCTCGGGCAGACATAGATTTCAGTTTGCCAACGATTTTCTCCACTTCATCCTTTTCACAAACAATTAGCAGATGCATGTGATCTCCACAAATGTTGTATGCTAAAACATTTAGTTTGTCTGTTACAGCTATTTCTGCAATAGTCTTGCTTACAATCAATTCTTCAATCTCAGAAAGCCACACAGGCTCGCCTAACTTCACATAGTTGTCGAACATGCGTTGTGAATATCTCGAATTATGAGTTGCAGTAGTAATATGCCACGCTTTTTTTTGTTTCAACTCAAATACCTGCGGGAATTCTTTTTCCCAATCGAAAGCTTTCTCACCAGCAATGGCAGGGTCGTCAATCAGCGAATTACCGCATTTAATGTTGTTGCTCAGGTCGTTCAGTTTGCGGTTGGGTTGTGCAGTGCGAAGCCAAAGAGATAAACGGGCAATTTCCACGCTTTCTTCGTTTATGTCAACACCAAAAAGATTGTTTTCCAGAATGGTATTTTCAATATCGCTAATCACAAGACTGTCGCCAAAAAGTTTGGCTTGCAGCTCGTTAATATAGCGGTGTTCGTCAATCAAAAAGTTCAATGCCTGGTTCAAAAAAGCACCCGAACCACAAGCCGGATCACAAATAGTGATTTGAAGCAGCCATTCGCGGTAAGCAGTGAGTTTGTTGTATAGTGCTTGTTTGGTTTTCTTCTGCAATGGAGCATGTGGCAATGGCAATGGGGCATGCCCCATTGTTGTGGTGATGTCAGGCTCAATGCCAAGCTCAGCTTTCTTCTCTGTGCAAAGCCGCCCCACAGTATTGTCAACAATATATTTGGTTATGTATTTCGGGGTGTAGAAAACGCCGTCTTTTTTGCGCTTGGTTTTCGATTTGTCAATTGTTTCTCCGGCAATTTCGGCTTTGAGTTCGTCTAATTCGTTGAGCGAATTCTCAAAAATATGCCCCAGAATGTTTACATCCACTTCGCTGGCAAAATCGTAGTCGGAAATCTTGGCGGTGTGCCGGTACAATAATTCATCGTCAATTTTCACCGTATCGAGTACTGTATCGGGTTTAAATAGACCACCATTGTAGGCAAAAACATCGTACCTTTTGCCCTTAAATCCTGTATTTAAATACCCGAAATATTTTTTGAAGCGATCATAGAGAGGAATTTCTACATCCCGTTCCTGTAAATCACGCCAGTCATTTAAAATCATACGCACCGAATTGGGTGGTAACAGTTCGCGGTCTTCGGCAAAGAACAAGAATAAAAAGCGGGAAAGTAACTTTTGTGATTTATGGAATAATACTAACGTGTCATATTCAGGATTTTTTGCCACTAAATCGGCATGTAATTCCTGCTTAAACAGCGAATAATCGCGGTACAACTGCTTGGTAATGTCATCTTCGTGGCTTAGCGATTCGTCTTTAATCTTTTTGGGAATGCCTTTTTCTATTTGTGAATAAGCCAGACAAAGATAAAGCAGTTCAAAATCTTTTTCAGACAAGGTAAACAGATTAAATTCCAGATTTTCAATGGCATTGTCGATATAAAACCGCAATTTTTCAAAGTTTGAAGTAATTAAATACACACATTCCGGTTGATTGTTTTTATAACTGAATGCCTGCACTTCCACATGTCCCAAGTCAGTTACATTTGTTCCTTTTAATTCAATAACTCCTATAACCAAGGGGGCGCTTTTTGTCAAGTGAGCATGCTCACTTGTAGGAATAACTATGGCACCGTCAGCTTTTTTACTGTCTTTTACGTTTTTATATTCGGTGGTGAGATTATAATTTTCAGCAGGATTTTTGGTATAACCCAACACGTTTACAAACAAATCATTCAGAAACCCTTCCTGATATTGCTCTTCTTTGCTGTTACGGATATTTTCCCGAATGGTAGTATTATGAAAATGTGATTTATAGTTGACGTAAGCTATCTGTACCGCTTCTTTGTCAAGCGATTTAAGATACTTAGCTATGACTGAGGTTTGAAACAATGACATAATTATACAAGCTTAGATTTTTATTTTTTAAAGCTCAAAGATAAATAAAAGATTTTTAAAGTTAAACAGTTTTAATAGAATTTTTTCAAATCTTCTTAGTTCTTCTTTACCAAATTAAAGATTAAACCACAATAGAAACAATAGTTTAATACTTTCAGCATTAAAAGTGAGTGATATCACTTAAAATACCTTCAGGTATTTATCTATTGTGTTCTAAAATTTGTCTTTTCTTTGTTATCTTTTGTGTCTATTGTGGTTCAAAATTGACCAAATTCTATTTTAGTAAAGTAGAATTAGGCAATAAAATTATTTTAAGTTATTGAACAGTAGATAATGATTTTTATGAATCTAACCAACATCCTCCTTTTTCTTTTTCGCTTTTTCTTTAGCCGTTTTACGGCGCGAAGTTAAATTGCGTAGTTGGGCACGATCTTCGGTCAGGTATTCGTTTATCTCTCTTATCAGCAGGGTGTAATCATTTTCGTTATGCGTGGCAGCAGTTACATCGATACTTTGCAACAGAAATCGCAGTTCACTTATCACTTCTTCTTTCGACGGGATGGTGACGCCTGTCTGAGGTTGTTTCCCTTTTTCTATGTTACGTTCTGTGGTTTGTGATTCTATTTGTTTTTTTAATTCGGAAATGGTATCAATATACCGAAGCAATCCGAGTGAAATAACGGCATTTCGGAAATCGGCTTCGGTTTTCAGTACTGTTTCTAAGTCAATGATCGAAGTGTTTCGTGTAGCAATTCCCTGGTGTACAAATTTTTTAAACAGCTTGCGAAGTAAATTCTTGCAATACAGCAAATCATGCATCTGGTCTTCGAATGCAGCCCGTTCAATGGCTTTGACATGCAGCAGCAAGGCCGTAACCAGTTCTTCCTGACGTTTTCGCAACGACATAATGGTGTTGGTATGAGGTAATTTACGTCTTTTTGGTGTTAAATTGTCAAGCAATGGCACAATCTTTTTAAATCGCTCATGCGATGCGTTGAGTTGCAATTGTTCGGTATTACTTTTCTCGAGACAACTGATAATGTTTTTACACAAAATTCGTAAATCCATGTTTTGCATGCGATCAAATCGCACCGTTATAAAGGCTCGTTTCATAGGTATTAGTTTATAAAGTTATAAAGTTTGTTTCGTTATAAAGTTGACAGAGTTTGCATGAAGTTATGATTCATTCTTTACCATTTCACGTTTTGTTTTATGCCGATCAAACTCCGAAAAGCTTTGAATTTACATTACAATTTGATATTTAGAAAATGATTTTGTACCGTTGTATGTGTACATTTATATGTTTCAGAAAAATTTTCTGTCTTTGTATATGTAGATTAATCGTTTACAAAAAGATTTTCTATGATTTTATTCATACAAACCTTTGTTCCGAAAAGATTTTCTATGATTGTATTCTGCGAAGATTAGTTTTGATGTTTAGTTTCTTTCAAAAACAGGAGCTTCAATGCTGTTGACTAAAAAAAAAGTCATAATGCAGGCATACATTTATACCGGGACAAAATTAATGATAATGATGTAGAATTACAAGAATTTGGTGAGAAAAATTTTCAATGTGATGTATAATTACATCTGAAGATTGACAAGAATCAATAAATTGATGCAATGTTACATAGCATGTATTACTTTTATAAACGAATCATTGTAATGCTACAATGATAGAAAAATAGAAGAAAAGTAATGGCTGTAACGTGATATTGTAAGAAAACTAAACTATTTTTTTGCCTGTTTACTCTCTACAAGCGAGACATTTATCTTACTTTGCAAAGATAGAAATAATTTTTATAACAAATAGAGTTTTATGTTATTATTTTCTATATTTTTGTAGTTAATTTGTTCGTTCGACGCTAACATTTCTTCGACGAAGTAAGTTCATGATACAATTTGCGATTGTTCAGAAGTTAAATTTATGTGTAACTGTTGGTGTTTTTAAATAATTAAATTATAGGTATCGCCGGAATTATAAACCGCCGCATCGAAAAAAGTGTACTTAACACCTATATTTAAACTTTCGCATTTATTGACATAAAGCAAAAGTGATTGTTGCAATTGTACAAACGAATTGACTTAAAAACAAGACAGAAAGTAAATACTATTCTATTCAAAAATTTTAAATATTAAAGGTTAATTTAAATTTTCAAAAACTGTCATAACAATCATTTAGTCAGTGCTTTTTCCTGCGATTTAAAAAAGTCAACCATTTTGGTTTTCATCTCTTTCGAAACCGATTTATATTCTATGTTATCAACCACATTGATGGTTTCGAGAGGATCTTTTTCATAATCGTAGAGCTCTGCCGCATAAACCTTCTTTTCGCTAAATGGTTGATTGGTTCTAAAATTTTCGGCCATCCAAATAGTGTATCGGAAATTAGATGTACGGATAGAATACCCCATTATTCCTTTCGATTTATAACCTTTATGCTTGGCGATTTTTGGATCCAGGCTTCGCGGATACTGACTGACAGCATATTCCTTCACTTTTGCGCTTTTATTTTTTAGAATCGGAATCAAACTTTTTCCTGGTAATTGTGTGGGAACAGGGATATTTGCCAAAACGCAAAGCGTTGGAAAAACATCAACAAATTCTGTCATAGATTTTGTTTTGCCTGAATCAAATCCGGGAGCAGATATAATTAATGGAGCGCGGGTTGCATTTTCAAAATCAGAATGTTTGCACCACAAATCATGGTCGCCCAAGTGCCATCCATGATCACCCCAAAGCACGATGATGGTGTTTTTCAACATTCCTAACGAATCGAGTGTATTGAGCAAAATCCCAACTTGTGCATCGGTGTACGATACAGCTGCATAATACCCATGAATCAATTCTTTTTGTTTCTCAATAGCTAAACCAATGTCGTTGCTTTGGTCCGAAAATGAGCACAATGGTGGTATATCGGTATAATGACGCAATTCTCCGGAATTATGATAGGCTATTTCAGGACTATTTTTAGCATGTTGTTGAAATTCAGCAATAGGCATTTCATCCCGTTTATATAAATCCCAATATTTCTTAGGTGAAACAAAAGGCAAATGGGGTTTGTGGAATCCTACTGCCATAAAAAACGGCTTTTTATTTGAAGCCAATGTAATGATTTGTTTTTTAGCTTTCAATGCAATTGCTCCATCATCGTAAGCATTATCCGGTACATCGGCACTTTCTACCGAAGGAATTACGAAAGGCATATCTTTGGCTTTTGATTCTTGCCCTTTTGGAACTTCGAACACCCAACCTGTCCTTGGATCAGATTTCAGACAATCCTTTTCAGGTGTGCCATTTCGCTTATTTTCTGCAGCTTCTTTCAGGTATTTTTCAATCAATGCTTTCGTTTTTGGTGACTGGTAATTACCCAACGCCGGTTTTCCAAATTCTTTAGCTAAACAGTCATCAGAATTTAAATATGGAATACTCCACGAAAGTAGATCATTTTTAATTACAGTGCTAGGATGATAAATTTTACCTACACCCGAAGTAATATACCCTTGACTGATAAAGTATTGCGGCATTGTTATCACATTGGGATTTACTTCACGTATTTTAGTTACCAAGTCCCAAACCTTCGTTTCATCCGGACGAAGACCCGTCAGGATACTGGCACGAGTAGCTCCCGAAATTGCTTGCTGACAATAATTTCCAAGAAAAACTGTTCCCTGTTTTGCCAATCGGTCGATATTGGGTGTTTTTATCAAGTTGTTTCCATAACAACCCAGTTCGGGTTTCAAATCGTCGACTGCAATAAAAAGTATATTTGGTTTGACTGTTTTATTCTCATTAGCTGGTTGCGAAAAAGCCGAAACAGCAACTAAACCTGACAAGACAAGATTCAGTCCTTTTTGTTGATTGTTATTTTTCATAAATTGATTGTTATTTTTTTTTAATTATTTTTTCTTTGGCCTTTATTTAATCAATTGCCTTGATTATTTCCTTTCAGGTTTCTATCAATAGCTCTCAGTTTTTTAATGGTTCTATCTTCTGAAAGCGGGGTCAGACCTCTTTTCGAAAGATTGGACATCAATTCTTTTTCCAAAAGTTGTCTAATCGGGCTATATGCAGGGTCATTGGCATAATTAATAGTTTCACCGGGATTCGTTTGAATATCAGTTAAAATGATCGGATTCCCTGGCAATTCGTACTTGCTCAATTTGTATCGTCCGTCGTTGATTTGAAATCCATTAAAGTCCTCAGTAATTATATATTTCCGATTGGGTTTTGTTCCTTCACCAGTCAGATAGGGTTTCAACGAAATCCCTGGTAAGTCTTTTGAACATGCTACGTTGGACAAATCGCATATAGTAGGGATAAAATCCAATCCATTGCAAACCAGTGTAGTTTTGTCGAGATAATTGGATTTTATACCTTTTCCGGCAATGATAAATGGCACTCGTTGACACTCTTCAAATAAAACATTTTTAGTCACTAAGCCGTGAGCTCCATTCATTTCTCCGTGGTCGGAGGTGAATACAATAATTGTATTTTCTAATTGTCCCGATTTTTCGAGTGCAGTCAAAACGCGTCCAATCTGAGTATCAACACTTTCAGTCAATCGGTGATACATCCAGTTGTAAAGATCGAATCGGGTATCGGACCATTCTCTCGACTGTGAAGACATTGCAACCATTTCCGGGTCTTCGCCATTTATTGGTGCACGATTGAGTGCACGAGGTGGAATTTGGGATTTGTAATCAGATTCCTTCATTGTTTTTTTAATTTCTAAAAGCCTTGCTGGTTCATCAGAAGCTCCTTCATTAGAATATTTTCCTGATTTATTTTTTGTCAACCAATTTTCAGGGCAAATATCGTGAGGATTCATAAAGGAAAGAAACATAAAGAATGGTTTCCCATTTTTCTGATTCGATTTTTCAGCTAAAAATTTTTCGGCATATATTGCAGGACCTTCGTAAGGGTCTAAACTATTCAGTTTAAATCCATATTCCGAAACATCACGGGTTCCGTAAAGGTGTGTCTTGCCTGAATAAACACACACGTAACCTGCTTTGGTGAACAGATTTCCTAATGCATCCTTCGAGACTATTGCTCTCACAGCATCTTTGTTATATGCCGGAGAATTTTGCTTTACTCCAACTTCTGAAGCGTAATGACCAGTGAGCAACGAAAAACGAGACGGTTGAGAAACAGGATTGGCACAATAAGTATGCTCAAAACGAGTTCCCATCTTGGCTATTTTATCTATATTCGGGGTACTTAACCACTTGTTTCCCATGCAACTCATCATATTGTATGATTGCTGATCGGTCATAATATAAAGCACATTGGGTTTGGATTGAGCTATAATTGAATTTCCTGCAAGCAATGCTAAAGCACTGTTTAATACTGTTTTTATCTTCATATTCTTACCTTTAAAAGTCAATTATCTTTATTTTTCTGATTATTAGCTAAATGGTCAACTGCTTCGAGTTCGGTTTGCTGACCTTTATCACCTTGCGACTCCATCCATGACAATAATTTTTCTTTCAATTCTTTCTTTTCCTTTGCATACATTGGGTTTTCGGCAAGATTATTCATTTCAAAAGGATCATTTACCACATTATAAAGTTCTTCTGCGGGGCGATGTTGGTATTTATAGGCTAATTCTTTAGCTATTGAATCTGTTTCTCCTTTTCTAATCCACGATTTAAAAGTTGGGCCATTGATCGTTAAATTCTTAAACGTTGCTTCTGGTGTAAGATTTAAAATATAGCGAAACTTTTCGGAACGGACGGTTCGAGATCCATAATAATCAGATCCGTCAATGATGCCACGTGTGGTCTGAATGCCATATACATATTTTTTGTGTGTTGTTTCTTTTCCTAATAATACAGGCAAAAAGCTCCTTCCTTCCAATACTTTTGGAGTCTTCAATCCGGCAATCTCCATAAATGTTGGAACAACATCAACATATTCAATCATGGCATCGCTTTTAGTTGCCGGCTTTATTTTTCCTGGCCATCTTGCTAGAAAGCCCGATTGCAATCCTGTTCCATAACATGTCCATTTCGAAAACGGGAATGAGTTTCCCTGTTCGCTGGTGAAAATCACGATGGTATTGTCAGAATATCCATATTTTTTCAATAATTGCAACGCCTGACTAAATTCCCAATCCAGATAGTTGATTTCAGCTAAATACTTTATAAATTCGGCGCGTGTCTCTTTAGTATCTACAAAATAGGGTGGCAATTTTACTTTGCTCGGATCGTATTTAGATGGATCGCCCTGTGTATAAGGGCCATGTGGCTGGTGTGAGCATACAAAAAGACAGAAAGGTCGTTTGTCATTCGAAGATTTATTCAAAAATTTATCCATCTTTGAGAAATCCAATTCATCCGCTTTATCGCCAAGGTACTCAAATGGAAACGCAGTAGCAGGCCTGACATCTCCTTTCCCAAGCAATCCGGTTCGGTATCCTTTAGGCTCAAGATATTGTACAATACTTTTTGTTCCTTCTTTTACAAATGAATGATTAGGATACGCACCTGATTTTACTGGATATAAGCCACTATACAAACACATACGTGTAGGCGATGACATAGAGGCAGCCTGAAAACAACGCGAAAATTGCATGCCTTCTTTGGCAAAATTATCGATGGTTGGAGTAATGGCATCAGTGCTACCATAACATCCTAAATCACGGGAAGTACAATCATCGGCAATAAACAACAAAATGTTGGGTTGCTTAGATTCTTTTTCTTTTTGTGCAATTGCCATAGAGCAAAATATCAAAGCTCCCGTTCCAAGTGTAAGTTGTTTTTTCATCTCTTCTAATATTGCATTTATCTACTTACTTTATATTCAGTTATTTCACTATTTTTATATCCAGCTCTATCAGCTATCACAGTTACTATATCACCAATTTTTACCTTTATGGGTTGCGTGTATAAGTACCAATTATTTTTCGAATAGCCTAGTCCATTGATTTGATAGGCGAATGAAGCACATTTGGTTTCCGATTGAAAAACCAATCCTTTTGCAGTTCTTGTTATCGATGGTTTGCTAACCATTGGTTGAATTCCTTTTGGCCAGAACTTTTCACGGCATTCTAATTCAGAGAGTTTCCAAAGGGCATTATATTTATTATCCCATTTATCAAATTCTTTACGTAAACGATCAATATCAGCTTTATAGGTTGGGTCATTTATTAAATTATTTATCTCATGTGGGTCTTTATCAACATCATAAAACTCTTCTTTAGATCGGGGAGCCTTGAACCAAAGTTTTTGAACATCGTTTAAACTATCATTTTTGAGCATCTCAACCATACGACGCATCATGGGCATTTGCAACCGATAACCAATGGGCATATAATTTGCCTTTTCGGGCATGTAGTTTCTGATATATCGAAATTTGCTGTCTCTTATTGCACCCTGTTTATCAATTTGTTCATCCATCCTGTTACGGGCTCCATAAACATAGTCTCGGGGTTTTGTATTGTATTCACCCAGAAAAGCTTGTCCGTTCATATATGATGGTGGTTTTATACCTGCTATAGAAAGTATGGTAGTCGGAATGTCTAAAAAAAGTGACAATCTATTATCAACCTCACCTTTACGATACCCATTGGGAAATCGAACCATAAAAGGAACAAGCATTCCACTTTCATTAACTGCTCTTTTACCACGAGGCATAGGTCCACCATTATCGGAATAAAAAATAATAATTGTATTGTCCAACAAACCTGCCTCCTTTACTTCATCAATCAGCTTTTGAGCCTGCTTATCCATTTCAAAAATGTTACTATACATTACAGCCATATCGTTACGTATTATCGGATCTTCAGGATAATAAGGCGGTAATTTAATTTTTGCTGGATCAACAACTAAAGGCTTTGAACCTCGTGCCCAAATTTGTGATTCATGTGTTACGAACAAATTGAAAATGGATAAAAAGGGTTTTCCTTTTGGTCGATGTTTCCAATGTGCTGTTTTCCCATTTTCGTCCCATGCTGTTAAAGGAGCTGCAAACTGATAATCTGTTTTATCATTGTTTGTACAATAATAACCCGCTTCTCTCATAAATTCTGTATAACATTTTACTCCTTCAGGTAAAACCACCTCATATGGAAGAATATTCGGTGGCAATTGCGTTCGTTCTTCGGTAAAGTTACGCATTTGGTTAGCTCCAATGGCTGTGGGATACATACCGGTTATTAATGCTGCGCGACTTGGAGCACTTACTCCAACTGTTGTGAACATTCGGGTGTAGCGAATACTTTCGGTTGCGAATTTATCCAAATTAGGAGTTATTGCCACATTATCGCCATAACATCCAAGGTAGGGACTTATATCTTCGCAAACCACACATAAGATATTGGGTTTTTCTTTCGCAAATACTGATTGAGCGAATGCGCTGGAAATTAAAATGGCAGAATTTAGAATACTAATTTTCATACAGTTGTTCGTAATGTTTTATTGTACAAAGTTATTCATTCTAAGAGATATTCGTACTAATTTCCGCATAAAAGCGTTAATTTGTGTGTTTATATGAATAAATTTCAGTTAGTCAAAAAGATAAATGTATAACTTTAATTTTTTAAGACATTACTTTTAGTCCAAAAAACTTATTCTGGGTTTACGAATTTTATGTTTTCCACCCCATCACATTTGCAGGAGCACGTTTAAAGAATAATTCATTTGCCATAAATTCCATATAAGGTTGTGAATGTTTCCAGAAAGCATAATATCCTTCGCACAGATAATTTAATCCAGGCTCACCATTTTCGGTATTGATTATTCTGTTTTTGGGACATTCACCGTTGCAGATTTTTTTAAATTCGCACTCGATGCATTTAGAAGGCAGTGTGTCGCTTTTATCAGCACCAAAGCGTAGTTGCTTTTGCGAAAACACCATTTCATAAATGGAGTGTGTCTTTATATTCCCAATTTTATATTCAGGAAAAACATAGTGGTCACAGGCGTACATATCGCCGTTGAACTCCATTACGGTAGCATGACCGCAAGTTTCTCCAAAAATACACACACCGGGTTGTTGGCCAATAGTTCCGGATAGTGCAGCATCAAAAAGCTGAACATAGTATTTGCCTACATCTTTTTTTACCCATTCGTCGAATATCGAGATATAGAATTGACCAAATTTTTTTGCTTCAACAGTCCAGGATGCTAAAACGGCATCATCGCTTCCTGTGGGAGTCAATAAATTTAATCCGTCGGGACGTGTTTTTGATAGTTGTTCCACGATAGGTGAAAATTGCATATACTCACTGCCAATCTCTTTGAAAAAGTTGTAAATTTCAATTGGATAATCAACGTTGTAGTTATTTATTACTGATAAAGTATTGAAATTCACTTCATATTTCTGTAGTAATTCAATACCTTTCATTACCTGCTTAAAAGAAGTATTTCCACCTTTATTTTTTCGGTAAATATCATGACAATGTTCGGGTCCGTCAATAGATATTCCAATCAAAAAATTATTGTCTTTGAAGAATTTACACCATTCACTGTTAAGCAAAGTGCCGTTTGTCTGAAGAGTATTGTCTATATTTCTTCCACGCCCGTATTTTTTTTGGAGAGTAATGACTTTACGGTAAAAAGAAATATCGCGCAACAAAGGTTCGCCACCATGCCAGGTAAACAACACTTCCGAAACCGGTTGTGCCTGAATATAACTTTCAATAAATTTTTCAAGTGTTTCATCGCTCATTTGCAGAGATTTGCGATTTTCGTACAATCGTGCTTTTTCTAAGTAGTAACAATATGAACAATTGAGATTACAGCATGAACCATTGGGCTTTGCCATAACATAAGTAGGCATTGAAAGGGGGTTGTACGCAATTGTTTTTTTCATAATTGTAAAAAAAAAGTTTATTTCACCTAATACCTCTTATAGAAAAAGTTGATATAAAATGTCAACTGCAAAGATAGAAAATTTTAAAAAACATACCCCTTCTTTCAAGGGTATTGTGTTGGCATTGATTGCCGGAGTAGGAATACTTGCTACAGTTCTTTATGGAATTATTCCCGGTTGTGTTCAGGTGGCATGCTGGTTTGAATTACTTTTTGTGAATACATTTGGATTTTCTTATAATTCTGGATTGTATGCATATATCTTGCTTTTAATAGGTTTTTTGTCGTGGGCAATCTACGAATCGTACGTGAACAAAAGTTATTTGCGTATGGCTGTTTCGTTTGTATTGAGCATTTCATTCGTAGGAATTCCATTCTTTGGCAATCATATAATTCTAGGTATTCTCCTGGTGGTAGGAATGGGAGCTTTCTTTTTTTACAAGAAACAATTGGTTACTGCCCGATGGATAAATACGGCCTTGTTGATGATTACAGTTTTGTTGATAGGGTATTCGTCATACTCGGTTATTGTCATTCGCTCGATGGCTAAACCAACTATGGACCAAAACTCACCTGATAACGTGTTTGCATTACAATCTTATTTCAATCGCGATCAATACGGTGATCATCCTTTACTTTACGGACCTTTTTACAGCGCTCCATACAAACTGAAGGAAGAAGGTGGTAAATGTAGTATTGACATAATAAAAGGTGATGCAATGTATGCCAAAAAGCCTAAAATATCACCAAATGATAAGGATAAATATGTAGTTGCGGGTACCAAATCAGAGGCTGTGATGGACGATCGTTTTAATATGTTTTTTCCTCGTATGTACAGTACTGATCCGGATCATATTAAGGCTTATAAATTGTGTGGCCAAATTAGCGGGGAAACCATATATTTTGATTATTGCGGTCAGCAACAAAGTGGAATTAGACCTACTTTTGGTGAGAACCTAAGGTTCTTCTTTAATTATTAGGTAAATTTCATGTATTGGCGTTATTTTATGTGGAACTTTTCCGGACGTCAAAATGATTTGCAAAGCAGTGGTGAAATTGATCGCGGAAATTGGATAACCGGTATTGGATTTATTGATAATTGGCTGGTTGGCGATCAAACGAATCTACCTTCTGAACTTCGAAATAATAAAGGACATAATACTTACTTTTTATTACCGCTTCTTCTTGGGATATTTGGAATCATGTTTTTGATTTATGGTGGAAAAAATGGAATTGAAGGATTTTGGACATCTGGTTTGTTATTCTTACTAACAGGACTTGCTATAGTTATATACCTTAATCAATCACCTTATCAACCCCGTGAAAGAGATTATGCATATGCGGGGTCGTTCTATGCATTTAGTATATGGATTGGGCTGGGTGTATTGTTTATTATTAAGTTTATAAATAAATATGCTCCTAAAACGGCCACCACTTTAATTGTAAGTATTTCATGTTTGATGGTGCCGGCAATTATGGCTCAACAGAACTGGGATGATCATGACCGAAGTGGCCGTTATACTTGTCGTGATTTCGGACAGAATTACCTGGCTTCGTGTAAACCGAACGCCATAATTTTCACTATGGGCGATAATGATACATTTCCTCTTTGGTACAATCAGGAAGTGGAAGGAAAACGTACGGATATACGGGTATGTAATCTGAGCTATTTGAATCTCGACTGGTATATTGAACAAATGAAACGAGAAGCACACGAATCTGCTCCATTGCCTTTTTCGTGGAATTTAAGTGATTATTTTGGTACAAAAAATGAGTATATTGAAACAGATTCATTAATGTCAAAGCTTGATTTAAATACAGCTTTTGATTTTGTGCGTAGCTCTGATCCGAAAACAAAAGTGGAAGACAAAGCATTCATTCCTGCAACTCACCTTGTATTACCTGTATGTGCAGAGCAAGTAATTAAGAGCGGAACATTGCCATTAAACAGAGCTTCTGAAATTTTACCTCAAATTGAGATTAATTTGAAAAGAGATATTACCAAAAGTGATATGATGATTTTGGAAATACTTAAAGAAAATAACTGGAAACGTCCTGTTTATTTTTCTATTACCATTGGAGGCGAGTATTTGGGTCTTACAGATCACTTTGAAAGGACAGGATTGGCATATCAAATATTGCCTGTTGGAGTAAAAGGTGCTGAACCTGGAGTAAATGTGGATGAAATGTATGATAATATGATGAATAAGTTCAAATACGGTGGCATCGAAAATCCGAAGGTTTATTTGGATGAAAACATTCGAAACATGTGCCGGACCCATCGCATGAGTTTTATTCAACTTATTGGAGCATTACTCAATAAAGGTGATACCGTACGTGCTAAAAAAGCTTTGGATTATTGTAATAAAGTAATTCCAGGTACAACGGTTAGTCACGATGGACTTTCCACCTATTTAGCACAATTTTATTATGTTGTGGGTGAACCGGTAGAAGGAAACTTGATTATGAATGCAGTAGCCAAAAATTGTGTCGAAAATCTGGATTGGTATGTCAACTTAGATACAAACAGACGCATTTCGTGCACCGAACAGATTAAAGATAATTTAAACACATTAAATCAGGTGTTGAGTATTTGTAACCAGACAAACCAAAAATCTGTAATGGATAAATACTTACCAATATTTATAGAATACAGAAAAAGATTGCAGATATAGAATGTCCAAAAACATTGGGAAAAAACCTGTGGAGCTTTTTTAAATCAAATGCTGTTTTTAAAGTATATGCTACTACACGGGGATTTGAGAAGGTAAGCTTAATTAAGTAGCTTACCAAAATTAAAACATATACGAACAGTTATCTCTTGGGTTTTTCAATCAAGAGGAAAACTATTTCGTTATTGTTTTTAATGTAATAGTGCCATCTTCCAAACCGCTTGACTTTGCTTTTAATGTTATTGTTCCTAACTTGCCAGCATTAGATTGGACAATAACCAGACAAAGCCCATTAAATGCTTCACGTTTTTTAGAAGCGAAAGATACCATGTTTGTAGCATCTCCATTGTCAGTAGCTACAATTTCACCGGGTCCTTCAATACTAAACTCAATTGGGTTATTTGTACGAGATACCATGAATCCGTTCTTATCGGTAATCTGAACAGTTATAAAAGCTAAATCTTTTCCATCGGCATAAATAATATCACGGTCAGCCGAGGCCAATAACTTCGTGGGTTTGTCTGTTGTTTTAACTTCATTTTCAGCCCATTTTTTACCGTTTTTATAGGATATTACTTTCAATTCTCCTGGTTCATATCTCACACTATCCCATCGCAGACGATATTCATAAAGTCCTTTTTTCTTTTTACCAAGCGATTTGCCATTGAGGAACAATTCTGCTTCATCTCCAGAAGTGAAAACATGTACCGGCGTGATTTCACCGACACGTTCTGCCCAGTTCCAGTGAGGTAAAATATGTGCCATTGGAAATTCCGGACACCATTTTGATTGATAAAGATAGAACCGATCTTTTTTAAATCCTGCCAAATCGATAATACCTGAATAAGAGCTTCGTGAATCATAATAAGGAGTAGGTTCACCAAGATAGTCAAAGCCATTCCACACAAATTCACCTGCAACGAATGGATGCTGATCAATTGTGCTGAAAACTTTGTCAGCAGTTGAGCCAAAGTCAACTGCATGTAGTTCGTATGAGCTTGTCTGACGTATTTTAGAATCACCACCTCTGCCATCTCTTAACGGAGCACTTATTTCTTTAGACACAGGGAACAGATAGACGCCACGACTACTAAAAGCTGATGCAGTTTCAGTACTGATAATTAATTTATTAGGAAACTTTGCATGAAAAGGATTATATTGCGGAGCAGTACGAATACGATCTGTGCCTTCAAATTCAGGTGATTGACGAATTCCTTCTCCCTGATAATTCAGACCAATTACATCAATTACAGCTGGTAAAGGCATATCGGGTTTGGCATAGTTCATGGCTAAAATGGTCGGTCGAGTTGCATCTTCTTCCTTTACCATGGAGTACAATCGTTTTGCCACAGTTGCACCTTCTTCACCCGAATACTGTTCACCTACTTCGTTCCCAAAACTCCACAAAATTACTGAGGGATAATTTCTGTCACGATGAATGAATGAGCGTAAATCAGGTTCCGACCAGTCGGCGAATATCAGGTGAAAATCGTTGGGCGTTTTTTTTAGTACCCACGAATCAAATATCTCATCTATAACAAGGAATCCCATTCGGTCGGTTAACTCGAGCAATTCGGGTGCGGGTGGATTGTGCGACATTCTAATGGCATTGCATCCCATTTCGCCTAATATTTCGAGTTGGCGTTCGACAGCTCGAGTATTGACTGCAGCACCTAGAGCGCCCAGATCGTGGTGTTGATTAACTCCTTTTATTATGATATGCTCTCCATTGACAAATAATCCTTTGTCGGGATTAAATTCCAATGAGCGAATCCCAAATCGGGTTTCGTATGAATCTACAGATTTTCCGTTTTGTAATAAGGTTGTTACAGCAACATAAAGATTAGGTTGCTGAGATGGTGGAGGTCCCCACAATCTTGGATTCTCAATCAATATAGAACTTTCAACTTTATCACTCTTTCCAGCAGCAATATTTGAGTTTAAGGTATTAAAATTGCCAATCGTATTCCCTATAATTTTACCTTTAGCATCCAATGGGTATATGCGAGTGATAACCTCAATATTAGCATTCTTTTTTGATTTATTGTCAATAGTTACTTCTAAATTTATTGTAGCTGAAGTTTTTGATACATTTTTAGTAGTTATATAGGTTCCATATTGACCAACATGAATAGGATTGACTTTAGTTAACCAAACATTACGATAAATTCCTCCGCCTGGATACCAACGGGACGAATTGTTTGGATTATCCACGCGAATTGCTAATTGATTTTTTCCACCCGGCACTATAAAAGGTGTAAGATCCAATCGCCATGAATTGTAACCATACGGCCAACCACCAACCAGATTCTCATTCAACCATACCATAGCATAAGACATTGCACCGTCAATATCAAGAAAAATAGATTTACCTGCATCAGATGCCGGAATGTCTAACTTTTTGCGATACCATGCCACACCATTGCATGGCAGCCGACCCATTCCTCCACCTACTTCGGCATTATTACCTATCTGAAAAGGTCCTTTAATTGCCCAGTCATGGGGCAAATTTACTTTCTCCCATGAACTGTCATCAAAATTACTCATCACAAATTGAAAATTACCACCAGGATTTCCATTCGGGCGGACATGCTTATTCTGAGGATCTTTTATGAAGTCATTACCAGATGGTAATATCCATGTCTTTAGTACTTCTTGGGTTGCTTTAACCTTTACAGCTTCAGTTGGTTTGGCATCTGCAACTTTATATTCATTACTCCCGGAAACTTTGGGTCTTTCATCATATATTAGGTTATCAGCTTTTGCTTCCGATTCATATTTATAAAAATGCCAACCGTCATTTATAGAAATCCGTTGACGGTTTGAATTTTTTACACGATTAATAGGTAGATTTGCTTGAGATTGAGCATCAGTACAAAAAGTGAAGCTTAATATGGCTGCAAATGACTTTATTCTGATTGAATACCGTTTTTTCATTTTTTTGAGAGTTAAGTTCAACCAATTACAAAAATACTGTTTAACTTTATTTTGAACTAAGTTTTAATTTATCAACAACAAAATGCTACACCATGTTGTCGTTAACATAATGTAGCAAAAAAGTTGTAACTATTGATTTAGTAAAAATGTTATCAACAAGATCTATATCCATCTAAGTCAATGAAATCAATTTCATAGACTTTGTCGTTGCTAAGAGTAATATTTGCACCTAATGCTGAGAATGTAGGTGTAATTTCCATAATTTCAATGTTTTTTATTGGGGATAATTCTTCTTCACTCCATTCTGAATCATCCATTTTATGAAGTAAAACACTTATCAACAATTCCATAGGTGGATTTTTTTCAACTCTTTTTTTGTGAGCATAAATAACCGTGCTTTCATCAGCTTCAGCATTTCTTCCCTCATGAGTTAAACTATTCAATTCATCCCAGCCATTATAGGTTATCATTGCAACTTGTCTTCCCGGAATAGATGCTGTGATCACCTTTTTATTTCCAACTTCAAACTGTTTGACTACAGCTTTTTTACCTCCAATATGAGGTAAACCATAGTTTCCTAATGTTAGCTCATATTCAAATGCCATTCGAGAGCGATCTACTCTTATTATCCCACCTGGTATTATAACTTCAGCGAGATCTATAATATATCCTACGCCATTATTTGGCGGTTTTCGCATAATAGCCTGTCTGTAAATAACATCTTTCCTTACCCCATTATAAAGCATACTTTCTGAGGTTGTATATAGTGTGTTCTTTTCAGAGCTATTTTGTAATTTATGTCCGGTAAGGTAGAAATTGACATCATCTCCGCGTAAATCTCTTGGGTCAAGGCTTCTGAAACTGTATTCCATGGCTGTTCCACCTTGAGGATTATGATCTTCCCAGGGGAAATGTGTATTATAAGCAAGTTTAGAATAATTCGGGTCCTGGTAGTAAACTTTACCAGGTATTATTTCAGAGGTTCCAGTTTTACCATGATTTGCAAGTACAATACCCGGATTATTGAGAACTTCTACTTTTGAATCGTTTCCAAGTTCCTTCCAAAAACCTTCATCTTCTTTTGCAGTCCAAAAAGGAGAATCATCGGGTAATGCAAGCGCAATAAATGGAATAAACATGATAAATGGACTACCGGCACAGCTGTAATTTTGTAAAATATATTCTGTATGTCTGTAATATCCAAGGCTTGGTATATCGTTTTCAAAAAAATCTTCACGAGTAACAAACTGAAGTAAAGACCCTGAACACAACCTTCTTGCCAATCCAGGATCTAATGGTGATCCACCTTTCAACAAAAATGAAACAGGGAAACCTCCCGAAATCCAGGTTCTGTAAGTGATGCTTCTTGCCCACATATTTACATAACCATCTCTTCCAAAGAAATTGACATATGTTTTGTATAATTCTTGAGCGGATTTTTCAATAGTTTCAGCAATTTCGGGGTAAAACTCATCTCCAAATGTTCTGTTCCAAATAGTTAAATATACAATAAACAAACTTATGGTATAATAATTATATGTTTGTTCCAAATACCAACCATTGCCTGAATGGTATGAAGCAATCCACAAAAGATGACTTTTTAAGAGTTCGTCATCTATCTCATATCCGTGTTTTTTTAAGAATGAAAGGGTTGTAACATTGAATATACGCCAGTTATTTTGTGTTGTTCTATGATGACCCCATTTAGAAATGCATTCAACCATCTCGTTTTTTTGCTCTTGAGTATAGGTTGACCAAATGGTATCAGGCATTAATAACAAAGTCTTAAACAATCCACCAAATTCACAAGTAAACTGATAAGTAGAATCTGGAAGTTCTTCTGGAAGAGGAATTGAGTTAGCATGACCGGGTGTAAAAGCATTGTATATATGCAAACTGTAATAGTCACGTAGTTTTATGCCGTTTATAGTTACTTCTGGGTCGTTATGAATAAGTGGACCAGCAAGATTAAAAGTTCTTTCAAGTGCCTCAAAATCAGCAGACCGATAACGCCATTCAGGAGCGTTTGCCTCAGGGTATGTTTTCCCGGGAACAATAGGAAATGATAGATGTGTTTCTAATGAATCAACATGTTTAAATGCTCTTTCCAGAATATACTTTGCACATTCAATGTAATGTTTTTTGGTCATTCCTGTAAATGGGCTCAATTCAAAGTCCGGATTATTCACTTCAAAAACTTTTTGCATAATTTTTTTATTACGTTATTAATCTATTTTATTTATTATAATTTTCTTTATTGGCAAGGGAACTGCATTTTTAAATAATGAATTTATAGTTTATTTTCACCACCTCCATCAATAGTTTTTATCGTACCATCTTCATTGTACTCTAATTCAACCACTTTAATACTTCTTAACCACGTTTTTCCACCTGAAGGCACGCTGTCGTGATGGAAAAGGTACCATTTCCCCTGAAATTCTAAAATGGAATGATGAGTAGTCCATCCTACAACAGGGGTAAGAATTACACCAGCATAATTGAAAGGTCCGTAAGGATTATCACCGATAGCATAACATAACCTATGAGTGTTTCCTGTCGAGTATGAAAAATAGTATTTGTCATTGTACTTATGCATCCAAGGACCTTCAAAGTAACGACGATCGTGGTCACCAGCCTTAAGAGGTTCACCATTTTCGTCCAAAATCAACACATCCCGAGGTTCTTCAGCAAATTCAAGCATGTCATCACTTAATTTTGCTACCCTGGCGCATAATGCCGCTTCATCATCAGCAGGTTCGGAGGGGTTTTCAATTGCTTTATTATTTCTGTAACGTTGAAGTTGACCACCCCATAAACCCCCAAAATAAATATAGAAGTCTGTTGAGTTATCTTCAAGTACAGCCGGATCAATTGTGAAACTTCCTTTTATTGGATCACTCTGAGGTATAAATGGACCTTCGGGTTTACCGCTAACAGCTACGCCAATGCGGAAAATATCGTTTTTATCTTTTAAAGGAAAATATAAATAATACTTGCCGTTTTTAAATGCTACATCAGGAGCCCATAATTGTCTGCCTGACCAGGGAATATCTTTTACAGCGAGCACTACGCCGTGATCAGTTACCTCACCATCAATAGAATCCATAGAAAATACATGGTAATCGCGCATATCAAAATGATCACCATTATCATTTTCAGGAATTCCCGATTCAATATCATGTGATGGATAAATGTATATTTTTCCGTTAAATACGTGAACAGAAGGATCAGCTGTAAAAAGATCATTTACTAAATATCGTGGTTGTTTCATAATTTTATTACTGGCCCCTTAACCAGATTGATTTAATTAAGTTTTTATGATTTTCTATTCTAGATTTTTAAAGTTACAAAGGTACTAATATATGACTAAAATTCTTGACAAAAAAGATATTTTTTTGCGATCATTTTGAAATTTTATATAAGCTATTAATTGCTTGAAGAATAACGAAATACACATTTGAAATTGTTTGCTAAAGTTCGATTAAAAATAGTTTTTTATTTAAATAATGAAAAAAAATAAACCCTACAAAAGGTTAATTTTGTAGGGTTTAACTTATGGTTTTGCTTTTGGGCTAGACCTTTTTGCGGAAGCTACGAGATTCGAACTCGTGGTACGGTTGCCCGTACGTCAGTTTAGCAAACTGGTGGTTTCAGCCACTCACCCAAACTTCCAAACTTTGCTTTAGCGGGTGCAAATATAGCAAGGAATTTTTAATTATCAAAACCTTTTTCTTATTAATAATTCTCCCGATAGCTATCGGGATTCTAATTCATAACTATTTTGGATTGAAAATCTGTTATTTATGAATATAAAAGAATTATTATTTTTACATATAAGTTTCCTCAAAATTATTTCAAAACAAATCCGTATTTTTGTACTCAATTTAAATCATATATTTAACGATTAACATGACTGCCAAAAAAAAATCAAAAAAACAACCTTCAACTTTTGCAAAAACGCTTAAATGGATTACTTTAGCCTTTCTAGCTGTAATTGTTTATTTGGCTTATATATTGTTTATGCCTAATATTTTCCCTAAAACTGAAGAAAAGGCATTTCTTTGTATTCCTGATGGCAGCACTTTTAATGATGTAAAAAGTAAATTGGAAAGTGAAGCTAAAGTGTTGAATATGTCAGCGTTTACTCAGGTTGCCAAAATTCTTCAATATGGTGAAAAGATTCATTCAGGTCGTTATGCGTTAAAATCAGGTATGAATAATTTTCAATTGATTCGAATATTACGAAGCGGAAGGCAAACTCCTGTGCGTCTTACTTTCAATAATATCCGAACTAAAGAGCAATTAGCAGCACGCTTATCAGTTCAATTAATGGCAGATTCAGTAAGTATTTTGAAATTGCTAAATGATGCTAACTATTTGTCAACCTATAATTTAAATCCGAACACAGCTATTTCACTTTTTATTCCAAATACCTATGAATTCTTCTGGAATATCAATGCAAAGCAACTTTTTGAGAGAATGAATAAAGAATATTCGAAATTTTGGACTGACGATCGCAAAGCCAAAGCTGCTGCTATTCCACTCACACCTACGGAAGTTACAACGTTGGCATCAATTGTTGAAGAAGAAACAAACAACAGAAATGACCGTCCAATGGTGGCAGGTCTTTATATTAATCGTTTGAAGGCAGGAATGCCTCTGCAGGCAGATCCAACTGTAAAATTTGCACTAGGTGATTTTAGTATTAAACGGATTTTGTTTGGACATTTAAAAACTGATTCGCCCTATAACACTTATAAAAATATCGGACTTCCTCCGGGACCAATTCGTGTTTCTACCGAAAATGGAATTGATGCAGTGCTGAATTACACACATCACAAATACATTTATATGTGTGCTTCAGAAACGTTGAATGGAGAACATAAATTTGCTGCTACATGGGAAGAACATCAGGTAAATGCAAAGAAATACAGAAAGGAATTGGATGAAAGGCAGATTCATTAAAAAAACAATAATTATAGAATTCTTAAATATAATTGACCTCTGGAGTTAATTTAATTCCAAAAGTTTCAAATACAGATAATTGAATTTGCTTAGCCAAATAAGCTATTTCAGTTCCGGTAGCTCCACCATAATTTACAAGTACTAAAGCTTGTTTATCATGAACTCCGGCATGCTTTAATTGCTTTCCTTTCCATCCGCATTGCTCAATTAACCAGCCTGCAGGAACTTTTTCTTCGATCTCAGAAACGGTATAATGGGGGATATGAGGATATTTTGCTTTTAAAACATTGAAATGTTCAATTGAAATAATCGGATTCATAAAAAAACTGCCGGCATTGCCAATTAATTTAGGATCAGGCAATTTGTTTTCGCGAATTTCAATGATTGTTTTACGGATATTTAATAAATTGATTTCACCGTTTTTTAAAACTGCTTCTTCCAAATGTTGATAATTTAGTTTGTAAACCGGCTTTTTACTTAAACGAAATACAATTGAGGTAATTATATATTTTCTTTTGAATTCATTTTTGAAAACACTATTGCGATAGCCATAATTACATTCTTCGTTTGTAAATGTTCTTAATTTAGCAGCCTCAATTTCTACAGAATTCACCAATAGAACAACATCCTGCACTTCCATACCATAAGCGCCAATATTTTGTACCGCAGTGGCTCCTGTTTCGCCCGGAATAAGCGAAAGGTTCTCTATGCCACCCAATCCATTTTGGACTGCATAAGCAACAAAATCATCCCAAATAACTCCTGATCCAACTTCGATATAAATAAATTCGAAATCTTCGTCAACTTTTTCGATAGATTTTATGGCAGAATGTAAAATTACACCGCTGAAATCATTCAAAAATAGCAAATTGCTGCCACCTCCAATTTGAAGAATACGATTTGATTTTACAATATCTGACTTTAAAATCAATTGCAATTCATCAATTGATTCATATTCAATGAAATAATCAGCTTTTACATCAATTCCAAACGTGTTGTAAGCCAGAAGGGAAGCATTTTGTTTTGTCAGCATTTATTGTAAACTTTGAGTGACTAATTCTATTTTCGATTCAAGCTCGTCGGGATGAAACCACAAAATCTCCTTATCTCGGTTAAACCATGTCATCTGTCGTTTGGCATATCGGCGCGAATCTTGTTTTATCCTATTTATGGCAAAATCTAACGTCCAATTACCGTCTAAATATTCATATATTTCCTTATAACCAACCGTATTTAATGCGTTTAATTTTCGATATTGATAAAATTCTTTAGCTTCGTCCAATAATCCATCAACCATCATTTTGTCTATACGTTTGTTTATTCGATCATAAAGCTCCTGTCGAGGACGGTTCAAACCTATTTTCAAGATGTTGAAGTTTCGCAATTTCTTTTTTCCTGTACGAAATTCAGAAAACGGTTTTCCAGTCATACTGCAAATTTCAAGGGCATGAATAATTCGTTTGTGATTTTGCAAATCAATTTCATTAAAGTGCTTTGGATCAAGTCTTTTTAGTTCATCTTGGATATATTCCAATCCAAACTCTTTGAATTTATTTTGCCAAAATTCGCGTGTTTCAGCATCCACATTCGGAATTTCATCCATGCCGTTACAAACCGCATCTATATACATCATTGAACCGCCAACCAGCATCACAACTTTGTGTTTTTCAAATAGCTTGTCCAACAAATGAATTGTATCTTGCTCATATTGACCTGCATTATATTCATCATGAATTGAGTGAGAACCAATAAAATAATGTGGCACCTTATTCAGTTCTGCCTCTGAAGGTGCAGCTGTTCCAATTTTCAATTCTCTATAAAATTGTCGTGAATCAGACGAAACTATCGGACAAACAAAATGCTCAGCCAGTTGAAGACTTAAATTCGTTTTTCCTACGCCGGTAGGTCCTAAAATAACTAGCAAAGTCGGTCTTTCTAATTGACAATTAGAAACTGACTGCTGATTTATTTCGTCTGCTTTATTCATTTCAGAAATAACGTGAATTTGAAAGAACTGGTTTTTTAAACTAAAAAACAGAAAATAAAGAGGATTATTTTCTGTTTTTTTTATAAAAATTAATATTATTAATTAGAACTTTGGATCTTCAGAAAATAAACTGCTGTCATCGAAGTTCATTTCACCAAATCCTTCCTCGTCTAATTCATCTAATTCAAATTCTTCATCTCCGTAAAAACTTTCATCTAAACTAGCTTTAGGAGTCGATATAATTTCTTCTTCAGACCTAATTTGAATTGGAGCAACTCCTTCGGAAGAAATACATTCTGCCTTTTCCAAATATTTGAGAGGAATAATTTCAGTTAATTCAATAAAAAATACTCTATCCGACATCATATCAAATACATAAAGCAGCTTTTGATTTTCTTCTGACAGAAGTTCTTCCAATTTGGTTGAATCCATTACTAAATTATCATACTCTGAACTTGATTCCATCTCAACTAAAGTCACTTCCTGACCCTTTTCCCAATCGTCCGAGCAAATAAAAAAGGATGTCATTTGATTATCCTCGAAATTCACAGATTTCAGGATAGCATTATGTAAATCAATGAATTTTGCTTCTGAATCGATATTAATTACTCTTACAAAATTATCAACCTCATCAGATAGCAGAGTGAATTTATAAATCATATTTTATTGTTTTTATTTCGGTTGTAAAAATACAACTTTTTTTTTATCGGCATAGAATTGTTGTAAAGAAATCTCACAAAAAAAGCCATCATTTTTTGATGGCATTTTTGATTTTTAAACGTAAATTTATTTTTTAAGCTTTTCTTCAATTTCTCGAACACTCGAACGGAAATTCTTATCCGAATCCATTAAGTCATTTACAATTTTGCATGCATGTAAAACTGTGGCGTGATCACGTTGTCCAATTGTATTACCAATCGATGATAATGAGCTTTTTGTCAACTGTTTAGATAAATACATGGCAATTTGACGTGCTTGAACTACTTCACGTTTACGGCTTTTAGTTGAAATTGCATCAATTGAAAGTGAAAAATATTCACAAACCACGTCACGAATTTTCTCTACAGTATTGGCTTTGGTAGTTATATTTACTATTCTACTAATTACTTTCTCAGCTAAAACTACATCAATAGGCATATTTGTGAGCGTCGAATGAGCAAGTAATGAAACTAAAACTCCTTCTAAATCTCTAACATTATCCACCACATGTTGAGCAATAAAATCAATTACTTCTTCTGAAATTTCAGTACCATCACGATAGATTTTACTTTTAAGTATTGATTTTCTTAAATCAAAGTCTTGTTTTTCGATTTCAGCTGTGAGTCCCCATTTAAAACGAGTAAGTAAACGTTGTTCTAAACCAACTAATACTAGTGGAGAGCGATCTGACGTTAATATTAATTGCTTCCCATTTTGATGTAAATAATTGAAAATATGAAAAAAAGTATTTTGAGTACCGGTTTTACTTGCAAACTCTTGAATATCATCTACAATTAAAACATCAATCGTTTGGTAAAAATTTAGAAAGTCATTAATATTATTGCTTCTAACAGAATCAGTATATTGAATCTGAAAAGTATTCGCTGAAACATATAAAACGCGTTTTTCAGGATGAAGCTGTTTAGTCATTACTCCAATAGCATTTGCTAAATGTGTTTTACCAACACCTGATTGACCATAAACAAATAGCGGATTAAATATATTTTTACCAGGTTCATTGCCTATACTTATCCCAGCAGTGCGAGCGAGTTTGTTACTGTTACCTTCAATTAAATTATTAAAATTATAAGCTGGATTAAGTTGAGGATCTATTTCCGGCAATTGAGGTTTGTTATACGGGTTTAAATAGGTGGATACATTTGAAACTGCCTTTTGTTTAGAATTTTCACCTGCACTAGGTATTTGAGTTCCTTTTCCTGAAGATTTATCTATTAAAACACGATATTCAAGACGGGTTCCCTGTCCAATCTCACGATATAAAGTCATTCTTAATAAATCGATATACTTCTCTTCGATGTATTCTACAAAAAATTGACTAGGAACTTGTAATACAAATATGCTATTTTCATATTTTAAAGCCACTAGTGGAGCAAACCAGGTATTAAATGATGCATCACTTATATTATCTTTAATAACACTTAAGCAGCGACTCCATAATTGTTCGTGAATATTCAACATTGTAATAATAAATTCAAAATAATTAGTGATAATTGGTTTCTAAACAAATAACAAAATTTCAAAACAGAAACATTTTTTATAGTGGCTATTTTCAGTTGTACAAAATTCTAAAACTTTTTCCATATAAAAAAATCAACTTTTTTTTTGCCAAGTTTTACTATCTTCATGGTGCTGTAAATAAGGCATTTAAATATTACTTCTGATTTCCAGCTAATTAATTGTAATAAATTTGTAATATCATTGATTCTAAAGGGGTTAACAGATCGAAATTAAAAAAGAAAAAGATAGAAGAAAAAAAACCGAAACTCTTGTTAATAAAAGGTTTCGGCTGTGAAAATTATTAAATGGAATTATTTTCAGTCCAATTTGTTGTTTAGAATAATTCCAGATAATAAAGTTAATTTGTTTTACTCCCAAAGAGTGAAAAATGGACATATCGTTTTGGATTCTTCTGCAAATCGATTAATAATTTATCAGAACTAGCAGCAGTATTTGAAAGATTGATATACAGGTCTTTATTGTTTAATAACATTCCAATTGTTCCTTCTGAATTATTCATTTTATCTGTTATCAAACTCAGATTTTTAATCGTATGGTCAATGCTAATAAACGTGGCATCGAAGTCAATCTTTTTTAAATTTCCAGTAATCTGCTTAAAGTCAGATGTGAGCATATTTACATCACCTAAAATGCGTGGCATATCATTGCTCATCATTTTCTTCAATTGCGAGGAACTAACTGCTAAATCTGCTGTAGTATGTTCGATTGAAGCAATACTTTTAGTAAGGTTCTTATTTTCTATTAAAACTCTAACCGAACGTATTAACGAATCAGCCTGAGTAGAAATACTCTCAATTTTTGGCATTAAATCTCCTGACAATTTAGCCACTAATCCAAGACCTACAATTGACTCAATTGTATCACCGGGTTGATGCATGGTTTGACTTGCTGTAATTGGTTCATAGATTAGTTGTAAGGCTTTACCTCCCATTAAACCATCATCATATAATTCTACTTTTGTGCCAATTGGCAATTTTATGTCTTTAGAAATGGACATTTTTATAACAAATGATTGCTTTTTGGAAAAGTCATATGATATTTTTTCAACTTGTCCAACTTTAAATCCCTTTACGTAAACAGGGCAAGACGGAACTAAGCCTCCCAGGTTTTCATACTGTCCGTAATAGGAATTTACAGATGAAAAAATATCATTGCCTTTTAAAAAATTCATTCCAAAATATAATATAAAAATGGCTACTACAACCATTATTCCAACTTTTACTTCGCGTGTAAAATAGTTCTTTTTCATTTTTTAAAATTTTAGTAATAAAGTAAATCAAATACTTTATTCATTGTTATGCCATTTCAAGGCTTCTTTAGCAGTTACCTTTTTATTACCTATAAAGCCTATAATAAAAGCATCTGGAAATTTAGAATGAATTTCTTTTCTTAACTTTTCAATAGTTAGATAATCCGTATCCGAACCTAATGTGTATTTATTTAAACCATTCTCAATAAAACAATCGGCATGCTTTAAGCCTTTAAAATCAGGTGCATTTGATTTTAAAGTTTTCTTTGATGCAAATAGTTGTACTTTAAAGACTGGTTTTATGGTTTTTTTTAATTCTACAGAAAGTGTAGGTTTTATTTTTTTTGTTGTAGAATCTATAGTGTCATTTTTAATTTGGACATTTTGAATCTTTGAAGAAATATTTGATTTGATTGATTCAACTATTTCACTTTTAACTGTCTTCTCAATTTTTGGAACTTGATAAATTTGTTTTCCAGATTTTTTATCATGCATTCTTTTATATTCAACAAAAGCATTAAATATTGCAGTTGCCATCTCTTTTTGTCCTGTCTCAGAAGTTAAAAACTTCTCTTCTGAAGGATTTGAAATAAACCCAACTTCTATCAAAACGCTTGGGCAGGCTGAACGGTGCAAAACCCAAAATCCAGCTTGACGAACCCCTCTGTCGGATCGATGGCTGTAACTCACAAACTGCTTTTGAATGGCAGAAGAGAAAGCAACACTTTTATCAATATATTTATCCTGCATAAATTCAAACATTATATATGATTCGACTGAATTTGGGTTAAAGCCTTTGTATTTTGTTTTATAATCATCTTCTAAAAGAATAACAGAATTCTCCCGCATAGCCACATCCAAATTTGCTTTTGTTTTTGCCAAACCTAGAGTATAAGTTTCAGCTCCATAAGCCATTGGTGATGGTGCAGAATTAGTGTGAATACATATAAATAAATCAGCATGATTATTGTTTGCTACATCAGCTCTTTCAGGTAATGTAATGTATTTATCTGTTTTGCGCGTATATATAACTTTTACATCCTTAAATTTCTCTTCGATAATTTCCCCCAAATCTAAGGTGATTGCAAGATTTAAATCTTTTTCCCGAGAAATTGCTCCCATAGCTCCTGGGTCGTGTCCTCCATGTCCAGCATCGATTACTACAGTAAATTTTGTTTCTTGTGCTTTTAATGAAAAACATTCTAAAAGCAATATTAACAATATTGTGTTTCTATGAAAATGTAAATACTTTGAAATAAAATTCATTTGAATTTGGCAGTTAGCAAGAGAATCGATTTATAACTTATGTGCAAAAGTAGTGATTTTATCTAATTTTTAATGCGAAATAAAGGAGTAAAATTTGAAATTATTCATAAAAAAAAGATTTCAAGTAAGATAGACTACCTTTTTTTATTAAATTTGCATCCTAATTCAGAAATAAAGAAACCTTCCGGATGCAAATCTGTAACCGATTATATTTCAGCAAAGAACTTTTGTTTTTGCCTGTATTTTTTTTGTTGACTTTGCCATTTAACGGGTTTAGTCAATCAAAAAATACATCTTTAAAAAACCAGGAATCGAATATAAAAAGTGATAGTTTGACTTTCAAAAATGATACAACACTTTTAAAATCCAAGATTAAACCAAATCAAATTGATGCTGATGTAGTTTATAGTGCACAAGATTCAGTAGTATTTTTAGGTAATGGAACAGTTTTTTTACATGGAAAGAGTGATATAAAGTATAGAGAAATTGGGTTGAAAGCTGATTTTGTCAGGATAAAAATGGATAGCAGTTTAGTTTATGCAAAGGGAAAGACTGATAGTATTGGGACCAAAATAGATGAACCGGTTTTTACTGAAAGCAAAACGGATTATAATACCAAAGAAATTACTTACAATTTAAGAACCAAAAAAGCTTATATCCGTCAGGCAGTTACAAAACAAGGAGAAGGATATATAATTAGTGATAAAACAAAAAAAACTTCAGATGATATCTTGTGTATTGAAAATGGGAAATATACAACATGTGATAATCATGAACATCCGGATTTTTATCTAGATATTACAAGAGGTAAGGTTAGACCCGGAAAATATATAGTTGCAGGTCCTGCATATTTGGTAATTGAAGATGTTCCTTTACCAATTGCTTTACCATTTGGATTTTTCCCATTTACTGATAAATATTCATCCGGTATTTTAATGCCAACATTTCAGGATGAAATGACCAGAGGTTTTGGATTGTCAAATGGTGGTTATTATTTTGCAATAAATGATTACGTAGATTTAGAATTACGTGGAGATATATACACAAAAGGTACTTGGGCAGTTAATGCTACTTCCAAATACATAAAACGTTATAAATATAGTGGTAGTTTGAGCCTAAGTTATCGAGAAGATGTTATAGGTGAAAAAGATTTGCCAAATTACAGCAAATCAAATAACATGAGTATAAGATGGACGCATTCACAAGATCAAAAAGCAAATCCTTTCTTTAACTTTAATGCCAGCGTTGATTATTCTACAAGTGGTTATAATAGAAGCAATATTAATAGTTATTACAATCCAAATTTGAATTCAGAAAACACAAAAGGTTCAAGTGTTTCATTTACACAAAGGTTTCCCGATAGTCCGTTCAATATTTCTGGGAATATGTTAATCAACCAGCGAACCAAGGATTCAACAATTAGTTTAACATTGCCGGATATTAATATATCTATGAGTCGTATTTTCCCATTCAAAAGGAAAAATGCTGTTGGAAAAGAGCGATGGTATGAAAAAATATCAATGTCATATTCAGGTATATTATCAAATACTATTAATACGAAAGAAAGCAAGCTCTTAACTTCGTCTTTTACTCGTGACTGGAAAAATGGAATTAAGCACAACATTCCTGTCAGTGCTAATTTTGATTTGTTTAAATATATAAATGTCTCACCATCATTTAATTATAATGAACGATGGTACTTGCAGTCCATTAACAGATCTTTCGATAAATCAAGTAAACAGGTTAAAACAGATACTGTTTCGGGTTTTAATCGTGTTTTCGATTTTAATCTTGGGATTTCAGCATCGACAAAACTTTATGGTATGTATACTCCTGTTCGATCTATTTTCGGAGATAAGGTTCTAGTAATCCGCCATGTAATGTCACCTTCAATTGGTTTCACTTATCAGCCGGACTTTGGTGCACCAAGTTGGGGATATTATGGAACTTATACAACTCAAGTTCCAAGTCCATCAAATCCGGCAATTTTAAAAGATCAGATAATTCAATATTCGCATTATGAAAACAGTTTATATGGTACTCCTGGTGCAGGAAAATCTGGTAACATCAACTTCTCACTATCGAATAATATTGAAATGAAAGTTAGAAATGATAAAGATACTACCGGTACAAAAAAAACCAATATAATTAGTTTGATTGATAATTTCTCAGTCAATGGTTCATATAACATGGCTGTAGATTCGATGCAGTGGTCGGTTTTCAGTACAAGTATTCGCATTAAACTGGGGAAAAATTACACTTTAAGTTTAAATGGTTCATTCGACCCATATATGTATGCATTAAGTAGCGATAAAAAATCATTGATAAGAATTAATAAACTTAGATGGGCAAATGGTGGATTTCCAATGTTTCAAGGTACTGGGACTTCTTATAGTTATACATTTAACAATGAGACATTTAAGAAAAAAACTAAAACAAACAAGGATAAAAATGGCAATACAGACAGTAAATTAGGGTCGAAAAATGATCAAAATTCAAATAATTCTTTACAAAATACAAATCAAAATAACAACACAAAAACTAACGAAAAAAATATTGATGGATATCAAAAGGTATCTATTCCCTGGAGTGTAAGCATTAATTATTCAATCAACTATGGAAGTACGAATGTAGTTGATACGTTAAGAAAAGAGTACAAGATGGGATTAACACATAATTTGAGTCTTAACGGCAATATTTCTTTGACAAATAACTGGAAAATTTCTTCAAATACTACATATGATTTCAAATCCAATCAATTTACATACACCAATGTAAATGTGACGAGAAACTTGCATTGCTGGACAATGACAGCAAGTTTTGTTCCATTTGGACCGTTTAAATCATATAATTTCAGAATTGGAGTTAATGCAAGTATGCTTCAAGATTTAAAATATGAAAAACAAAGTGGATATGGAACAACTCCTATCACTTGGTATTAGAGAAAGTTACACATTATTAACGATTAATAATGAACAATATAGTCTGGAAAACATTTATAGGTTATTAAAATCTAATTTGAAAAAAATATAAATCTTTTAAAAACAAAATAATAAACAAATGAAAATTACAGCAAACAAATCTGTTTCTGCCGAATACGAATTATTCGTAGATGGAGAAATAGCAGGAGAATTAGAATTAATGGAGAAAGCCACAGCGGAGCAGCCTCTAAATTTTATTTATGGAGTTGGAATGATGCTACCGAAATTTGAAGAAAATCTTTTCGGAATGCAGGTAGGCGATAAATTTGATTTTCTTATCAACTCAGAAGAAGCATATGGACTTTATGATGACGAAAGTGTTTTAGATTTGGATCGTTCTATTTTCGAAATTGATGGCAAACTTGATGAAGAAATGATTTTTGAAGGCAATGTGGTTCCGTTGATGGACAGTGAAGGAAATCGAATTAATGCTCAAATAGTTACAATTACTGATACGCATGTAAAAGTAGATTTAAACCACCCATTGGCCGGCGAAAATCTTCATTTTAAAGGTTCGGTTCTTGACGTTCGTGAAGCTACTGAAAAGGAATTAGCTGACATTATGAGTGGAAGTTGCGGATGTGGCTGTGGTGATGGTTGCGGAGATGGCTCATGCGGCGATAAAGAGAACTCAGACGAAAGTTGCGGATGTGGTGGAGGTTGCGGATGCAATTAAATTAGAATTCCGAAAATTGAGTGGATATTAAGTGGTTTGAAGCCATTTAATATCCATTTTTGTTAGACGAAGTTAAGAACATTATATTAATTTGAAATATTTCAATAACTTTGTAGTTCAAAAGAATTTCTTAAAAAACAAAATCAGCTATTTAATTTATGTCGAATACTATAGGTAACCTGTTTACGTTCACTTCTTTTGGTGAATCGCATGGGAAAGGAATTGGTGGAATTGTTGATGGATGTCCATCTGGAATTGAAATAAATGAAGATTTTATTCAAAATGAACTGAATCGCCGTCGGCCGGGGCAATCTGCTATTTCTACACCTCGTAAGGAAGGCGACAAAGTTGAATTTCTGTCTGGAATTTTCGAAGGAAAAACTACAGGAACGCCAATAGCATTTGTTATTTGGAACGAAAATCAACACAGTTCTGATTACGACCACTTGAAAGATGTATACCGGCCTTCACATGCTGATTATACCTACCAACAAAAATATGGAATTCGTGACCACCGCGGTGGAGGACGCAGTTCAGCTCGGGAAACTGCTTCACGTGTTGTAGCCGGAGCCATTGCCAAGTTAGCATTGAGAAATCATGGAATTGAAATTACTGCTTTCACTTCTCAGGTTGGGCATATTGCCATGACTCAAATCTTTGAAACAACCGATTTATCGTTGATTGAAAGCAATATAGTTCGTTGTCCTCAACCAGATGTTGCAGAACAAATGATTGAGTATATTAAAGAATTGAAACAAGAAGGAGATTCAATAGGCGGCATCATTTCTTGTGTCATAAAAGGTGTTCCGGTTGGTTTAGGAGAACCGATTTTTGATAAACTTCAAGCACGCCTTGCACAGTCAATGCTTAGCATTAACGCCACTCATGGCTTTGATTATGGACGTGGCTTTGAAGGTGTAAGCCTTAAAGGTTCACAAATGAACGATTCATTTATTAAAGATGGCGACAAGGTAAGTACAAAAACAAACAATTCCGGTGGCGTTCAGGGTGGTATTAGCAACGGCCAAGATATTTACTTCCGCGTGTTGTTCAAACCTGTTGCAACTATTGCAAAAAAGCAAAATACGCTTGATATTCATACCAATGAAGTAGAATTAGAAGCTAAAGGTCGTCATGATCCTTGTGTTTTGCCAAGAGCTGTGCCAATAGTAGAAGCAATGGCTGCATTGACGTTAATTGATTTGTATCTTACAAAGGTATAATTGCCATGAAATATTTTATCATTGCCGGAGAAGCATCAGGTGATTTGCATGCTTCGAATTTGATGTATGAACTTCTGAAAGTTGATTCAAATGCTGAGTTCTGTTTTCTTGGTGGAGACTTGATGCAGAAACAAGGTGGAACAATGGTAAAACATTATCGGCAAATGGCTTATATGGGTTTTTGGGCGGTGTTGAAAAACATGGATAAAGTGTTGCGAAACATGAGCGATTGCAAAAAAGCAATACTTGATTTTCAACCGGATGTGGTTATTTTGGTAGATTATCCGAGTTTTAATTTACGCATTGCTCGCTTTGTAAAGGAAAATCTGCCTTCGAAAGTTTATTACTATATTTCACCCAAAATATGGGCGTGGAAAGAATACCGTATCAAACAAATCAAAAAATATGTGGATAAAATGTTCACTATTTTTCCTTTTGAAACCGCTTTTTATGCTAAGCACGATTATCCTGTTGAATATATTGGTAATTCACTGGTTGATTCTGTTTGTCAGCGTACCAATCAACAACAAACTTTCAATGAATTTACTTTAGAAAACAAATTGGACGACAAACCGATTATTGCTTTGTTGGCTGGAAGTAGAAAACAGGAAATCTCTGCTTGTTTACCACGAATGTTAGAAGCTGCCTCGCAATTTTCCTCGTATCAGATTATAATTGCCGGTGCTCCCGGAATTGATTCTACTTTTTATCAATCGATTCTGAATAGAAAAAATATTCCGGTAATTTTTGGTAAAACCTACGAATTGCTGCAACAATCGAAAGCAGCTGTTGTAAACTCAGGTACTGCCACGCTTGAAACTGCATTAATTGGCACTCCACAAGTGGTGGTATATCATGTTATGTTTGGACGGTTGGCACTTGTGTTGAAAAAAATTATAATTAAAGTTAAATTTATTTCGTTAGTTAATCTTGTTGCAGAAAAAGAAGTTGTGAAGGAGTTGGTGGCACATAATTTTACAGCCGGAAACGTTAAAACTGAGTTGAAAATGCTCTTAGAAAATGAAAATTATCGCCTAAATATGCTGAAAGAATATTCAGTCTTAAAAAACTTGTTAGGAGAACCGGGCGCAGCTGAAAGGGCAGCTAAATCAATCGTTTCAGGTTAATTAACTACATTAAGCAAGCCATAGCAATACTGTAGAATTTTGATTCAGTGCTTTCACTCCGTGAAGTAAGAACTACCGGATAATCAGGTCCCTGCAATAATCCGCCCATTTGAGCACCAGCAAATAACGCTAAACCTTTATAAAATGTATTAGCACATTCAAAGTTTGGAAAAATCAATATATCAGCATCGCCTAACACCGGACTGGGAACGTTCTTTATACTGCCACGCTCAGCATCTAATGCCAAAAAAATATCAAGTGGTCCATCCATAATTACATCGCCAAATTCTCCTTCACGCCACATTTGCATTATATCCAGATAATCCTGCATGTATTGAATTTTTGGATTGGCAACTTCAGTGGCATGAATTAGTGCAATTTTGAGTTTTTTAATGCCGAATTTGTTTGCAGTAGTTATAGCATATTTAATCATGGCAGTGCGTTGAATCAGATTTGGTGATGGAATAACTACCGGATCAGTAAAGAAAATCAATTTGCGATAATTAGGAATTTCCATGGCGGCATTGTAGGTCATTACAGTTCCGGGTTTTAAAATACCTTTTTCTTTATCCAAAATGGCACGAAGCAATACGTCTGTATTAACTAAACCCTTCATTAATATATCAGCTTCACCCTCTTTTACCATTCTTACTGCTTCAATAGCAGCCATTTTTACTTCGGGCACATCAATAATGTGAATAAATGGTGAGGGATTATGATCGAACAATTGTGGTGATTCGATAGAAGCAACGTCACCAATGAGAAATGCTTCTATTATTCCCATATCTACTGCTTTGAGAACGGCATCCAACGTGTGGGAATCAACAGCATTAGCCACCGCCATGCGTTTACGGCAATTCACTTTCGTGAGGTGGGCGGTTAAGTCCGTAAACGACAGAATTGATTCCATACTGTGCTTTGAGTAGATTAATTTGACAAATGTAGGAATAATATTTTACTGTTACAACAAACATTATTCAATTAAGGATTTCGATTTAAATAATTGTTTCTCATGTTTTTATAAAAAAAAATGAAAGTAAAAACATTGCTTTCTAATTAGAATTTTTCGTTCATAAAACGACTATTTTTTAAATGATTTCTAGGTTTTTAATATCAATTTGTAATGGGTTTGAATTTTGAGGAATTAAATGTTTTTTCGTTACAACATACTATTGATATAATTGTTTAACGTCCATTCTATGATAAAAAGTTTAATTGTTATAGTAATTTGAAATATCGTTTTTGATAAATTCTCTTTGAAATAAACTTTCTGACTGATAAATGTGTTGTTAATTGATGAATAACTTATTTTGTGACAATGAAATAAAAAATTATGAAAACTGTATTACATAGATCAGAATCTCGCGGACATGCCAATCACGGCTGGCTTGACACCCATCACACATTTAGCTTTGCCAATTATTATGATCCTGAACGGGTTCAATTTGGAATGCTTCGAGTGCTAAATGACGACATTGTTGCATCTGGCGAAGGTTTTGGCACACATCCACACGAAAATATGGAAATCATTTCCATTCCGCTTTTCGGCGATTTGGAACACAAAGACAGCATGGGAAACCATGGCGTCATTTCTACAGGCGAAATTCAGGTAATGAGTGCCGGAACAGGTATCACTCACAGCGAATTCAATAAAAACAAGGATAAAGAAGTGCGCTTCCTTCAAATCTGGGTTTTTCCGAACAAAAGAAATGTAACACCTCGCTACGATCAGATTTCGTTGACAGAAATTGAAAAACCGGATGAATTTAATCAGATTCTTTCACCAAATCCTAACGATCAGGGCGTGTGGATTCATCAGAATGCATGGTTTCAGTTGGCTGATTTATCTGAAGGTTGGGAAGGTAAATACGAATTGAAAGATCCGAAAAATGGAGTTTACTTTTTTGTCATTGAAGGTGAAGTGACTGTTGTCGGACAAAAACTTAGTCGGCGCGATGGACTTGGAGTTAGTGAATCTGACTCAATTAAAATTACTTCAAATAGTTTGAGCAGATTATTGGTGATGGAAGTTCCAATGCAGTAAAAGAACTGAATTGAAAAAGTATAAACTAAAAAGCCCGGTACACTTACGTATAACAGGCTTTATTTTGATTTTAAACTGAATAAATTATTCAGCAACAACTTCAAACGCAACTTCAATGTTAACTTCTTTATGAAGTTTCAATGTTGCTTTGTATGAACCAATTTCTTTAACTGCATCTTTCAATACAATCACTTTACGATCAACTGTAAAACCTGCTTTTTCGAAAGCATCTGCAATTTGGATAGGACCAACTGCACCAAAGATTTTGCCGGTTGTGGATGTTTTTGCGCCAACTGTCAAAACTAAATCTTTCAATTTTTCAGCCAATTCAATTGCTTCATTTTTAAGACGTTCGAGTTTGTGAGCGCGTTGTTTCAAATCTTCTGCCAACATTTTTTTAGCTGAGTCTGTTGCCAGGATAGCTTTTTTGGTTGGAATAAGGAAGTTACGTCCGTAACCATCCTTCACTTTCAGAATATCGCCTTTGTAACCTAAGTTACTTACATCTTCTTTTAATATAATTTCCATACTTTTTCCTCCTTGTTTATTATTTCATCATATCGGTTACATAAGGAAGCAACGCGATGTGGCGTGCTCTTTTAACTG